>Ga0123334_1001853_pt1 | contig 25591 bp, 22 predicted proteins | sample BiotimSIPDNA_FD_89706 | JGI IMG/M metagenome (GOLD analysis project Ga0123334, IMG submission 89706) | Anaerobic biogas reactor microbial communites from Washington, USA - Biogas_R1 time_0 SIP DNA | ecosystem: Engineered > Bioreactor > Anaerobic > Unclassified | place: Washington, USA... | reverse complement strand
AGGAAAGGACTTCTCTGCCCCGACATGCGCAACCTGCCATGCAAGTCTTCTGACCGACACTGAGGGTAATGTGGTTGCAGAAAGGAGCCATCAGATGAATGACAGGCTCTATAAAAGGATTTTCGGGCTCATATATGCCCACCCTCACCCCGTTTCACCTGATACAACCCTTATCAAAAACAAAGCGGGCCTGCCATTACCAACAGAACTGACAGGTGAACCTGCAGAAGGTTTTCTTATAGATCAGGCTGAACAGGATAAAAGAAAAAGGACAATGCAGAAGATATGCCTTTCATGTCACTCAACAGGTTGGGTAGATGGGCATTTTGACAGGCTTGAAAACACCATACAAACCACTAACCGTATGACCCTCACTGCAACAGAGGTGCTTTTAGAGGCGTGGGCAAAAGGTGCTGCAAATGGCCTTGATAAAAAAGACAGCATATTTAATGAGGGTATAGAGAAGAAATGGATAGAGCAGTGGCTTTTTTATGCCAACTCGACAAGGTTTGCATCGGCCATGTCAGGGGCTGATTATGGGGCGTTTGATAATGGCAGATATTATCTATCAAAAAATATTCAGGATATGATAGAGTGGTTCAAATTAAGGGTTAAAGACAAAGATAAAAAATAAATACTTACAACGCGTGGAGGAATAAGATGGCGGATCAGAAGGATGTGAAAATCTACACACTCAGCACATGCAGTCACTGCAGGGCAACCAAAGAGTTTTTAAATGAATGCAAGATCAGATATGATTTTACCGATGTGGACATATTGCAGGGCGAAGAGAGAAAGGCTGTTCTTGATGATATCAGGAAGATTAACCCTAAATGTTCTTTTCCGACAATTATCATAGGAGAAAAGGTTATTATCGGTTTCAAAGAGGATGAGATAAAGGAGGCACTTGGCTTATGACAAAAGAAGAGCTTTATGAGATGCTGAAAAAGTCACAGGGGTCAAAGGGCTATTTTTTCAGCAGCAATAAAGAGAGGGTCATGGATCTTATGGAGGCACTGCTCGTTAACAAAGAGCGGTATGGCTACATGTGCTGCCCTTGCAGGCTCTCATCCGGTGACCGGAAACAGGATTCAGATATAATCTGTCCCTGCGTATACAGGGAAGAAGACCTCACGGAGTTCGGAAGCTGCTACTGCAACCTCTATGTGACAAAAGATTGGGATGAAGGTAAGGTGCCCCATATATATGTCCCGGAAAGAAGGCCGCCCGAAAAGATGGGGTTCTAGTTTTTTTAAAAGGGGCATTCGCTTTGTTCAGCTTTATGAAAGGTATTGATCATTTCTACTTTTTATATCTGAAACAGCGATAAAAGGGTTATATTGGTTAGTCATAAATATAAAAAAATCTGGTTTTTCTCCCTTTGCCTATTTTTGAACGCATGCGGGGCCACACACCAGAAAAGGGAGTATTTTGAAAATGTCACACTCCTCGGCAGGCAGCACCTTGAAACCGCGCTCCTTGGGGATAATGAGATACAGATAAGGTACAGACAAGGGGAGGTGAACAGCTATCTTTATGCCTCATGGCAAGATCTGAAATTTGACATGGCTACCCATAATCATGGCCTCTCTGAAATCCTTTTTTCAAAAAAACCTGTAAAGATACTGAAAAACCCCAGGCAGATACATGTTAGAAAAGGAGATGAATGGCAGGCCCTGCTTAAAAGGGCCATATCGGTTATTGCGCCTTCGGGGCAGGGCATGGGTGTTTCTGCGGTATTGAATTATCAGGAGATGGTCCTTTACCGTGATACAGACAGCACGATCCATCTCGCAAAATTCAGCGATACACCGCACCATATCAGGGTTACAGGGCTGTTAAGGGAGAATGAGATTGCCGCAGAGATAGCAAGGCAACTTGACATTGCAGGTAACAATGAAGAGAACAGGAAATTCCTTTTTCGTACAGAGAGCATTGACCACGGCGGTATTGCCTTTGTGTTTATTGATCCCAGCCTTAGGCAGACAGTTTTTTTAACAACGCCCTATAACCCTGAATATTCCCACAGTTCAGGTTCAAACCCGGCCATGTATATGGCTCGATGGTTCTACAGGTCCGGGCTTTTAACTATACTGAAAAATCCTGCAACTACCATGTACAGGCTCTATTGCAGGCTAAGACACACTACAGCAGTGTTGCTTACCGGGAGTAACAGTTCTGGAAAGAATCGAAATCTCCCTTACAGTGAAACAGAAGGAATGGATATTGCCGGGTTTGAAGCCATGCTTGACAGCATGTTTCCGCAGAATAAACCCTTTAAGGGAAATGTAAAATTCCTGATAGACGGGGAGAGTTTTTTCACGAGGCTCACACAATCCCTGAATGATGCAAAAAAATCCATCTGGCTCAGGACATATATATTTGATAATGACGATTATGCTGTAAAGATAGCCGATTTCCTGAAAAGAAAATCTCATGAAATTAAAGTTAAGGTGCTGGCTGACCATATGGGGTGCATGAGCGCGGCAACATCACTGCCCTCTTCGCCTGTACCTGCTGATTTTAAGTTCCCTGATGACATCTTTGATTACCTCAGGAATGATTCTGAAGTTATGGTACGGGCCACAACCAATCCATGGTTTACAGCGGATCACACAAAGACGATTATTATAGACAGCAATACTGCCTTTATAGGGGGGATGAATATCGGGAGGGAGTACAGGTATGAGTGGCATGACCTCATGATGGAGGTGAAGGGGCCGGTTGTGGGCAGGCTTAAAAAGGATTTCAGAAAGGCATGGTCACATGCAGGCCCTTTTGGCGATATAGCGTATCTTTTTTCAGGTGCATCCACATCAAATTATGACCCTGAAAACGAGCCCTCTGAGCTGTATGATATAAGAACCCTGTACACAAAGGCGGGCGCCACGCAGATATTTGATGCACAGCTTGCTGCAATAAAAAACGCTAAAAGATATATATACATACAGAACCCCTACTTTACCGAAAACAGGATACTTAACGAACTTATCCTTGCCAGGGCAAGGGGTGTGGATGTGCGGGTTATTCTGCCCTCAACAAGCGATTATGGCTTTATGGACAGCAGTAATATAGTAAAGACAAATATCATGCTTAAAAACGGCATAAGGGTTTATCAATACCCGCGTATATCACACATCAAGGCCGCCATTTACGATGGCTGGGCATGCCTTGGAAGCGCAAACTTTGATGCCCTGAGCTTGAGGATCAACCTTGAAACTAATCTTGCGTTTTCAGACCCGGGTGCAGTTCAAAGATTAAAGGAAGATCTGTTTGAAAGTGATTTTGCGGTATCAAGGGAAGTAACAGTCCCGATCAAGGTTACCTTTATGGATTACATGGGCGAGATGATCTCAAACCAGCTTTGATCATTTATATTATAAAATTGCCTTAATAGCCTTTACCGCCTCTGAATCCAGAACACCATTTACCCTGTCACCCCGGCACACTGCGCCTCTGAAGCCTATTATATCAGGATTAAGCTTTTTAAGCAGGGGGAGATGCTCGGTTTTCAGAGACCCAGCAAGGGCGGAAAGAAGATTATTTCTTCTGCATTCTTTTAAAAAATTATTTATATTGCCTACTGAAAGACTGGAAAAGAGGTCTCCCTCTTCCTTGATAATTGTATCCATCATGCATCCATCTATGCCTGTCTCTGCGGCAGTTTGCAGGGCGTCTAAAGGTGAAAGGGCATTTATTTTGTAGGCATCACCATATGCTACAGCAATGATCTTGATATCCCTGTCATATCCCCTTACTGCCTTTTTTATCTCCATTAGCATTTTTGTTGCGCTTTCTGATGTCCTCACCCCATATAGACCAACCTTGATATACTGTACATTGCATGAAGCAGCACCAAGGGCAGCAAGTGACATTAATCCGGGCAGATCAGGTGCATCCCCAATCGCTGCGCTTACAGGTATATTCACGAGTGTAACATCTCTGATGCCCTTTATTATTCCAGGGAAGTTTGCACCGAGCGCACCCTCAAGGGGATTTTTTACATCAATAATATCTGCCCCGCCCTTTATTGCGGCCATTGCCTCCTGTTCGTTTACCACACTGATTAAAAGCTGCATGGGAATTCCTTAATTATTTTATTATTACATCGATTACTGTAACTTAGAGCTTATCCTTCTTACCCGAATCGGCACACGGCGCAAGGCACAAGATTATATCATATAGTAAAAATTTTGTTTACCATGCCCGTTGGGTTTGGTATTAGTGTATAGCTTATGGGTTACGTGGATGGAAGTTAATAATTCAGTTACAGGAGAAATAATGGCAACACTACCAGACTTCGGATTTAAAAAAGGCTGGACATATGAGGCTATTATTTCATGTTTTAATATTGATACACCCCATGCCGCTCCCTTTGGGATAAAACTTATAGACATAAATAGAGTTCAACTGGAAATCTACAAGGGTTCAAATACACTGGGTGGTTTATTGAGTACAGGCGAATTTATAATAAACTTCATTAATAGCCCGATATATTTTTATGAATCCATATATGAAGGGGAAAAACTCTCATTTACCCGGGCCAAAAATGTTAAGGCTCCTGTAATCAAGGATTGCACTGCATATATAGAAGCCAGAGTTTCTGGTAATGAAGAAAAAAAAGAGAGCTATATTATCGATGCTGAAATCATCAGCACCACTATGAAGAATGCCCCTGTGCTATTTAATCGAGCAGAGGGTCTTGTTATTGAGAGCCTTATTACCGCTACACGGGTAAAATATCTGCCCGAGGGTGAGGCAGAAAAAATATTAAAGGAAAATTACAGGGTAATAAAAAAGGTGGCCCCTGATTCAGCCTGTGTTAAAACAATGGAGAAGCTGTTAAGCAAATGCGGAACATTTTAATACCCTGTTTACCCGTCATGGTTTTTGACCGTAGACCGCAAACCTTAGACCTTATACCGCGAATTTATGTCATACCCGGATTATAACAAATGCATCCTGCTCCTTGAATCTGAAGGGGTAACCTCACGTGTAATTAACCATGTGAAGGCCGTTCATGGTTTTTGCTTGATCATTGGAAAGAGGTTGATTGAAAAGGGTTACATGATAAACATGCCCCTTATCGAGGCCGGCGCTCTTTTGCATGATATAGGCAGATCAAAAACCCACGGGCTTGAACACGCCCTTGCCGGATGTAAAACAGCAAAAAGGCTGGGTCTCCCCGATGATCTCATCGCCATAATAAGAAACCATATCGGGGCCGGTATTACAAAGGAAGAGGCACTGAAAAACGGTCTGCCGGGCGAGGATTATTTCCCTGTTACACTGGAGGAAAAGATAGTTGCGGCAGCAGATAACCTTGCAGCAGGAGAGAGGCTCCAGACCATAAGGCAGCATGAAGAAAATCTACTCAAGAAGTGTATAGCCGAAGGGGCTAAAAGGTGTGTTGACCTTCACAGGGAGCTTTCCAGAATGTGTGGCATGGATCTGGATAAGCTTTTAGCCGAGTAGATTTTTAACCGATCAGGTGCTTTTTTTATGTTAACCCTGACTATTTTTCAGCAATATCTTACTGGTTTTACTATCAAAACAACCAATTTACCCTTGTTATTTCAAGAGGTTAAAATATTCTTCCATTTACTTGACATGAAAAAACCATGAGGCTACAATGCAAACTCTTTTCGGTTAAGGGGGATATCCCTTTAACTATTTATGCCTCATATAAAAAGGTTTGCGGGTTAAACAGACAGATATTTCTGTTTAGGTATTAGGGTTTTACTGTGTTTTAAAAACAGGTCACATCAACAATTTTAAGGAGGATTTAACATGGCAAGCGCAAAGAAAATTAATAAAGTAATGGTTGGCGAATCTCTGGTTGGCGAAGGAAACGAGGTAGCTCATATCGACCTTATATTAGGGCCACGCGGCAGCGCGGCTGAAACCGCATTCTGTAACTGTCTGACCAACAACAAAGATGGTTTCACATCCCTTCTCGCTGTTGTAGCACCTAACCTTGCTACAAAACCCAGCACAGTAATGTTCAACAAGGTTACCATAAAGGGCGCCACCCAGGCAGTTCAGATGTTCGGGCCAGCCCAGCGTGCAGTTGCTATGGCTGTTGAGGATTGCGTAGCAGATGGTACAATCCCTGTTGCCGAAGCTGACAATGTCTTTATATGCGTTGGCGTATTTATTCACTGGCAAGCAAAGGATGATAAAAAGATCCAGGATTACAATTATCAGGCAACAAAAGAGGCTATAAAACGCGCTGTTGCCGGCGAACCAAAGGCCAAAGAGGTTGTAAAACAGAAAGATAAGGTAAATCATCCGTTCCAGGCAAAATAATTTTCAATTGTAGGGACGGGGTCAAAACCCGTCTCTACAACCTATATGATTCAATAACCGGTCAAAAATATAATCTAACCCCAAAAAATAAATCAAATCTATAATTTTCTCGCCTATCTTGAAAACATCATCTATTGTTCTTATCTTCAACCAAAAATATACGGAGACCATATGTCTGATAAAATATTAAAAATAATCGGTGTCTCAGGCAGCCCGCGTATTGCTTCAACAGATTATGCTGTGAAACTTGCCCTTCAGTATGCAGAGGAAAGGCATGGCGCTGAAACAGCATATTTTTCTGTTCATAAAAAACAGATCAATTTCTGTATACACTGTGATTACTGTGTAAGAAAAAAAGAGGGGTGCATACACAAAGACGATATGATGGAACTCTACCCCAAGCTTGAATGGGCAGATGCCTGGATACTGGGGAGCCCTGTGTATCAGGGGGCCATATCCGGCCAGCTCAAGACCGTGCTTGACCGGCTGCGCGCATCTGTTGCAAAAAAAAAGAGCATCTTTGTGGGTAAGCTCGGGGCAGGGCTTGCGTCAGGCGGAGACAGGGTTGGGGGCCAGGAGCCTGTTATAAAAACCATTCACGACTTTTTTATAATAAACGGGATGATACCGGTGGGCGGGGGTGCCTTTGGCGCAAACCTGGGTATGACCTTCTGGTCAAAGGATAAAAAGGCAGAGGGTGCAGCAGAGGATGAAGAGGGTATAAAGTCCATCCACAGGACAATAGATCACATGACAAAGCTTGCTGCCAGATTAAAGGACTAGATACAGGTAACATATGACAGTCAATATAGCATGGGGTATAACCGGCGCGGGTGATCTGCTTAATGAGGTTTTTGACGTCATGGAGGGGTTATCAGGGCATGATGATATAAAGATTACCGCTATTGTATCAAAGGCCGGAGAGTCAGTATTAAAATGGTATAAGCTGACTGAAAGGCTTAACTCCATTACAGAAAAGGTGTTGATAGAAAAGGATGCCAACACGCCCTTTATAGCTGGGCCGTTGCAGACAGGAAAATACCAGTGCCTTGTTGTAGCCCCTGCTACCGCAAACACAGTAGCAAAGCTTGTTCACGGGATAGCAGATACCCTGCTTACAAACTGTGTATCCATGACAAACAAGGCAGGGAGAGAGGTTTTTATATTACCTGTTGATAAAGAAAGAGGAACAATAACAACAACCCTGCCAGACGGAAAACCCTTTCAGCTTACAATGCGCGATATTGATGTTGATAATACAGAAAAACTAAGGCATATGAAGGGGATAACCGTGGTTGACAGGCCTGAGGAGATAAAAAGGGTTGTAAAAGGTTAGGGGTAATGGGTAATAGGTAATAGGTTAGAGAAGAGAAGGAAATTCTAAATTTATTTTAAAAAGGAAAAGATCATCATGAAAAAGTTTTTTGTTCTTATACTGATGTTTATCTCTGCTGTTGCCTGCGGACAAAATGCCCAGGCAGATAAAAATGCGGTGTTTAACCCTGATAATGTAGTTATTGATGTAAGGTCTCCTGAAGAATACAAGGCCGGTCATATTAAAAATGCCAAAAATATACCTGTTGATAAAATTATAAAGGATATCAAAACTGCTGTTCCGGATAAGGAAGAAACCATTGTGCTTTACTGCCGAAGCGGCAGGCGATCTGAGATCGCTGAAAAGACCTTGAAAGAGATGGGTTATAAAAATGTTATCAATGCAGGAAGATATGAGGCCCTGAAGGCGCAGGAGGATAAGGGTAACTGAGCCCTGACCCGATTCGTAGTAGAGACAAGGCATGCCCTGTCTCTACGAATATTTTTATGCCAGGTTGATATATTTATTTCCTCTTTAATTTTCCTGTCTCCTCTTTCAACTGCCCTACCCTCTTTTTAAAATGTTCTATCGCCTTTTTGACTGGTTCAGGAGACCTCATATCCACACCCGCATCCTTGAGCTCATCAAGGGGAAACTTGCTTCCGCCAAGTTTCAGAAAATCCAGGTATGATGCCCTTGCCTTTTCATCCCCATTTAACACCAAATCCGCAAGGGCGGTTGCTGCTGATATACCGGTCGCATACTTGTACACATAAAATGCGGAATAAAAATGGGGTATGCGCAGGCACTCAAGCTCAAGCTCCGGGTCAATTACAAGTGTATCACCAAAATATAAATCGAGCAGCTTCCTGTACTCCCCTTTTATATTCTCAAGGGTAAGGGGCTGGTTCTGCTCAAGGATAGAGTGGCATATCTTTTCAAACTCCGCAAACATGGTCTGCCTGTAGAGTGTTGCTCTGAAGTTGTCTATCTCGCGGTTGAGTATATAGGCCTTCATGGCCGGGTCACCGCTGTAATAATCAAGGAGGTAATTACTTAAAAGCGCCTCATTAAGTGTGGAGGCCACCTCTGCCACAAATATGGTATACTGATGATCCACATAGGGCTGGTTCTTGATGGACAGATACGAATGCATGGAATGGCCTGCCTCATGGGCGAGGGTGTAGAGGCTGTTTATATTTTTGTCCTGAAAATTCATGAGTATGTATGGTGGAGAATCATAACAGCCTGATGAGTATGCCCCGCTCCTCTTCCCCCTGTTTTCGTACCTGTCTACCCATCCACCTGTGAGCCCCTTTTTCAGGATGGAGACATACTCCTCACCAAGGGGCTTAAGTGCTTTTATACATACCTCCACCGCCTCATCATAGCTCATGGTGAATTTTATATCAGGCACTATGGGCACATAGGTGTCATAGAAATGGAGCGCATCAAGACCAAGGCTCTTTTTGCGGAACCTGAAATAGTCAAACAGGGGGCTCAGGTTTTCTCTCACTGTTGAAACCAGGTTATCATAGACCGCCTCCGGTACATCATCACTGAACAGGGCAGATGACCTTGCAGACTCAAAATTCCTTACCCGTGAATAGAAGATATTCTTCTTGTTGCTGTATGAAAGGGTTGTTGCAATGGTGTTTTCATGGTCTTTATACTCACGATAATACTGGTGAAATGCCCTTTTCCTGATCTCACGGTCAGGGTTGATTAGAAAGGTCGAAAAATTACCATGACTGAGCTCAATGGCGGTACCTGTTTCATCTGTAACATCACCAAACTTAAGGTCAACATTATCGAGCTGGCCAAACACCTGGGATGAGGCAAGGGAAAAATCCTGGCTCATGGCAAGTATCCTCTCTATCTTTTCATCATGGGTATGGGGTTTGTACCTCAGTATCTTTTCAAGATAAAACCTGTACTCCTTTAAAATATCCTCCTTTAAAAACTGGTTCATTTGGTCTTCATCTATTGCCTGTATCTCCGGTGTAATAAAACTGGCCAATTCAGATGCATGCGTGTACAGGGTAATTGCCCTCTGATACATAGCCAGATACTGCTGGTTTGATTTATCCTCATCACTTTTGAGGTGGGCATATGTATAGAGTTTTTCTATGTTTCGATCTGTATTGAGCGAAAAGGTGACTGCCTCTTTAAGGGTCTGCGCCGACTCTCCTAGCCTTCCGCGGTATTTCTCATAGCCCGGAAGCTCTTTTTCAAGCTCAGTATACAGGTTTTCCCACTCCTCAGTTGAACCGAACAGGGGGGAAAGGTCCCACCTGTATATTTCAGGGATATCTTTTCTTTCAGGTATGGCATTCTGGGTCATAAACAAGGTTCCTCTCTTTTAGTATTTATTTTTTAGTTGGATAATATACATTCATTAAAGCATAATGCAACATTGATGAAGGCGGATGATCTTCTTTACAAAAGCAAGGAGTCGGGCAGAAACTGTCTTACATTCGGGTAATTTTTAAAAAGTTCTACAGATAAAAAAATGCATTATATTTTTTTTAACAAATGTACATAATTAATTAAAGGTGTATCATATGCAGAACTAATTATATGTAAACCTAATACAAGGAGAATACCTATGGTTGATTCTGAAAAACCCAGAGAAAACGAAAAAAAAATAGACCGCCGTGAGTTTCTGGTGGGAAGCGGTGCCGCTATTGCTGCCGGAGCTTTGGTTGCAGGCATTCCGGGTGTTGCGGGCGCTGCTGCCAGTAACCAGACCTATCCAAAATCAGAGGGATACATCGTGTATGACAGCAGGCTCTGCCTCGGTTGCCAGAGCTGCATGTTTGCATGCTCACTGACGCATGAAGGTGTTGTTAACCCTTCATTGTCCAGGATACAGATCATCCGTGACGCACCGTCATTTGCCAAATACCCGTATGATATAGTAATGTCTGTTTGCAGGCAGTGTGTTTCACCCCTGTGTGTTCAGGTCTGTCCGACCGGGGCCTGCCATGTGGATGAGGCAAACGGAAACATCAGGAGGATCGATCAGAAAAAATGCATAGGATGTAAAAAATGCATCCAGGCATGTCCACAGGACCCTCACAAGACCATCTGGAACCCTGTAATAAAAAAAACCGCCAAATGTGACCTTTGTGAGAGCGCTCCATACTGGAATGAAAAGGGCGGGCCAAAGGGGAAACAGGCATGTATTGAAACATGCCCGGTCAAGGCCCTCAAGCTTGTAACAGATGCCCCGTCACAGAAAGACATCAACGGGTATGATATTAACCTTGCGCCACCACCGCCCAAGGCAAAACCGCAGGGTTTTGTATTACCGAAACAAGAGCCCGGTAAAGCGGCTGAGAAGGGAGGTAATTAAAAATGGCAAACGGATACGCAGGAAAAATACTTAAAATCAATCTCACAAAAAAAGAAATAAGCATAATTGACACCGCAAAATATGCGGAATACGCAGGTGGAGCGGGCATAGGCGCTGCGATATTCTGGGACACTGCCGTTGTTCCGGGAGACTGGGATATGCAGGACGCGTTTGATCCGCGCAATGTGATATCATTAATGAGCGGCCCACTTGCAGCCACAGGTGTGCCGGGTGCAGGCAGAACCAGCGTTAGCGGTATTGCCTCAGAGACCTATCCAACCCCCCTGTTTCACAGGACAAATTTTGGAGGCAGGTTTGGCACTATGCTAAAACTTGCCGGGTGGGACGGGGTAGTTGTGCATGGAAAGGCAGATGCCCCTGTATGGATTAATATTATTAATGACAAGGTAGTTATAGAAGATGGCTCAAAATTATGGGGCATGGACACCTATGAAACACAGGATCAGATAACCTCTGCGGTATCAGGCAGAACCAGATTCGGGCAGCAGTGGCAGGAGATAGGGAATGAATACACAACCCTGTTACCTCAGATCGTGTGCATAGGCCCTGTTGGTGAATCCATGACCAAGGTTGCAGCGCTTATACACGGAAGCGGGGTAAGCGCCCGCACCGGCGGCTTTGGCGGCGTTTTCGGGTCAAAAAACCTCAAGGCCATCAGCGTAATAGGGACAGGGAGCATCCAGGTGGCAGACCCTGCCGGTCTTGTTGATACAAGGCTCTGGCACACAAGAAATTTCCCGAAAATTACCCTGGCACAGCCAGGGGCGTCAGCATGCATGACCTGCCTCAATAATGACCGCAGGCGTAACTCCTATTATGGCGGCGAGGCCATGTGCGCCGATGAATACTGGTACATGGGAAAACAGGATCCCGGCTCATTTTCGAGCCGTGATCCCGAGGCACTTATGCGCGGGGCAAGCATTGCCATGAAATGGGGCATATGCTCATGGGCAACAAAGTTCGGAGGGGCAATAACACTGCCAGTTCCTGATGCCCCTCCTGCATACAAGGGCATGGTGCCTATGGAGCCGGGAATAGGCTGGTACATAAAGTATCTTTATGAGATCGGCGAGCTTGGCCCCGGTAAAAAGATAGAATCATATCCCCTGCCCATGGATCAGTGGGACACGCTTAAATTCCGTGAAATCTTCTGCGATGCCATAGCGCGGCGCATTGGTATCGGCGCTGATCTTGCCAATGGGTACCTTGAGGCGGCGGAAAGATGGGGAAGGCTTGAGGAGGACATGAATAATGGCACAATCAGGCTTCCTGCATGGGGCGCAAGCTGGCATCATACACTCCCCGGTGTTGACTGGGCCTACAGCTATATTTTCATGTCAGGTGACCCGGTATGGCACGGTTTCTTTGGCCTGAGCGGGGGCGGCGGATTTGGCGGACCGGCAACATACACAGCCGAAGAGCTTGTTGACATGATGACGAAAAAGGCTGTCCCCTTTGACAATGACCCTATAATGTTCAGCAATTCATGGAAGGGTGATGAGGCATTTAAGACCGGTATCTATTCACCCCACAAGGCAAAGATGGTTGCATGGGCAAGGCGCTTTGCCGGTTTCTATAATGAATCCATGTCTATCTGTGAAATGCTTCTTCCGGTGTTTATGGGCAGTGGTCCGGGAAACCTGGCTGGCCCCAGCCCTGAACTGGAATACAGGTATTACAAGGCGGTAACAGGGAGTAAAGAGACCTTTGCAGATACCATGGAGACAGGCCGGAAGATATGGAACATGGAGAGGGCCATCCGCGTTATGGCAGGCAGGCACCGTGACCAGGAGAAGTTTGCACCCTTTATGCATATGCCTGGCGCAACCTTCCCCATTAGCGGGCCCAAGCCTGTTTACCTTAATGGAAAATGGAGCTTCGAAAGCCATAATGACCTTTACCTGGATAAAAAAGGTGTGGAACAGTTCAAGACTCACTTTTATAAACTTGAAGGCTGGGACACCAAAACCGGTTGGCCTACCAAAAAGACACTGGAAAAACTGGGCATGAAAAATGTTGCAGATGTGATGAAAAGCAAAGGCAAACTGGGAGCCTGATAAGACAATTTGCCATAGAAGGTTGGGTTAAAACCCAACCTTCTATGGCTTCTTTCGTACTCTTTTATAATAATGGTCATAAAGATACATGGTGATCAGGCGAGTTTTATTATCCTTTCAAGCTCATCCTGTCTGTTTACATTCAGAAATGTCTTAAGCTCAGGGTCAAATTGTTTTATCTCTTCTTCCCCTACAAATCTAACACTGATACTGTTAAAGGCCTTGATTGTCTGGAATTCCTTTTTAATTATCAGATCCTTCATGGCCTGGAGACATCTTTTACTGTACAGGGCATGAAGGGGCTCTATTTTCCAGTCCACCTTTGGCACAACCGCATCATACCCCTCTTTTAAACCTGCAATATATCTCACAAGGTCTTCGTTGATAAATGGCATGTCGCAGGCGCAGAAAAAGGCCCAGTCATCATCAAGGGCATCAAGCCCTGTATAAAGCCCTCCGACAGGGCCCATACCCTTTATTATATCCTGGTAAAGCGGTATCTTCAGATATGAATATTCAAGGGGAGTGTTTGTAATGATCATGAGGTTTTTAAAGACCCTGCCAAGGGCAAAGGTCGCCCGCTCAATAAGGGGCATACCGTTGAACAGGGCAAGGGCCTTGTTGCTGCCAAAGCGGCTGCTCTTTCCTCCGGCAAGGACTATTCCGGTGATACCCTCTAAAAAATTTCCTTTAATGCTGTTTTCTGTCATTGTTATATGATTATTTTACTTTCAGTTAAAAAGATACCCTTGCCATATGAATGCTGAGATATTATATTTATTATGTTTTTTAACTCAATTAACATATTGATCATTTGAAATCCAGAGGTTTTAAACATGCAGCAGAATCCTTATACCTACACGAAACAGAGGAGACCCAGGGCAGGAGCACCCCGGCAGGAGGCGGATTTCAATGAACTTGAGGCACTGGAACTCTATTGCGGCCAATGCCGCAAGGCAGTGCCTGTAAGGAAGCATCTCCTCCTGGTTCTACCCGAGGGGGATAAATATGAATACAGGTGCCAGTACTGCGGCTCAAAGGTAGGGGATAAAATTGACAAGGGCCCCAGGATAAAGGGGTTTTATTAAAAATAATTTATTAAAGGAGCACACATTGGAAGAAAAAGAGATAGTCATTATAGGTTCCGGTCCTGCCGGCCTGACAGCAGCTATATATGCCTCAAGGGCTGGTTATTCTCCCCTTGTTATTGAAGGGGTTCCAAGTGGAGGACAGCTCCTTGTTACTACAGATGTGGAAAACTTCCCCGGTTTTCCTGATGGCATTTCAGGGCCTGAGCTGATAGAAAACATGCGAAAACAGGCTGAAAGATTTGGAACACAGTTTGTTATGAAGGATGCAACAGCAGTGGATCTTGGTGTATACCCCTTCAAGGTAACAGCAGAGGATACTGAATACATGGCCAAAAGCCTTATTATAGCAACAGGCGCAAAGGCAAAATGGCTTGATCTTCCATCTGTCGAGGAATTTAAGGGAAGGGGTATTTCCGGTTGCGCTACATGCGATGGATTCTTTTTCAGGGATCGCAAGGTCTTTGTAATAGGAGGGGGTGACACTGCCGCTGAAGAGGCGCTTTTTCTTGCCAGGTTTGCAAAGGAGGTTATCATTGTCCATAGAAGGGATAAACTCCGGACTGAGAAATATGTGCAGGAAAAGCTCTTTAATAATCCAAAGATCAGTATTGTATGGGACTCAACTGTAGAGGAAATCAAGGGATCAAAGGAGGCCGGTGTTGAAAAGATCATATTAAAAAATATCAAGACCGGCGCAGTTACAGAACAGAGCGCAGATGGAATATTTATGGGTATAGGCTATTCTCCTGCAACAGAACTGTTCCGTGGTCAGCTCACGCTTGATGAAGGGGGTTATATTGTCTGCCATGACGGCGCAAAGACCAGCGTAAAGGGGGTATTTGCTGCAGGGGATGTAAGGGACCCCATGTTCAGGCAGGCAGTAGCAGCTGCCGGAACCGGCTGTAAGGCCTCATTAGAAGCCGAACATTTTCTGGAAAACATGGTGGCATAACCTGACATACCCTGTTATTTCAATATGTTACACTGATTAATGCAGGATGTAAACACAGTTCTTTATGTTGACAAAATATAAGGCGCGTGCTAATTCAACTTTAATAATTATAAAGAAAGGAGATAGAGATGGGTAATATTCTTGAGGTTACTGATGCCAATTTCGATGCGGAGATTGTAAATGCTGAGACACCTTCGATGATTGACTTCTGGGCAGAGTGGTGCGGTCCGTGCAAAAAGGTGGGGCCTGTTGTTGAGGAGCTGGCAGCAGAATACAAGGGTAAAATAAAGATTGCCAAGATGGATGTAGACAACAATAGAGAGACCCCTGCAAAATATGGCATCCGAAATATCCCGACACTTATCTTTTTCAAGGGTGGAAATGTGGTTCAGACCATCGTAGGCGCCCAGTCAAAGAGTTCAATAGACGGAGAGCTTAAAAAACTTTTATAATTTTATTTATATAATAACAACGGGCGTGGCCCGTGACATATGTGAGCCATGCCGATTTTTAAAAGAGTAAAAAAATGATGCCCAGATCCATTCCCTTTTTGAAATACTGTATTTTAATATTATCCCTGTTTTTGATCTCCTCCGGGTGCGCAACCAAAAAGGCCCGGAAAATTGATGAAATGGGTCATGCTGAACTGCTTGAAAAGGGGTTAAATCATCTGAAAAAAAGTGATTATGTCAATGCCCTTACAACCCTTCAGATGGTAAAAAACAGGTACCCATATACAGACTCAGCCATTGTTGCATCGCTTAAACTGGCTGACACCTATTATGAGCTTGGCGAGTATGAATCAGCATATGCTCTGTATTACGAATTCGACAGGTATCACCCAAAGGATGAGAATGTCCCCTATGTAAAATACCGCAAGGGTATGTGCTACTTTATCAAAATAAAAGGCTTTGACCGCGAACAGAACCATGCACAGATGGCAAGGATAGAATTTGAAAGACTCATTGCCCAGCACCCTGACAATGAATACTCAAAAAAGGCAAGAAGGCATCTAAGGGAGTGCATGATAAATCTTGCTAATTTTGAGATTTATACAGGGGACTTTTATTACAGGCAGAAAAACTACAGGTCAGCCCTCCTGAGGTACACATATGCCCTGAAAAACTTCCCTGATGTGGGCCACTACTATGATGCCATTAACAAGATCAGCCTCTGCAACATGAAGATTGCTGAACTGGAAAAAGAATCGGCTGATTAGAAAAACCCAATCAACCGGTAATCATTTTATCGATTGATCCCAGGGCCTGGGCAAGTTTTTGAGGGTCGCTGCCCCCGCCCTGGGCCATATCAGGCCTGCCCCCGCCCTTTCCGCCAACGATCTCTGACATCTCCCTAATTATTTTCCCGGCATTATATCTCTTTGTAAGGTCATCTGTGACGGCACATATAAGCATAACCTTGCCTTCACTCTTTGAGCCTAAGACTATGATCCCGGATGCAAGTTTTTCCCTTATCCTGTCCACATAATCGCGAAGCTCTTTGGGTGAGAGTTCATCAAGCTCTTTAGCCAGCACCTTTATACCGCCAATCTCTTTCAGGCCTGAAAGGATATCCCCTGATTCCTTTGAGATGATCTTTGCCTTAAGGGCCTCTATATCCGCATCTTTCTGTTTTAAGTCCCTTAACACCTGGTTTATCTTTTCTATAAGCTGGTCAGGAGTAGTCTTTAATAATGCGGCAGCCTCTTTTATCTCATTATCCTTTGCCTGGGAATAGAGAACAGCAGCCTTACCGGTTACAGCCTCGATCCTCCTGACATTTGCAGCCACTGCCCCTTCTGATACTATCTTAAAAAATCCTATATCGCCTGTGCTGTGTGTATGGGTGCCCCCGCAGAGCTCCATGCTGACGCCCTGGCCTACGCTTACCACCCTTACATTGGCGCCATACCTCTCTTCAAATATTGCCATAGCCCCTGTCTTTGATGCATCTTCCCTTGTCATCACCTCTGTTGATACAGGGTGATTGTCCCTGATATGCATGTTTACAAGGGCCTCCACCTCCATGAGCTTTTCCTTTTCTACCTGCGCAAAATGGCTGAAATCAAAACGCAGCCGCTCAGCAGATACCTGTGACCCCGCCTGCTTGACATGGTCTCCTAAGATTTCCCTGAGGGCGCTGTGCAATAGATGTGTGGCAGTATGGTTTGCCTGTATGGCCCTTCTTCTTTCATAATCCACGTGTGCGGTTATCTCATCGCCTGTTTTTACACTCCCGCTTTCTACTGTGCCTTTATGTATAATAAGGTCACTGCCTGCCTTTATGGTGTCTGTGATCATGATCTTTACGCTGCTGTTACCAAGCACCCCCTGATCACCCACCTGCCCCCCGCTTTCACCATAAAAGGGGGTGGATACAAGGAGTATCTCCACAGCATCATTAGCCTTTGCCTCAGAGGCATCTTTGCCATTTACAAGAATGGCTGCTACCTTTGATTTAAAATCCTGCTCCTGATCACGCATAAAATTGCACCTGATGCCGCAGGAGGCAAGCTTTTTGTAAACCTCCGGGATCTTCTCCTCACCGCTCCCCTTCCATGATTCCCTTGACTGGTTTCTCTGGGTTGACATGGACTTTTCATATGACTCCATGTCTATAGTCAGCCCTTCGTCCCTGGCAACATCCTGCACTATATCCAGGGAAAGCCCATAGGTGTCATAGAGTTTAAAGGCCAGCTCACCGGGGATTACAGTACCCCTGCCTGATTTGATCTTTTCTATCTCATCACTTAATATCTTCATGCTGTAAAAGAGGGTGTCGGCAAACCTCTTTTCTTCATTTACCAGAACCCCTTTGATAAATGACCTTGAACCCTCAAGGTCTGTATAATGGCCGCCCATTGCGTCTATCACACTCTCTGCAACACTGTAAAAGAAGGGCTGTTTGAACCCCAGTACCTGGCCGTACCTTATGGCCCTGCGGATGATGCGCCTTAAGACATAGCCGCGCCCCTCATTTGATGGCATAATACCATCGCCTATAAGAAATGCGGCTGCCCTTGCATGGTCAGATATCACCCTGAAGGAGAGATCGCTTTTTTCACGCTCGCCATATTTAATAGATGAAAGCTCCTGGATGCGGTTTATGGGAACAGTGAATATATCTGTATCATAGTTGCTCTTTACACCCTGGATAACAGCGGTTACCCTTTCAAGACCCATGCCGGTATCTATATTGGGTTTGGGAAGCGGGGTGAGTTTACCTGACGGGCTTCTATCAAACTGTGTGAATACAAGGTTCCATATCTCAAGAAAACGGTCACAGTCACATGCAGGGCCGCAGTCAGGCCTGCCGCAGCCTACTGTTGCACCCTGGTCAAAGTGTATCTCAGAACATGGGCCACATGGGCCTGTGTCACCCATTGCCCAGAAATTATCCTTTTCACCGAGCCTCGTAATGCGTGAGGAAGGTATGCCTATCTTTTTTTCCCATATATCATGTGCCTCATCGTCATCCTTATATATGGTGATATGGAGCCTATCCTTATCAAGCCTATAGCCCTCCATAAGCAGTTCCCATGCCCAGGTAATGGCCTCCTCCTTGAAATAATCACCAAATGAGAAATTGCCGAGCATCTCAAAAAAGGTGTGATGCCTTGCGGTATAACCCACATTTTCAAGGTCATTGTGCTTTCCGCCTGCCCTCACACACTTCTGCGAGGTGGCAGCACGGGTGTAGCCCCTTCTTTCTTCCCCTAAAAAAAGCCCTTTGAACTGCACCATCCCGGCGTTTGTAAAAAGAAGAGTCGGGTCATCCCTTGGGATAAGGGATGAACTTGCTACAACCTCATGGCCTTTACCCTTGAAAAAATCCAGGTATTTTGCTCTGATTTCCTTGTGATCCATTTATCTTATAATCCTTTGTTATTCCTGATTTTCAGATTCGATAGTGGGTTTTGTCTTCCAGACACCTGCCTTTTCCATTACAAGCTCGGAAATCCGGTTCAGTATATCCACATTTTCTGCGAGGAATTTTTTAACATTCTCCCTGCCCTGGCCTATCCTCTCACCTTCAAAGGAGTACCATGCGCCGCTCTTTTCAACGATACCCATCTCAGCGCCAAGGTCAAGCACATCCCCCTCCTTTGATATGCCGTGGCCATAGATGATATCAAACTCCGCCTCCTTAAAGGGCGGGGCCACCTTGTTCTTAACCACCTTTACCTTGGTCCTGGAGCCTATTACGTCATTCCCCTCTTTTATTGCGCCTGTGCGGCGTATATCAAGCCTCTGGGTAGCATAGAATTTAAGGGCATTACCGCCAGTGGTGGTTTCAGGGCTCCCGAACATAACACCTATCTTCATCCTGATCTGGTTGATAAATATGACGCATGTCTTTGATTTGCTTATGGTAGCGGTAAGTTTCCTTAATGCCTGTGACATAAGCCTTGCCTGAAGGCCCATGTGCTGGTCCCCCATGTCGCCCTCTATCTCTGCCCGTGGCACAAGTGCCGCAACAGAGTCTATTACAAGCACATCAATGGCGCCGCTCCTTACCAGAATTTCTGCTATGTCAAGCCCCTGCTCGCCTGTATCCGGCTGTGAAACAAGGAGGCTGTCAACATCAACGCCGAGCTTTCTGGCATAGGCCATATCAAGAGCATGCTCCGCATCTATAAAGGCAACCATACCTTCAAGCTTCTGCGCCTCTGCGGATATATGAAGGGCAAGGGTGGTCTTTCCGGAGGACTCAGGGCCGTAGATCTCAATAACCCTTCCTCTGGGCACACCGCCCACACCGAGGGCAATGTCAAGGGCAAGGGAGCCTGTAGGAATGGCAGGCACAACGATGATATTATCATCGCTCATCTTCATTATAGCCCCCCGGCCAAACTGCTTTTCTATCTGAGAAATGGCCTGTTCAACCGCCTTGTTTCTTTCTAAAGTATCCGCCATAAATTACCCCCTTATTATCTACATGTTTATGTGTAAAACAGTTAAATCGTCTTTATTATTAAACAAAGATAAGATGACCTGTTACTGCAAGCCCATTCTTATACTACAGATAAAAGTATAAAATCAATAATGAATGATGAATGATGAATGGTGAGTTGAGAATTGTGAAGGGTGAATTATTTTTTGCAATATTTTCTTTCTTACCATTAACCATTTACCATTCAAAATTCACCATTAATTCCTTTTTATACCAGCCAGCTTCTAAACCCGTTGAATTCGACGGGTTTAAAATAAAGCACTAAAAAACTAACCGCTAATTCCCCCGAATTCGAGGGAATATAACCTTATATATCGTCATCCATTTCCCATTTACCTCCTTTATGAACTATCCGGGATTTCCGGATAGTTGCTTTAAGGGTTTTAATCCGGTTTCCATTTTTTGAAATGCTTAATATCTGTCCAGCTATAGCCTATTAAATCAATACTTCCAGTCCACATGACTAGCGGGCAGTTTATTGAGTTCTTTTTCATCTGCTTCCAGTTAGGCAGGTATTTTTCATATTCGATAGCGACCTCTTTCCTAAGTCTGATGAATTCCTTTTTTACCTGCGTTTCTACCGGCGTTTCTACCGGCGTTTCTACCGGCGTTTTTCATGAACCCTGTCTATTTTATTCTTTTGGGAAATTTTTAATACTTATGCACTTTTTACGGCCCATTTTGCCATCTTAAACATCTCAACTCCAGAAATCACGTTTGAGCACATACTGTGTAATAATTGCCCTAAGATATACCCATCTCAATTGTCGTATCAATGATACGACAATTTTTTCATCCGGGAAAACAGAAGCAGCCTGCATCATTCTTCTAATTTAGAAATAAAAAGATAACGCATTTGAATTATTTAACCTTTATATTCCCTGAAGGTTTTCATGAGATCATTGAAATTCTTTGGTCTGTATCTTTGGAAACCCGCTTCATCCACATAAGCATAATCAAAATGGAATTCACTCTGGGCAATATTGATATCTTCACACCACTGCTTTAATCGGCCCATCTTTTCAGGGACATCCATATCTTCAAGTCCTTTGGTTTCAACAATAACAATTTCTTTTTCTGATACCTTCACTAGAAAATCAGGGTAATAATTGGATGGAAACCCATCTTTATTGATATAGTCGATCGTAAAATGGACTGCTAAAAAATTCTTAGCGTAAGAAATGATATCGTCGCAATCTTCCAAAAAAGCTGTAAATTCCAACTCAAGCCCACTGTCACCAATTATCTTATTAAAAACAGATTTCCGGGGGATGATATAACCCTGATCTTTTACGACAAAAGGCCTTGTTTTTCTCAGCTTGATATAGTCGCGGATTTCTGTCTCGCCTTTATCCTTTACAGTCAATTCATTGATATACTTTTTAAAGCTTTCAATGATTGCCTTCGTTGCATTTAATTCCGAAAGATTCCTTAACGTATTCAAGTCATCTATTTCAATATGCTTTGTGAAGAGGTGGTCAGTAATAAATTCCTTCATCTTGCCATACAGAATGTCATACCCGCTAACAAGCCTTAAATCCTTCATTATTGTTTTAGTAAAATATCCTATAACACTCCTGTAGTCGGCAACTGCTGTTGTATCAAGCAGGGTGATATGGTTTATATCGTTGGTGGTTATATCTTTAAATATTATCTCCCGCTTCTGTTCTTCTGAAAATTGCCGATATTCTAATTTTTGGTGCCCGAAGCATGCCGGATCGAGTTCTGATATATTTTTATATTCCCTGTATATTCTGGGTGAAAGAACAGGGATTTTAATATCAAGCTTATCAATATCCTTTTTTGTATTTTCGAGATCGACCTCAACAATTAATGGCGATTTAGGCCCAGTACCTTCACCCATTGGTTTGCGCTCAAGCTCAACACCTTCGCTTTTTATAGATTCAACAAACTCCATGAAGGCATCTGTCCCAACAACGCTTACAAATTCTTCTATGCCAGTACCGAAATACATGCGACGCAGGCCACGCCCAAGGGTCTGTTCAGGGAGTATATTACTTTTTGATGCGTATGCCCTTAATCCTACAATAGTAGTGACATTCCTTACATCCCAGCCTTCCTTGAGCATAAGAACCGACACAATAACTTTGAATGGGCTATCCCAGCTGTCTATTTTATTCGCCTGTTCTCTGAGCCTGTCCAGTTCATCCTTGCTTTTTCCTGTTACTATCTCAGAGATTTCACCGCTCTGATTCGTATGAATTGTCATTACTGCATCTTTAAATTCAGGAAAGGTAGATTCCAGGTATTCGGCTACCTCATCACAGTTTTTGGTATCATCGGTCATGATAAAAAGGATGGCCTTTTTACCCACCTTTTCATGCTCAGGGTAAACCTTGCGCCATTCTTCAACCCCCAGATTAATGTAATCGGCATATCTTTCTGTAAAGATGGCACTCTGCTTTTCGACAAGTTTTGAACGGCTTGCACTGTCAGGAAGAACCGGATGCTTTACAACATTCTGAGAGATTGCCTCAACCAGGGGATAGTCAGATATAGTCTGAACAAATATTGCTCCATTGTTATGCTTTGGTGTTGCTGTCACATCTACCTGCAATGAAAGGAATTTATCTTTCTGAAGCAGTTTATTGTGGATATCCTGAATAGATTTAAACCAGGCTAGCTTCGGGTTATGTATATGGTGCGCCTCATCGTTTAGGATAACAAGTTCATCAATGCCTCGGACAATTTCACCAAGATCGACCTTTGAATCATTTGTTTTTCCAACTGGCCGTTTGCCCAAGAAATAATCCATGGTGTTTTCATCTGTGAAGCTGGCCTCTAAGGTATCTGAAGAATAAACCCTGTGTATATTTGTCAGAAAAATATTACCGGTCTTTCTTCCTATCCTAACCTCATCCTGGATATGCAGGGTAAGTTGAAAATCATCCTGCCAGTTCTGCCCATCATAGCCATTTTCAGGAAGTACAGGGTCTTGAAAAAATATCCGCAGGCCGTCAAAGTCATTTCGAATACGGTCAAGAACAATAATATTTGGGGCAATAACCAGAAAGTTTCTGGCAAGATCAGAGTCTTCCTCATATGTTTTATGGAAAAAGGACCAGGCAAGTAAAAGACTCATTACCTTTGTCTTGCCGCTTCCTGTTGCCATCTTCACAACCAGTCTGCGCCAGTTTTCATCAAACATTCCGGCAGAAACCGCCTGAGATGAATCATATCGTAAAAGGTCATATTTATCCCTGAACTTTACAACATCATAAAGATAGACGATGGTTTCAACAGCTTCCCTCTGAGCATAATAATATCTGAAGGGGGTTACAGAACCATCTGACTGTGAGATAAGGTGCTCAGTTTTGAACCACCAGTTTAATAATGAGATGCTTGTGTTTGTGGCTCCTTCATAACCCTTTTTTCGCCATTCATGTATTTCCTCACGGAGGAGGTGCACGAGGGGAGGAAGCAGTTTTTCATAGCTTGATTCACGTAGCACCTCGTCAGCCGGAAACCAGCGGATATCAGGGTTTAGGATCTCATAGGGTGAAGATGGAAAATCAGGATGTATTGCCATTACTTTTTACCTCCCACTGTTACTTCCACAATCTTCATCGTGTCATTTCCAAAGATATCAACTACCTTTACTGCTATTTTATAACGTCCAGGGGCACATTCATGAAACACACTTTTCAATTCAAGGGTGCGGTCTTTTTTGGTTCGGAAAGATTGCCATTCGTTTTCAAAGATAAAATCCCCTGTCCAGCGCTCTTCTGCTTTAACTGTTTCCTCATCAGTAACCCGGATGAGCTCTCTTTTGCTTTCAAAGTCAAAATCGACTGACCAGTAATCTATCCAGTCAGTCCATTTTTTTGTGAGGACCTCCTTTGTAACAACCCCATTCTTGTCTTTTATAACCTTTACTATCTTGCCATTATCAACTGTGATCTTGTTCTTTCCTTCTTTTAAGCCTTCGGCCACGCTGTCTATGGTTTCCTGGGTATAGTAGACAGAGAAATCAATGAGTTCAACAGCAACACTTTTCCCCTGTACATGGGGTTTAACCTCTATATAGCTTACATCATGAAACACCACCTGATTCTTTTCAACTGCCCTGCGGTCAAAGACCTCACGGGGTATGTATTTTGGTGCGATATCTATGCCCTTGTTTCTTGCTTCATCAAGGATATTCGGGAAAAGCCCCATCTCAAATTCAAAGGCAAGTATATCCACACGGGTGACATTGTTTTTACGACACTCAAGTATGATCTCTTCCACAAAAAGGCGTGTTACCGGGAGGTTGATAGGCCCCACAGCAACTAAGCGTCCGGCCTTTTTACCCTGAAATGCAGGGAATCCTTCAACAGATTGGGCTTTGTATGCATGAAGAATAAGTTCTGTAAATTTTCGCTCTTTCTCTTCAATCTGCCGCTGCTTTTCCTCTTCCCTCAAATTCTCATTGATCCCGATATAATGCTGGCGTTCATATTTGCCAAGATTCAGCACCTCGAAAGCCCTAAAATCTTTCCCCTCTCCCTTGAGTTGTCTCTGGACTTGAATAATTCTCTTTCTAGTTGTGTGAATGGCGAATTTGCCCAGGTCGGACACTATCCATTTGCGGTTGAGCTTTTCAGCAACGGCTGCTGTAGTTCCAGAACCACAAAAGAAATCTGCGACAATAGCGTTTTCATTGGAACTGGCTTTTATTATGCGTTCGAGTAAAGCCTCAGGTTTTTGAGTTGGGTAATCGTTTCTTTCATTAGCGACTTGATTTACGATATCAATTCTCCAATAATCTGGCGGAGCAAATCCTTTACCCAAATAATCTCTTACTACTAATTCTGGATTGGAAATTTCCCATTTTGGCTCAACATCTTTTGCTGATTTTATTGGACTTCCTGTTATTCCACGGCCACACAATCTATAATAACCATTTTCATCATGCAATTTATATTTTTTGATAGTATTTTCTGAATACTGTTCAAGAACACCCTCTGCATCCCAATTAAAAATATGTTTGTCAGGAATTTTTGAAAATACAATAATGTCATCATGCTTGCGATTCCAGTATCTTTTAGAAAATTGCCGTGTTTGATAACACCAAACAATTTGATTTAAAAAATTCTCCCGACCAAATATTTCTTGCATAACCAACCGTAATACTGAGTTTAATCTCCAATCTACATGCACATAAATACTCCCATCCTCAGCCAATAGATCCCGCATGAGAACCAGCCGTTCATAAATCATGGATATAAATGAATCTGCCCCCTTACCCCAGGTATCCCTATATGCTATTTCTTCCAGTATCCCCGGCTCCTTATGAAGGGTCTCGTCTCCTATCTCGATATCCATGGAAAAATCAGCGCCCACATCAAAGGGAGGGTCAATGTATATGAGCTTTATGCCGCCATTTCTCTCTATCTCATCACGAAGCGGACCATTCTTAAGGGATGAGAGGATCAGCTTGTTATCGCCCCAGATAAGCTTGTTTGTCCATCCGGCCTTCTGGCGGCCACGTGAATCGAATATACTAAGCTGGCGTGCAGTGTCTTCAGGCTT
>Ga0123334_1001844_pt1 | contig 25631 bp, 15 predicted proteins | sample BiotimSIPDNA_FD_89706 | JGI IMG/M metagenome (GOLD analysis project Ga0123334, IMG submission 89706) | Anaerobic biogas reactor microbial communites from Washington, USA - Biogas_R1 time_0 SIP DNA | ecosystem: Engineered > Bioreactor > Anaerobic > Unclassified | place: Washington, USA... | reverse complement strand
CTTCCCCAAGTTGAGAAAAAATCCGGTACGGGCACCCGGGGTGATCGTACTCAAGGAATGTCGCCGCTAAAGCGGCGAAACATGGCAAAACCCCAGCCAAGCCGGACGAATTCGCCCTGCTTCGGAGCAAGACGCTCTCAGGTACAGGCACCCAGGGTGCTCGTACTCAAGCGGTTTCGCCGCTTAAGCGGTGAAACATGACAAAGCCCCAGCCAGGCCGGTCGCCCAGGTTTGCCCTGCTTCGGAGCAAGAAGGTTTCAGGTACGGGCACCCAGGGTGATACTCAAACTGCTTTTCCAGGATTATTCTCGGCCTCCCATCGTCACTAAGGAGCTGGGCAATCCTTTGCGATCCAGGTTTCCTTGACATTGAAATTCTTGTCTATAAGTACGAAATCCGCCCTGTATCCTGGCTCAATCCTCCCCAGATCGGGGAAGCCCAGTGTCCGCGCCTGGTTCCAGGAAGTCACCTTGACCAGTTCCTTCAGAGGCAATCCTGTCACCTCATAGAGGTTTTTCAGGCCTTGGTTGTAGAGCAACGTCGAACCTGCCACGGCACCTGTAGAGGCGACTCTTGCGATTCCGTCCTTGACGATGACCTCCAGGCCACCCAGGACGGAGGGACCATCGCCGAGCCCTGACGCACGCATGGCATCCGTGATCAACTGCAATCGCTCGATATTCTTGACCTTGAAGATAAAGCGAAGCATCGGCGGCTGGATATGGAACTTGTCGCCAATCAATTCCAAGTTGAAATCATCGATTTCCAGCCCGGCGCCAACTGCTCCAAAGGCGAGGTGGTGCATTGGAGTAATCGTATTGCAGAAGTGACTGAAGTCGCGCACGCCGTTTCGCAGTGCTTCCAGCATCGTTTCGTAATCGGCTTCGCTATGGCTGACGCTAGGCACGATTCCCGCGCCCCGGAGGCGTTGGGCGAAATCCATCGCCCCTGGGAGTTCGGGAGCGAAGGTGACTTTTCGGACCGGGCAAATCGCGTTCAACGCCATGACCTCGAGGAAATCCGGGTTGCGCAGGAAGTTGGGGTTTTGGGCTCCTGCCTTAGTTGGATTGATGTAGGGTCCTTCCAGATGCATGCCTAGAATTCTGGCACCATCGGCATCGGGATTGTTCATCACGGCGGCAGCGTTCTTGCAGCAGACTTCAAGTTCCTCGAAGCTCAAGGTCAACGTCGTCACCAGCAAGCTCGTCACGCCATCCTTGCGCTTGTCACGGATCATCGTCACTATCGCAGACGGATCGGGATCCGTGAAATCGACTCCTGAACGCCCATGGGCGTGGACGTCAATGAATCCCGGCAGCAACATCAGGCCGCCGCAATCGATCTCGGCATCGGCGCTGGGCAACGTCATGCTCGGCATCGTCACCTGGCTGATGCGTCCATCCGTAACCAAAACCGATCCCCCAACAATGTCAACGCCGGGGGATATCACATGCGCATTCCTATACAAAGTCCTCATCGTGCAAATCCTCTTTTTTCATTGGCGTATCTTAAGAAGCTCTTTCATCACTGACGCATGGTTTCCAAATCCGAAGCTATCGTGAAGCTCGCAATACACCTTGTACAATTGATCGTAAACAACTTTGGCGGACGACACAGGCCTGTAAACCTCCTCCTTGAAGGAGCAAACCCTTTTTTGAGCCGCTGGCACGTCGGGATAGATCCCCGCCGCGACCATGGCCATAATCGCGGCTCCCAGGGCACAGGTTTGCGACGATGCCGAAATCATCATCGTCCGCCCCAGGACATCGGCATAGATTTGCATAAACAACGGATTCTTCTCGGCGATTCCTCCGCAAGCGACAACTTCCCGCACATCGACTCCGTACTCTTCCAGCCGATCCAGAATCCGCCTCGCCCCGAATGCCGTCGCTTCCAGAAGGCAACGGTAGATTTCCGCCTGCGTAGTCTGGAGCGTCAATCCGACGATCAAGCCCGTCAACCTCGCATCGGCCAGGATGCTTCGGTTTCCGTTTTGCCAATCCAAAGCCATCAATCCGCTCTGCCCCGGCTTCAGTTTTGCTGCCTGTTCCTCCAACTGGGCGAACGTCGATGCGTCGCCCCCACAGACTTTCTCGATAAACCAATTGAAAATGTCTCCGACCGCAGACTGCCCCGCCTCAATCCCCTTCATGCCAGGTACGATGGAACCATCCACGATCCCGCATACCCCGGGAATCTGATCAACGTCAGCACCAACCAAGACGTCGCAAACGGAAGTGCCGATGATCTTGACCATCCTGCCAGCCCCGACACCCGCGCCAACAGCGCCAAGATGAGCGTCAAATGCACCGACGGCAACAGGAATCCCAGCAGGCAAACCCAGCTTCCTGGACCACTCCACGCACAATTCACCAGCCCGATGATCGCTGGAGTACGCCCTGGAGGGCAACCGGTCACGATACTCGCCGAGACGAGGATCAATCGACTCCCAGAACGAGGAGTCCGGAAAACCGCCCCAACTCTCATTGAACATCGCCTTGTGACCCGCTGCGCAAACGCTGAATTTCATGTCATCAACGCAATCAATGCCACATAGCAACGCAGGAAGGTAATCGGCCATCTCAAGCCAAATGTACGCAGCGTCAAATACTTGAGGGTCAACGTTCAAACAATGAAATACCTTCGAAAAATACCATTCGGAGGAATAGGTTCCGCCGCAGATCGACAGGTATTCGGGACGGATTTCCTTCGCCTTGCGAGTAATCAGTTCGGCTTCCGAAACTGACGAATGATCCTTCCACATCCATGCCTTCGCATTCAAATTGTCGCGAAATTCCTCCCGGAAAGCGAGCGGCTTCAGGTTTTCATCCACGGGCATCGGCGTCGAACCCGTCGTATCAATCCCGACTCCTATCACGGAGTCAATGCTGAAGGACGGATTCTTCTCCACCGCATCCAGCAACGCCATCGGCACGACAGCGCACAAGCCATCGACGAAATCCTTGGGATCCTGACGGGCAACATGGGGATTCGAAGCACTCCCGAATACCCCCTTGTCACCACAACGGTACCCCCATACGCCTACGCCAGCCTCGTGACCAGTCGCGCAATCGATCACAACGCAACGAACGGCATTGCTCCCAAAATCCAATCCGATAGCGTAACCTTCTACAGCTTGCATTTCGACTCTCTTCTTATGCTGACTTATTCAACCAAGAAAACCAAGAAAATGGCCGTGCCATAAGTTGACTTTTGACGACGCGACCATTTTCCACGGCGACCGGATCGCCTTACTTACTTCTTACTTGTCCTGCGACTTGGCGAAATCAACGTCGCCCACGGCAACCGTGGCAGGCTTGACGTACTTGGAATTGGCAATCAATCCCTTCAAGTGCTTTTCGTACATGGCGGGATCCATCGGCAACTGGACACGCTTGCCAGTCATCATTGAGTACAGCATGCCGTTCGCCAACTCAACGGAATTAATCCCTTCCGCACCAGGAGCGATCAACGGCGCGCCGTCCAAGATCGCAGCGACGAAATTCTTCTTGATTCCGATGTGCTGCTCCCCGTTGCCGCTGACCGGGATGTCGATATTCCACACTGGCGGGACGCCCCAGATATTCGGGGTTTCCTTGGAGAAGATATCTGCCGGGACTTCATTGCGCGTGAATGTCAGCTTTCCGCCTTCGCAAACCAGCTTCCCTTTGGTTCCGATGATTTCGAGTCGGTTTGTCCCCGGCGCTTCACCGGTTGTCGTGACGAACACGCCTGTTGCCCCGCTGGGATATTCCAGAATTGCCGTGATATCGTCTTCGACTTCGATGTCATGGTACTTCCCGATTCCGCCGATTGCCGTGATTGCGGAGGGCATTCCGCAAAGCCACTGGAAGAGGTCCAGGTTGTGCGGGCATTGGTTGAAGAGGACGCCGCCGCCTTCGCCTGCCCAAGTCGCGCGCCAGCCACCCGAGCGGTAGTAGGCCTCGCTCCTGAACCAGGTCGTAATGATCCAGTTGGTTCTTTGGATTGTTCCAAGCTCGCCGGCCTCGATCAGTTCCTTGACCTTGATGTAGTGGGGATCGGTGCGTTGGTTGAACATGGCGCAGAACACGAGTTCGGGATGCGCCAGGTGAGCGTCAATCAGCCGCTGGGCATCCGCCTTGTGAACGGAAATAGGCTTTTCGGTCAGCACATGCACGCCATTGTTCAGCGCATCGATGCCGATCGTCGTATGGTCGTAGTGCGGCGTTGCGATAAGAACCGCGTCAACATCCCCGCTACGGATCATTTCAGCACTGTCGACGTAACCTTTGACCTTGGGGTATTTCGCCAACTTTGAGGCATCGATGTCGCAAACCGCACCCAGTTCGCAACGGGGAATCTTCCCATCGAGAATATGGCTGATGTGCCCCGACCCCATAATACCCAATCCTACTACACCTAAACGTACCTTGTCCATCGTTCTTTTCCTTGCATTGTGTTGTTGTTATCAGGCGGCGACCTGGGAACCGCCGCCAACTGTCAATCTTGAGCCGTGTCCGTATCCAGGTACGGCAAAACATACCTAAACCCTACGTCCGAAGGGGCGACCGCAGTATCGTCGGAGCATTCCAATGGCAAATATCTCCGGGGAGTCGAGCTGCTTGCGCCCTTGATCTGGAAGAACGTGTCGGACGCATCCGGGAATTCGCTGGCTGTCCATTCGCGGACATTTCCCGCCATGTCAAACACGCCGTAGGGGGAAATGTCAGCGGGGAACGACCCAGGCGGCGCCCAACGCCCATACTCCCTCAAGGCATCCTCGTTCTCGTGGGTAAACACGTATGAAGACACAAACGAATATCCCCAAGGATACGGACGGCCATCCGTCCCGCGAGCCGCCTTCTCCCACTCCTCAACCGTCGGCAACCTGCATGGCCGATGCAATTTCCGCCCCAGCCACTGGCAATACGCTTCCGCCGCCTCGCGGGAAATTCCCACTACGGGATGCTCGCGCTTCAATTCGGGAAGCAGCTTCCCGGAGCCATCCCACGCCGCAAACGCCACATTGCTGCCCGCCGTCAAGATAACCCGGCTGATGTACTCCTCGCGCTCGCGAACGCCATCCAGGCTCAGCCAAAACTCCAGGTATTCCCCGTTAGTAACCTCGTACAGGGAGATGAAGAACGGCTTGACATCAACCTCCAATTCGCGGCGATAGGGGGACGCCTTGCCGCCAATCAGGCAGATTCCGCCAGGCACATATGCCGTTCCTGCGGGAATCGCCTTGGGCAAGTCGTACCATACGCTCTTCTGCTCGCCATGCTTCAATGTCACCGGGCATACCAGTTCAGGAATGCCTTCCAACTGCATCTTGATCAAATAGGTCCCCTTGGGCAACCTCAGACCACGAAGGGGACTGTAGAGCAACTCGAAATTCACCGGGCTTCCCGAACCCAGCTGCGTTCCATCCGCATCCATCACCAAAGGAGCGATTTCCAATGCGGCGCCCGGGGGAGTCGTTTGCACTTCCAACGTACATTGCCCCGCCAACGCAACTTCCATTTCCGCGATCAGGCCGGACATTTCCTCGCTTGACCGCTCAAGGTTGTCGCCGAAATTAGCCGCCAGCAATCCGCGCAGCTTCCTCAATTCGTTCAACTTGCCATGCTCCAGGCAGAACTTGATCCTGCGCTTCATGATGCGTTCCCGCCACTGATGGATATCCTGCCTGCTGTTGCGGAGCCCGGCCATGGAGCTGAGCAAGAGGCTCGCCTCGTTGAAATGGTTGTCTATCTCGGTCATCGTCGCCTCATAGCGCTCTTGTCCAATGATCTCCTGCCCCTCCTCGCCACGCCTTTCGGCGGCAAGCCTCGCTTCCTGCTCATCGTTCAGACGCTTGCTAAGGGCGTCCAGCTTGAATTCGCCCGAGGCGACGCTCAGGTGGACTTGACGCATCGTCAGGTTGTAATAGTACGAATAGACAATGTAGTTCGCCGAAATAAAGGTCAGCAGGGCGACTAGTCCGCTGAATACAATGGCGGTCTTGATCGGATTGCGCTTGAAGAACTTGATCATGCGCCTCCAATATGGCGCCCTGTACGCCATGACCCGAAGACCTTCCTGGTGGGCAATCAAATCCTTCAACAACTCGTTGACTGCCTTGTAGCGGCTCTCCTTGTTCATGTTCATCGCCTTCAGGCAAATCGCCTCCAGCTCCGGTGGTATGTCGCGCCCGAATGCGGTTTGGCGAGGACGACGATATTGACCGCGAGACACAGCATTCAAAATTTCGTTCTCCTCGTGCTTGTCGGAAAACGGATTCGTAAATGTCAGCAACTCGTACAGGATGATCCCCAGCGAATAAATGTCCGTCCGAGTATCGATCGCCTCGACATCGCCGAAGATTTGTTCGGGCGACATGAATCTTGGCGTCCCGTTGAGCTGGCCGTCCCGCGTCAGGTTGCAGATTGGCAGGTTCACGGCGGCCGCATCCATCGCAGTATCCATCGACTGGGAGTACGGGGCGTCATCTTCGAACCCACCCTGGTCGTTCATCTCGTAAACCTCAATGGGACTCTGCATCGTCGGGACGTGAGAACTGTAGCTGGAATCCATTTTCTTGACCAGCCCCCAGTCGATGATCGTCACTTCGCCGTAGTTCCCAACCAAGATGTTCTCGGGCTTCAGGTCGCGATGGATGATCCCCTTGCTGTGGGCATACGATATCCCCTGGCAAATTTTTTGGAAGATCGACATTCGCATATGGAACGTATAGACCTTCGTGTAGGCTGGATTGCGTTGGGACATTTGGGTGATGATATGCCTGAGCGAATCGCCGCGAAGCCGCTTCATGGTGAAGTAGATTCCCTTGCTGGGACTCGCCCCGATCGAGTGGATCGGCACGATGTTGGGGTGTTCCAGCTGCGCCGTGGCCTTGGCTTCACGAACTATCCGCTCAATCTGGTCAAGGCTGTACTGATTCTCCGGCTTCAACGTCTTGACAGCAATCACACGGCCCAACGTATCGTCGCGCGCCGTAAAGATCTCGCCCATCCCCCCGGCGGCCAATCTCTCGATCTTGGACAGCTGGGGCTCGACAAGGTCAACGTTCAAGCCAAGCTCCTCGATTTCAGCACGCATGAACTCAGCAGGATTGTCCGGTATGAACACGTTGTCTTCATCGGTAATCCGAAATGCGCTGGGAAATGGAGATGTCTTGCCTGTAGTCGTCACAAACGGGCTCCAAAGTAAATGCCTTTTTCACGCCTATAGCTTGAAAATACACCAATTCGCACGATTGTAAATAATATTAATGAAAAAAAGGTGTTTTTCTTGAAAACTGATTGTCCACCCCAACCACGGGAGCGAAAGAATGTCCCTTCAAGTCGGTGCCGCCCAAGTCAACATAACCCCGAATCTCGGCTGCCATCTCGTCGGCCATTTTGAAGACCGGATTGCCAATGACATCAACGATCCGCTTTTCGTCAAGACGATCGTCTTCAACGATGGCGAGCGCACGGTCGGACTCATCTGCCTGGACTTGATCGATATTCCGATTTGGCTTGCTGCCAACGCCAAAACCCTCATCCAGAAGCAGACCGGGGTTTCACCGGACAACGTCATCATCTCCTCGGTCCACACCCACACCGCACCCGCGATGTCCGGAGTTTTGGAGACGCCGCCGCAATTGGACTACATTTATACCATACCTCAGAAAATCGCAGACTCCTTCGTCCTTGCCCAATCCCGACTCGAACCCGCAGAAATCGCGTCCGCCAAAGGCGATTGCCGCGAAGAGTGCCACAACAGAAGATGGCACATGAAAGACGGATCCGTCAAGATGAATCCGGGACATCTCAACCCAGATGCCATCAAGCCCGCCGGACCAACCGACCCCGAACTGCAGATCCTGGTCGCCCGAAACAAGGACACCAAGAAAACAATCGCGGTCTACGCAAACCTGGCGCTCCACTACGTGGGAAACGGAAAGTCGCTCTCGGTCTCGGCAGACTACTTCGGAGAATACGCCAAAGCACTGCAGAGAATCGCAGGAGAAGACTTCCTCGTCATCCTCGCAAACGGATGCCAGGGAAACATCAACAACCTGGACTTCTCAAAACCAAGACGCACATCAAGAGACCCGTACTTCCAGCAACGACGAGTCGCAAACGTCGTAGCCGCAGAAACCTGGAAGCAATGGTGCATCCTCAGGGAAGAGGACTTCACAAGCAAAGCAACGGTTGACGCGAAACTCCAATGGCTGCCGTTCCATTCGCGAAGGGCAACGCCGGAGCAACTCGCACAGGCAAGACAATTGTACCTGTCTGGCGACAAGAGCAACAAGAGCGAGTGGATTTATGCACGAGAGCTGGTCATGCTCGAACATCTCCCGATGGAATACGAGGTCCCCGTGCAATCGATGAAAATCGGAACGATGGGAATCGCTGCGCTCTGCGGCGAGATATTCGTGGAATTCGGCCTTGACATCAAGTCGCGATCCCCGTTTGCAAACACAATGGTTGTCGGAATCGCCAATGGAAACAACGGATACGTCGCCACAGCCAAGGCGCTGGACGAAGGCTCCTACGAAACAAGACTCTGCAGACACGTCAGATCGCCAAAGGGAACCGGTGAACTCTGGGCAGACACAGCCGTCAATCAACTTAAAGAACTCTATGGGAAATGACACTTTCCAACAAACAAACACCAAGGAGTAGAAATCAAAATGGAAATCGACAGGCGTGACTTCATCAAATCCTCATGCACCGTCGGTGCAGGCCTCCTGGCTTTCAACCATGCCGGACTTCTGGCGCAGAACAAGCCGGCAAACGCTGCCGCCAGCACGGCCGCCAATTCCACAATCAACGTGGGAATCATCGGAACAGGCGTGCAGGGACGAATCCTGGCAGAATGCGTCCGCAAGATCGAAGGCGTCAAATGCATCGCAATCTGCGACATCTGGGACTACAACAGAAACTATATGTACCGGCGGTTCACCAGGGCATACAAAAATCCTGTCAACGCATACGTCGACTACAAGGAAATGCTCGAAAAGGAAAAGGATCTCGATGCTGTCGTCGTCGCCACCCCTGACCACTACCACGCAGAACACGCCATCGCAGCCATGAAAGCCGGGAAGCACGTCTACTGCGAAAAGGAAATGTCGCATGAAATCAAGCTAGCCCAAGGCATGGTCGCCGCCTCGAACGAAACAGGAAAACTCCTGCAAATTGGACACCAGAGACGGTCAAACCCTGTTTACCAATACGCATACAAGATGATCAACGAAGAAGGACTCTGCGGTAGACTCACAGCCCTTTACGGACAGTGGAACAGAACACCCGAAGCACTCCTTGAATGGCCAAACGGACAGGACATCCCCGACGAACTCCTCAAAAAATACGGCTACGAGAACATGAACGAGTTCAAAAACTGGAGATGGTACAAGAAGTACTCGGGAGGACCTATCTCCGACCTGGGCGCACACCAGATCGATATCTTCTCTTGGTTCCTCAATACGGAACCCTACGCAGTAACGGCTTTCGGCGGAGCAGATTTCCCGGATTTCCCAGACGCAAACGTGAAACGCGAATGGTACGAAGACGTAACCGTGATGTACGACTACAAGACAACCTTCCAGGGCAAGAAGGGTTCCGCACGCTCCTACTACCAAGTCCTCAATACCGCCAGCTGGCAAGAATACTACGAGAGATTCTCCGGGAGCAAGGGCATGATCACCCTCTCCGAAAACCCCAAGAACTGCTACTTCGTTCCAGGCGCCAACATCGATCCCCCAGAATGGATGCAGGGAGTTGAGCAAGTCGCCATAGGGGGCGGACTCCAGGGCATCCCGCTGATCCCCGCCTTCAAGAAACGTTCCGAACAACATGCCGCAGTCATGGAAGACTTCGAGATGAAGCAAGGACATCACCTGCACCTCGAAAACTTCTTCGCCGCAGTCGCTAAAAACGATAAGAAGATGCTCAATTGCCCAGGCGAATTCGGCCTTGACTCCTGTATCACGGTCCTTTCAGTCATACCGGCAATCGAAAAGGGCGGCATGAAGATCAGATGATACCCACCCCCCAAAAAACTGAGACGCGTGCCAACTCCCCCTTGGCACGCGCCTTTTTTCAACCCTCCTGAACCCGTACAGAAGGCATTGCGGTTGCAGGGGGTGTTTTTTACCTCGATTTTGCGGTGTGAAAAAAAAGACACGTCACAAAAAATGTGTTCCAAGTGAAAAAACTCAATAAATACATTGTTAAATTTATTGCCAGAAAAGAAATTTGGATTATAATTAGTTATTAGACAGATTACATCATTTTTGAGGTTGGGTTTGGTCAATTCCATAGCCAATCGTCTTGGGGAAGCCAGACATCATAAGGAGTTGTAAAGATGAAGAAGCAGTCGTGGTTGTTTGTCACTGTGGCCTTGGCATTGGTTGTCAGTTGTTTTCTGACGGGTTGTGCCTCGGGCAAGCAGGAAAAGAAAGTCGATACCCGCGCCATTTTGCGCACTCGCGACTCGGTTCCCCCGCCCTATTCCTCGCCCTCCAGCGTAAAGGAATTGACCCCTGAGCCAGCGGCTCCTGCGATACCCGCTCCTGCCGCCAAAGCCCCCACCAGCCCCAGCAACCTGGCATCTACCGAACAGCCCGCAATCCCGGGACAGGCCAACTTGTTCGTGCCCGCAGAAACTGCTGAAGCCCCGGCACCCACAATCAATTCGCTCTTTACGGGTGACGATGGCACTACCGCGCCGACCCTGGTCGCAGTCTCTACCGCCGGCCAAGGCAAGCCCGCCACCGTCAAGCCAACTCCTATCAAAAAGCAGGCCAGCCCAGCCCCCAAGGCAGGCGCTCGCACCTACAAGGTTGTCCAGGGCGATCGTGGCTATGATATCGCCTACAGGTACGGCGTCGCATGGAAGGACATCGCCGCCCTCAACGGACTCAGCGACAACTCAATCCTCCACATAGGCACGGTCCTGACACTCCCTGACAATGCCCTCGAAACCCCAAGGACAGGACGCCCAAGGCCAAAGGCAACGGCAAAGCAATCCACCTCCACAACATCCAAGTCTGCCACCGCAACAAAAGGAGCGACGTCAAAGGTCATCCCCGCTGACGGCAAGTACACCGTCAAGTCAGGCGACAGCCTTTGGACAATCGCACGCGCTCACGGAGTCAAATTCGAGGACATCAAAGCCTGGAATCCAGAAGCCGCTTCAAAAGGACTGAAAGTCGGTCAAGTCGTCATGTTGAAGGGCGATGCCAAGGCGGAAACCAAGAAGACGGAAACCAAGGCGGAAGAACCCAAGAAGGACGCCTCCGCTGACAAGGCTCCGCAAGTCGTCGTTCCGGACAAGACTCCTGTCAACCAAGTTCTTCCCGCTGCGGAACCCGCTCCTGCCCAGCAGGAACAGCCGACCCTGTCGCACACGATTGCCCCAGGCGAGACCTTGGCGAAAATTGCATCGTACTACGGCGCATCAGTGGAAAGCATCAAGCTGAAGAATCCGACCATCATGACTGACAACGACCTGAAGCCCGGCGAAAAGATCCTGATCCCGTACACCTCTACGACGCCCTGATCCCCGCTTGATCCCATAGCATAGCCTGATTCAAGTCAAGACAAAGCGTCCCTGAGCCAATAGACTCACGGACGCTTTTTTTAACACCAGCACAGTCGAAGAAATCCTATGAGCTCGTCATACTTCAACCAATTCAGGACCGGCACCCTGTTTTTGATCCGAACTCCTGACACGTTTCCTGCAGGCTACGCGGAACGAAGCATTGCCGACATGGCCGGGAATCTCCATTTGGACTATGCCGCCTGGCTGGAGACCTGGAACTGCCTGGATGGAATCGTCTGGCCGCACAAGGACTTCCCCAGGAGTTCCTATTGGAAGGATGAGCCACGGGATCCGTTGGAAGAAGTCTTCCAGGCTTGTGACAAGCACGGCATGGCATTCCTTCCCGAAGCCGGCGTGATGCACAAGGACTTCATGCTCGCCAATTCAGAGGACATGCACCATGGCTACGACCACGAAGGAAAGCTCGTCAATTCGCGCTACGGACGAATCGGAACCGTCCCTGCCGCTCCAATCACGGCGGAGTATTTCATCGCCAAGTACAACGCACTCCTAGATCAGTACGGACATCACCCAAGTTGCAAGGGAATCTGCATGCCTTGCGAAAACGGCATCGGACTCACGTATGACAGGCATACCCGGGCACTCTGGAAAAAGGCGTTCTCATGCGAAATGCCAAAACCAAAGGAAATCTTCGCCAGTAGAACGCTCGAAAAACAAGTCTACCACTTCCTCGAAGATTGCTTTCTCCAATTCTACAGGACGCTTGCCAGGCACCTGAAGCAAAAGTACAACCTCCCGCTGATGCACTACCCCATCAGCAAGGTCAGCGACATCAGCCACATGCAAGAACCCTGGATGAACCCAGTCCCGGCGCGAAATCTCAGCGTGATGGCAAAAGTCGAGGAACTCGACCTGCTCAATCTCCAGCTTCATCCGCCGCTGAGTGACAACATCAACCACTTCAAGCTGGAAATCGAACTCCTTCAAGGCCTTGCCAAGGAACTCCCCAATGTGGCGGACACGCACTTCTACCACGAATCATGCTCGGGAAAACTCCCGCCAAGCACACCAAAACGCTACACCGACTACGTCCTTTCAACCATTACCCCGTACGGGGTCTCTTTCTTCTGCTATGGATTCTTCGCGCCGGAACTCCCGCTTTGGAAAAAAATGCTCAATCCGGGAGCACCAGTCTACAAGGCTTACGCAACGCCGGAAATCGTCGCACGAAGACGTGAAGGAACCAAGTTGGGACTTGACCTTGTGGAACAACTCCGCGATGTGATGCAAGGAACTATCCACAAGGCGGATTGCGCTATCTACTGGAACGAAGACATCGACTTCGATTACCTTTACAATAGCTACTATCGAGACCACCTCTTCGGACTATACGAACTCTGCCAGGCAGCCGCGCTCCCGACTTGCATCGTGACAGACATCCCCAAGGACACCGCCCAAACAAAAGTCCTCATCCTCGCAGGAATCAAATCGCTGACCGAACAAAGCTACGCAAACTTGGCAGCCTACATCCAAGCAGGCGGAAAGGTCATCGTCATCGGGGACTGCAACAAGAAAATCTTCCAAATCTGCGGACTTGACGTCCAACTCACGGACGCCGAATTCCTCGCCAACCCAACAGGCGGAAAACACGCCGACTGGTGGGTCACGCCCCCCGATGAATCCAAAAAGTACACTGAACTCAACGGAGAATGCCTATACCCATACGATACGGGAAAGCCAGCCGTCACACAGGTCGGAAACATCGTATTCTTCGGTGCCGCCAGCGCCATTTGGGCCTACTCGGACAGGCGCAGCGTCAATCTGGTCAAACTCTGGAACAAGCTCCTCCATGACCTGGACGGATTCTCAGGCATCAGCACCAAGGCACCCTACAGGGGACTTCCAAACGCGCACCTCTACCTCTCAGCAGATACCTACAAAACGCCAGACAACAAGAAAATCGTTCTGCTGCTCAGAAACTTCGGTGTCGAACTCATCGGGGCATCGATAATCTGGAATCTGCCTGAAAAGCTGAAGGTCACCAAGGCTTTCGCCGATGGCAAGCAATTCGATTTCCAACAGGATCAGCCAATGCCCGAATTCGAGCATCTGGTGTTCCTCGTCGCCGAACAAGTCGATTGAACCCAAATATCAGGAGACATCGTGAACTCATTCATCCAGCAGGCACCGGAAGTTTTCCTTCTCAAAGTCCCCATGGGGGGAATCTGGACCGGTGTTTACCTCGTCAAGGATGGCGACAATGCTTTTCTCATTGATTCAGGACCAGACGCGCAATCTGTGGACAACGTCATTGTTCCGGCTCTCGCCGAACTCGGACTCGCGCCCAAGGACATCACCTGCCTCCTGGCAACCCATACCCACGGCGATCATGTCGGAGGGCACTACCGCCTCCGCGAACTTGGCGTCAAAGCCATCGCATGCCTAAGGCACAGCGCTGAAAAAATCCGGGATCCACTGAAGTACGCCAAGCTAATCAGGGCGAAATTCCCCCAGGATTCACCCCCAGCCTCCTCTTCGCTGAGGGGTGTCGAACCCGATTTCACCTTGGAAGACGAAGAATCGATCGGACCGATCCAGTTCTTTCATGCACCTGGGCACGACGACGATACCGCCGTCATCCTCCACACACCCTCGAAAGCACTCCTCACGGGAGATTCTTTTCAGGCTGACGGAACGATTGTACAGGGTTGCGCACTCTACATGAAACTCCCGGAGTATAGGCGGACCCTGGGCAGAATCGCGTCCCTCAAGCCTTCTGCGATCATTCCCGGACACGAATTCATCCCCTTCAACGCAGATTTCCCAAACACCACCGGCAAGGCCGCAGCAGCTATTGAGATCACCAAGAACCTGCTCGGCACCTACGAGGCTTTTATCATCGCCCAAATGCAAACCGGGTGTGACGACCAAAAGGAAATTGCCAAAAACCTCATCCGCTTCAGGGGCGGCACCATCCCGGAATTCCTCTTCCTGGCACTCTACACGACCACAGAACACATACAGGAAATCAAGTCCTACAACCTCATTCCTGAACAGGAGTAAGCACTATGGCACTAGCAGGAAAAAAAGTTCTGATCACCGGTTCCTCACACGGAATCGGAGCCGCCACGGCAATCGCATTCGCCAAGGACGGCTGCCAAGTCGGAGTCAACTACAACAAGACGCCGGACGGCGCACAGGCTACCGCACAGGAAATCGAAAAACTCGGACAGAAAACTAAAATCTACAAGGCGGACGTCTCAGACCCGGTCCAATGCGAATCGATGGTCCTCGACTTTATCAGGGATTTCGGAGGGATTGACGTGCTGATCAACAACGCGGGAGGAGCGCTCCAGATCCCGCCGGGCGAATTCGTCGATATGCCGATCGAGTATTGGAACAACCAGATCGACCTGAACCTCAATGCCGCCGCATATACCGCCAAGCACGCGCTCAAATACATGATCGAGAACAAGGTCAAGGGCAAAATCATCAACGTCTCCTCGGTCCACTCCATCGTCACATGGGTCAAGCGCAAAATGCTCCCCTACGCACCCGCAAAGGCAGGACTCAACATGCTGACCAAAGCGCTGGCCTGCGAAGTCGCCAAGTACGGAATCAATGTCAACGCAATCGCACCGGGATTCATTATGACAAAACTCTCGTACCGATATACACCCGAGCAAATGGACGCCTTCAAACGGAAAATCCCGCTGGGACAACTCGGAAACGTCAATGATATCACGCCAATGATGCTCTTCCTAGCCGATGACGAAAAATCGCACTTCATTACAGGACAGACCTTCGTCATCGATGGAGGACAATCGATCGACGGAGCGATCGACAGCATGATGTACGACTTCTAAACGACACAGGAACCGACCATGAAGTACAGAAGCCAGACCAACTACGGAGTCGCAAAGGAATGCAGGCGCGGGCTGATCAGGGGAATGGGCTACACCGAAGAGGAATTCAACAGGCCGCTGATCGCAGTCGTCAACTCCTGGAACGAATACAACCCAGGACATGTTCACCTCAAAAAACTCGCCGAGCGAGTCAAGCAGGGCGTCCGTGAAGCAGGCGGACTACCCTTTGAAGTAGGAACGACGGCCATCTGCGATGGAATGGTCCTCAAAAACCCAAGGTACATCGAACTCCCAAGCAGAAACTCAATCTGCGACGAGGTCGAACTGATTGTCGAATCGAATATGTTTGACGCTATGGTCCTCTTGTCCACCTGCGATTCGATCGTCCCCGGGCACCTGATGGCGGCTGCACGGCTGGACATCCCCGCGATCCTCGTCGCCGGCGGCTACATGCCGATGCCATTCATGGACGGAAAATCCGTCAACTACATCGACTTGACGGACAACGTCGGCAAGGCCATGGCAGGCAAGTATCCTCTGGAACAAGCCCAGCGCGAAGTCGCCCACATGTACGGGCCTTGCGGAGCCTGCGGCGTGATGACGACTGCCAACTCAATGTGCCTCGCCGCCGAAGCGCTCGGCATGACGCTCCCGGGAAACGGTTGCGTCGCGGCGACATCATCGGAATTGCTGCAAATCGCCTTCCAGGCCGGAAAGCAAATCATGACGCTCCTGGAAAACAATGTCACCGCCAGGAAAATCATCACACGCGAATCGATCGACAATGCCATCGCCATGACCATGGCCATGGCGGGCTCGACCAATCTCTTCATGCATATCCCCGCCATCGCCTACGAGGCGGAACTCAGGGAAGCTTGGTGGGCGCATTTTGACCAGGCATCAAGGGATGTCCCGCAAATCGTCGCCGCATCACCTTCAGGTCCCTGGCACCTGCAAGACGTGGATCGCGCAGGAGGCTCCAGGGCAATCATCAAAACGCTCCTGCCTAAACTCAACGGAAACGCACTGACGGTAACAGGGAAAACACTGGCGGAAAACGTGGAAAACGCACAGGTCTATGATGCGGAAGTCATCCGCTCCCTTGACAATCCCGTCTCGCAAGACGGCTCGCTCTACGTCCTTTACGGCTCCCTCGCGCCAGACGGAGCAATCATTAAAGCCGGAGCATGCGACCTCGAAATGAGACAATTCAAAGGACCGGCAATCTGCTTCGATTCACTCGAGGACGCCATGGACGGGCTCAACAACGACAAGGTCAAGCCGGGACACGTCGCCATCGTACGGTACCTCGGACCAAAAGGCGCCTTCGGAACAACCGCCTACGTTTTCCAAAAGGAACTCAAGGGACGAGGCCTGGACAAAACCGTCGCCATCGTCACAGATGGACGGTTCTCCGGCGGTTCCTCGGGACTGTCAATCGGATACCTCTCCCCCGAAGCAGCCCTGGGCAGCCCGCTGGCGTTGGCGAAAGACGGGGACATCATCGAAATCGACCTGGACAAGAGAAAACTCGATATCCTCGTGGATCAACAAGAACTCGACCGACGCAAGAGCAACTGGACCTGGAAATTCGACCCGACAGGAATCCCGCCATTCCTCAGGCTCTTCTGTAAAAATGCCGGCTCGCTAGCCAATGGCGCTACCTGGGAATAACCTATGAATACTGACATTCTCATCATCGGAGCAGGGCTGACAGGACAAATCGCCGCCGCTGAATTAAGGGACAACCACCCAAACCTGACGGTTCGGATCATCGACGCAGGTGGCGCTGCATCCTCGGAAATCATGGGGTTCTCAGCCCCGGTCAACCTCCCGGATACACCAAACCAACTCTTCCACGATACGCTCAACGCAGCCAATAACGCGGGAAATCCATACCTCGCTAAATTGCTTGCCGAAAACGCATTGGAAAGGCTCGAATACCTCGAAAAACTTGGACTCGAATTCGACAGGAACCAAGACGGCTCCTACAACACGCTCCACGCCGTCGGAACAACGTTCCCAAGAGTCGTGCACCATGGGACAACCACCGGCAAGGAGGCGATCAGGCTCCTGAATATCGAATACGAAAACCTCCACGCAAAGCAATTGGCCAAAAGCCAGGACGGAGCCATTGCGGGAGCAATCCTCGATGACGACACCCTCCTCCAGGCAAAGGCGATCATACTCGCAGGAGGAGGCTTCGCAGGACTCTGGAAAACCTCGACCTGGTCAAAAAAGCTCAGAGGCGATTGCCTTGCGATTGCATTGGATGCCGGAGTAAGCCTGGTTGACCTCCAATTCGTCCAGTTCGAGCCAACCGTCGCAACCGACCCAAGCCCAATTGCGGGAATCCCGATCATCTCAACACTGCTCAATGAAGGAGCCGTACTCAGAAACGCTGCAGACGACCAGGATATCCTCGAAAATCAAAAGCCAGTTCCGGCAAAGAAAAAACTGGCAGCGATCATTCAAAAGCATATTGACAAAACAGGAGAAACCGTCTATTTTGACTTCCAAGGAGTCAATCTTAGCCAATTCGCAAAAAAGTACCCCGAATACGTCAAGCGATACAGGTTGCATAGCGGCGACCAATCCGCCCTCAGGATTCCAGTCAAACCCGCCGCACACACCACGCTGGGCGGCATTAAGATCGATGAGGACTGCGCCACTTCGATCCCAGGACTGTTCGCCGCCGGCGAAGCGACAGGAGGACTTCATGGACAAGACAGGCTCGGCGGAAACGCCGGCCTGGAAGTCCTCGTGTTTGGCAAAATCGCCGCCATGGCAGCCGCAGAGTACGCCAATGCACACGAACTCAAAACAACCATAATGGCGAAAACAACCACCGCCCAGACACAAAACGAGGATTTCAAAAAAATCGCGTCCATGTTGGATAGGTATTTCACCCCGACATCGACAAGGAAAGACATCAAATCAGCAATCGCACACATCAACGAACTTCAACCATCGACACACGTTAACCTGGTAAAAGAACTATTGAGGCAAAAATATGAATCCTATTAATTTCGAAAACAAAGTCGCCCTGGTCACGGGAGCTTCCAGAGGCATCGGAAAAGCCATCGCAACGACCCTCGCAAAGTATGGTGCGCAAGTCGCAATCTGCGCAACCAATCTGGATACGGCACGCGAAACTGCAGCGCAAATCGAAAACGAAACTCAACGGAAAGTCGTCCCGTTCCAAACGAATGTGGCGGATTTCAACCAAGCGCAAGACCTGGTGAAAAACACAATCGAGCAATTCGGTAAAATCGACTTCCTCGTCAACAATGCGGGAATTACCCGGGATGGGCTGATCCTTAAAATGACAGAAGAAGCCTGGGACCAGGTCATCAATGTCAACCTGAAAGGGGTCTTCAATGTGACAAAGGCCACAATCCAGCACATGATGAAGGCGCGATACGGACGAATCGTCACCATCTCCTCAATCGTCGGCATCCACGGAAACGCAGGACAAACCAACTACGCCGCGGCAAAGGCGGGCATCATCGGATTCACCAAGTCCCTCGCAAAGGAACTGGCGTCCAGGAACATCAACGCAAACGTGGTCGCCCCGGGATATGTTGACACAGACATGACGGCCGTGCTCAAGGAAGAGGCGAGAAACGCAATGCTCAATGCAATCCCGCTCAAGAGAACAGCAACTCCGCAAGATATCGCAAACGCAACGGCGTTCTTCCTCTCGCCGATGGCAGATTATATCACAGGGCAAACACTGGAAGTCGATGGCGGACTGTCCCTGTAAGCTCCAGGATTTTTCCATAACTGAATTTGGCAAAATCATATTTCCGCATTATATTACTTTTTCCGTTTTTCATTTGTCATTTTACTATTAGCAACAAGAAGTTTTTATCCGCCGAGGAGTTATTTCGTGAAAAATTGTGCCGTTGACAAGATTCGCAATTTCGTTTTGGCCGGTCACGCCGGATCAGGTAAAACCACATTGGCAGACCTTCTCCTCTTCAAGTCAGGAATCGTTGGACGTAAAGGCAGCATCGATAACGGAACCAGTGTTTCCGATTTCAGGGCCGAAGAACAGGAACGCAAAAACTCAATCTATACAGCCATCCTCAATTGCCCCTGGAAAGGCGGGCATTTCTTCTTCGCAGATACCCCCGGAAATACCGACTTCTGCGGCGAAGCGATGAATGCCATCAACATTTGCGACCTGATGATCCTCGTGATCGACGCAATGGCAGGCATCGGGCCCGGCACGATCCGCGCTTGGAATCAAGCCGCAGAACGCAACATGCCGCGCATGATCTTCATCAATGGAGTCGATAGGGACCAGGTCAATTTCGAAGCAACCCTCGAAGCCGTCCGAAACTCCTACGGCTCGACCGTTTGCATCCCATGCACAATCCCAGATGGAACCGCAGGAAACTTCAAGAAGGTCTTCTCGGTCCTAGCCGACGACTCCCCCGCAGAAGCAGAAGACTACAAGTCGGCACTGATGGATACAATCGCGGAATCCGATGAGGAACTCATGGAGAAATTCCTCGAAACAATGGAACTGACGCCCGAAGAAATCGCCACCGGCTTTAAGAAGGCCGTCCTCGCAGGCTCACTCGTCCCGATCTTCGTCGGCTCCGCAGACAAGGACCTGGGCGTCCAGGAACTGGCAGACGCCATCATGGACTTCGGTCCAACCCCACTAGACGACGTCACCATGAACATCGCCGAGGGCACGCTGGATCGCTCCGCAGCCACAACAGTCGGATACGTCTTCAAGTCGGTCAACGACTCCTTCATCGGCCAAATGAACTATGTCCGCATCTTGAGCGGCACCATCAAGTCCGACTCCGAAATCAACAACGCCACAAAGCACAGTAAGGAACGCATTGGCAACCTGCTCCAAATCCAGGGCAAAGACCAGGTCACCATCGAAGAGGCGGGACCTGGCGAATTCGTCGCCATCGCGAAGTTGAAGAACACGGGCTTGAATGACATTCTCGGCTCCGCCCCCTGCACGTTTGGTGAAGTCAAGTATCCGCAATCCACCACGATCTTTGCGATGGCCGCAGCGGCCAAGGGTGAAGAAGACAAGGTCGGCGAAGGCTTGAACAAGCTCCGCGCTGAAGATCCCACAATCTTGGTCGACCGCAATCCTGAAACGAAGCATACCGTCGTTTCCTGCATGGGCGACCAGCAGATGAACCTGATGGTTGCCCGCTTGAAGAAGGAATCCAAGGTGGAAGTCGTTCTCGACACGCCTCGCATTGCCTACCGCGAAACGATCAACGGCATTGGCACTGCCCAGTTCCGCCACAAGAAGCAGTCCGGCGGTCACGGTCAGTTCGCTGAAGTCCACCTCAGGCTCGAACCCTACACGCCCGAAGAAGGCGGGGATGAATACGTCTTCGCCAACGAAGTCGTTGGCGGCAACATTCCCAAGAACTACATTCCCGCCGTTGAAAAGGGTGTTGCCGAAACACGCCTCGTCGGTCCGCTCTCTCGCTCGAAGGTCGTCAACTTCAAGGCTGTCGTCTATGACGGCAAGTACCATGACGTCGACTCCTCCGAAATGGCGTTCAAGATCGCTACTCGCGGCGCCTTCCGTGCCGCCATGGCCAATGCGAAGCCGATGTTGCTGGAACCGATCATGTCCCTCAAGATCATCTTCCCCGAAGAATACATGGGCGCGATTTCCGGTGACCTCAACTCCAGGCGCGGGCGCATCCTTGGAATGGAACACCAGGAAGGCATGCAGGTCCTCTCGGCCGAACTCCCATTGGCAGAAGCCTATTCCTATCCCACACAGCTCCGCTCAATGACCCAGGGACGTGGATTCTTCGAGATGACGTTCAACCGCTACGATCCTGTCCCAGCACAGCTGGCAGCCCAAATCCAAGCCGAAGCGGCTAAGCTCAGCGAGGAAGAAGAAGACTAATCTCTCCAACGATACAACAGCGGCGCGTCGTCACCACGACAACGCGCCGCTTTTTTTTATCCACAAAAGGGGACGAAAACTCATAGCAACTTTAGGTACGAGCACCCCGGGTGCCCGTACCTAAACCCGTCTTGCTCCGAAGCAGGGCAAATTTACCCGCCCCGTCCCGACTGGGGTTTTGCCTTGTTTCGCCGCTTCAGCGGCGACACCGCCTGAGCACGAGCACTCCGGGTGCCCGTACTTAAACTGTTGTCATGGCGTCAACTGCTATTTTTAGGACAAACATTCGTATCGTCACTTTCGCTTCAGCCAGTATCCTTTTTCTGGGAGCAGCTTGTTATCGGCGGGGCGTTGATATCCGTTGTCGCCCCACTCCCAAATCAGGAATTCACTTGCATCCAGAGTCAATTCATTGAGTGTTCCGACGAAGGTCCAGGTGCCAGGCTTGAGGTTCTGGATTTTGGCTGTGTTGGCTTCCACCTCGTCGTTATTCGGAGCCATTCCAAGAACCTGGAAGGTTTGGACTCCCTGAACGTCATCATTGAAAATCCAGAATGCATCGCCAGGGTTCAGGTTCTCCACAGGAATGTAGTTTCCATTTGCCAGAGTTTTCGGTTCATAGTTCCACAAGTTTGAATTGGGGTTGGGGACGAGATTCAAACCCAGCAGCGTCCATCCCGGACGCAAGATGACCTCCTGTGAAACGCATTTGCCTAGTCTGATTTCATAGCAATAGTGACCTGGCCTATCAAGCACGATTGGCGTATCCAGGGCAACATTTTGTCCCCAGCAGTCCGTCACCGTGAATTGCCAACTTTCGGGGATATTCACATTTGTGAAGGTCAGTTGCAAGGATTCAGTTCCAATCACGGATGCTTCCAGCGTCCACTGCAGGGAATTTGCAGTCCCTGGAGCTTCGAAATCCACCAGTTTTGCCTCATTGTCGGCTTCCAGCCAAGCGGGCACGTCGAATGGCGCTTCCACATCCTGATTTGTCGCGACTCCGCCAATCAATCGCATGGACTTTGGCATGTCGCCTCCCGTCCAATCGGCAGTCACCAGGACTCCGAAACCGCCTTCCGAAGGCACAGGAGAATAGCTTTCCATCAGACCGACTTCAACGTCTCCCACGCTCATGGTTCTCTGCGCCGGCGTCGTCCAGCCTTCCACGTCCTGGAATTCAACGGTATAGGTTCCCGTCTCGACTTCCGCCGCCTCGCCTGAATCGAGCCAATTGTCACTCCCCACAATGCGCCATGCTCCAACGCCTTCAGGATATAGGGTCACGCAAATAGCCTTAAGCATCGGCCGCTTCAATACGCGCAAAAAGACACTTTTTGCCTCCTCGCAACCGGACGCCGTCATCCCCTTGACCCAAAGCAACGCAAAGGCTTCCCTGTCTCCGACAGGTGCCAGGGTGACACGCCAATGCATCCCGTCGCCCAAATCCTCAACCTGTATCCCATCGGATGGAATGATGTCAACTCGACTGGTAGTGACCTCCAAGCTTTCAAGAGGCACCTGCGACGTTACATCGAAGGACATCGTATCGTCCAAAAAGCACGTCTCATCCACTGGGCATGTCAATCCCACGTCAACGGGCGCATCGCCTTGAACAATCGTCAATTCCAACGGCTCAGAGGCCTCTTGCCACGCTCCGTCAACCTTTGCCTCCAATGTCAACGCCACATTCCCAGCCTCCAAACCAGTCAGGTTGAAACTGCGAGCCGTACCTTCAATCGCATTGCTGACCACAACAAGAGGAGCGCCCGGCCCCCCAACCTGCTTGGACAAGCGAAAACCCTGGCTCGTCAAACGCTTCGGAAAATCCCATTCAACCGTCACTGCTGTTCCCTGAACACGATTGATTGGACGAAACATCGGAATCGGCAAGGGACGCGTTCCAACTCCACATCCGAAAAGCGCCGAGGCATCACCTTGAAAACCGTCGTCAAGACGATACCAACCATTGATGACGGCCTCTGTTTTCCAACCATAGTTGTAGTAGAAGTACTCGACATTATTTTGCTTGCCGTATCCACTGGCCACGTAAACATGACCTGGCATAATTGCCAGAGCAGGCCACCCACTCTTGACTTCTTCGCGTAATTTTGAATGGACTACTGATAGTTCCGACTTCGTGCCAAAAACGTCTTGGCTGGCCCAAAATGTAGGTCGCTGATAATACAAATGGCTTTCCAAAACCTTGGCAATCGCCACAAGTCCTGACGACGTAGAACCCAAACCGACCGCCGCCCTCGCGCCGACAACCAAATCCAAAAGCAACCTGGCGACCTCCCGATCAGTCGCGGTTATCGGATCGGAAAAAACATCGGAAAAATCATGGTCTTCCAGCAATGCCCAATTGTAGTCCAAGGTGAAGTCCGCAGACAGTGTCCCATTCACTTCAGAGGATACATTCTCATAGCTTTTCTGTCCTTTGCCCCGTGGTGGCCATTGGTTCCATTCCATTAACTGCGCGTATGCCAGAGGCACGCATCCAACCAAGCCCCGAAACGCGATTCCATTGCTACTCGCCGGCATGAGCAGGTTGAACGGATGATCTTGCCTCCAGATCGTCATTAACTGCGCTGGTTGAATCAGATTATTCGGATCGCCATCCAGCGGGCCCCTGGTCACCCCCCCGAGCAACGCCTCCCATTCCTCGCTGTTCTTGGCGTATGCGCCTTGAAGGTCGTTGCCGCGAGTCGGAGCCAGGCACTCCACATACTTCTTTCCCTGGTGACGCAACAATCTGGGCAGTCCCTCGGCATCATTTGAGAATCGTCCCGTTGGCGAGAAAGCCAGAACCGTCGGCAAGCGGTCATCCGTGCATATCACCAGGAAGCCATCAGGCTCCAGCGACATCGCAACCATCGGCAATGGACTCCCTTCGTCATCCTTCAGGTGTTCCATGCCAAGCACGCGAAAATCCACACCCTCCTGCTTCAGCACCACGCTTCTGGCGATCCAACGCGATGCCGCCTCTCGCAAAACCGCCTCTTCCAAGCCAATGCCCCAAGAAACAAGCCCGAAGACGACCGCAAGTATGCAAAATATCCGCTTCATTCGTCCTTACTCAATCAAATCGTTCATTTCTTCTCGGGTACCAACGACAAGTAATCGACGTTGCATCCCTTGCCGTCAACATTCACCATCTCGACGACGACCTTGCCGCGCTTCAACCCCTTGCATCGGATCTCGCAATGATCCCACTGCAACGCATCCGTGCCAAAGCCTCCCGTATTGGGGAAGTTGACGTCGCCCTTGTCGTCTCCGCCAACAGTCACCTTTCGCTTGGCGCCCATCGATGTGCAGTAGCGCACCATCAGACGATAGTCTCCATCCGCAGGAACTGCCAACTCCCAACTCAAGCGATGCCCTTCGTCATCCCAGTGGGAGATCGACTTGCCATGGGTTCCGGGCTTGTCATCGCGTATCTGGACTTCCCCGCCCGATTGCGAAGAAAAGGACTCGCCTTCAACCATGCTGACGCCCTTGATGTACGGCTTCGCCAAGCGTACCAATACCTGGCCTCGCAAAACCGGACCAGAGGAAGTACGCATCTCGGCATGCAATATGTCGCCCGCCACATCAGCCGAACTCCTCAACAAAACGCTACAGGCGCGACGCTCCCCCGGCTTCAAGTCAACATCCCACTCCAAGGCATCGTCCGTCACGCCAGGCAACGTCGTCACTACCAGGCGTCCCTTCAACCCGCTCTTGCGGCTCGCAACGACCACCAGGCGAACACGATTGCCATCCAGCTCCGCCTTGCTCGTCAAATTCAAATTCGGCGATTCGGCTTCCGGATCGTAGGGAAGCAACGCCTCCGTGGAGTACCCCATCGCATTGGCGGCATGGCGCATCCTGTAGTTGTGCTCCTGCATCAAGCAGACCCGGCGATCCATCGCAGGAATCTCCGTCGAGTAGATCCTGAACTCGCCATCTGCTGGCGACGTGAGCAATTCCTCGCGCCAATCGCCCACCACGTCGGCAACGAGGCACAAGCCGCCATATCCTTCGCGGGATATCGCGCTACCGTCGTGATCCATGATCGTTCCTCGGAAAACCTCCTTCTGCAAATCGGCATCCCAGTACAATGTGGTACAGCCATAGCGATAGGTCGGATTTTCCGACGCCTCCAGCACCTTTCCCTCCGCAGTCAGCAGCCATCCCCGCTTCAGTCCTCGCTTGTTCGTTCCCGGTTCAAGTATCTGCATGTCCGCACCGGCCAGTTCAGCGCCTGGGTACATCACATCGATATCCGCGATTTGTCCCTTGCCGTCCACGTGGTTTGTCGGTTCGTCCAG
>Ga0123334_1001838_pt1 | contig 25679 bp, 19 predicted proteins | sample BiotimSIPDNA_FD_89706 | JGI IMG/M metagenome (GOLD analysis project Ga0123334, IMG submission 89706) | Anaerobic biogas reactor microbial communites from Washington, USA - Biogas_R1 time_0 SIP DNA | ecosystem: Engineered > Bioreactor > Anaerobic > Unclassified | place: Washington, USA... | reverse complement strand
TATGCTCTACCTTGTGGCAACACCGATCGGAAATCTTGGAGACATCACCTATCGCGCGGTGGAGGTCCTAAAAAACGTGGATCTCATCGCTTCGGAGGACAGCCGCAAATCCAGCATCCTCCTGAATCACTATGGCATTAGCAAACCGCAGACAGCTCTGAACAATTTCAATGAACGAAAAGTAGTCCCAAGGTTGATCGAACGGCTCGAACGAGGCGAAAACATAGCCCTGATTACCAGCGCGGGCACTCCGGGCATCTCTGACCCGGGTTATCTACTGGTGCATGAAGCCCTCAAAGCGGAAATCGCAGTGGAGGTCATTCCAGGACCGTCTGCGGTCATTGCCGCGCTCACGCTCGCGGATCTGCCGTTGCACAGCTTCACCTTCAAAGGCTTTCCCCCAAATAAAGAAGGACCGCGCAAACGCTTCATTGGGATGGAAGCCCAGAACCCGCACACGCTGGTCTTTTATGAAAGCCCATACCGATTGGTGCCTTTTCTGAATAACGCGATCGAAGTTCTGGGGGACAGGCGGGCGGTACTGGCAAACGATCTGACGAAAAAATTTGAACGGATTACCAGAGGCACCCTTTCAGAAATCCTTGGAGAGCTTGAAGAAGCGCCGATCAAGGGGGAGTTTGTAATTTGTATTGCCGGTTTTGAGGAGGCGGTAACTTGACCACAATGAGTGAAATTATAAAATTCTTGCATTTTGATCAAATATTAGAGTTATATGATTAATAAAGATTGGTGAAAACAATGAGAAATCTCAGTAAAAAAGATTTAAGAGAGTTAATAGATGTTTCATCAGGCAGAAAAAAAGCAGATTTGTTGATTAAAAATTGTAAGATAGTAGATGTATATAATTCAAAAATTTATAACGGAGACATAGCTGTCGTAAATGGGAGAATAGCTGGAGTAGGTAGATATGAAGCCGAAGAGGTAGTTGATGCTGAGGGATCTTATGCAATACCGGGCTTTATCGATGCTCATATTCATATCGAATCGTCTTATGTAAGTCCTGAGGAATTAGGACGTTTAATAGTTCCGTGCGGTACCACAACCATAATAGCCGACCCGCATGAGATTGTGAACGTTTGCGGAATTGACGGGCTTGATTATATGCTCAGCGCCTCTGAAGAAACCGCCTTGGACATTAAGATGATGTTACCTTCATGCGTACCAGCAACACCTTATGAGAATGCAGGAGCAATAATTGATGCGGCAGCCATGAAAGAACCTATAAAAAATGATGCAATACCGGGTTTAGGCGAGTTTATGGATTTTGCCGGTGTGACGAATGCAAACGATGATGTACTTGACAAGTTGTTGGTTGCTTATGAAAACAATAAAATAATTGACGGTCATAGCCCAGGTCTATCCGGAAATTTGCTTAATGCGTATGTTTCAGCGGGAATTATGACAGATCATGAGTGTTCAACCCCTGAGGAAATGCATGACAAAATAAGACGAGGTATGTATATACAATTGAGGCAAGGTTCGGCTTGTCAGGATTTGGAAAACCTTCTGGAAGGTTTGACACCGGAAAATTCAAGAAGATGTTTATTATGTTCTGATGACAGACAAACAAAGACGATTTTTGAAAAAGGACATTTGAATGACCATTTAAAAATTTGTGTCAGAAAAGGTGTGGACCCTATCATAGCCATACAAATGGCAAGTTTAAATGCGGCGGAGTGCTATAGACTTTATGACAGAGGTGCTATAGCGCCGGGACTCAGGGCGGATATTGTTCTACTGGATAATTTGGAAAATTTTAATGTAAAGAGGGTCTTTATTGAAGGTAAGGAAATTGCCAGAGATGGTGAATATTTACTTCCCATTAAAAAACATTCGATAGAAAAAGTAAGAGGAAGAATAGTAGTTAAGGACTTTTCCAAGGACAAGTTAAAGCTTTCTCTGAAATCCAACAAAGTGAATATCATAGAGATATTGCCGGGTGGGGTACTGACCGCAAAGGGACAGGCTGAAATAGAACTTTCCGATGACGGAGATTTTGTTTACAATCCGAATGAAGATATCGTAAAAGTCGCTGTAGTCGAAAGGCATCAAAACACAGGCAATGTCGCAGTAGCGTTGCTTAGAGGATATGGAATTAAAAAAGGTGCGATAGCGGTATCTATTGCTCACGATTCCCACAACATAATCGTTGTTGGTGTCAATGATGATGATATGGCTTTTGCTGTGGAGAAATTGATAGAACAGGAAGGGGGAATAATTCTCGTAAAGGATTCTCAGGTTGTTGATACTATGCCAATGGAGATAGGCGGGATTATGAGTTCGCAGTCCGGAGAATGGGTAAGTGCGACCTTGAGCAGGATACACGATTTAGCACACCGTGAATTAGAAGTGAATGAGAGTCTTGAACCAGTAATGGTGCTTACATTTATGTCCTTGACAGTAATACCGGAAATTAAAATAACAGATATGGGATTGTTTGATGTTGGCAATTCTAAATTTATCGGTATTGAATCAGATGAAAGTAATACGTCAGGGAATAAGATGTAAAGAAAAAAGTTCCCGCTCCATTCTATGATAGGAATGTAGTGGCGATGGTTAAAAACCCAGCGGAGTAAGGTCGGAAAGGTCCGAGTAGGTATCAACGCCTTCCGCCTTTTTGAGCCAGTTGACAACGCGGTACGTTGCCGGGGTGAAGAGCGCTTCCACAAAGACTTTAAAGATGTAATTCGTCAGCGTCAGCGACCAGAACAGCTCACGCGGGAAGACTCCGGTCAGAGTGGCGACGGCGACAAAGATGATGCTGTCGGCAAATTCGCCGATGATGGTGCTGGTGATCGTGCGCGCCCAGAGGTGTTTTCCCTTGGTGAGCGATTTCATGATAGCCATGACAACGGCATTGGAAAAACTGCCAAACAGGTAACCGAGAATGCTGGAAAGGACAATCCCGCCGAAGCTGACACCGCCCAAAATGGAGTTAAAGGCGTTCTGACCGACTGTTTCCTGCCAGGCGGCTTCACCGGGGAGCAGGCGTATGAGGAGGAACATCAGAAAACTGAAAACGAGGGCTCCAAATCCGAGCCAGATGACCCGGCGCGAGCGGGCATAACCGTAGACTTCCGTCAGGACGTCTCCAAAGATGTAGGCGAAGGGGAAAAACACGGTACCGGCATCAAAAGTCATGCGCACTTTGCCCAAAGAAAAGCCCCAGTCGATGATCTTGGCAGAAGACGCGAAGTTAGATAGGATCAGAACGACTGTAAAACTGACCGTAACGAAGTCGAGGTATCGAAATGTCTGACGCTTTTCTTCTTGTTCCACGTAAATTCTCCATTAGTGACACATCGGGTTATACTACAAAACGACGAAACACGCAGCTCTGGCTTCGAGATCGAATAAACAAGAATAAGGGCATCAGGGTAGGGGACGGAATGCCTCGCCCGCCGTCAAGTGCGGAGATCTGAGGGTCAAAAGACTCGCTCAACCCGGTCAGCAACGAAGTGGAGGGTGACATGGTGACCGGAGAGAATAAGGAATTACATATCATATGATGGTTCTCGACGTTTTACATTAACAGATTTGGGGTATCTTCTAAAGTGAAGCTGGACCTCGGTGCAGCCGCCTGATTTACAACAGTGGATGATTTCGGAGGGAGCAAGCCCCCTCCATGCGAGAACAATCAATTTTTTCTATGGATCCGTACTAAGTGTTTTTTTGCGTAGAAATCCTTTTGAGATTAATGATTTTTGGGTTTTGTTGATAATATCCTCCTCCTAACTCTGGACAAATCAGGGATTTATTGTAAAATAGTCTTTTGCAAGTCGATAGGAATTATTTTTGGAGGAAGAAGTTGGCTAATATTAAGTCTCAAATCAAACGAAACAAGCAAAATCAGGCTGCCCGCCTGCGCAATCGCGTCTACCGCGGATCCGCCCGCACTTTCCTGCGCAAGGCTCAGTCTGCCATTCGCGCTGAAGATACCGAAAAGTCCCAGGCGGAAGTGCTCAATGCCATTCGCGCTTTGGACAAGGCTGCTGCCAAGGGTGTCATCCACAAGAACAACGCCGCGCGCCGCAAGTCTCGCTTGATGGCTCGTTTCAATAGCTTAAACAAATAGGTTTGCTGATATTCCCATCCGAGGCTCCCCGGTCTTCTTGCGGGGAACCTCTTTTTTGTTTAACGCGGCGTTGTCCCCAAAGCAGTGCATCAATTTCCAAACAATGCGCTTGCCTGTGAATCTCGATGTTATAATCCCTTCTGGAAAACCGGGAGACCTATGTTTTACGATGTAAAAGACCAACTGACGCAATTGATTGACCGTTTTTGTAATTCGCGCGGGCTGCCCGTTGGCAAGGTGGAATTCCGCAGCATTCCCTTCAGTGGGGAATGGGGCATCGCGGCGCCGCTCTTCCCGCTGGCGGCAGCGGACCCGGACAAGACCCTCCCGGTTCCAAAGAAAGCCCAGGCGCTCGCGGAAGTTCTGAAGGACCAGGTGGCAGATTTGCCAGGCTTCTCGCGGGTTGAGGCGGTGAGAGGTTATTTGAATCTCTACTTTGAACCGCGCCAGTACGCGGAACGGGTCGTCAGCGCTGTTCTGAAAGCGGGAGAGGCTTTTGGTACCCGGGAAAAACAGGGGAAGCAGGTGATGGTGGAATATTCCAACCCCAACACGCACAAGCCGCTGCATGTCGGTCACTTGCGCAACGTGATTTTAGGCGGTTCAGTCTGCAACATCCTCGAGGCAAGCGGCAAAAAGGTCATTCGCGCCAACTACATCGGCGACATCGGCCTGCACGTAATCAAGTGGATGTGCAATTACGAGACTTTTCATCAAGGTGAACAACCCGGCAAGGACATCATGCGCTGGATGGCGGACCTCTACGCGGAATCCGACCGGCGTTTCGCGGATGATCCGGACTTTCAGGCTCAGGTGCGCGCCTATTTCGGCAGGTGGGATGCCGGCGACGCGCAAATCCATGCCCTCTGGGAGAAAACGCGCGGGTGGTCTATGCAGGGCTTCCAGCAGGTCTATGAGCTTCTGGGCGAACACTTCGACCGCATTTACTTTGAGAGCGACGTTGAAGAATCCGGTAAGGTCCTGGTGGAGGGGTTGATCCAAAGCGGGTTGGCGGAGGATGGACGTCCTGAAAATCCGGTCATCATTGACCTGGATAAGAAACTCGGCACCAAAGAGGAATACCGGGTGGCGGTCATCCTGCGTTCGGACGGCACCTCGCTCTACGCAACCAAGGAAATTCCTCTGGCAATCATGAAATTCGAGGAATATGACCTCGACCAGTCAATTTACGTGATCGACGTGCGCCAGTCACTGCACATGAAGCAGATGAGCAAGGTGTTGGAGCTGATGGGCTACCCCTGGGCTGGAAAAATGCGCCACCTCGCGTATGAGATTGTGAACCTGCCGGGGAACGTGACCATGTCCTCCAGGGACGGCACGGTGGTCCTGCTGGACGACCTGATCCGCGAAGCGACGCAGCGCGCTCTCGAGGTGGTGCGGGAGAAGAATCCCTCCCTTGATCCCGAAGTGATGCAGGATGTAGCGGAAAAAGTCGCACTCGGAGCGATCAAATACCCGATGGTCGCGCGGGAAAACACTAAGATCGTCACGTTCGACTGGGACAGCGCGCTAGACTTCAACGGGCAGTCCGCGCCCTATATCCAATATGCGGTCGTGCGTGCCAACAGTATCCTGCGCCGATTCAATCAACCCGTCCCAAGCGAAGCGGCTTTTGGGCATGAGATGCTGCCGGTGGAAGTCAATCTGATCGAAAAGATATCCCAGCTTCCTGACGTGATCCTGAAGGCGGCTGCGGAGTTTAAGCCGTCTCTTATTGCCACTTATGCGTTTGAACTCGCGCAGGTCTTTAATGATTTTTACACCCAATGCCCGGTGCTTTCAGCGGAAGGCTCCGCGAGGCTTTCGCGCGTTTTGCTCGTAAAAGCTGCCAAGATCGCGCTGGAAAACGGATTATCCACTCTCGGAATCCAATCACCACAGGTAATGTGATGTAGAATAAAGACAAACAAAAATAAAAGGAGAAATATATGAGTCGTATTCGTACAATAATCATGGGGGCAGCAGGTCGGGATTTCCACAACTTCAACACCTTCTATCGTGACAATGAGAAGTATGAAGTGGTTGCTTTTACCGCGACCCAGATCCCCAACATCGAGGGGAGGAAGTATCCCACCGAGCTTGCTGGAAAACTGTATCCGGACGGCATCAAAATCTACCCCGAATCTGAACTTCCTGAACTGATCAAGAAGTTCGATGTAGACGAAGTCGTTTTTGCTTACAGTGATGTTCCCTATGATTATGTGATGCACAAATCCGCAATGGTCAACGCGTTGGGTGCGGACTTCCGCCTGATGGGAACCAAAGAGACCCAGGTCAAATCCACCAAGCCCCTGATCGCGATCTGCGCGGTTCGGACAGGTAGCGGAAAAAGCCAAACAAGCCGCCGGGTTGCTGAAATTTTGCAACAATTAGGTTATAAAGTTGCCGCCATTCGACACCCAATGCCTTATGGCAATTTGGTGAAACAAAAGGTTCAGCGTTTTGCAACCTATGAAGACTTGGATATTCACGAATGCACAATCGAGGAACGCGAGGAATACGAACCTCATATCGATAACGGCGTCATTATCTATTCCGGCGTTGATTATGAAGCCATTTTGCGCGAAGCGGAAAAGGAGGCGGATGTTATCGTTTGGGATGGCGGGAATAACGATTTTTCTTTCTACGCTGCCGATTTGCTAATTGTTGTTGCAGATCCGCATCGTGCCGGTAATGAGCTTAGTTATTATCCAGCCGAAGTGAACCTGCGCATGGCAGACGTGGTTGTGATCAATAAAGTGGATACTGCCAAACCAGAAAGCATAGCCATTGTTCGCAAGAGCATCAATAGAGTCAATCCAGATGCGATTATTGTCGAAGCTGCTTCCCCCATATTTGTGGCTGACCCTAACGCCATTCGCGGCAAACGAGTTTTGGCTATAGATGAAGGACCTACGGTTACTCACGGTGAACTGCCCTACGATTTTGGTTATGTTGCAGCCGAACGTTATGGGGCGGCTGAAATTGTCGATCCGCGACCCTTTGCAGTGGGCGACTTGAAAGCTACATTCGAAAAATTCCCTCATCTTGGAAATGTGCTTCCTTCTATGGGATACGGCGAAAAAATGATTCGCGACCTCGAACAAACGATAGCCAACTCAGATGTAGACGTGGTTGTCAGCGGTACCCCAATTGATTTGAGACGCGTGATGAAAATCGACAAACCTTTGGTCAAAGCCGATTACAAGCTGCAGGAAATTGGTTATCCAACCCTCCTCGATGTCATTAAGAAAAAATTCGGCAAGTGATCTTACGAAAGAGAAACAACCGGTCCGATTTACCTGACCGGTTGTTTTTTTATGGAGCTTGATGATTTATAAAACGTGTTTTGGTTTATGATAAACTCAGTTTAACCAAGAACGAAAGAGCCAATATGTTTATCGATTCAGTACAAATTAAAGTCGCTTCCGGGAAGGGCGGCGATGGGATGGTGCATATGCACCGCGAGAAGTACCGCCCGCGCGGGGGTCCAGATGGCGGAGACGGCGGCAGGGGTGGGGACGTGATCTTTGAGGTCGTCCCGACGCTCAACACCCTCAGCCATTTCCACCAGAAGGAGAACTTTTTCGCTGCCGCAGGTAAAAATGGCGGTCCTTCCAACCGCAGCGGTCGATCGGCGGAGGATCTGATCGTACGGGTTCCACCTGGCACCGCGATCTATGACGATGACAAAGCGGAATTGATCGGCGACCTTGTATCGCCTGGCCAGCGCCTGGTCGTTGCCAAAGGCGGGCGCGGCGGCAGGGGCAATCAGCACTTTGCCACCAGCCGCAACCAGATGCCGCTGACCGCTGAGAAGGGTGAGCCCGGCGAAGAATTCAACCTCAGGCTTGAATTAAAATTAATCGCGGATGTGGGGCTGGTTGGGCTGCCGAATGCCGGAAAATCATCGATTTTAGCCGCAACAACGAACTCCAGACCCAAGGTGGCGGACTATCCTTTTACCACTTTGGAGCCTAATCTGGGCGTGGTGCAGCTTGGGTTGGATGACAGCTTTGTAATGGCGGATATTCCCGGACTTATTGAAGGAGCCTCGCTGGGGGTGGGTTTGGGATTCGATTTTTTGCGTCACATTCAGCGCACGCGCCTGCTCATCCATGTGCTGGATGGGCTTTCAGAGAATGTGATGGAGGATTACCGCACCATCAACGCTGAACTGGAGCTCTTTGACGACTTGCTCGGAAAACGACCGCAATTCGTTGTGTTGAACAAGATGGACCTGCCTGACGTGGCAGCGGAATTTGAAACCCTGCAAGAACAATTCAAAAGCATTGGCGTGGAGCTGCTGCCAGTATCGGCGGTCAGCCAACTCAATTTGAAAGACCTCATGTGGAAGGTGTACCGCAAGCTGGGAGAGCTGCCAGCGGAAGAAAAAGCGGAAGAAATGCCAGTCTACCGCGCGGAAATTGATCCGAATTCCTTCGAGATCGAAAAGACGGAGGACGGTTATATGGTTTCCGGCGCGCGGATCGAGAAAGCAGCCGCAATGACATACTTTGATCAACCCGGATCCGTCCGGCGATTCCAGCGGTTGATGGCGGGGCTTGGGGTCGAGAAAGCTCTGCGCGAGGCTGGGATTCAGGAGGGGGACAGCGTTATTATTGGTGATTGGGAATTGGAGTGGCGGGATTGATTTGCCTTAAAATACGAACGGGTTGGGTGAGGGGGGCACCCAATCCGTTCGTATCAATATTGTCTCATCTTTTCGCTTGATTGTCAAGCCCGATAGCGTTTTTTTCCTGCCACAAGTGTACATCTGTTTGAAATCATAGACTGTTTCATCAATAATCTTCTGGATTGCGTTATTAACATTCGCTATGCCCGCAGGTATAACACTTGCGGCAGCCTTCCTCGTTGATCATCGTTGCCTGACCGCATTCCGGGCAGAGCTCACCGATCTTGTGGATGGCTGAATCGATTCCCGGCATGGGGATTTGTTCGATCGGTTTTTCGGGCGGTGTTTCTTCTTTTTCCCTCTGCAGTTGAAAGAGGTATTCATCCAGCGCTTTGGCGATTCCGTCCGGAAGCGAACGCACGCGGTTTGGTCCAAAACCGAGTGACCTACCGCCGCCGATGCCGGCGAGCTGCTCCATCACAGATTTAAGCCGTTCGCGCGGCTCCACCGGTGATGCCAGTCGCAGAATGTAGGAAATCAGACGACCTATTGCCTCGGAATGCGCGGCAGTCTCTGAGCCTGCCTTGGCGGTGTTGATGAAGACCTCAAAAGGCTGCGAGCCGCCATTTTCATTGATGGTCACAAAGGCTTTTCCGAGGGGAGTTTCTATGGAATACGTGTAACCGTAGAGTGTGCGGGGACGCGGTTTTTTGCTGTCCTTCCAGAACGAGAGTTGCACTTCCTGCCCGCTTTCGTAGAGTGTCGGGATCGGGTAGGAGCCAGCTTCTTTCTTTTCCATGGTCGCTTTCGTCTCGAGCACTACCTTATCGCGCGAGCCGGTGATGTAGACGGTGATGCCTTTGCAGCCCAGCTTCCAGGCGCTCATGAAGGCTTTACTGACGTCTTCTTCCGTGGTGCCTTCCGGGAAGTTGATGGTCTTGCTCAGACTGTTATCCACGAAGCGCTGCAGGGCAGCCTGGATGTGGATGTGTTCATTCGCGGTGATGTCGGAAGAGACGACGAAGACCTTGCGAATATGCTGCGGAAGCTGTTCGATATGCTGGCAACTGCCATGTTCAATGACCTTATTGATGATCAGTTCCTTCGTTTCTTCGGGCAGGCATGCCGCGTTGAGAGCTTCCTGGAAGAAGGGGCTGACATAGTTGAGGAGCAGGTCGTTGCCCTTATCGTTGACATGGCGGATATAAGCGAGGGCGAAGACGGGCTCGCAGCCGTAGCCTTCGCAGCCTGCCACCGTTCCGATTGTGCCGGTCGGGGCGATGGTGGTCTGGGCGGCATTGCGGATGCCGTGGGTTTTGATGCCATCAACGATCCGCTGCCAGTCCAATTCCGGTCGCTGCCAGTCGCGTTTATAGGGGCTGAGCGGGGTAGGAACCTGCCAGGTGAGGTTATTCGGGTCGTAGATGCTGCCCTTGATCACGGGGAAGGCGCCAAGTTCTTCCGCCATTTCCACGCTGGTTTCCATCGCGAAGTAGCGGATAAACTCCATCACCTGACCGCAGAATTCCAGCGATTCCTCCGAGCCATAACGCACACCGCAGTGGTACATCAAATCCGCCAGCCCCATGATGCCCAAGCCGATGCGGCGGGCGTTATGCGCAGCAACTTTGAGCTCAGGGACAGCTGGAACGTAGGCGTTCTTATCGACAACGTGGTCGAGGAAGCGCGTTGCTGTTTTGGTCACCTGGCGGAGTTTTTCCCAGTCCACGGTGCCGTTTTCACCAAGCATTTGAGCGAGGTTGATGGAACCGAGGCAGCAGTTCTCATAGGGTCCCAGCCATTGCTCGCCGCAGGGGTTGGTGGATTCGAGTTCATAAAGGTGCGGGACGGGGTTGTAGCGGTTGGCAGCATCTAAGAATAGCGCGCCGGGCTCGCCGTTGTGATGCGCCTGCTGCACAAAGAGGTCAAAGAGCTTGCGCGCCTTGATGGTCTTATGGACCCTGATTGGCAAACCCGCTTTTTCGGCAGCATCGATCGTTCCGTGGAACTTTTTGTAAGCCGGATGATGCACATCGGGGAAACGCAGTTCCCAATCTGCGTCATCTTCCACGGCCTGCATAAACTTGTCGGTAATGCCCAGGGAAATGTTGAAGTTGGTGATTGCCATTTCGCTGGTTTTGCACTGGATGAAAGCTTCCACGTCGGGATGGTCGACCCGCAGCACGCCCATATTGGCTCCGCGGCGCGTGCCGCCCTGGGCAATCTCGCCGAAGGCGTCGTCGTAGACTTTCAGGAACCCAACCGGTCCGGTTGCCTGACCGGCAGAGGTGTTGACAATGGAGCCCTGCGGACGCAGGCGGGAAAAGTTAAAGCCGTTGCCGCCGCCGGTTTGTTGGATCAGGGCGGCATTGCGAAGGGTGCTGAAAATGCCGTCCTGGGCACGCCCCATATCATCGGAAATCGGCAGCACAAAGCAAGCCGCGAGCTGCCCGAGCGGTGTCCCTGCGCCGGTGAAAGTCGGCGAATTGGGGAAGAAAGACTTAGAGACCATCATGCGGTAAAAATCTTTGGCGAGTGCCTGGCAATCCTGCGTCCGTTCCGGGACGTCAGCAACATGCCAGGCGACGCGCCAGAACATTTCGTCAATACTTTCGACCGGTTGACCGTCATCCCCGCGCCGCAAGTAGCGCTTGATGAGCACCTGGCGTGAGTTTTCCGATAACTCAATGTGGGGTAAGCCTTCCGGGATTGGAGGCGTCTGGATAAGTCCCGTTTGATTGATGGTGGGTTCTGGCATGATGGTCCTCTGGTTTTTACTTTTCTTCTTCTGATAGGAGGTGATCAATTTCGTCCCGGATGGCATGGAGATCATCCATGCGCAGATATACCGATGCGTAGCGGATGTAGGCAATGTGATCCAGTTTCAGGAGCCCTTTGATTGCCAGATCTCCAATCACGCGCGAATTGATCTCGGAACGACCGCGCTTTTGCAGTTCAGCTTCAATTTCATTGACCAAATTGTTCAGGGCGGCTGCAGAAACCGGCCGCTTGGCGCAGGCGGTTCGCAAACCCGCCAGGAGTTTTTCGCGGTCGAATTCTTCGCGGGTGCCGTCCCGTTTGATAAGGAGGGGGGTAGTCATGATAACGCGCTCGTAGGTACTGAACCGTTGGTGACAATCGTCACATTCGCGCCTGCGGCGGATAACACCATGGCTGACATCCTTGGTGGTATCTACTACGCGCGATTCAGTGTGTTGGCAATACGGGCACTTCATACAATTCTCTTTCTGAATACAATAAAACCCCTAAATGTGGGGGGTCAACATTTTTTACCCCTACATATGGTAGAAAGATTTTAGCACAGGTGCAGGCATTCGACAAGTAAATACATGTTAACAACCTTAAAAATTTAGAAGTTTTAAGAGAAGGCATTTGGTTGCGCGTAGATACGCCTTTTCTCGTTCAAAGTCCGGTTTTCATCAGGAATGCCAAATTCCATTACTGGCATTTGCAGGTTGGGAAGACGATATATGAGAGGAATCCATGCCTGCGGCGAACCAGAATGCCGGGATTGGAGATTAAGGCTAAGTCAGAATTGAGCAATCCTTTTTAAGCGCGGTTCTCTCGATTGCCCTTCAGATCTGGTTAACAGGCAGAGGGAGCTATGCTTGGCTTATCAAGAATCCATTGGGTCTTAGAGAACGGGCAGGGGGAGGTTTTGTTTGATCGTCTTGTTCGATTTAATAAAACTTGCGAAGAACAAGATCCGTTCCTTTATTCTTTGCACATTTAAATAAAAGAGCCCGAGACAGACCCAGGCTGAATGATTTCTTACGGATAAACAGGGTATTATTTTGCAGCTATTTGCCAGGTTCTTCCTCCATTTTAATCCGGAGGAAGAACCTAATCAGCACTGTTAGGAGACCCTGATTAATTAACGGTTTGAGCGTCTGCTCAATTCACGCCGGACGAAGGCGGGGAGGTTAATATCCACATCGCTGGTGTAGACGAATTCCTCCTGCTTCGGGCTTGGTGTTTGCTGCGCGTTGGAAGCGGTCTGAGCGCGGGTATCGTTAATGCTCAATCGGTTCTGTTGCTGACGCGGAGTTTCTCCGCGAAAAAAAGAATGCTCCGCCTCCTGGGGAGGCGCGGCGCGGTCAAAGCCTGTGGCAATCACGGTGATGCGGATATTTTCGCCCATATTCTCATCGATTACTGCACCGAAGATCAGGTTCACATCCGGGCTGGCGGTTTCCTTGATAATCCCGGCTGCCTGATGGACCTCGAAGAGTGAGAGGCTGCTTCCGCCGGTCACATTGAAGAGGATACCGCGGGCGCCGTTGATGGTGACGTCCAAGAGCTGGCTGGAAATAGCCTGTTCGGCTGCGATCTTGGCGCGGTCTTCACCGGAAGCCTGACCAACAGCCATCAGAGCCGCACCGCCTTCAGACATGATGGTGCGCACATCTGCGAAGTCGAGATTGATCAAGCCGGGGACGGTGATCAGTTCAGAGATACCCTGGATGCCTTGACGCAAAACATCATCCGCTATGCGGAAAGCATCGTTGAGACCAACGTTTTTATTGATGATTTGCAAAAGCCGGTCGTTGGGAATGACAATGAGGGTGTCTGCGTGCTCTTTTAGCCGCAGCGCGCCTTGCTCGGCAGAGCGGGAACGGTGCGCGCCTTCAAAGGAGAATGGGCGGGTGACCACACCGATGGTGAGGGCGCCGATTTCCTTGGCAATCTGCGCGACCACTGGCGCGGCACCTGTGCCGGTGCCGCCGCCAAGACCCGCGGTCACGAAGACCATGTCTGCGCCTTTGAGAACCTCATACAGTTCCTCAGCCGATTCTTCCGCCGAGGCTTGTCCGATTTTTGGATCGCCGCCAGCGCCGAGCCCACGGGTGGACTTGTCGCCAATGCGAACGCGTGTTTTTGCTTTTGACTTTAGCAGTGCCTGTGCGTCTGTATTGATCGTGATAAACTCGATCCCTTTCAATCCCTCATCGATCATACGATCGACCGCGTTGCAGCCACCGCCGCCAACGCCTACGACTTTTATTCTTGCGAATGATTCAGTTTGATATGTATCCATTTTGATCTCCTCTATACATAGTGCTTGTTTGTTTATGGCAACATTCGCTTCAGCCACTGGACAAAGCCATCCGCTTTGGCATTGTTGTTGGCTCGCTGCGATTTTCCAGGTCGCTCAGGCGCGATCTGGGTTGTTTCACTGAATAAAATGCCCCAATCCAGCAGTCCAACGCTGGTCGCGAAGGCGGGGCTCGAAATCTGGTCGGTCAGACCGACCATGCGTTCCGGTTTCCCGACCCGGGCGGGAATACCAATGACCTTGCTTGCCAGCTTGCGCACGCCGGGCATCTGGCTTCCGCCACCGGTCAGGACCAGACCTGCGGGCAGGAGTGAGTCGTAGCCGGAGTGCTTGATCTCCTGATGGACCATCATGAAGATTTCTTCCACACGGGCTTCGATGATATTGACGAGTTCACGCCGTTCCACTTTGGTGCTCTGTTCGGAGCCGAAAGTAATTACATTGAAGGATTCATCCTCGCGAATGTCTTCAAGAACGGCATAGCCGTGCTTGAGCTTGACCTCTTCTGCTACGTCGAGCGGCAGACGGAGCCCCTGGGCTATATCCGAAGTGACGAGATCGCCGCCTACGCCGAGGACGTTGGCGTGGAAAACATCTCCGTTGACATAGATTGCCACGCTGGTTGTACCGGCACCGAGATCGATCACTGCAACGCCCATCTCGCGCTCGGTTTCTGAGAGGATGCTCTCACCGGAGGCGAGGGGATTAAGAACGAACTGCGAAACGTCGATACCAGCCATCGAAATGCACTTGCGCAAGTTTTCCATCGAGGAGGCGGCGCTGGTGATGATGTGGGCTTCAACTTCCATGCGAAAGCCGTGCATCCCCACAGGCTGACGGATGCCTTCCTGTCCATCCACGCTGAAACCGCGCTGGATCACGTGCACGATCTCGCGGTTGTGGGGGACAGCGACAGCCTGGGCAGAATCGAGCGCGCGATAGACATCTTCCTGGTCGATAACTCGTCCGGAGATGCCAACAGCACCCTTGCTGATGGTGGATGAAACCTGCATCCCGGCAAGGTTAACAATTGCCGAGTTGATTTCAAAGCCGGATGTGCGTTCGGATTTCTCAATCGCGCGGGCAATGCTTTCTGAGGCGGCAGCGATATCAGTCACGATCCCCTTGCGAATGCCCTTTGCAGGCTCAATCCCTACTCCAAGAATGCGCAGATTACTACCATTTTCCACTCGGGCTACCAGACAGCAAATTTTTGTGGTCCCAACATCTAATCCAACGACAATCGGTTCTTCTTCCATAATTAAGGCTCCAAACGATAATAAGGTGCGTGTAGAAATTCCATGCTGATCAAAACTGGTTGCAAGTTTCTATCCAGAATCGTCTCAACAATCCTGGCGTACTCAAGCAGTTTCATGTCAATGTTCGCGTCATCATCCCCAAAGTAGACCTGCCAGCCGTGCGGATCCACCCAACCGAGCCCCCTTTGGGCGTTGTAGAGCATGGGGCTCTCGGCGGGTTTGATGCCGTTCAATTTTTGCACGGTGCTGACAAAAGCCGGATCCACCAGGGGGAGAGGCTCGGCGGACTCTTTTTCTTCGTCAGTCATCTGTTGTGGGTCGACCCATCCCAGCGGGTGGGGCGGTTCGCTGTTAGCGTAAACCCTGATGGGGAGAGTTGCCTCTCCGCGGACGGTAAAGGCGAATCCGTCCTGGTCGATCCAGTAGAGCATCTCCTCATCCTTCATCCAAAGCAGCGCCGGTATGCGTTCCTCGATGGCGATGTCCACCACTGCGGGCATTCTGACCTTGACCTCCACGGATTTGATATCAGGAAAGGCTTCGAGAATCTGGTTTTCTATATCGGCTGGAATAATCCGGATGATCGATTCTCCTTGCAGATCCAATTTCTGATTGATTTCTTCCACAGGAATGCGTATGCCGCCGCTCAGATTGACTTTGCTGACGGCAAAGGCAGTTGAAGTGCTCATCATGAAGAGCAGGACGGTCATTCCGACCGCGATCAAACCCGAGAGGATACGCCAACTGAGCCGGAATTGGGGCAGAGCGGGCAGGCGAAGCTCGCTCCCCTGGGTGCCGGTGGGCATGTAGACCCGGCTGCGGTTGCGCGTAGCAGCCGACTGGGTGTATTGCGTGCTCGTGTAAGACCTGCGCGAGACGACTCTGGAGGCGTTTTGAGCGTCGCGGGAGGTGCGCACAGAGGGGTTCGTTGGGATGGGTTTGCGCCGCACCGGTTCGATCTTCCGGCGGGCTCGCACCTCATCTGCCCGGGTTGTTCTGTTTGATCCGCTTGCCATCTTACTCCTCGTACTTCCTGACAGTCTCATCTTGTTCGGCTTTGCGCTCGAGCGCCAATTCAACCAGCCGGTTTACCAATTCGGGATAACTCAAACCCGAGTAGAGCCAAAGTTTCGGGTACATGCTGATTTGTGTGAAACCGGGCATGGTGTTGATTTCATTGAAGTAGGCTTCACCGCTGTTTTTATCAATCAAAAAGTCCACCCGCGCCAGACCCGCCCCGTCGATCGCCTTATACGCTTCAATGGCATGGCGCTGCAGGAGCAGCGTTTGCGCCTCAGACAAAGGCGCGGGAATGGCAACCTCAGGGTCGCCGGATTCGTATTTATCCTTGTAGGTATAGAACTCGTCTCCTGGAATGATTTCACCGGGAACCGTGCAGGTCACATCCGTGTTGCCAAGAACGCTGATTTCGATCTCGCGGGCAAGGATGCCGCGTTCCACCAGGATGCGGCGGTCAAAGCGGGCTGCTTCGCGCAGCGCCGCCGCAAGCTCCTCACGGTTTCGGGTTTTGTTGATGCCGACGGAGGAACCGAGGTTGGCGGGCTTGACAAAGAGCGGGTAGGGGGCTACTTTTTCCGCCTCTTCGATGGTTTGAGCGAGGTTGTTCTTGATTTCGGAACGTGTAAACACTGCATATTCCAGAACAGGGAGGTGGATGGACTCCATCACATGCTTACAGACCGCTTTGTCCATCGCAACGGAAGAGCCAAGCACACCCGCGCCGACATAAGCGCAGTTTTGGATCTCGAACAAGCCCTGGATCGTTCCGTCCTCACCGAAAGTGCCGTGCAGCACCGGGAAGATCACGTCAATAGAGGTGATCTTGCTGAGTTCATTACCCGCGCGGGTGTAGAGGCAGGGCTTACCATGCTCGCTGACAATGACCGCTTCCCGCAGAGCATCCAGTCCGCCCGAAAGAAAGGCTGCGTGCGCGTTTGCGCCGGTAAGCCAAAGCCCATCAGTGGTGATCCCTACCTGGAAGACGCGGTATTTATCCGCGTCCAAAGCGGCGAGCACCGATTTGGCGGAACGCAGTGAGACCGCGTGTTCGCCGGAACGTCCGCCAAAGATCAAGACCAGGTTCAGTTTCTCAGTCATTTTCAAATTCACCCAACAATTCGATTTCGAGTTGGAGGTCGACATCAAATTGCTCTTTCACTGTTTTTTGTGCCAGACGGATCAGGCGGTAGTAGTCCTGTGCGGTTGCTTCTCCGTCGTTGAGGATAAAATTCGCGTGCCGCGTGCTGAAGGACGCACACCCTGAGCTAACGCCCTTCATACCGGCAGCCTCCAGAAGCCGACCGGCATAGTCGCCTTTTGGATTTTTGAAGGTCGAGCCGAAAGAAGGACCCACCGGTTGGGTCTGACGTCTCTTCTCGGTCAGCTCTTCAAGCAGCCTCATGGAGAGCGCAGGTTCCACTTTTGTTCCGCAGAATTTGGCGCTCATGATAACGACCTCTTCCGCATCGCGTTTGAAGCTGCTCGAGCGGTACATGTAGCCCATGCCCTCGCTATCGAGGTTTTGTTCGCCTGCCGCTTTGGTGAGGACCTCAGCCGTGATCAGGCACTTGGAGACATCCGTGCCGTGCGCGCCAGCGTTTCCGTAGACTGCTCCGCCGACCGTGCCGGGGATGCTGTTTGCCCATTCAAAACCTGAAACTCCGCGTAAGCTGGCTTGACGTGAGACCGTTCCCAGGTTCGCGCCGCTTTCAGCGAAGATCACCGGTTGTTCGCCCTTGGTGTTGATGCGCACATTGTGGCAGCGGTTATGCACCATCACGCCCCGGTAGCCGGAGTCGCTCACCAGCAAATTTGAACCGCTTCCGAGGACGCGGAAGGGCACGTCCAATTCCCATAAAATCTTCACCGCGCGCCGCATCTCATCGACTGTATAGACGGAGATCATCCCGCTGGCGGGTCCGCCGACGCGTGTGGTGGTGTAGTTTGCCATACGCACGTTTTCCTGCAGTTTGTCGCCAAAAAGAGCCTGAAGCTTTCGCAAAGGCAGCTTAGTCATTCTGCCTCCTCTCGTCCAGCTTTTCGCAAAGCAGGCTGGCGAACTGCGGACCCTTGCCCGCGGAAAAAACGATCACGACATTCAACCCTTTGGCTTGCCCTGCGACGAAATCGGCGGCTTCCGCGAACCCGTCAAAGCAAGCTGTTCTCGCGCCGGGGATATTCTTTGCGATCTGGAAGGGAGTGTCGGTTTCGGCAGTTTCGCGCGCGGCGTAGGTTGGCAGTATCACGACCCTGTCCGCCCGCTGCAGTGCAACCGTAAAGGCTTCCTGCATGGCGTCGGTGCGGGAATAAGTATGCGGCTCCCAGACCGCCCAGAGACAGTGGTCGGGGTAGAGTTCCCGCGCGGCTTCGAGGGTGAGGTTCAATTGGGTGGGGTGGTGCCCGTAGTCGTTGATCACGATGGTATCGGCACTGTGGCAGACAGATTCAAAACGGCGTTCTGTGCCGCTGAAATCTGCCAGGCTCGCCCGCGCTTTTGCGGCGGGCAAACCCATCTGATGAAGCACCGCGACCGCGCCAGCAGCATTGAGCAGGTTGTGCCTGCCCGGGACGCTGAGCCTGAAGCTTCCGATCTCTTTTTGAGTGTTTGTGTGGAAGAGGCTGAAATCGTATCCTTCCCCATTCCAGCGGATATTTTGAATCTGGTAAGCACAGCCCTCGCTGTAACCGTAGGTCAGCACTTGTATCCCTGAAAAGTCTTCATTCGCGAGGAGCGCGCGCATGCCCGCGTCTTCGGCGCAGGCAATCACCGCGCCGCCGGGTTGTGTGTGGCGGATGAAGGCGGCAAAAGCCTGGTTATAGGCTTCAGGGGTGGTGAAGAAGTCCGGATGGTCGTATTCCACGTTGGTCAGCAAGCTGATTTTGGGGCTAAGTCCCAGGAACATGTGATCATATTCATCAGCTTCGATCACGAACAAACTGCCCGTGCCAGCATGGGCGTTGGTGTTCAGCGGACGCACCTGCGCTCCGAGGATAAAGGTCGGGTCTGCTCCCAAGCCGCGCAGCATCGTGATGAGCATAGCCGAGCAGGTGGTTTTTCCGTGCGAGCCAGCGACCGCGAGGGTTTGGTAACCGGCAGTCAGTTCTGGCAGAAAATCGTTGCGTTTTAGCACCGGTATGCCTTTCGCGCGCGCGGCGAGGACTTCAGGATCGTCGTCATGGACGGCGGAAGAGCGCACGATCACATCGGCGGAAAGCGCCAGCTCAGGGCTGTGCCCCAGAAGCGTGCGTGCGCCTTTGGCTGTGACCGCGTCGAAATAGCGTGAGGCAGACTTATCCGTTCCGCTGACCTGCCAGCCTTTTTCCAGCAGCAGGAGGGCGATCGCTGAGATGCCTGTTCCGCCGATCCCGATGAAATGCACTTTTTGCATCAGATCATCACTCCGATCACGATCAACACCGCAATGGCAATTGCCACATAGGTCCAGTTTCCATTTAAGATGTCTGGGACCATATTGTTGATAAGGTCAATCGCCTGCTTTCCGTATTCCGTGCCGGCGTCCGGAGGAATGACCCAATTCCAGGGATAACCGGCTTTATCGATGAAATACCAGGCTGAACCGATCAGCCAGTAGCCGTTAGCGGCGCCGAAAACCGCGCCGAGAATTATATCGATCGGCGTGTCACGGTTGAAGCGCCCCGACTCTGAAAAACGGCGGAAGGCGGGCGTCTGATAACCGAGAAAGCCGCAGACAAACAGGACGAGCAGTTGGAAGGTCAGGGCTTTGGTTCCGGTGAGGTCACTGAACACGCGGGGCAGCACTTCCTGAATGATGAAGAGCGCCAAAATCCCTGAAACGACTACCACCAGTTCCTTGCGCAAGCCTCTGATGGCTCCAATCACTCCGAAGAGGACGATGAAGATGGTGAACAAGACGTTAAGCGTAACCATATTTGTTTCTATCCCTCCGCCATTTCGTAGATCAGGCTGGCGATGCGTTCCGCAGCCTGAGGCTGTGAAAGGGCTTGCATGGCGCGGCGCATATGTTCCAAACGCGGCTGATCCTGAATGAGCGTGTCGATTTGGGCAAGCAGTTGACTCTGCAGATATTGGTCTTCCAGTAAAACGGCGGCTTCGCGTTCCACCAGGTAATCCGCGTTGACTTTCTGGTAACGCCAGGCATAGGGGTAGGGCACCAGGATGGCAGGCAGACCGAAGAACGGGTACTCACCTAAAACGGAAGCGCCCGCACGGGAGACCACAAGGTCGGCAGCCGCGTATGCAGCGCCCATCTCGTGGAGGTATGGGAATGCCTGGTAGCTGCGCGGAAGATTGGCGGTCGCGGTCCTGACGGTTTCCCAGTCGAGATGACCGGTCAGGTGGATGACCTGGTAACGCTGGAGCAGCTCTTTGAGGATGGCGATGACTGCTTTGTTGATCGAGCGCGCGCCGCTGCTGCCGCCGGTGAAGAGGATGACGGGTTTTTCACGGTCAAATCCGAAATACTCCAGAGCATCCGCTTTGATCCATCGCATCAGGTCCTTACGCAGAGGGTAGCCTGTCACTTCAATACGTTCCTTCTTGCTGAAATACCGCTTCGAATCGCTGACTGTGACGGCGATTTTGTCCGAAAATCGGGCTAAGGTTTTCAGCGCCAGTCCGGGTTCGATATCCGGAACGAAAAGCAGGGTCTTGATTTTCAGACCAGCCAGCGCCATGGGAATTGCCACATAACCTCCGGTGAACATCAACACGTCCGGTTGGTAGTCGCTGAGAATTCGCTTTGCCTGTTTGTAGCCTTGCCATAGTTTCACCAAATTGCCGGGCAATTGCCGCGCCGAGATGCCGTGAACCCCAGCCGCGCGGATGCCTTTGTAGGGCAGGTTCGCACGAGCGATGAGCTCCGCCTCCATGCCACCTTCGCTGCCGACCCAGAGCACCTCTGTGTCACTATTCAACCTCTCCGTAACGGTCAGCGCCGGATACACTCCGCCGCCAGTCCCGCCTGCGCAAATCAACAGTCGCACTGGTACTCCTTTCTGAAGCGGTTGTGGTTGTTCCCTGTCGGGCAACATTCATCACGATCCCAATCGCAGCCATGGTCGCGGTCATGCTGGAGCCTCCCGCGCTGATGAAGGGCAAGGCGTTGCCGGCAAAGGGTAATAAGCCGACGATGACCGACACGTTGATCAGCGCTTCGATGACGATCCAACTGGTCAGTCCGAATGCCAGCAGGGAGCCCAACTGGTCAGGCGCGTTGCGGGCAATCTTGAAACCCCGCCAGAGCAACAGCACATAAAGCAGGATGACAATGAGCGAGCCGATGATGCCGGTCTCTTCTGCCAGGACGGCAAAAATACTGTCAGTATGCGGCAGAGGCAGTCCGGTGAACTTGGTGTTGGCTTTGCCAAGCCCGACTCCGAACACGCCGCCTTTGATGATCGCTTCGTAGGTGCGGCGGATGTGGTAGGAACTCTTGGTGGGGTTTTCGAGCCCGGAAAGATATTGGGCGAAACGTATGCGCCCGGTAGGCATCACGTTGATGAGGAAGATAAATCCGAGCAAACCGACCAGGATGACTATGGCAACATGTTTCCAATCTCCGCCAGCCAGGAAGAGCAGCATGATTCCCAGCATCAACACAGTCAGACCGGCGCTCAGGTCAGGTTGGGCGAGGATCAAAGCCACCACAAAACCGATCCCGAAGGAAAGCGGCAGGAGGTAGTTTTTGAAATCCTTCAACATTTCTTTATTGTTTGTGAGCCAAACCGAAAGGTAGAGCACGGAAACCAGTTTTGCCAGTTCGGCCGGCTGTATGGAACCGTCCAGCAGGGAGCGGGCTGAGTTGTAGCGCACTTCGCGGACGATGAGCACAGCGAATAGCATACCGATGACAACAAGCATCATCGGCACCACCCATTTGCGGTAGCGGTGGTAGTCGAAGTAACTCAACACGGTCGCGCCGATCACACCCAGCACGACCCAGATCACCTGGCGAAGAAAGATGGCGTTTTGACTTTTACTATCGCTGATAGCCATAGAGGCATCCCAACTGGCGGAATAGACCATTAGCAATCCAATCACAAGCAGGCTGGCAACGATCAGCAGCAGCCCCACGTCAAAGGAGAGGGACTGGACGTTCGCGCGCCGGCGTGGTTTTGGGGTAGTTGCGTTTATCATAGTTCGTTCACCCATTTTCTGAATGCTTGCCCTCGTTCTTCGAAATCTTTGAAGGCGTCATAGGATGTGCAGCCGGGGGAGAGCAAGACGACATCCCCCTTTTCGGCCTGTTTGTACGCAGTTTTGATGGCTTCGTGCAGCGTGGCGCAGCGAACAACGCTCCGCATCGCCTGACCGGGCTTTTTGGGACCGATCGCGTCAGCGATCAGGTCGCCGGCTTCACCAAAGATCACTACCCGTGAAACCCGCTTGCGGATCAACTGCGCGAGATGGTCCCAGGGAAGTTTTTTATCGCGACCGCCGAGCAGCAGCACGATAGGCTCTTCAAAAGAATTGATTGCGGCGACCGTGCGTTCGGGCGCGGTAGCGATCGAGTCGTTGTACCAACGCACGCCGTTCAGCTCGCGCACCAATTCCAGACGGTGCGGAACACCGTCGAAGGTTTCAATTGCCAGTTGGATGCCCGGCAGACCGATCGTTGCGCCAGCGGCGAGGGCGCAGGCAGCCAGAACGTTATAGAGATTGTGTTCACCGCGCAGGTTGATCCACTCTACCGGCAGCATCTTGAGCCTGTCTCCGCCGATTTGGAGCATAATCTGCCCATCGTCCACGTAGGTGCCGTTTTCGCGATAAGCCGGGGCTTTCAAGCCAAAGCTGATCACATCCGTGCGGACCTGGTTGCGTAAATCCCAGGTACCTTCATCATCGCGGTTCAAGACCGCCACATCACCCTGATGCTGGTAGCGCAAAATGCGCGATTTAGCTTCGATGTAAGCCTGCATGGAGTTGTGGCGGTCGAGGTGGTTGGGGGTGATGTTCAACACCGCTGCCACCTGCGGTGAAGCGGTCATCAATTCCAGTTGGAAGCTCGAGAGTTCCATCACCACCAGGTCATCTTCATCCATTTTGTCGAGGTCATCGATCAGCGGGTTGCCGATATTGCCGCCTACCCAGGCGCGGTGAGGGCTGGTTTTCATTTCAAAATGTTTTTTCGCCATCAAACCGACCAGGGCGGTAGTGGTGCTCTTGCCGGCGGAACCGGTGATGCCGATCACGGTTGCGGGGCATTCCTCAAGGAAGATTTGCGAGTCGTTGCTGAGTTTGATGCCCTGGCTGCGTGCCGCCACGATGAGGGGGATGGTCAGGGGCACCCCGCCCGAGACGCAGAGCAGATCGGCGCCTTCGAGAAGACTTTCCGGATGCCCGCCGAAGGCGAATTCCACCGGCAGGTTTGCCAGTGCGGCGCGGGCGGGCGCAAGCTCATCCGCGGAACGGGAATCGGTCAGCAGGACCTGAGCACCTTTTCCAGCGAGGTAGCGTGAAATCGCCAGTCCCTGGCGGGCTGCTCCGATCACGATCACTTTTTTGCCAGAATAGTTTGTTTTCATCAGCTTAAAAATGCCATACTCAGTCCCAGCATGGCGCCAATCAGCTCAATGAGCCAAAAGCGCATCACGATCTGGTTCTCCTCCCAACCGATCATCTCAAAATGATGATGGATCGGGGTTTTCTTGAAGACGCGTTTGCCGCCGGTCGCTTTAAAATAGAGCACCTGAATGATCACGCTCACCATCTCAGCGGTGGGGATGATGGCAATCAGCGGCAGGAACAGCCAGCGCCCGGTCATCAGCGCGACCACCGCGAGCGTTGCGCCGAGCGCCTGCGAACCGGTGTCGCCCATGTAGAGCGCTGCGGGTTTGCAATTAAACCATAGAAAGCCTGCCAGCGCGCCAACGATGCAGAAGCAGAAACGTCCGAGGTATATCTGCCCCTGCATAAGCGCGATAATGCCGTAGGCGCCAAAAGCGGCGATGGAGATCATGCCAGCCAGACCATCAATTCCATCGGTCAGGTTGATGGCATTGGAATATGCGACGATGAAGAAGGCTGCGATCGCCAGGTAAGCCCAGCCCAGGTTTAGGGGAACCAATGAAGTAGGCCAGAGCAGGTGGGGGATCAGCAGGATTTCTTTGAGGGCATAGGCGATCACCAGCGCCACGAGACACTGCAGCAGGAATTTGGTCTTTCCGCGCATTCCCAGTCCGCGCCTTGGTCCGCGGATGCCTTCCCAGTCGTCCACCGCGCCAATCAGCGCGAAGCCCCACATGGTAGCCAGCGGTACCAGGATGGAGGAGCCGATCAGTTGCGAGCCGAAGAGCGAAACCGCGTTGAGGATGACGGTAAGCAAGGTCACAGGAATGAGAAACATGAAACCGCCCATTGTGGGGGTGTTCATCTTTGCCATATGAGATGCCGGAACGTCGATGCGGATGATCTTTCCGATGTTTAACTTCCGCAGCATGCGGACGAATGGGCTGCCCCAGATGACGGTCAGCATGAAACTGATGCTGCTTATGGCAATTGCCAGCGAAGAATCACGCATTAGTTTAGATCCTCCAAAGCTGATACGATTTTTTCCATGTGCATACTATGCGACCCTTTCACGAGGGCAACATCGCCGGCGTGCAGGGCTTCTTTCAAATATGCGAGCGCGCCGGTGTAGTCGTCGAACCAGCGGATTTTATCAGCACGGTAACCGTTCCCGAGAGCTGCGTCGCGGGTCATCAGGCTGCGAGTACCGACGAGCACCATCTCATCCGCGACTTCAGAAGCCCGCAGACCGACACGGTTGTGACCGGCTTCCTCGTAGCGACCGAGCTCGAGCATATCACCAAGCACAGCTACCTTGCGCCCATTCAGGTCATTAAGCAGGTTTAGCGCTGCGATGGTCGAGTCGGGGGAGGCATTATAGCTGTCGTCAATCAGAATCGCGCCGGAAGCGGTGCGGACGGTGACGATGCGGACCTGAAAGCGGTCATCCTTGAAGGCGTCAAAAATCGCGTCCCAATCCATGCCCAGGTTGAACGCGACCGCGGCAGCCCGCAGCATGGTGTAGACCGAGTGGCGCCCGATCAATGGCGCGGAGACGAAGAGGCTCTCTCCCTGATAGTGCATACGGCAGCGTATCCCCTCTAAGCCATGGCTCTGGATTTCGTCCGCCCAGAGGTCGGCTTTGGGATCCAGCCCGTAATAGAAAACGCGCGCGGCGGTGAGAGATGCCATCTCTCTGACGTAAGGATCGTCGTAATTAAGAATCGCGAGCCCATCCGGCGAGGCGGGCAGGGCTTCAACCAGTTCGGCTTTCCCGCGGGCAATATCTTCAATGCTGCCGGCGCGTTCCGCGTGGACCGTGCCGATATTTGTGATGATCCCGATCTGCGGCTTGGCGATATCGCATAGGAGTTCGATTTCACCCGAAACGTAGAAGCCCATCTCGAGTACCGCCACTTTGTGTTCTTCGTTCAAGGAAAGCAGCGTAAGCGGCAGACCAATTTCGTTGTTCATGTTCCCCTGATTTTTCAGGGTTCTCGCCCGGCTCCCCAGCACGGAAGCCGCCAATTCCTTGGTGGAGGATTTTCCGACGCTGCCGGTGATGCCGATCACGGTCAGGT
>Ga0123334_1001836_pt1 | contig 25703 bp, 21 predicted proteins | sample BiotimSIPDNA_FD_89706 | JGI IMG/M metagenome (GOLD analysis project Ga0123334, IMG submission 89706) | Anaerobic biogas reactor microbial communites from Washington, USA - Biogas_R1 time_0 SIP DNA | ecosystem: Engineered > Bioreactor > Anaerobic > Unclassified | place: Washington, USA... | reverse complement strand
TCTCATCCCGCTTCTGGATAACATGGAGGCACGGTTGGGTACAGCTTATGTGGATGTAACGGCGGACGCGGGCTACGAGAGCGAGGAAAACTACACATATTTCGAGGGCAAAGCCACCGAATGTGGATGTCGGTGTTGTCGAGCAATATGGTAAAAATGAACCGAACAAGACAACGAAAAAGCAGCTCGAAATAGACTTTGTTGCAACAATGGGTAGTCGGAAATATTATATTCAGTCCGCCTTTTCATTGTCTAACCCAGAAAAAATAACTCAAGAGCAAAGACCTTTGATTGCTGTGAATGATTCGTTTAAAAAAATTATTGTCGTTCGCGATAATATAAAGGTGCGCAGAAACGACTACGGGATTATAACAGTTGGGATACAAAACTTTCTGCTGGACGAAAACAGTCTGGATATTTAAGGGCTTAAACTTTAACCGTTTTGCTGCGACATTGGAACAGCTAAGATGGATATATCATCAGTTTTTGTCAGCAAAGAGGAAATAAACCTGAGCGGGCAATGGGAAGAGATCCCCCTGGATTTGGGATAAGCATATATCATCATATAACCCAACGGGCCGCCGATTCAGGCGGCCCGTAGCTTTTGGACAGGCCTCTGATCACATAATAATCCATATTGATATTGCCGGAAATCAATGGTAGTATTGAGATAACAAAATACCGTTCGCGCAACAGATTCCGGACAAGGGTTTATTATGCGGAAGGCCGATATTGTGGTTAAGAAAGGAAAAAACTATGTTTGGTTACGCCGGCAAATTGCTTTTTATTGATCTGACATCGGGGCGAACCGAGGTCAGGATGCTGGACGAGGCGACAGCAAAAAACTTTATCGGCGGACCGTCGCTGGGGGCAAAGATCCTCTATGATGAAATGCCACCGAACTCCCACGCTTTCTCGGAGGAAAGCATGATCGGATTCGTCACGGGTCCGGCAAACGGAACAGGGCCTCTTCTCGGGGGACGGTATACGGTCGTCAGCAAATCCCCTGTCACCGGCGGCTGGAACGACGCAAACTCCGGAGGCCATTTCGGCCCTCTGATGAAAAAATCCGGATTTGAAGGCATTTTTGTCAGGGGCATCAGTAAAAAACCCGTTTACATTTTTGTGGATAACGGCAAGGTGGAGCTGCGGGACGCCTCCGGGCTGTGGGGGAAAACGGTATCGGAGACGGAACGGATGATCAAAGATGAACTGAACGACCGGCATGTGGGGATTGCGCTCATTGGCCCCGCCGGTGAGAATCTCTCAAATATGGCCGCTGTCATGAACGATACACACCGTGCCGCGGGACGCGGCGGCACGGGCGCCGTGATGGGTTCCAAAAAGCTGAAGGCGGTCGTCGTGCGCGGCGACCTGAAGATCGAACCGAAGGACAGGGACGCTGTTGTCGCCCTGAACAAGGAGACGGTTAAATGGGAAAAGGAAGGCCCTGTCGCGCCGGTCTATGAATTGTTCACTAACCATGGCACCGGCGGCTCCTACGAGTCGTCCATCTATGCCGGAGACACGTCCGTCAAGAACTGGGCCAGATCGTCCCTTGACTTGACGGAAGAGCAGATCAGGCCGGTGACGTCTCAGGAAATGGATGCGCGCTATAAAAAGAAAAAATACGCCTGCAACGCCTGCTCCATCGGCTGCGGCGCTATTTATTCCGTCGGTGAGGGCAAGTGGCCGCTGGAGGAGACCTCCCGTCCCGAATACGAAACACAGGGCATGTTCGGCAGCCAGCTTTTAAACGCCAGCGCCGAGGCTGTCAACAAATGTAATTGGCTGTGCAATGAGTACGGCTTTGACACGATCTCCATGGGTGGGACCATCGCCTGGTGCATGGAGAATTATTCGAACGGCGTTTTTTCGGCCGAAGAACTGGACGGCATTGATCTCAAATGGGGGAACGCCGATGCTATTGTCGAGATGACAGAGCGAATCTGCCGACATGAGGGTGTCGGCAAGATCCTGTCCAAGGGTTCGCTTGGCGCCGCCAAGCATTTCGGCAAGGGCTTAGAAGCGCTTGTGACGGCGTCCGGCATCGAGATCCCGCAGCATGACCCACGGTTTGCGCCGGGCCTCGCACGTACCTATAAATACGACCCCACGCCGGGACGGCACGTTAAGGGCGGACTTGGCGTCATGTCGGGTAACGCACCGGCGGAAATCAAGTACAACTACTTCGACACTGGAGAACGCGATGTGGCGGGTGTTATCGACGCGGAACTCACGAACGCCGCCGGCTTCTGCCTGTTCGGGGGTTTCGGCCTCCCGCCCGGCGCAGTAGCTAAATATTTGACGGCGGTCACAGGCTTTGAATACAGCGAGGAAGAGGTAAAGAAGCTTGGCCTGCGTTCATTCACGATGCGCCACGCCTTTAACCTGCGCGAAGGCCTGAGGAGAAAGGATTTTGAAATCTCTGGCCGAATCGTCGGCAATCCTCCGTTGAAAGAGGGTCCGAATGCCGGCGTTACAATTGATACGGAACAGCTGGCCGACAATTTCTACAACGCCCTCGGCTGGAACGTCAGCGACGGTGTCCCGAAGCTTGAAACGCTTCAAAATATCGGCGGTCTGGAACAAGTCATTAAGGACCTGTATCCGGATATCAAGTAAGCGGTCACAGACATAATCGAGTAGGAGGTCACCCATTAGTTGAGTGACCGACCTCTCAGTCGAGTAGCCAAGGGGAATCTCACCCCAAAGCTCTCACAGAACCGTGCGTGAATCTCTCGATTCATACGGCTCCTATCATTCAATCAAATCAAAATTCCACTTGAGAGAGCCCGGTGTGCAATGATATGCTCCCTTAATGAAAGACAGTGAAATATAAAAAAAGCACTGTTAATCATGAAGGGAGTATATTTTATGCCCAGAGAAAAGGTAACGGCAGAGGAACGCATAGAAGCAGCAAAAGCGTGTATCGAAGGAAAAATCAGTCAAACGGAAGCAGCTCGTCGCCTTGGAGTAGATGAAAGCACAGTAGAAAACTGGGTGCATCGATACACCTACGGTGGTTCATTGTCCTTCCAGAAACAAGAACATAACAACGTGTACAGTCCGGAACTGAAGATGAGTGCAGTAAAAGAGTATCTTTCTGGAGTCGGGGCATTAGAAAGAATTGCAGCGAAATATGGATTGCGGTCAAAAACCCAACTCCGCAAATGGATAATAGTATATAATAGCGGCAGAGACTTTGAACATAAAACGTCAGGGGGAAGCCGCATGAAACAGGGACGGGAGACCACACAGGAAGAACGCATAGCCATAGTGAAGGACTGTCTCGAGAACGGCAGCAATTACAGGGAAACGGCGGTCAAACACGATGTCAGTTACAACCAGGTCTATACCTGGATGAAGAAATTCTCTGAGCTTGGCGAAGCAGGATTAGAAGACCGTCGCGGCAAACGAATGGCGACCCAGGAGCCGCGCAGTGAACTGGAAATGTTAAAGATTAAGATGGCTCAGCTTGAGCACGAGAACTATATGCTGAGGATGGAACGCAATCTGTTAAAAAAAGTGGAAGATCTGGAGAGGAGGGATGGGGTATAGACGCAGACAGGAATATACAAGTTCTTGCGGAAAGGTTCGGCGGCGGAACGATGCCTGTTGAGGACACCTTCCACTGGCAGATCAAACAAAATAAGCTTCTTATCGAGTCTCTTTACGATTGCTGTGCGCTTCCGTATGAAGGAAAAAATGTATTCTTCGCGGGAAAAAAAACCGGACGATGCATCGGTATTTTCTGCCGATAATCTCTATTATTGATTCTAAACAGTGCTATACGATCCGACTATCCGCAAGGCAAAGGTTAAAATGTCGTCGAAGACCTCCGACTTATTAAACTCGTTTATAAGCTCGTGGCGGGACTCGGGGTATAGCTTCATTTCGATGTTCTTTTTTCCGCCGGCTTTGTAATCGGCGTACACTTTCTTCACGCCCTCGCCGAAGTTGCCCACCGGGTCCATACAGCCGCTCACGATATAGATCGGAAGATCCTTGCGGGTCTTTTGAAAGGTCTCGGGCCGATTGCTTTTCCCGTTTAGCTCGAGCAGCGCCTCCATGCCGTTGAGCGAGAAAATGAAGCCGCAGTATGGACTTGCTATGTAGTCGTCTACGATTTTTTCATCACGGGTCAGCCAGTCAAACTCGGTGCGGTGCGTCTCGTATCTGTCGTTGTATTTTCCAAACGCCATTTTGTTCATAAACACACTGCGAAAGTCCTTGCCTTTAAAGATTTTCATGACCTTTACGAGCGCAAGCGCCGCTTTCACAGCGGGGTTCGCACAGCCGGTGCCGCTTATCACGAAGCCGTCGAGCATGCTGCCGTTCTCGGAGGCGAAAATGCGGGAAACGAAGCTGCCCATGCTGTGTCCCAGGAGTATAAGCTTCCTGCCGGGGTTTTCCTCCCTCGCGATGCAGCACATTTTGCGGACATCCCCGACCATAACACTCGAGTCACCGTCGCCGAAAATTCCGAGACGCGCCTCGTCCTTAACGCTGCCGCCGTGTCCGACATGCTCATGCGCGTAAACGGCGAAGCCTCTGTCACAGAGATAGCCTGCAAAGCCCTCGTACCTCCCGGCGTGTTCAGCCATGCCGTGCACTATCTGGAAAACGCCACGCACCTCGCCCTCCGGAAGGAATTTATAGTAGCAGATGTCGTCTATTCCGTTTGTGCTTTTGAAAAAACCGCGCTGCTTATTCATCGTCATTCTCCTCTGTATTGAAATGTGGACAGGCCGCATAACCGAAAATGCGAAAGCAACAGTCAGGTGATGTCTGCTGAACAAATATTATATAAAATAACAGCGCCAACTCCAAGATCAAAAAGAGGATTTAACCGAAGTTCGACTCTTTCCGATTATGAACGATGGCTGCCTATGCGGGGTAATAGAGGCGTAAAGCACCCGACAAGAGGCTAATGACCGACAACGGCTTATTCAAAGCTCTGTGCTCATCCGGGTCAGAAGCGGCCTCTTTTTCTTGTCTTAGGTTCCATGCGCTTTACATTTCTCCCGATTCCGGGCACAAAAAAAAACACCGGCAGTGAACCTGGTCACTTTGCCGGCGTATGTAATGCTGTCCTGGCAGCTTTATAAATCATACGCCTTTTTCATTTCAATACGTCCACCTGCCGTTAATGCGCAAGTTTAGTCAATAATCTCCGAATAGAACATATGCGATTTGTCGGTTCCTTTTTTGCTCGGATGAAAAGCTCCTGTGTGAAACATGTGTCGCTTTTGAAAAAGGGTCAGGTTCGAAACGACTGATTACACCCCGGGCGGAACACCCGGCTGCTTCACCTGATCCAGGTTGAACCGCTTTCTGTATTCGTCGAAAAATTGAGTAAAAACGCCTGTCCGAAGCGATTTCACGCTGTTTAAGTACTCGTGTGTATCAAAAGAGTCCGATTGCAGTTCGATCATCGCGACGGCAATATTGGAGCAATGGTCGGATACGCGCTCGTAATTGGTCAGCAGGTCGTTGAATATAAACCCCAGATTCAACGTGCAGGCGCCGCTCTGAACGCGATTGATATGATGGAGTTTCACCTCGTCGCAGAGCACGCCGATGAGCTGTCCGAGCGGCTCGACATGGTAGGCAAGTTCCATATCATTGTTAGTAAAGGCTTCGAAGGATATTGACACGATCTCGGCGATGGCCGCTTCGATCACTCGAAGCTCCCGCTTGGCCTCGCCGGAAAACTCCGACTTTTTCTCGAAAATCTCTTTTGCGACTTCCGAAAGATTTACCGAGTGGTCGCTGATCCGCTCAAAATCGCTGATGGTATGCAGGAATTTGGAAATTTCCTGGGTCTGGACTCGGGTAAGCTCCTTTCCGGTCAGCTTCACAAGATATGTTCCGAGCTTGTCCTCGTAATGGTCAACTTCTTTTTCTTTCTCCTGCAGCTCCAAATATCCGCTTTCACTGTAATTATATATCAGTTCGAAGGCCCGAGAGATGTTTTGCTTTGCTTTATACGCCATATCATTGAGTGCTTCCCGGCACTGGGCGATTGCTATGGCAGGATGCTCTACGAGCCTCTCGTCAAGCCGGTCAACCAGGTCCGGTGCATGCTTTGCGTCCGTAGCCTTAATAAGTAAAAATACCAGTTTCTCGAGCAGGGGCACGCAGGGCATCAGCACGGCGACGGTTGCGATTCTGAAAGCTGAGTTAAGAATCGCGATGGTAACGGGCCCCATAGTCAGGTTCACAAAATCAAACCTGAAAAAAGCATCAGCGATATAGAAAACGCTCCCCCAGATGATCGCGCCGAGAAGATCGTTGAACAGATAGATCAGCGCGGTACGCTTGCCGTTTTTATTCACCCCGATAGCGGACAGAAGCACGGGAGCCGCCGCGCCGATCCCCATACCGAGAATTATCGGAAATGCAACGGAAAGCCTGATCGCGCCGGTGACGGATAATGCCTGCAAAATCCCAACCGCAGCTGAATTACTCTGTATGATCACCGTCACGACAATACCCACTATAATGCCGAGGAATGGGTTTGAAAAACGGGTCAGCAAGCTGATAAAAGCCTCATTCTGCTTAAGCGGCGCTACCGAGGAACTCATGACCGACATACCGAAAAGCAAAATCGCGAAACCGAGCATGATGTCGCCCACATGTTTGCTGGCGGTTCTTTTTCCGAACATCCGAAGTGCGATGCCGATGAGCGCTACGACGGCCGTCAGCGTTGCCGTAGAAAAAAGCTGTACCAAACCGCTGGTATCGCTTCCGATATAGGAAAGGCAAAGTATCCATCCCGTGATGCTTGTGCCGATGTTCGCACCCATGATCACGCCGATCGCCTGGAACACCTGCATAATGCCTGCATTGACAAAGCCGACCATCATGATAGTCGTCGCGGAGGATGACTGAATGATCGATGTGACAACCGTTCCCATAAGCACGCCTTTGGCAGGTGTGCCCGATACTTTCCACAATACCGACTCGAGCTTTCCTCCGGCGACATTCTTGATCCCTTCGCCCATTAACGACATCCCGAACAGAAATAGCGCGATGCCTGTCAGCAGCGACAATATATTCGAAACACTCAAGGTTGTCTGCTCCTTTTCGATATCCGATATAAGAATAATATCATTATATCATTAATGTTGCCAGGCATTTTCATAGCCGGAAAAAGAATTGTTTATATAACCAAAAGCATGGGCATAAAAAAGAGCTATGCTTAACAATAGCGCTATTCGATGGCTTTGAGGGATTCGGCCATGTTGATGCGTTCAAGTTTGAACGAGAGGAAAAAGTTTACGACAAAGGCGAACGCGAAGGTCAGTACTATAGACCACAGGTAGCTGAGCGGTGCCAGACGGCAGCCGAAATACATCGAGCTTATCTTTATTTGGGACATGGCGTAGCGCAGCAGGGCAATGCCCATAGGAAGTCCGATAAGCGCGCTGATCCCGGTCAGCACAAGATTTTCCCTGAACACATATGCGGCTGCCTCATTTGAATAGAAGCCCAGCACCTTGAGCGTCGCGATCTCGCGCAGGCGCTCCGTGATGCTGATGTTTGTCAGGTTGTAGAGAACAATAAACGAAAGAGCGCCCGCGAAGACAAGAACTATCAAAACCACATAGTCCATGCTGTCGAGCATGCTTCCGACGCGGGTGCGCATGTCGTCGTTTATTTTGACGCTGACAGCGTCATAAGCGCCCAGAAGCACCGCGGCGGCGGCGTGTTCGTCGATGCCCTCCGCGAAGTTCACATAGGCGGTTTTATACTCCGGTTCCCTGCCCCACTGATGTGCAAATGTATCGGCACTCAGATACACATAGTCGTAGATTTAGTTATCGAAAATATCGGTCACCGTCACCGTGAGCGTATTTAAATCAGAATCGGATAGCGTGATGCTCTCGCCGACGGAGAGCCCGCAGTCGAGGGCAAGGCGGTAATCGATGACCGCCTCTCCGTTTCCCGGCCACGCAGGCGCCGTTTCGCCTGTGTGAAGGCCGACAAATTTATCTATGGGCGTATCGGACACCTCAATGTTCACGGACTGGGTTTTACCTCCCGCCGCCACATCCATGCTTCCCGTATAGAGAAAGACGGCATCCTTAATTCTGTCGCCGCCGACGGCCAGGAACTCACCGCGCGCCTCTTCATCCGGGGCTTTCCGGAACGTGACCGAGGCGTCGTAAATGTCTATCTCCTCGTACTGGTAATCGACGATGGGCTTGATGGAGTCACGGATGCCGAAGCCGGTCAGCAGCAGCGCCGTGCAGCCGCCGATACCGAGGATCATCATGACAAGGCGCTTTTTATAGCGAAGAATTTTGCGGATGGACACCTTGTGCAGAAATTTGACGTGCTTCCAGATGAACGTCACACGCTCCAGCAGAATCCGCTTGCCGGCTGACGGAGATTTGGGCCGCAAGCTCCACGTTCTCAACAGCGGCCAGATTCTGGATAAGGTTATAAAACTGAAACACAAAACCCACGTCGTGGCGGCGGTAGCCGGTGAGCTCCCGTCTGGAATAGGAAGAGATCTCCGCCCCGTCGAGGAATACCCTGCCCTCCGTCAGCCTGTCCATCCCGCCGAGAATGTTAAGCAGCGTGGTTTTGCCAGCGCCCGACGGGCCGACGATGACACAGATTTCTCCCTTTTCGATGGAAAAGTTCACATCATGCAGGGCCTCTATAATGACCTCGCCCATTTTATAGACTTTTTTTACATTTTGAAACTCTACAAAATGTTCCATATAAACTCATTCTTTTTCCCCATAATTCGACATACATTTTAGACACTTTCGCAGAGGATGTCAAACACCCCCCGCACGGTTTATTCCGCCATGCGAGGGGTGCGCCGTTATTATCGGTTTTCCGGGCTTCTGCGCGGTTTCGGGGCATTGATTCTTTATTCCTTGGGGGGCAATTCCACAAAGCCGGCCACGATGCGGCCGCGCAAAATGCCGTAGAGCAGGAAGCGGCGCGCATCCAGAAAGACGGTTTCGCCGGTCTCCGGAAAGCGAAGAAGGAAGCGCTTTTCGCCGGTTTCAACGGCCTGAAGAGAAAGCGTCACCGGGGGTGCGGCGGGAGCTTCCGGGGCTTCGGGAGGCGCCGGCTCATCATCGGACGCAAAGGGGCTGGATACGACCGGCTCCGGTGACGGGCTGAGGGTAAGCGTACCGTCTTCGAAGACGGCGGTGAGGATGTACCCGGAGGCAAAAGAGAGTTCGGATTCCCAGCCCTCGAGGGCTTCGGGAAGCGCGGACGCACCCGCCGTCGTCTTTTCGGTGTCCAGCACCTTCAGGCTTCCATCCGGAAGCTCTTCCGCGAGAAGAATTTTTCCCGCCATATCTATAAGAAACAGATCGTCATCGCATTTAACGGCAAGCTCATCTCCGAAGCGAACCTCCGTACCGTCCGGGAGAAACGCCGATCTTCCGACGAGTTCTTCTGTTGAGGGGAGTCCGAAGAGGAGATTTCTTCCTCCGTCGGAAACATAATCGAATAAATTCTTTACCATATCAATTACCTCGTATTTTTCTGTTTTAACGGATGAAAAGAGAGCTCTTCTTAGCTAGCACATCGCTTGCGTCGTGCCAGACGCCGAAAGCGCCGAGGGTATTGTTTCCGTTTCCGCCCTCGCTGTTGGAGCCGAAGGAGCGGCCGACATCGTGCATTCCGTCGAGGTTCATAAGCACCAGAACGCTGTTGCCGTGACCGGTTTTTTGAGCCTTCACCGTTTCAAGAAGCCCCACGAGATAAATACGGTCGCGGATCTTTATCGGACTGAAGTAGTCCTCGTATACATCCTCCGGAGCCGTGTACCGCATATTTTGGGACTGCCGGAGCTCCGGCCTGCCTCTGTACGCGCGGGCAAGGCCGCGGGCTGTGAAAGCGACACGGTAATAATGCTCCGTGGCGTAAACATGGGCAATATCAAAGCGTCCGTAGTTCCAGCTGATGGATTTTCCCACGAGATCTGTGGTGTAACCGTGGCGGGCGGCGGGCACAGTGCCGTCTTCGCGCATGATACCGCCGAATACATAATCGATGGAGGGCATTCCCGGAAACTTCGGATTTACATAGAGGTGCGCTAGAGCCATCGTGACAAGATCCTGCACAAGGTCCAGCACCAGCGTGATGCCTAACCTCGGACGCAGGGTGGGGTCTTCGAAATTTACGAAGTAGCAGCGGTCCGCTATCTTAAGGCAATCGCAGTCGTATTCCTTTTCTTCCCCCGCCGTTCCGAAGGAAATCTTCTTGCGGTCCTTGAAGACCAGAGTACGGTCATACCCGTCGTCAAACACCAGCGTGAACTGCCTGCCGGTCAGTTCAAAGCACAGTGGAGGACGGAATACGGACAACATTCCTGTAGACTGATTTGGCTGCATATAATGACCTCCGGTATTTATTCATTTGACCCGCCGGACAGAACGTTTTGCTCCATGCCGGGAGGTTATTCGCGCAAATATATATGCTTCGCCCGGGATTGGCCGCGGTGCAGAGGGCACCATTTGACTATATAGATTCAGTTCCGATATGTCAATTCACACAAAATGATTTTGACCGACAGATTAGCCTGCAATGGAAACATTGAACTGCGGCACGAGCTTATAATCGATTTCATCCGGCTTGTTTACATCGCATCCGGATTTCCACTTCACAGTGATAATCTGCGGACCGGCACTTGAAATATTTCTTTCAAAATCCCGCACCCGAAAAAATAAATGCGGAAAACCAGCAAGCTCCCAAAGATATAATCAAAATAAACACCGAAAGAATTACCCTACTCGCTACACTTATCATTCTTCTTTTTTGGGGTAACGGTCTGAAAATCATATTAGAAATAAAACTCAGAATAAAAGTGCACCCACAAATCACAAATAACCAAATGCAGCAATTTATTATCGACCAGTAATTGCCTGCAAGATCATCGATGCCGCCATTTCTAGGTGCAATCAAATACACTAACCAGGATAACAGCATACCGGCAAGACTAATGAAAGGCATTTTTATGTAAAAGAATTTACTGACTCTCTTAAATACGATTCTCAAATTTAAATATCTCCATATATATGTGTGTATACTCCGGTCGGATCGGCATCTGAAGAATGACTACCGGTCTGTTCCGTCTGTTATTTCCCCTGATAATACGGGAAATACCTGAATGTATCCCTCTGATAACCGTCGTCGAAGACGAAGCCCTGCTCCCCGAAGGTCACGACGTTGTCGAATGAATAGACAAATACCTCGCCGACGACAGCGTATTCGACGGTCTTCCCATCCGAGATTCGCCTCGCCATAAACCGGTACACGTCGTCAGAACCCTTGTTTTCGGTATTTGCCACAGGATAGTAGAGCCAGCCGTTATGCGCCACGGCAAAGGAGAGGCTGTCTTCGTCGGCCGTTATTGCGCCTTGTTCCTGGGAGACGGAGCCGAACGCAGTCTCGAACCTCTCGTCGCCGCCGGTCGCGGCGTCATAACTCCGGCAGTCGGCGGCCCAACTCGCGTAGACGCGCCCGCCGTCGACGCTCAGGCAGGTGATCGGGAAAGCAGGGCGCTCAAACTCGGTCAGCTTCCCGTCCGCGTCCTCTCGCATGAGCTTTAAGTCGCCGGTCAAATAGTATACGGAGCCGCCGTCGACGGCGAACGGAACATTCGGAGTCAATACATTTCCGCTCGTGACGCGCTCCGCGCCGCTTTCACCGACGCGATAAATGTCTCCGGTATCGAAGTTGCCGGTCTTCCCTGCTGTGAGCGCGATAAAAGCCTCGTTTTCCGCCGCGACCATAAAATAGCCGACACCGTTGTTCCCGGGTAAAGCGTATTCCGCGCGCGAGCCGTCGGCGAGGCCGAGCCGCGCGAGTGTTGTCCCGTTTGCGTACCAGAGTGTACTGCCCGAAATATCGGCCGAGAGCGCATCCTCCGGCACATCAAAAATCTTTTCCGCGCCCTCCGCGCCGACGAGCCACACCTCCTCGCGTTCATGCGAGAAGACGTACAGCTTTTCCGCGGGCTTTTTCGCGGTGCAGCCCGCAAGCGAAAGGACGAGTAGAACAATGATCAGGACCGGGTCTGAAATACGTTTCATTTAGTACCTCCCCAGAATTTAATTATGAGTATTAATCAAGGGCCCAAGGTCCTGTTTCAGCCTCATTTTTAAGTATTTTAGATATAAGAAGAAAACCGTTTGCGCCTTTGTTCCACATTATACCACATCCCTGGTGGAAAACAAGCATATGAAATACTGCCTTCCCGGCAGCCGGGATACGGATACTATATAAGAACGCTCGTGTTGATACGATAAATATCGACATCGGCGTTCTTATTTCATGCCATAAAAACCTGTAAACAAGGCAATTCTATAATTTATCGGGTTAATTTTTGTACCGGTCTTGTGCCGGATTCTCACCGATTTCTCCGAATAAGCGCTGCTCCCCATATTCGCGCTTAGATTTTAAAGAGTATGCTTGTAATTAGAGATTATGCGGAATAAAGTATAATAAGAATTTTCTTTTTAAGGGGAGACCGACGATGCTTGTTCAAATATTAATTATTAATGATTGGACTTCATTGCCGAACGATCTGTTAAAATAAGTTCATGCACGTCAAGAGCAAAAAGGCGCGCAGGAGCCGTACACCGACAGGGCACGCGCGTGTGTTACTATTATATTTAAGGAGTGACGTATATGGCAGCGCATAATAAACCGGTAAGTATCGAAAAAAAAGTGTTCAAGCGCCGGGGAGCGTGGTTCGGACTTTACAACTCGGTAATGCTGGGGACCGAGACCCCCTTTCATCTGGGCACACTGCGCGGAATGGCGGCGGGCGCGCCGGCGGGAAGACAGCTGATTAATATCTTCGCTACCTACAACGGGGAAAAGGTTGAGAATACATTTGAAATGTATCCTTCCGAGCTGACGCTCAGGACCGTCCACGGAAATGTACGGTTCACATTTGCGGATACCGCCACGATCATCGCGGAAGGAGACCCGGGCATGGGGCTCCGGTTTGAGAAAAATATGGTCAAGCACGAGACCGTACACCGTCGTAAAAACGGCGCATGGGAAGCGCTCTTCCGACTGGCCTGCTCCGTTATTTTCAAGGGTCTTAACGGCTCGTCGTTCGATTTTAACGACGGTGTGACGCCCTGGAATCTCAAAGAGCTCTCAAGCGGCAAAGTTTACGGTCAGACACGTCCGGGACCGGACGGCAGGTTTACGCTTGTAATGGAAGAATCCGCATTCGGAGGCGTCGTACGCGATACATATCCCTCTTACGCCGAGGCGAAGGCCTCCATGCAGGCGGATTGGGACGAGTTTATTGAGCTTCTGCCCGCGTTTCCCGAACCGTTTGAGCAGACCCGCGAAGAATCGGAATATCTGCTGTGGTCTTATCTTATGTCCCCATGTGATACCGTAAAATACACCTCTATACTGATGTTTTCAAGAGATATGGCTTCACAGTGGCAGATGTGTCAAAATGCCGTTGCGCTGCAGGAGCATACGGATCTCGCGGTCGATCTTCTTTTAAACCCCATCGGCAGGATAAGCCCTCTCGGCCAACTCCCCGATATGTATGACGATGCGCGGTATGAATCACTGATGGTCAAACCGCCTATGCACGGCTGGGCGCTGCTGGAGATAATGAAGCGCAATGATCTGCTCGGAGCTTGCTCACGGGACAGGCTGGAATTGCTGTATTCCGGCATGGGCAGATGGGCCGACTGGTTTATGACCTATCGTGACGAGGACTCGGACGGGCTGCCGACTCTGTATCACAGTGACGAGACAGGTCTGGACGACTGCTCCCTATGGATAAAGCATGTTGAAATTACCTCACCGGATATCGCCGCTTATCTTACGCTTCTGTTTGAAGCGGTGGGCAGGCTGGGCGAGCTGTTAGGCAAGCCCGAAACGGAATCGGCCGCCTGGCTGCGCAAATCAAAGGAACTTCAGCAAAACCTGATCGATATCCTGTGGGACGGCGAACGTTTCGCGGCACTCGTGCCCGAAACGGGCGAAAAGATCTATTCCGACAGTGTTGTGAACTATATGCCGGTTATTCTGGGCAGCAGACTGCCTGAAGAGATATTGGATAAGCTGGTTGCGGATCTGTCTGATACGGAAACCTTTTTCAGCCCCTGGGGCATAGCCTCGGAAAAAAAGACGAGCGAGCTCTTTGACCCCTTCGGCTGGGGGCGAGGCTGCGTTCTGCCGCCCGTCATGATGTACATAGTCACGGGCTTGTGGGACACGGAGCATCGCGATTTCGCGCGAAAAGCGGCGGAAAATTATATGAAAGCTCTCAGTGAGAAAGACTTCCCGTTCTTCATCGACTCCAAGACCGGTGAAGGCAGATATTTCGGCTGCAGCTGGACCCATTGCGCCTACGCGGTTCTTGGCCGCCTGATAAGCGGACGGTAAAACGATTTACTTACCGGCATATACAATGGAGCTTTTTCTCCCGCGGTTATTGTGGTAGAATTAAATGGAAGAAGATTGAACTCAGAATCGGAAGCTGTAGGAGGGCGACAGCATGAAAAGACCGATCGCGTGCGCATTTCTCATCATACTCCTGATAAGTCTTGCCGCCTGCGAAAATACCGCCCGGCAAGCGGAAGTTTCAAACACGCCGCCGATAGAGCAGTTTGTTTTCACTCGCGAGAATTTCCCGCGGCTAAACGGCTCGACCGCCATGGTGCCGCTCGGGCAAGCGATCGCAAGCGTCCTTCTCGGTCAGACGCGCGAGGAGGTCGCCGATCTTATAAACTTCTCCCGCACCACGCAGTCCTATCGCGAACTGATGACCGGGCAGGCTGATCTGCTTATTTCCGGCGCTCCGCCCGAGGGTATCTACGAGGAAAAAAGCGAGCTTAACTTTGAGTGGGAGATATCCGTATTTGCCGTGGACGGGCTTGTGTTTATCGTCAATGAGAATAACCCTGTAGATAACCTTACCACCGAGCAGATACAGGGTATATACAGCGGCAAGATCACCAACTGGAGCGAAGTCGGCGGCAACAATGTGGACATAATCCCCTTCCAGCGCAACGAGGAAGCCGGGAGCCAGACTGCGATGAAAAATCTTGTTATGGGCGATATACCTATGATGGAAGCTCCCGCGGAATATGTCAGCGGCGCGATGGGAGACCTTGTCGAGGTCGTCGCCTCCTACAATGACACCGCCGCCGCTATCGGCTATACCGTCTATTACTATGCGCATGATATGAAGATGGCGGACGGTCTTAAAATGATTGCGGTAGACGGCGTGCAGCCGAGCGCGGAGACGATCCGCACGCGTGAATATCCGTTCATCAACGATTCCTATGTCGTTATAGCGGCAGGCCTTCCCGACGACGCGCCCGCAAAGATACTCTATGACTGGATCATGAGCACCGAAGGACAAAAGCTCGTCGCGCGCGAGGGCTATGTGAGCATCATGGACGTAGGCGGTGCTTCGTGAAAAAACTGATCGCGGCGCTGCTGCTGGTGCCGGTTCTTGCCGGCTGCGTGATACGGGCGGAGCCGCAGGTCGAGCCAGACCCGCCGTCTTTTGTCTACACCGACTGGTCAAAGCTCACCCCCTATAAGCCGGTGCAGCCGATCTATACCTATCACGCGGGATACGGCGCGGACGGCTTATTTGAGGCGCGCGGCGACTATGGCGCGCTGCTGCCCTACATCGGGAAGTATTCCACGATGGAAATGTATGTGATCGACGCCCTGCCCCTATACGGCCTTGTTACGAGCAGGGGCGAGCTTGTGAGCGATCCCGTGTACGCCCGAATCGTTTTTCATGATGACTTTCTTTTACTCTACCGCGGTGACCCCGCGGGTGTCAGCGGCGGGGACACTTTCGCGGGCGGGACGTTTTCACGCACGCTTGCCGCTCCGGACGGGCGCTGGGCTCATGAGCTGAAAGACAGCTATTATGTCGGCAGCGGCCGCGGACTGCTGATGACTGCCGCGGGCAACGGAGCGCTTGACCTGTGGAACGCGGACGGAGAGATCATAACCCACTTCGAAGCCGCCCTGTTCACATCCCGGCTCGGTGAGAATTTCACCTGGGGCGAGGAAGGCGGCCCCTTTATAAACTGGACAGACGACAAGGTGGGGTATGTCACGTCCTATACTTTCAACGCCGAATATCGGGAGCAAGGTATCCGCCTCTATCTTGATTTTACGAGCGGGACTGTCACGGATACGCCGCCGGAGGGCTACGCGAGCGAGATAGACTACGCGGCGATCGTTGACGATACGCCCGAACCGCCGGTGATAGAGGGATGCAATTACCTCGATCCCATCGCCGACAAGGTAACCGGCGAGACTTATTTCTACGGGTTTTATCGCGGCGGCGAAAACGAAGACGGGCGTTACGCTCTGTTTGACAGCGAAGGCAGGCTGCTGCTTGAAAACATCGAGCTGACGCGCTTTGAAGCGTCGGTCATCGTTCGCGCGGGGCTTTGCTCGACGGTGGAGGACGGCTGCTTCTGCTATAGATCCCTTGCGGACAACACACCGGTGTTCCGATATCCCATGCGGACCAATTCAGACTGATCCGATAAAACCGGACATGGAGAAAACAATGGAAAAGCCGATAGTGTCTCTTAAAATAAGCTGCCCATCATTCGGCGGGCAAGGGGAGATTCCGAAAAAGCATACGGGGTTCGGCGAAGATATATCACCGCGGCTTCTCATCGACGGCCTTATGAATGAGACAAAGAGCCTCGCGGTCGTTATGGACGATTTAGACATTCCGCTTGTCGGCACATATAACCACTGGCTCATATGGAATCTTCCTCCCGTTAAAGAGATACCGGAGGGCATTCCCTATGGAGCGCAGTGCCCAAACGGAGCAAGGCAGGGCGTCGCTTACGGCAAAAACAGATACCGCGGGCCGAAGCAGCCGCCCTTTATCAAAAGTGCGCACAGGTATCGCTTTACGGTTTTCGGGCTTGATTGCATTTTGGATTTGCCTGTTACCTCAAGAAAAACCGATCTGATGAAGGCCATGTCGGGTCATATTCTTCAGAGCGGAGAAGTGATCGGCAGGTATAAGCCTGATATTTTATGTAGCAGCAGTATGATAAGCCATAATTTATAGCCCCGGATATCGGGAAATAAGTATTTGTGAGGAATTATAAATGAAGAGAGTTATTATAGGCGGTTTTTTGTCTCTGATCGGCACTTTGGGCAATTTAGCGGTTTTCATCACTTCCGCGAACAATATGGTTTCAGGCTGGAGCACCCCGCCCGGTCGTTTCTTAACGACTGTTTCAGAGCTTAATATGACCTCGCTATTAGTCTTTTCGAGCATTGTATTAGCTTTAGGCGTGATTATAATGGCAATTGAATACTTTAAAAAAGACGTTAAATAATCGGATCAGAAATTATACCTGATGCAAGGCAGGCTGTCGTCTGAACGGAATAATCTAAAGCCTTTAGGGAGGAAACACAATGATCAGCACATACAGACAGCTGTGTCCTGTCGTTTTCGGGGTGGGCGCGGTTAACCTGCTGGCCGAAAAAGTTAAAGAACACGGCGGTACGAAGGCCCTTTGTATTTATGACAGCGGGGTGAAGGCGGCCGGGATATCGGACAGGATCGTAAGAGCCTTATCCGACGCCGGGATAGCTGTTATAACGTTTGATGAAGTACTGCCTGACGCGCCGGATAGTATTGTTGACCGTGCCGGCAAGCTCGGACAGGATGAAAAGGTCGATATCGTTATCGGCGTTGGCGGAGGCAGTACGCTTGACACCGCGAAGGCCGCTTCGGTGCTGGTGGAAAACCCGCTGCCGGTCCGACAGTATTATATCGGCAAGGGCGTCCGCTTTAAAACGACAAAGCCGCTTATTCTGATCCCTACAACCTCGGGCACAGGCTCCGAGGTATCGCTTATGGCAGTTATACATGACGAAGAGACCCATATAAAAGACACCGTCTTAAGAGCGGCGGATTTGGCTATCGTTGACCCTGAGCTGACAATAACGGTTCCGAAAGCCGTTACGGCCGTAACCGGCTTTGACGCGTTGTCACATGCGGTCGAGGCCTATACCACTAACTGTACCAATCCCAAGGCGGACATTTTAACGCTTGAGGTCATGAGACTTGTCGCGGGCAATCTGGAGAAGGCCTGCGAGGACGGCCGGGACCTTGAAGCCAGGACAAACCTGAGCCTGGCCAGCAATTTGGCCGGCATGGCGTTTAATGACGCGTTTTTACATTTCGGCCATGCTATTGCCCATGAGCTCGGCAGTGTTTTCCACATTCCTCACGGTGCTGTCTGCGCGCTGACCATACCGGAGGTGATCAGGTTCTCTTCCGACGTGGCCCCGGAGAGGACATATAAAATGGCGGGCGCTCTCGGCGCGGCTGTTCCCGTGGGAGCCACGTCTGTCGAGGCGGGCGAGCTCGCCGCGGCTCATGTACGCCGCCTGATGAAAAAGCTCGGAATAAAGTCCCTGTCGGAGCAGGGTATATCCCCGGAGGATGCCATGAATTGCGCGGAGGGGGCCATTGCGCACAACCCCTTTGTCAGCTGCGCGCTCAAGCCTGTTGACGCCGCGGTTTTAAGAGTTCTTATCCGGCAGGTATACGAAAACTACCGGTAAAAATGTAAAGTCGGCAAATCAATTGCGCAAATAAAGCGAAAATATAGGGGGAATATCATGCTAAAGTATTATAACCGGCAGGGAAACTCTGCGACATTCGAAACGCTCGGTGAGGTATGCGCGAATGCCCCGGCGGCTACGGCGGCGCTCACCGGCAACTTTCGTATGCCCCGTATCGCCAACCCCAAGCTGATGGATTTTCCGCAGGGTCTTGTGTACATCTACCGATCCCCTGAACTCTACGGCGGCGAGACCGCCGCGCGCAACAACACCTCATTCATCGTTTTCTCGGACAAACGCTATGAGACCAAGGTGGAAGCCTACGCTTACCTTCAAGGTCTCGGCCTCATCGATATCATTAACGAGGCCGTCGGCACTATACTGCTGGAGATGCCCGAAAAGGATGCGGGCTACAGCGAAAGCTATTTGCAGCGCTGCTATACGCTTCACAACGCTCTATACACTCAAAAGGCCTACGTGGAGGTTGACGGCAAGCGCTGCTGCCCCGCTGAAAGCGAGTACTGCGGCGGCTACGGCAAGATCTATATGTTCGGCGAGGGCGCAGGCGCTGACTTTATGAATAACTTCATCGCCGGCTCCCGTGACGAGCTGATCGGCCGCGCGGCGGGCTACTTCACCTACGGCGGCGGGATGTCGGAAGAAGTTAAGGTCAGCCAGTATGTTCCCGCCTATATCGTCAACGGCTCCGACACCGCCGTGCGCAAGTTCCGCGAGGCAAACGGCACCGATGCCTACTCCTTTGACGGCGGAGTTGCGGAATTCTATAACAGCGGCGTTCCCCTCCGCAAGGTCTGCGCGGCCACGGATTACGAGGGCAACGCGGGCAAGTGGATGGTTAAGGCCTTCCGCGAAGTGTTCATGTACCTGCAGCGCTCTGCCAACGTGAGCACAAAGTATCTTGAGCCCGCCGTAACCGGCCCATATCAGGGCTACGTTCCCGCTCCCCCGATTTCTCTCTTCGCGCTCTCCGCGCGCAACCCGATATTTGGCGGAAAAACCGCGGTGGGCGATTTGCAGGTCACATTTATGTACGACGGCGAGCGCTTCAGTCATATCAAGGCCTCGGGCGGCGGCTTTATGTCCGAGGAAGGCGCTTACCTCGACACCTGGTATGAGGCAGTTCCTCCGACGGTGCTGAGCAACACCGCTCCCGAGCACAGCGTTCCCCTGCTGCTCGCCAACCACGGCGGCGGTGACGACCATCTGATGTTCCTGGACGAGACCGGTATTCTGCTCACCGCCGCGCGCGAGGGCTTCGCGGTGGTCGCGCCGATGCACAGCGGCATAACCTCAATCGCAGGCGAGGCGTTCCCGCTTCTGGTGAAATATATGCTCGACAAGTACCCCGCGCTGGATCCCGAGCGGGTGTACGTAACCGGCTATTCCATGGGCGGTCAGGCGACTTACAACTGCATAGCCGCGCATCCGGAGATTTTCGCGGCGGCGGCGCCCATGGCGATGCCTCTGCGCGACCTGCCCGACAGCGCCCGTGCGCTTTATGAAAAGTATGACCTGCCCGTCATGCTGATTTCCTCAACCTACGACTTTGCCGCGTGGGACGTCGGGAACGGTCACCTTAACGAAGGCGGGCTGGCCTGCCTGCAAACCTACTGCGGGTTCAACGGCATCGCGCCGGTTGAGAAGTTTGACTATGCCCGGTATCCTATGATCGGACGCTCCTTCGATTCCTTCAGGCTGACCGTGATAAACGGCGAGTGGCGCAACTTTGAATGGCTTATTAAAAACGATAAGGGTGTGCCGATGATGGGCCTTAACGTAACCGAGTATCTGCAGCACTCTCTCTGGCCCGGCTACGGCGACATTGCCTACAGCTTCCTGCGCCGCTACAGACGCCGCGCCGGGACCGGCGAGATTATCTGCGCCGAGTAATACCGTTTACCGTTAAGAAAATGTCGTTTAAAAAAACCGACCGGGGCATTTCGCTATGCCTCGGTCGATTCCTTATTGTGTATCGGTTTTACGCGGTGTTTACAACCGCATACAGATTATACTGAAAGACCCAGCTTAAACAGACGATCGGCGTTTTTCCAATTGACTCGTTCCTTCTCCTCCTCGGTGAAGTCCATTTCATCGATGATCGCGCTCATATCCTCCTGATTAACGAACGGATAATCTGTTCCGTACATGGCGCGATCCAGTCCGATATAGCTTTTAAAATACTTCAGAACATTCTTTGAAGGATTCGCCAGGTCAAACCAGGTCTGCTCACTGAACAGCGTTTCAATTACCGTTCTCTTATTCGGATCGATAAAATGCCGGGCGGCAGGCGGCGTATAGCTCAGACGGCCGTCCAGGATCGGCAAAACACCGCCGGCGTGGGGAATGACGACCTTCAGCTCAGGGTGCCTGTCGAGAACACCGCTATGGCACAGGCGCATAAACGCGAACGCGGTGTCCATAACAAAGGAGGCCGTTGTCACCATTCCGTATTCGCCGATGGCTTCATGCCACATAGGTATCGTAGGATGAAGGAAGAGCGGAAGACCTTCTTTTTCACATTTATCATATACAGGCTCAAGGCGCTTATCATCAACCTGCAGATCGCCGTTGCGGGTAAAGAGCATAATGCCCTTCATTCCAAACGCCTTCACTCTGCCGATTTCCTCAAGCGAGGCCTCCGGATTGTTCCACGGGATAAACCCGAGAGCGGCGAATCTATCCGGATATCTGCCCGCAATTGCCTTAACCGCTTCATTGACCTGCGTGCATAACGCCGCCGCCTTATCCGGAGGCAGAAAGCCCGGATCGGGAATATTTGAGCTGATCACCGATATGTTCACCGCTCCCTTATCCATCATTTGAATAAGGGTCTCCGGTTTATACTGAAAATCGGGTATTATCAGCTTTTGCGATCCGAACTCAAACATATATCCGTCTTCCAGACGCACGCACCTGGGAAACGAATTCGCGAGCATATATTTGCCCACTACGTCGGGAAATACGTGGCATTGCACATCAACGCGCATAACTGTCCTCCTTTTATACCGAACACCGCATATAAAAAACCGATTTGACCTTATGCGGCTTAATAAAGAACTACGCCATTCGCCGCGGACCGGCAATTGCTTATTTGAATTTACGCTCATGCCGAGTGGCTGTATTATACCAGAGATTATAATGAATTCAACCGGGAAGGCAGCCGGTTATCATTCTGTGACCTTCTTTTTAGGCCTTTGTTTGGTATCTTTTCATAAAGAAATCGGCAAATAAGTTGAGCTCCCTGTCCTTCATTGATATAATTGCATAAGACCCGGCCGCGCCGACGGATAGCACGATGCGGATATCGGCCGAAAAGCAAGCACAAACAACACATCTACAAAAATTTCCATCTGATAATGACAGGGGCAGATATGAGATGAAATATATTCTGGCATTGGATCAGGGCACGACTTCTTCGCGTGCCGCGCTCGTTGATGAAGGACAAAATGTCTTGTCCGTTTTATCGCGTGAGTTTCCGCAAATCTATCCCAGGGAAGGCTGGGTGGAACATGACCCGATGGACATCTGGTCCACTCAATACGGCGTGATGATGGAAATGATGGCGAAGAGCGGCGTTTCCCCGCAGGAGATTGCCGCGATCGGAATAACCAATCAGCGGGAAACAACAATCGTTTGGGAAAAGGAAACGGGCAAACCCATTTATAATGCCATAGTATGGCAATGCCGCCGCACCTCTTCGCAAATCGACGAGTTGAAAGCGAACGGCTATACCCAAATGATACGCGAAAAGACGGGTCTCATTCCCGACGCGTATTTTTCCGCGAGCAAAATCAAATGGATTCTGGACAATGTAGAAGGGGCGAGGCAGCGCGCAGACAGGGGTGATTTGCTGTTCGGCACGGTGGATTGCTGGCTCATCTGGAAGCTGACGGACGGCAAGGTACACATAACGGACGTTACCAACGCTTCGCGGACGATGCTCTATAACATTTCCGCGATGGATTGGGATGACGAACTGCTTAAAGTCTTTGATATCCCGCGGTCGATGCTGCCCGCAGTAAAAGCTTCGGGCGCTTTTTACGGGTATGCCAATGTGTCGGGAGAGCAAATTCCGATTGCCGGCGTGGCAGGCGACCAGCAATCTGCCCTCTTCGGGCAGGCTTGCTTTTACAAGGGCGAGGCGAAAAATACATACGGCACGGGCTGTTTTCTGCTCATGAATACGGGCGGTAAGCGCGTGACAAGCGAAAACGGCTTACTCACAACGGCAGCGGCAACCCTGGAAGGCGAACAGCACGAATATGCCCTCGAGGGCAGTGTATTTGTCGGCGGCGCGGTTATTCAATGGCTGCGAGACGAAATGCGCTTTTTTACCGAGAGCCGTGACGCGGAATATTATGCGCAAAAGGTGGAAGACACGGGGGGCGTTGTTGTTGTGCCCGCATTTACGGGTATCGGTGCACCTTATTGGGATATGTACGCGCGCGGCGGTATTTTCGGCATAACAAGAGGCACAAAGCGCGAACATATAATTCGCGCGGCACAGGAAGCGATTGCCTATCAAAGCGCGGATTTGCTCTGCGCTATGGAAAAGGATACCGGGGTCAGGCTGAAAGCGCTGAAGGTGGACGGCGGAGCCTCCAGAGATGCGTTTTTAATGCAGTTCCAGGCGGATATTTTAAACGCGGAAGTTATAAAACCGCGCACGCATGAAGCAACGGCGCTTGGAGTGGCGCTGTTGGCGGGCTTGACGGTGGGGATCTGGAAAAACCGGCAGGAAATCAAAAGCCAGCAGACCATCGATAAAACATTTTATCCCCAAATGGACGAGCATACGAGGAATAAGAAATTCGGACGCTGGCACAAGGCTGTCGAGCGCTGTCTGGGCTGGGAATCGGAAGAATGAGATAAATGGATCCGCGGCAATATTCGTTTTAAACACCGTTACAGGAACTGCAGATTATGACGGACGATTGCGTGGATGAGGTAAAGCGCGCGTTTTAAGCCTGGGCGTAAAATGTACAGTATCAGAATAAGCTGTGTTCTTAATACTCATTAACAGACATATCAACTAATCCCGACTCGCCGTGAGCCGGGATCGTTGTTTGTCTATTAAATTAATGTTTTGGGTTTTTAGGTATTGCCGGATTACGGTACGATCAGCCTGAAAACGTACTCATATCCGTCAGCTTCATAATCCTCAGCTTCCGCGATGTACGCGCCTTGTTCGGAAACAACCGCGCTGACATAGTATGTTCCCTCAGAAAGGCTTTGTACGCTCATAAACGGTTCATTATGGATTATCCGCTCATAGCTCCCGTCAAATACAGAAATATAAATAAGTTTCCCTGCCTGGCCGGCATTGAACACAATTCCGCTGCTTAATGTCAGTGTCGGCAGCTCCGTATATATCTCAGGCAGCGTATAAGAAACGCTCATACCGTCCCCCATGAGCCAGTTACCTTCATGCCAGGTCTTGACCCACAGATGGTTTTTATAAGGAGTTACTGTCTCGCCGTTTGACGTGACGGATACAGCGTCATCCGGGTAATAGACGTCGTTTTCCAAAACCGTGTATTTCTCCGAAAAAGCATCCGCGGATACTCCGCCATAAACAAGCTCGCCGTCTTTTGTTGTGCTGAGCAGTACAACGCTCTTTTCAAGCAGGGAGTTCACCTCGGCAGCGAAGGAGTCCATCTCGATCTGCTTTTCGGGTGTAGGCAGATCATCGGGATTTGCGCTGAAATCCACCGCTCTGCTCTTTATAACATTTTCAGTGCCGCCCTCCAATGTAAAAAGCTCATAATGGTAATTTGCCCTGCCCTGAAACATGGTGGGATTGTAGCGAAGAAGATAAAATCCGTCATCTCCGCTGTACAGGAACAGCCCGTTCCAACCGGCGTGCGCGGCGGCAGCATCCTCACTCCAGAGCACGGAGCCATCTGACTTAATGACCTTTAAGGTGTATACACCCGCGTATGTCTCGGAGACTTCAAAGCTCTCATCCTCACCGTCTCTGTCCGGATCGGCGGAACCGAAAGACAGGGGAAGAGCACCAAGGCGGTGCGAATTTATAAATTCCGCAACGTTCTCGCTGCGGATGTCGATGAAATTACCCGGTATCGACCCGGCATTCAAACGAATATACTGTGGCTTTTCGTCGTCGCGGCTGCCTGCCAGTATAAGCGAAAAGATTTCGTTTATCTCATACACGCGGCTATACATGCCGGTGATTCCCTCTGTATAAGCAAACCCGTCAAAGTCATGCCATGTCAGATCATTACCCTTTTGAGACAGAATGATGACATCGTCCGGAGAAAGCTTTTTCACCTCCGCCGGAAAGGCATCCCTTTGCGCGGAAACAATCGGATTATCCGTAAAATCCGGTTTAAGACCTCCCGGATTCATCAGAAAGTATACCGCAGCGAGGATGCAGACTACACCGGTAACGACGATTATCCGGAATGCCGGCTTTTTATAATTCAGCACTCTTCTTACTGCTCCTTTCACCGGAGATTTCTCCCTCGGCAAAATGCTCATCAGCCCGTCTGTAACACTACGGCTCGTTCCCGCGGAAGGCTTTAACGAAAAAAGCGGCGTGTCCCCGGGGACGCTTTGCTTAAGCGGCAGTAAATCGTCCGACGAACAACATCAAAAGAGCATCAGAAAATGGTTGTCATCTCTGCGGGAGAACCCTTGGCGCCGAAACAGGAGCTGGAAACATGATCCGCGCTGACGCTGTAGATAACGCCGATATCGTGATATTTATTGAGATCGATAAGGTACAGACCCTGCAGCCCGTGCTGGCGCTCTTCCACGAAGGAGAAGATATAGATGTTGTCCCGGATCTTCACATAGTCCGCGGGGTTTGTGGCCATCCACGCGCCATGATCCCCGCCCGGATTACTGTATGTATAGTAGAGATTGGAGGTGTACATGTGCTTCATCGAGGCACGACCGTAGTCCCAGAGCACTGCTTTGCCCACAAGTTCCGCGGTAAATTCGTGCAGCGGCCCTCCGGCGAACTCGCCGTCCAGCCGTCCGAAGATAAACTCACGGTCGACGTCTATGTTGGAATTCTCAGTGCCGACATGGGCATCGCATACGGTTGCGCAGCC
>Ga0123334_1001835_pt1 | contig 25704 bp, 25 predicted proteins | sample BiotimSIPDNA_FD_89706 | JGI IMG/M metagenome (GOLD analysis project Ga0123334, IMG submission 89706) | Anaerobic biogas reactor microbial communites from Washington, USA - Biogas_R1 time_0 SIP DNA | ecosystem: Engineered > Bioreactor > Anaerobic > Unclassified | place: Washington, USA... | reverse complement strand
TGACGTACCCCTTGATGCAGGCCAGTGGCGTTCTTAAGTCGTGGGATAGTCCCGCCAGCATTTCCGACCACATTTGGGCCATATCCCCGGAGGGAAGAAAATAGGAGGTATTTTTAACGTTATTCTTGCCGGTATCGCAAGCAGATGCGATTGTATTTACAAATGCCTTAAGCAGTTCTTGAAAGGGACCATGATTTAGCAGGCTTCCTTCGCCGGAAACAAGCAAAAAACCTTTTCCGCCGCTCATGGGTAAACAGACAACCTTTCGGCTTGCTTGTTCATTTTTCTCAAACACGCAATTGATTACGGGGCAAGCAGAACCGGAGCAAGGAAAGGTTTTTCCGGACTGGTCCCGGCGGGAACAGCAGAGATCGGCTGCGGCAAACTTCACAGTATAGGAATGGGCATTGTCATTGTCATCACAGGCAAAATAAACCACATAGCGCTGCTCTTGAAAAATTCCCAGGGCACAGCTGTTAATGCCCAGGGTTGTCATGAGCCATCCGGGAACCCAGTCAAGATTGGCCTGTTCCTGGAACAATCTTTCAGCAAAATTAAGGCATTTTATAAAAGTATTAACAGAATCGTTAATTTTTGAGCTGGTATTCTGGTCCATACGCTATCTCCCTGTCTGGTGACACGCATCCATTGATGCATTTAATTCTTCCATCATAACCATTACCTAAAGCCATATTCTTTTACTTTAGGTCAATTAAACCGATATTAGAATTCTATCAAAATCTAAAAAAACATACCAGACTTACTCACTATAATAATTTAGATGTATTCTTTATTGCCTGAGCAAGATCAGGAATATGTTTATAATTCTAACGGCAAAGATTACCCTTTTTAGTTAGCTTCGTATTTGTTAAGAGAGGTACTTGCCACCTGTGGAAGTATCTCTCTCGTGGTCTTCCCGTGGTCTACGCGGGAAATAATGGCGATATTTCTAAATAAATTTGCGGACACAGCTATTATAACCTCCTTCCAAACTTTACTATTATACCAATTATTCTGCTTGCCTACAACTGTATGCATCCAGGCTCCTCCTCAAGTCAGGGCCATATTAATGTTAACATACAGTTGAAATAATCTGTACATCAAGTACATTTTACAAGTTGTAAATATGCGTTCATAAGGGTTACGGAGCAATAGAAAGCTGTGGCGAAACAATTAGTATTAAATATTGATACTTTCGTGTTCGTGCAAAATAGCAATAAAACTATATATTACTAGTCCTGCGAAGTGCGTTTTTACGCATGAAAAGGGCTAAAAGCAGGTACAAATAAAATAAAAAACAACGGCGAGGTGTGTGTTGTGGAGCGTAACGATCAAGGCAAATACAGAATGACAAGCTGTTATCACCTCTCGCCCCGGGAACTATCAGAAATCCATAAGAAATACGGTCGTCCAGGGGAATTATCACCTGGACGACCGGCCACCAGAAAGCGCAACCGTCTCGATGAAACACTGTCCGCCCTGGATCGCAAGGATCCCCGCACAATCACTCCATTCGATGAGGAAAACGAGTTTGAGCCTGACCTTGGTTAGGTTTGAAAAAAATCATACTCAGCTTCGAATTTTTAAATTGGAAAGGAGACTTCCGTTAAGCCGGCAGGCGGCAGATCGTGCATGGAATAAAAACCCCTGCCTCGATTGACGTCGGGCAGGGGTTAAAAATTCAGTGTTAATTCTCTTCCGCTATTTCTTTAGTTTGTTTTCCATCCTTTAATTACGTAATAGTACTGGGTAATACCATCCTTGTCTTTGTAATGGCCCCATTCGTATTCCAGATCAGGGTCCATGTAGAAGTAATGCTTGACACCATTGTCGTCAATGTAGTAGAACCATTCACCCTGTTGGCTGGAATTTTTGTAAAAATGGTCCGGACAGTGACAATAAATGTCTCCGTTCCTCTCATAAAAAGAAATGAATTTTGCTTTTTTATGATGGGGATGTCCCTTGTGGTTGGTTATACCTTTTACGGCAACCCTATCCGAATAGTTAATTAGCTTTTTAATAACAACTGGATCCGCTGGATTGGCATTTGAATGATACCAGGAATAGCCCCGGGTGCCGTCTCCAATGGAGCCTTGCTGCGCATTGCCGTAAAAGGTAATTTCTTTTACTACCTGACCGGCAAAAGCTGCGGTAGAAAGTGTAAGTGACATCAAAAGAGTCATAATTAGTACTGTAATTTTCCGCATTGAATAGTATCTCCCTTTTTTAATATAATTAGTTTAATTACCGGGCATTTAAAACTATAATAATGTTTTTAACTTAAATCAAGTTGTAAATTATGGCTTGCCTGATAATAAAGGGGTTAAGGGACAGAACAAGCGATTTACATATAACTATTTAATGTATTTTGGCAATAAGTTCTCACATGGTTTAAATATTTGTATGTATGTTATTATTGAAAGGAAAAATTGCTTCATTGATTAAAGCTATAGTAATAAACAGGTTTTTGGTTTACCTGTTACGAGCATGTGCGAGGATTTCTCTGTTAAAAAATTACAAATACTCAACAATCATAATAAAAATTTTTAAATAAATTTTCTTCTATGGCAGGAAATTTATCGTCAATGCCGAAATATAAATGAGCATAAGAAGGATATAAATCCTGTTTTGATGATGGCTATGGGTATCTCACTGGTAGGATGGTAGCAAGCTGGACCCGACTTTTTACAAATGGCAGGACGGCAGGACGGTAGGAAGAGGGAACGCGGTATTTCGCCAGATCTTATCCGGCATTCTTTTTAGCCGGTTAGAGGTGTTGCTGCAGTTCTTGAAACTCCTACGGGAGTTTTTTTTGTTTGGAAAAAAAGGAGGATGAAGAGAAGTGAAGGTAAGGTTTCGGAACAGGGAACGCGGTTTAGCCGGATTCAAAAAGGCAGGTGTTTTAGGCCTGGCGGTGCTGCTGTTGCTTTCTTTTTGCGGCTGCTCATCGTCACCTCAAACCCAGGGCGCAGGTCAGGCCGCAGTCGAACTCAAACTGGCGCACTTTTTCCCGGGAACCCACCCGGCTGAGATGGAACTGATCCAACCCTGGGCTAATGCCATTGAAGAGGCCACCAACGGCCAGGTTAAGATTACAAGCTACCCGAATCAGACTCTGCTGCAGGCGGACGCAATTTACGACGGAGTGGTGAACGGGATTGCCGATCTGGGTCTTTCCTGCTTCTCCTATACCAGGGGGCGCTTTCCGTTGCTGGAGGCTTTCGAACTGCCGGGTGTGATTTACAAAAACTCCAAAGTGTCCAGCAAAGTCGCCTGGGAAGGTATTAAGCAATTAAATCCCGCAGAAGTTCAGGACACGAAACTAATGATGGTTTTAACCACGGGTTCCGGTGATTTGTTTACCAAAGTTCCGGTCCGCAGTCACAGCGATCTTCAGGGATTAGCCATTAGGGCTACCGGTCTCAGTGCTCAAACGTTGCAGGTACTGGGAGCAAACCCGGTTGCCATGCCCCAGTCGGATGCCTACGAAGCCCTGTCCAAAGGAGTGGTCCAGGGGAACCTTGGTCCGGTGGAAGTACTGCAGGGCTGGAAGCACGCCGAGGTAACCGAATATTTAACCATAACGCCATTTCTGTACAATACTTTGTTCTTTATTACAATGAACCTTGACCAGTGGAATGCCCTGGATCCGGAAATTCAAGCGGCCATCGAAAAGGTTAATGAGGAATATTTTGAAAAAGTAGCCATGGGGCTGTGGGATAAACAGAATGAAGCCGCCCTGAAGTGGGCTGTTGAAACCTGCGGTATGGAAGTGATTAATCTGCCCCGGGAAGAAACGGACCGCTGGATTAGCCTTGTGTCTCCCGTCCAGGAACAGTATGTTTCAAAAATGAAGGAAAAGGGCCTGCCGGGTCAGGAAGCGCTGGATCTGGTTAAAGAGCTGGCGGAGAAATACAACCAGCAGTATTAAAAAAGAACAAGTAGAACCAGAGTGGTATTAGAAAAGTGAAGTTGGGAGGTAAACCGAAATGAAGCAATTTGCAGGATTTGTTACCGGCTTCAGCCGCTTGCTGGACAGACTGGCCGGGTTATGCCTGGTGTCAGTAATGGTCCTGATTGTTACCAACATCCTCTCCCGGAGTCTTTTAAAACGGCCGATTTTAGGGACCTACGAGTTTGCCGGCTATTTAACAGCCGCGGTGATTGGCCTGGCCCTGGCTTACTGTGCCGTGCAGAACGGCCATATTGCCGTGACCTTTGTGGTCGACCGCCTGCCCCGGAGAGCGCAGGCCTGGGTGGACGCCGCCATGAATCTTTGCGCTTTCCTGTTCTGGGTCCTGGCTGCCTGGCATCTCGGCAGCTACGCCCACAGTATGGTGGTCAACGGGGTGGTTTCACCCACGACCCAGATGCCCTTCTACTATTTTATTTATCTTATAGCCCTGGGCCTTCTGGCCCTGTGTCTGGTACTGCTGGTTAAAACCATTGAATCGATTAAAAAGGTGGTCCTGCATCGATGAGCTCTCTCGTAGCTGGTGCTACCGGTATCGCGGCCTTCTTCGGTCTGCTGGTCCTACGGATGCCCATTGCCTTCGCCATGGCCCTGGTGGGCTTTGCCGGATTCAGCCTTCTGGTTTCGACACCCGCAGCCTTCAGCATGGTGGCCAAGGAGATCTTTAGCAACTTTTCATCCTACTCCTTAAGCGTAATTGGCATGTTTGTCTGGATGGGCTTTCTGGCTTATTACTCAGGGATTGGGAGCAGGCTCTATGTTTTTGCTTACAAGCTGATTGGCAACTATCCCGGCGGGCTGGCCATCGCCACCCAGACGGCGTGCGCCGTTTTCGGCGCCATCTGCGGTTCAAACACGGCCACGGCGGCAACAATGGGCGCCATCGCCCTGCCGGAAATGAAGAAATACAAATACGATACTTCACTGGCCACGGCCAGTGTCGCAGCCGGCGGCGTCCTGGGGATCCTGATCCCGCCCAGCGTAATCTTTATTGTTTACGGCATGGCCACGGAACAATCCGTCGGCAAGCTCTTTATGGCGGGTATCGTTCCGGGGATCCTGTTGATGCTGCTGTATATGGGAGTGGTCTACCTGCTTGCCGCCCGCAACCCGGCCCTGGCGCCAGCCGGAACAAGGTCAAGCTGGAAGGAAAGACTTGCAGCTTTAAAGGGCGGACTGGGGGAGGTCCTGGTGGTTTTTACTCTCTCTATCGGCGGCCTCTTTGCCGGCTGGTTTACCCCTACGGAGGCGGGAGCCGTCGGGGCCGGCGGGGTGCTGCTGGTATCCCTGCTGGGCAGGCGCCTTACGTGGGAGAATTTTAAAAGGTCCCTGCTGGATGCCACACGAACTACGGCCATGATCATGTTCATGGTTGCCGGGGCCGTCATTTTTGGCCGGTTTTTGGCCGTAAGCAGGGTCCCCTTTGAGCTGGCCAACTGGGCCGGCGCCCTGCCCCTGCCTCCCTTTGCCGTGGTGGGCGTTGTCCTTTTAATTTACCTGGTCCTGGGCTGTTTTATCGACGCCCTGGCCATGGTTCTGCTGACCATACCCATTTTTTATCCCGTTGTGGTTACAACACTGGGTTATGATCCGATCTGGTTCGGAGTGGTTATCGTCCTGGTCGTAGCCATGGGCGTGATTACGCCGCCCGTGGGCATGAACGTATATGTGATTAAGGGGGTCGCTCCGGATGTGCCCCTGGAGGTCATCTTTAAGGGGATCTGGCCTTTCCTGGCGGCCATCGTCATCTTGCTGGCCGTACTCATTGCCTTTCCCCAGGTTGCGACATTCCTGCCCGCCTTATTAACAAAATAATTGTTGGGGTCAGGCTTGAATAATTACCTTATTACATGTGTGTTCAATTTGCTATAAACGTAAACCATTCCTAAATTTAATCCCCTGGAATTAAAACAGCTTTTTACCCAGGTAACTTTGAATATGTCAAGGTATACTTAAATGATCCTACTGCATGTGTGTATGGTTTAACATATCTGTTAACTAGGTAATTAGCCCCTGGGAATAAGTGATTTTCACCCTGGGTGGCAACAGTCGTTCCCTGTTGACGTTGGAATCGATGCAGTTTTGAACCATTATCAATAAGGGAATATTTCAAGCCTGACCCCGGCCGCTGCGGCCGCTGGCCGGCTTGAAAAGCGCCCAGGCAAACCTGGAGAGCTTTGCCCTTCAGACACAGAATCAGAAAGCCAAACAGCTTTACACCAGTGCTGCCCAGCAGGCCAAGGCTCTTGTGGACTCCCTGGAGCAGAGACTCACGGAAATTGAAAATGAAGAGCCCCAGTACAGAGGTTACCAGTGAAACTATTACACGATCTACCGGGTCTTAAAGGATCCGGTATTTTTATTTGCATATTAAGGCCTTTTAAAATGCAAAATAGGTTTAAGAGGTGTTGTTCCATGACCGTCGGCGTTCAGGTCAAGCAAACCCTGGCGGAACTGAAAGGGATCCAGGCCACCCTAAAAACCTTTGCCCAGTCAGGCGGAAACAAGGAGGCAAATGCTTTGCTTCTCAAGAATGCCCGGAGGGTGGCCCTTGTAATTGAAAAGATGGAAAAAAGGCTTGGTACTCTTGAGTTTGAGGAACCCCAGTATAAAGGTTTTTAAACTGCCAGACAAGGAGTAGCTCATGTCAGAATGGTTAAACATTTTGCTTCGCTCCGCGGGCTTATTTGCCCTAACCCTGCTCCTGGTCCGGCTGATTGGGAAGAGGCTGACCTCCCGCCTGACATTTTTTGACCTGGTTACAGGGATCGCCATAGGGGTGATTGTAGCCGCGCTTTCTTTGAACATGGTCCAAAACTTTGCCGGCGGGCTGGTTGCCCTGGCGGTTTGGACTGTTTTCCCGGCGCTGCTCTACCTGTTGGCGATCAAGTACAAGGCGGTCAGGGACATCCTTCAGGGCAAAGAGACCGTTTTAATTAACCACGGCAAAGTTTTGGAAGACAAGCTGCTGGAGGCCCGGCTGACCCCGGAGGACCTGCTGGGGCAGCTGCGGAAAAAGAATGTCTTTAATTTTGCCGACGTGGAGTTTGCCGTTCTGGAACCGGACGGGGAGCTCAGCGCGCTGCTTAAAAAAGAAAAGCAGCCTGCCACACCTAAAACCCTTGGGCTTGCTGTGGTCAGGGAAAGCGTGCCCCAGACAGTCATGCTGGACGGTGTCGTCATGGATGAACCGCTGGCGGCCATGGGGCTGAACAGGCGCTGGCTGCATACGGAGCTGGCTAAAGCCGGAGTAGCGCCGGAAAACGTCTTTCTGGCCCAGGTGGACTCCCTGGGTCAGCTTTACCTGGACCTCTTTGACGACGCCATCCAGGTACCCAAACCCAGGGCCAGGGAACGGGTTTACGTCAGCCTGAAAAAATGCCAGGCGGACTGTGAACTGTACGCCCTGGGTACAAGAAACCCGGAGGCCGGGAAAATGTACGAAGAATCAGCGCGCCTGCTGGAGCAGGCTGTGCGGGAATTGGAGCCGTTGTTGACAAGATAGGAGTGGGCCATGTCCGACAAAAAAATGAAGAAACTGACACCGGTGCAACAGGAGTATCAAACCTTTGCCAAAGCCAGGGAACCCAGGCGGCCGGTCCTGTTCAACTGCCTCAAGGCCTTTCTGGTGGGCGGCGGGATCTGTCTTTTGGGACAGGGTGTGCAGGATTTTTTTATCTGGAACTTTGATTTTACCGAGAAGACAGCAGGGGACCCCACCGTTGCCGTAATGGTTATGCTTTCAGTAATCCTGACAGTTGCGGGTGTTTACGACCATATTGCCCAGTGGGCCGGCGCCGGTACGGCAGTGCCTGTTACGGGATTTGCCAATTCAGTTGCCGCTTCGGCCATGGAGCACAGGACCGAGGGATTTGTCCTTGGGGTTGGCGGTCAAATGTTCAAACTGGCAGGGTCCGTGATTGTCTACGGAGTCTTTGCCGCCTTTATCATCGGCCTGATCAAGACAGGCATCGCCATGCTTGGAGGTTCTTAGAATGCTGCAGGGACACCAGACCTGGGTTTTTCAAAACAGGCCGGTCATCCTTTCCTCAGCCGTGGTGGGAGGGCCCTTTGAGGCCGAAGGCCCCCTGGCGGAGGATTTTGACCTTCTCCACGGTGATCTGTGGCTGGGGCAGGACAGTTATGAAAAAGCGGAAAAAAAGATGCTGGAAGAAGCCTGTGAAATGGCCACCCACAAGGCCGGCCTGCAGAAGCAGGACATTCAGTTTTTCCTCGGCGGGGATCTGATGAACCAGATCATCAGCAGTTGTTTTGCCGCCAGGACCCTGGCGGTTCCCTTTTTAGGGCTCTACGGCGCCTGCTCCACTTCCATGGAAGGTCTGGCGCTGGCTTCCCTGATTGTCGACAGCCGGGCAGGCCGCTACGTGCTCTGCGGGACTGCCAGCCATAATTCGGCAGCTGAGAAGCAGTACCGCTATCCCACGGAATACGGTTCCCAGAAGCCTCCCACGGCTCAGTGGACGGTGACCGCAGCCGGCGCCGCCCTCCTGGGTCCGGAGGGAGACGGCCCGAAGGTCACCTCCGCCACCATCGGCAGGGTCGTCGATATGGGGGTAAGCGATCCCTTCAATATGGGCGGCGCCATGGCTCCGGCGGCCGTAGACACAATCACGGCCCATTTCAGGGACCTGCAGATTTCACCCGGGAATTACGACCTGATAGCCACCGGTGACCTGGGGAAGGTCGGCTATAAAATTGCTGTGGATCTCTTTAAGAAACAGGGTCTGGAGATCCCCGAAAAAGCTTTTGTTGACTGCGGCCTGCTGATTTACGGCGAAGATCAGCCTGCTGTCCTGGCGGGGGGAAGCGGGTGCGGTTGTTCGGCCTCGGTTGCCTACGGGCATATTCTGAACAGGCTTAAAAAGGGTGAGTTGAAGAGGGTTCTGATTGTGGCCACAGGCGCTCTTTTGTCCCCCCTCTCCTACCAGCAAAAAGAGAGTATTCCCTGTATCGCCCACGCTGTTTCCATCGAATCCGACTAATATAGGGGGTGTTTTTTTGGAAGCATATTTCTGGGCTTTCGTGGTAGGCGGGCTGATTTGTGTTGTGGGTCAGTTGCTGCTCGATGTGGGACGGTTCACCCCGGCCCATACCATGAGCATCCTTGTTGTTACGGGCGCCATCCTGGACGGCCTGGGACTCTATGAACCGCTAATCGACTTTGCCGGCGCGGGTGCTACCGTTCCCATCACCAGCTTTGGCAACGCCCTGGTTCACGGGGCGCTGACGGAGGCCGAAAGTACGGGCTTGATCGGAATTCTGACGGGAATTTTTGAAGTAACCAGCGCGGGCATTTCCGCTGCTATTATCTTTGGCTTTATGGCGGCGCTGTTCTTCAAGCCAAAGGGATAGGAGAAGGTTGATATGTTGAAGAAACAGCACTGCGTGCTCCTGCTGACGGTATTACTGACCCTCGTTCTGGCAGCGGGCTGCGGTACGCCGCAAAAGAAGCGGCAGATTCAGCAGGACAGCCGGAATGAAAGCCGGATCCAGGTTAATACAGAGCTGGCCGGGAGGGCCAGGGAGGCGGCCGGGGCGGTTAAGGGTGTAAAAGAAAGCGCGGCCGTGGTGATCGACAGGGATATCGCCGTTGCCGTTAAGGTGGAGCGGTTTGACCGGCTGCGGCTCAAGACGATTAGACAGGATATCCACGACAGAATTAAAGAATTGGACCAGGCCTATAATGTGCATGTGACAACGGATAAAAAGCTGTTCAAGCAGCTGCAGGTGATGGAACAGGAGTTAAACAGCCCCCGGGAAGAACCGCAGCTGCAGGAGCTGCAGGCAAGATTCAATAAGTTGATTCAGGATATACTTAAGTGAATTAAACACTTAAGGGGGGCAGTTACATATAGTACAGTACATAACAATTTTAAAACACCTCTTCAACGGCGGGATGCCTGATTTCGACTCTTGACACCTGTAAAAACGCAATTTATACTAATGGTCAGAAATAGTCAATAATGATCAAAAGGGGTTCCCGGCAAAAGCTTGGGAGTGATTTTACGTTATGCAGGCCGGGTTCCTGAGTCTTGGAGGTGTTTTAATACTATGTCCGGAACAGCGCAGCAGGGGTCTCAAACCAAAGAATTCCAGGCGGAAGTAAAACAGCTTCTTGATATTGTGGTAAACTCACTTTACACGGACCGTGAGATTTTTCTGAGGGAATTAATTTCAAACGCCGCCGATGCCCTGGAGAAATTCCGCTATGAAAGCCTTACCAGCAGGGGAGAGTCCGGCGAAGAAGTCCCGCTGGAAATCAGTATAGAACTGGACGACAAGGAGCATACCCTGACCATAACGGATACGGGAACCGGTATGACCGCCGCCGAACTGGTGGAAAACCTGGGCACCATCGCCCACTCCGGGTCCAGGGAATTTATCCGGCGCCTTGGCGACACCGACAGGAAGGACTTGAATTTGATCGGCCAGTTCGGGGTGGGCTTTTATTCCGCTTTCATGGTGGCCAGCCGGGTGCGCGTCCTGACGCGTTCCTACCGCTCCGGGGCGGAGGGCTGCGAATGGGTCTCGGACGGTATCGGCACTTACACCATAGGACCGGCAGAAGGCCTTGGCCGCGGGACTAAAATTATCCTCAAGCTCAAAGAGGAAGCCCGGGAGTTCAGCGAAGCTCAAAGGATCAAGGGGATTATCCGGCAATATTCCAGTTTTGTTCCCTTCCCGATCAAGGTGAACGGCGAACAGATCAATACTGTGCAGGCGCTCTGGGTTCGCAATAAAAATGAGGTGACCGGGGAGGAGTACACCGAGTTTTACAAATTTTTATTCAACGCCTACGATGGGCCCCTTTACCACCTGCATTTTACAGCTGACGCGCCCCTGTCCATCAACGCCCTCCTCTTTGTGCCCAAGCGGAACATGGAACGTTTCGGCTTTGGACGCCTGGAGCCCGGAGTCAATCTATACTGCCGGAAAGTCTTGATCCAGCAGCAGTCCGAGGGGATCCTGCCGGAATGGCTACGCTTTGTCCGGGGCGTGGTTGACAGCGAAGACATTCCCCTCAACATCTCCCGGGAAACGATGCAGGACAGCGCGCTCTTGAGGCGACTGCGGAGGGCTGTGACAGGCCGGTTTCTCAAGTTTCTCCAGGAACAGTCCCAAAAAGATCCGGAACAGTACGCCGTTTTTTGGAATGAGTTCGGGATCTTTTTGAAAGAGGGGGCTGCCTCCGACTATACCCACCGGGATGACCTGGTCAGGCTGCTGCGGTTTGAATCTTCCGCTTCGGAGCCCGGAAAGCTGATTTCCCTGGCGGACTATACATCTAGAATGAAGGATGGCCAGAAGGACATTTACTTCATTAACGGGCTTACCAGGGAGCACATCGAAGCCGGCCCCTACCTTGAAGCTTTCAAGGCCCGGGGACTGGAGGTCATTTATACCTACGAGCCTGTTGACGATTTTGTTTTAAGCAACTTGATGGAGTACGAAGAAAAAAAATTTAGATCCGCCGATCAGGCTGGTCTGGAACTTCCGGCGCTGGAAGCGGAGAGTGGAGGCGAGCCCCTGGACGCGGACTCGTTCAAGGCCCTTGCCCAATGGTTCAAGGAAATTCTGGGAGAAAAGGTCGGCGAAGTGAGGGAATCCACCCGTCTGGTGCATAGTCCCGCCATTGTTTTAAACCTTGACGGTATGATGACCAGCAGCATGCAGCGGGTGATGCAGGCTGTAAATAAGGATCTGGGTTCTCTGGGACAAAAGGTGCTTGAATTAAATCCGCGGCATAATTTAATTAAGCGGCTGTCCTCCCTGCAGGAGGCCGACCCCAACCTGGCCCGGAATATTGCGGAACAGGTTTTCGACAATGCCCGGCTTTCCGCCGGCCTTGTGGTCGAGCCCCGGGCCATGGTGGAGCGGATTTACAGGATCATGGAGCAAGCCCTTGCCGGCCGGGAACAATAAACGGCTTATGAAAACAGTTTTTTTAATAAATTGGTCCCCCTAAATCAATCAAACCGTTCCCCGGAAAGGAGCGGTTTGATTGATTTTAACAGGCTATTTAAGACCCCTTTTAATGTTGTTTGAAATGGTTTCGAAGAAGGCTGCAAGTCCGCTTTTGATGCTGTTTACAGACGCCTCCAAAAGGGTGCTTTTGATACTTCTGAACAGGTTTTTAATCCGGGGTTTAGCAGGATCTTCAATCAGAAGGTCTGTAGTTCCCATTTTCCCTTCTGGTAAAATTTTTCCTTCGCTTTCCTCTGTCAGGGAATATCTTTTCCTCCACTTAAACCTGCCGAACAATATAATCTTCCCCTTTACGAATCTTTTTTTCTTTTATTACAAATCGATTTATCATCAGTGTCCAAACATGTGAGTTTCAATCAGGGAAGTAAGGCTATAGCCGGGTTTCCCAAAGGTAAAAAACCCAGCCCGCGTGCAGTGGCCAGTTGGGCTCCTGCGCCATGAATGGCAGCATTTTTTTAACATATTCAACAGTGTTACCTCCTGTTCAGATATCGCTTTTAGCATGAACAGGGATTTAAAAAATTATGTCCGGGTTAATTATGAAGGGCTTCAAAAAACTTACTCTCCGTACATGCTATGGTGTTTTCCCGTTGACGGGTCCGGGTTCGCGATCCTTAACTTGATCATGCTGGATTCTTCCCTTGAAGAAATACAAAGTTAATTCTTTGCCTGTTTCGTTGAGGGTTTCCAGAAATTCTGAGGTTTTTGCTTCTTTCTGTCAATATTCTAAATTTTTGTATGTGGCAGGTTTATATAATTGATTGAATGACCATACTAGTATTAAATCTAAAACAGAACAGGAAAGGGGCTTGAAGATTGTGAAAACAACGCTGGTGGAATATTTTTGCGGAGTCCGGAATCGCCTGCCGGAAGAAGCAGAGAGGGTTATTCGCTCCCTGGAAGATCAGGGTCCCATGAACAAGGAGGAATTATCCCTGACGGCCAAAGTAAAAAGGGCCGTGCTGGATCATGTTGTTATCCAGCTCTATGCTCTGGGTCTGGTGGATGTAGCCACGGAAGGAAAAAGCAAGATGTGCAGCCTGACCAAACTGGGCTATGATTTCTTAAACTTGAGAGATGCCGGATAACGGCATTTTTTTTGCTGGTAGAAGTGTCCAGGGAGCCGTTCCCCGCTATTTTGGTTAACTTATCTTGTACAAATTAAGATGAAAACACATTCCATACCTGCCCTGCTCTTCTTTGCCAAAAGATACCATAGACGGCTTGTATTGCAAGTAAAAGCCCTTTTTTACCGTCATATTGCTGTTTAACCCCGCTTGGAGCTAACCACCGGGGGATTGTTGAAAGCGTTCCGCTGGGAAGCCAGGGCCATCATTTTTTGCAAATACTCGATTTCGGTGGATAGAAAAGATTTGAACATATTTCTGATATCTTCCCTGTACGCAACGGAAAACGAGGTGATATGCAGGTTGATGTAAACCTGCATGGCAGCGAGCAAAATCTGCACAACCTCCGCATCGCTCAAGATAATCTTGCTGACCTTGCCGGGCGGTCCCTGCCCCATACGCCGAACGGGGCGTGCGGGGACTGTGAACCCCTCATCCTTGAGGATGTTCTCGAGCCTTTCCAATTGAGGAAGCACAACATCCTTGAGACCAATTTTTAAAACTCTGATTAGTTCCGGGTCGTTGGTATTGGCCAAATAGGTTTCCAGGTTCATAATACTTAAATGCCTTGCTCCCAACTCGTCCCAGATTGTGGCCACTTCACTCATATTGAGGCTGTTGCTCCGGGCAGTGGCGGGAGGAGGGGGGTTGAAAACTTGTCTTTTTTTGCCGAGGTTTACAACCATGCTATAAGCTTTCATATCGTCAAAGACGATGTCAGTAAAGACTTTTCTTACCGATTCCCTGGTAGCAGCCCCGATAGCCCTGCCGTCGTGCATTAACAGGACATGTCCCCAGGCAGCCAGGTTCCGGATGACTTCGTCGTCATCCAGCTTAACTTCCTGCCCTGCACCTGGTTTTCCCTGCAATGTTTTCGACGAGGGCCGGGGTGGAACAGTGAAGCCTTCTTCTTTCAAAATTTTTTCCAGGCGGTTGATCCGGGTAAGAACAGTGCCCTTGCTTATGCCCTGCAGGAGGATATGGAGTTCTTTGTCTTCGGTGTTCATCATATAGATTTCAACCAGGGAAATTAGATTGTAACTGGAGGTTAAGGTTTCCCAAAGATGATAAACCTCACCGGCGTGGAGAGGTTTACCGGTTTCCTGGCGGACCAGGGAAAGAGTCTTTTTAAGTTTTTTGAACATAAAAATAAACCGCCCTTCATATAGATCTGACACTATATAGCATGGACGGTTACTGAATAAAATATGTTTTAATAATAACTGTTCAGGATAGTTATTTCCGACAACAAGCCTGCAGTCATATTTATTTTTCCGCTTGGTGTCAAAAAATAATCAAGGGGGGCCGCTTTTGCCGGTCCCAGGTTGCCTGAATTGGACTAATCAAATACAACCTCACCTGTTTTTAAGAAGTATTTCGCACCCTTCAGGGTTACCTTTCCCCCCTCCAGGAAATGCTTGATGATTGGGCTTTCTTTAATCTCTGCCAGTGTTGCCTTGATGTTTTCATCGGTGGCCAATTCATAGAGGTCATGCCCTGTTGCCCCGGTTGCCTTTGCTTTTTCCACGGAAGGCAGCAATTTGGCAATGATGGCGCCGATGCTTCCGGGCGCTTCCCCGCCGTCGACGGCAGCTTTCACGGCGCCACAGTAGTCGTGCCCCAGAACCACAACAAGCGGCGCCAGAAGATGCTCCACGGCATATTCAATGCTGCCCAGGGTTACGGGGTCCACAACATTTCCCGCGTTGCGGACAACGAAAATGTCGCCGAGGCCCTGGTCGAAGATATGCTCCGGCGGTACACGGGAATCTGAGCAAGTTAAGATTACGGCAAAGGGTTTTTGGCCCTTCACCAGTTCCTCCCGCCTGGCGTCGCCCAGATCTTTCAAGGCAAATTGGCCGGTTACAAATCTTTTGTTTCCGTCGATAAGTTTTTGTAGAGCCTCATTTGCTGAGGTTGCCGTATTATTGGATACACTCATCTTCACACCCCCAAAATATTATATATTTAAAATTTAACCGGGAAATTGTTTAATCCTTTATTTTTAATAAAAAAAACAGGGAACCGGGCCTGTTAAATTGACGGGATCCGGCCAATTCTCAAGGGAGCGGAACAAATTTTAATTTTTTTCCTCAGGGAGGAATTAACCTCTTTCTGTCGAAAATGTATTCCAAATTTCACTTTATCATGTTAAAGTATTAATGCGATTGTAAACCCATTTAAAAACTTAATTATAAAACAGTTCTATAAACAGACCTGAATTAAAGCCTTCGCAATGAGTCTAAACTATGTTCATCGATAAATGTAAATATATTGCTTTATAGCTAGATACGTTATTTGCCCAAAAGTCACCAGGAGGCAGGCTCCAGCCTGAGGGGGGTTTGCCTATTTTTTATCAATTTGTCGACTTTAAAGGAGGAAGATTCTATGTACATCCGGGTCTTCAATTTAAAAGACATGGAGAAAGCTGATTACGAAAGAATCCTCAAGAGAAGTGAAGTGGAAACAGATTCCGTTTTGAACGATGTTGCCAAAGTCATCGAAGATGTAAAAACACACGGGGACCAGGCCCTGGTGGATTACACAGGGCAATTTGACCAGATTTCCATAAAAATTGATCAAATCAGGGTTTCACAGGAAGAAATTAAAGAAGCCTACAAAAAGGTAGACGGGGATACAATTGCGGCGATCCGGACCCTGGCCGGCAACGTCAAGCGCTTTCACGCGGCCCAGATGTCCAATAAAATGTGGTCCATGGAGGTTTCCCCCGGACTTGTTGCCGGACAAATCCACATTCCCCTGGAAAAAGTGGGCTGTTACGTTCCCGGCGGCAGGGGCTGGTTTCCTTCAGCGGTGATGATGTCAGTTTTACCCGCCAAGGTGGCCGGCGTCCCGGAAGTCATTGTCTGCACACCGTCCGCGCCGGACGGGGCCGTTCCTCCGGGTACTTTAATCGCCTGTGACATATGCGGGGCGGACGCTGTTTTTCGTGTCGGCGGAAGCCAGGCGGTAGCCGCTATGGCCCACGGCACCCAAACAGTGCCCAAAGTTGATAAAATTGTGGGTCCCGGCAGCAAATGGGTGCTGGCCGCATTTAAGCTGCTTTATGGTCAGGTGGAAATCGGTACCCATGCCGGACCCGGTGAAGGGTTAATCATCGCGGACGAGTCCGCCGACCCGGAGTTCGCCGCTGCTGATATCTGCATCCAGGCGGAGCACGGACTGGATTCGGCAGGAGTCCTGGTTACCCACGTGAAGGAACTGGCCTACGCGGTTCAGGCAAAAATCGGCAGGCACATTGAGAGACTCAATGAATACCGCAAGAATTTCGTTGTGGAGTCGCTGAAAAAATACGGAGCCATTATCATTACTGAATCATTGGAAGAGTCCATTTCCTTCGCCAACGAGTATGCCGTGGAGCACCTGGAAATCATGACCGGGGAACCCCTGCAGGATATGCAGAAGATTAAGAACGCAGGAGGGATTTACCTGGGTCACTATACCCCCCTCAGCACCGGCTGCTTCGGTTCGGGTCCCAACCACGTTTTACCCACCGGACGCAGGGCTGTGGTTTCCGGCGGGTTGAAGACAGCAGATTTTTACAAAGCCGTTACCTTCGAGTATTTTTCCAAAGAGGGACTGGCAAACCTGCGGGAGGCCATGGTCAAATTGGCTGACTATGAAGGTTTCCCCGCCCACGGCAATGCGATCCTGGAGCGTTTCGCCAGAGACTGAACAGGAAGGCAGGAGAAAAGATTAATGCTGGCTGTCCGTTATTACGGAATCCGGGATGTTCGTATTGAAGTGCTGCCGCGGCCGGTCTGCGGGCCCAAAGAGGTGCTGGTAAAGGTCGCCTATGCCGGGATCTGCGGTTCGGATCTGCACATTTATAGAAAGGGTATGTTTGTTTCAACAGTACCGGAAACAATGGGGCATGAGTTTTCCGGCGTTGTAGAGGAAGTTGGTCCCGGCGTCACGGGCTTTAAGCCCGGCGATCACGTGGTGGGCGACCCCCGGGTCGCTTGCGGGAGCTGCCCGTGGTGCCGGCAGGGTAAAGAAAACATCTGCCCGGAGCTTAGTTTTATTGGAGAAATCTGCCCGGGTTGTTTTGCCGAATACCTTGTTTTAAATGAAGAGCACCTGCTGAAGCTACCTTCTAGCCTTGAACTGGACAGGGCGGCGCTGATCGAGCCCCTGGCGGTGGCCCTTCATGCTGCTGGCAAGGCGGGCCTCTCTTCCCGGGAAACCCTTGGCATCATCGGAGCCGGGCCGGTGGGACTTCTCACACTGCTGGCAGCCAGGCCTCTGGTTGAGCAAATTCTGGTGGTGGACCGGGCTCCGGTCAGGCTGGAGCTGGCCCGCAGGCTGGGGGCCGACCGGGTTGCGCAAACGCTGCCGGAGGAACCTTCGGAGCAGGTGGATGTGGTGATTGAGGCGGTTGGGGCGGAAGCTACCCTTAAGGGAGCCCTTAAACTGTTGAAACCGGGGGGAAGGCTTATCCTGGCCGGCCTGTACGAAGAGAGCGTACTGGTGGATCCCAATCCTATTCTTGAAAAGGAATTAAAAATATACGGAATTAATGCTTATGAGAGATTGGATTTGGAGAAGGCAGTTCAGGCCGCCGCCTCTGGTCAGGTGGACGTTACACCGCTGATATCCCGGATACTGCCTCTCAAATCTGCTGCAGAGGCATTTGAGCTCCTGACATCCCCGGCGCCTGATGTTTTAAAAATTCTTTTTAACCCTGCCGGATTTTGAAATAGGGTCCAGGAACAGCCTTAAAAAACAGCCTTAAAATATTATTGAATAGAAGGAATGAGTATGAACGAACCGCAATTTGCCTTAAACAAGGAAGTTAATGAAGGCTCTGCACTGCGGCTTCACAATATATCAAAAATCTATCCCGGCACGGTGGCTCTCCACAATGTCAACCTGGATGTCAAAAAAGGGGAAGTCCACGGCATAATAGGGAAGAATGGAGCCGGCAAGTCAACCCTGATGGGGATTATTGCAGGAATTATCGCGCCCACTGGGGGTGAAATATTTGTTGGAAACAAGAAGTTTGAAGCTTTAACCAGGATTGTTGCTAAAAAAGAAAAAATTTCAATTGTTCCCCAGGACCCCCAGGTTATCATGGATTTTACTGTGGCTGAAAACTTGTTTGTGGCTGATTACACCTGTAGAAATGGGTTTTTAAAATGGAAGGAGCTGTATTCCAGGGCGGAGGAAATTATTCAGAAAAACAACCTTCATTTCAATGTCCGCGCCAAAGCGGCGGATCTGTCCATTAGTGAACGTCAGCTCTTACTGGTTTTAAAAGCGTGTTATGTGGAAGAATCCAGCATCATCATACTGGATGAGGCTTCGGCATCCCTTTCCCAGGAAGATGAAAAAACACTGTACAGGATCATTGAGGAAAGAAAGAAGCAGGGAAACACCGTCCTCTTTATATCCCACCGGACTGACGAGTTGCTCAGGGTTTGTGACAGGGTCACGGTGCTTCGTGACGGGAAGTCGGTTGCCACCGCGAAATGTGCGGACCTGGACAAAGCGAAGCTTTCCTCCTTAATTGTGGGGGAGGATCTGCAATTAATAACCGTTTCTCAAGGCCGCTTTAAACCCCGGAAGGGCGGAGCGGACCAGCCGGTGCTGTCCGTGGAGAACCTGACCAGGCTCGGCATATATCAAAACATAACCTTTGACCTCCATCGAGGGGAAATCCTGGGCCTGGCGGGGCTCAGGGGTAGCGGCCGGACCGAACTGCTGAAGGGCATCGCGGGTATTGAACCGGTGGAGGACGGCTTGATTAGAGTCGAGAATACCAGCCGGCGATTTACAACCCCCTCCCAGGCCCTGCGCAGCGGAATTGTATATTTGCCGGAGGACAGGGAGAGAGAGGGTATTATCAGCCTTTTAAGCGTGAGGGAAAACCTGGTTTTAAACTCATTAAAAAGACTGAGCAGGGGCCATCTGGTCAATCAACGAAGGGAAAAAGAGTTCGTTTCCTCAATCATCGATATGTTCGGAATTAAAACATCCTCCCCTGAACAGGAGGTGGCCCATTTAAGCGGTGGTAATAAACAAAAGGTTGTTGTAGGCAGGATCGCTTCCACCCAACCTAAAATACTACTTCTGGATGAGCCCACCAAGGGTGTGGATATTTCCACCAGGGAGAGTATTTTGGCCATAACCAGGGATAAGTTAAGTGAAACAGCGGGAATTATCCTGACTTCCCCGGGGCTGGAGGATTTGATCCAGATCTGCGACCGGATTCTAATTCTTTACAGAGGGGAAATCATTGATGAGTTCATGAGGGAGGAATTCCGGGAAAGCGACTTGTTTTACGCTGTTCAGGGGATAAAAAGGCCGGGAATTAAAAGCAGAATTCTCAAGACGGGTACAGTTAATTAAGACGTGACCAGGTGACCGGCTTGATCCTCCAGCAGGGCTAAAAACTCCGGTTTTTTGTAAATCATCTAAGATATTTGGACCGGACCGGGTTTCTTTTAAAATTTTAAACTGACCTGCAATATTTGTTGAAGGAGTACCAGTAATGCGCAATCGACTACAAGTACAGTTATTTTTATTGGATAATTTAATATGGGTTATCGTGCTTCTGTTCTTTCTGATCAACGCTTTCGTTACCCCGAAATTTGCAACCTATGATAATCTCGTTAATATTTTTTATCACAGCGCTATCATGAGTATGCTTGTTTTAGCCCAGGGACTGGTTATGATCATCGGGCACCTGGATCTTTCCATAGAATCCACCCTTGCCTTTGCCCCGGGAATTGCCATGCTCCTTGCGCTTAAGTGGATTCCGGGCGGGCTTGACCCCGTGACCTGCATTTTCTTAACCCTGGCTGTAGGTGCCCTGGTTGGTTTTTTCAACGGTTTTTGTATAGCCAAAATCGGCGTCAACCCTTTTCTGCAGTCCCTTTCCATGCTGATTATGCTCCGTGGCCTGGTGCTGTTTTTAGTGCCCTTCTCCATATTCCCCCTGGACAAAGTTTACGTATACGCCGGACAGGCCAGGATGATCGGTAATATTCCCGTGGCCATACCCATTGTGCTGGTAGTGTTTTTAATTTTTCATATAATCCTGCAGTACACGCCCTTCGGCAGGTACTTTGTCGCCACCGGAGGAAATCCCCGGGCAAGTTTCATTTCCGGGATCAATACAAGGCGGGTGATTATTTACGCCTTTGTTATCAGCGGTCTTCTGGCGGCAATTGCGGGACTCCTGGCGGCAGGGAGGCAGGGTTCGATTTCAAATTCCATGGGTCAGAATATGGTCTTGCTGTCTTTTGCCGGCGCTATTTTGGGGGGTGCCAGCCTGGAAGGCGGGAAAGGAACACCTCTGGGGATGCTGGGCGGTGCCCTGCTTCTGGGTATGATTTCAAACTCATTAAACCTGCTGGGAGTGGGTGTGAATCTCGTTTACGCGACACAGGGAGCCCTTATTTTTGTAGCAATTGTAATTGACAGGCTCAGGGTCAAATTCCGGGGTTACCTGCTGCACCAGGAACAGGTTCAAAAATTGTTGAACCGGGAAAAGCAGGACCCAAACCTGACAGCTACGGTTTAAATACAAAGGAAGCCCTTATTTTTTGACGAGCTTAAAGAAAAATTCAAACACGGGGAGGTGTTGGGGGAAGGAGGATATTTTAAAGAGCCAAGTTTCATCTTGTTTTGGAACAGGTGCTCTGCAAAAAGGGAATTTGTACAAAAACAACTTAAAAAACAACAACAAAAGGAGGAAAAAAGATGCGCTTAAAGTGGCTTAAAGGCTTGCTGCTTATGTTCATCATTGCTGCTCTGGTGGCGGGCTGCGGGGGGCAAACAGAACAAAAATCCGGTGAGTCCGGCACAGGAGATAAAGCTGCAGGTGAACAGTATGTCTTTGGGATGATTGTAAAAGAGCCGACAGCTCCTTTTATTCAGGCTTTTATCAATGGCGCGGAGCAGAAGGCTGAGGAATTGGGAGTAAAGGTTGAGATCAAGGACGGTCAGGCCGATTCTTTAAAAATCATGGAGTTGATGGATAATTTCATCGTGCAAAAAGTGGATGGGTTTATTATGGCCGGGGCCGTTGACCTGAAGGCAATTGTGCCCGGCGTCAAGAAATTAAATGAAGCGGGCATCCCCATTATTGCTCTTGATACATCCCCGGAGGGCGGCAAGGTTGACCTGTTTATTTCCTTTGACATCGAAGAGTCCAGTAAAAAAGCTGCGGAGTCCTTTGTCCAGGGGATTAAGGACAGGAATAACGGAGAAGTACCCAAGGGCGTTGTGATTGAAATAACCGGATCTCTGGAAGATATGTTTACCCAGTCCTGCACCAAGGGGTTTTCGTCCGTGGTAAGTCAGTACCCGCAGTTGACGGTGGTTCAGGGAGAAGGAAAGTGGAACAATGATGATTCCCACCAAAGGACAAGCGATTTATTGACTCGTTACGGGAAAGAAGTCCTGGGGATTTACGTGCATACGCCTGATATTATGGGACCCGGAGTTGTCACTGCCATTGAGGCGGCGGGTCTCAAGCCGGCTGACTACGGAATTACGGGAATCTGTATGGGACCGGAAGGCCTGGAGTTAATAAAAGAAGGCAAAATTAGGGCCATTGTCGGACAGCCTGCCCTTGATTCAGCGGAACTGGCGGTGCAGTACTTATATGATCTAAAAACAGGGAAGGATATTCCCAAGGTTGGCGATATAGTGGAGCAGGAAAATGCTCTGTGGTCCCCTGCCAAAGTTATTGAAAACCCGTGGGCAGATGAGGGCGCCTTTATGGTCCTGCAAGGACCCCTGGTTCCAATTGAGGTAGAAACAGATAATCCACTGCTTTGGGAAAACAAGTTAAGCCACCTCTGGAAACAGTAACAGTAATTTAAAAAAACAGTTTGGGTTGCAGGCCCTGATCATGTAAATCTTTTTATTACTTGCGAAAGAGTAAAAACAGTCAATATTTTATTGAAATTCTAATGGCTCCGTGCCGGTTTGAACGGTACGGGTCCTTTTTTTTCAGGACTGCTTAAAATAATAGAAAATCCAGTGATATTATAATTAAAATAAATATTATGTTTAATAATAAGCAAGCTTAATTTATAATAAAAAATATCATGTATTAAATTATTAGTATCATGTAAGAATGCGGGAAACGGAGGATTATTATGAATCAGGACGCGTCAATTAAAAAATATGCATTGATCACGGTAACAATGGCCTCCTTTTTAACACCTTTTATGGGTAGCGCTGTGAACCTGGCTATACCTTCCATCGGGAAAGAGTTCAACAGCAGCGCCCTGCTCCTGGGCTGGGTTGTCACCAGCTATCTTCTCGCTTCGGCGGCGTTCCTGCTGCCCTTTGGAAGGTATGCCGACATTATCGGCAGGAAAAAGGTTTTTATTACAGGTGTTGCCATGTTCTCCTTCACATCCCTGCTCTGTGGCATGGCCGGGTCGATCCAGGCCCTCATAGCTTTCAGGGCGCTCCAGGGAATAGGAGGCGCGATGCTTTTCGGTACCAGCATGGCTATTCTCACCTCGGTCTACCCGCCCCAGGAAAGGGGGAAAGTGCTGGGAATCAATGTGGCTACCGTCTATACCGGTCTATCCCTGGGCCCGGTGCTGGGAGGTGTCATGAACCAGCATCTGGGCTGGCATTCAATCTTTTATCTTAATGTGCCCATCGGCTGCCTGGTTATGCTCCTGGCGCTCTGGAAGCTCAAGGGGGAGTGGGCCGGCGCCGGGGGGGAGAGTTTTGACCTGGGAGGTTCGGTTCTGTACATCAGCGGTGTGATAGCCTTCATGTACGGGATATCTTCCTTTGCCGCCTCGCTCTGGGCCAAATACATTTTTGCGGCGGGATTGTTGCTGCTGATTCTCTTTATCCGCTACGAAATCAAACTGGAACAGCCGATCTTGAATCTTCGCCTGTTCACCCGGAGCGCTTCCTTCGCTTTTTCTAATCTGGCGGCTCTCATTAACTACAGCGCAACCTTTGCGGTAGGTTTTCTCCTCTCCCTTTACCTGCAGGTGGCGGCAGGTTTCGATTCCCAGACAGCGGGCCTGATCCTGCTGTCCCAACCGGTAATTATGGCCCTGCTCTCTCCCTTTGCCGGGACACTCTCCGACCGGGTGGAACCCCGGGTGGTTGCTTCCTGGGGCATGGGTCTGACCACAGCCGGACTTTTTATTTTTAGTTTTTTAACCATACAAACTCCCCTGTGGCTGATTATTGTTAATCTTGTCCTGCTGGGTACGGGTTTTGCCCTTTTCTCCTCCCCGAACAGCAATGCAATTATGGGTTCGGTGGAGAAAAGGTTTTACGGTGTGGCCTCTTCCACCCTGGGTACCATGAGAATTACCGGACAGGCCATCAGCATGGCCATCGCGACTTTGATCGTGACCCTCTACCTGGGCGGCGCGGAATTGAGCCCGGCTCAGGCGGAATTGCTTACTAAAAGCGTCAAGGTTTCCTTCTGTATCTTTGCCCTGACCTGCTTTGGGGGTATTTTTGCATCTTTAGCCAGGGGAAAAGTCACTACCGGAGGGGTTTCCCGGCAGCCTTAACCCGGCGGGCTTGATCGGGCTTTATGAGGAAGGGGCCGGTTCCGGCCCCGGTAAGGACTTGACCGGCAAGAGCCGGCAGGTATGGTTGTAACGAAAGTCTTAAAGCAAAAAAGGGTAGCCTGTTGTATTTAACAGGACTACCCCTTTTCATGACTACACCCAATCCAGTATTTATTGTTCAGAATACCGGCAGGTTATCGAGATTGTTTGCTTCGTTGCCGTCCGGGTCTGCCCTTAGAAATTCCCTGCCGTTCCTGGCCTTGCCCACGTTGACCCCTTCAATCATCCCCTCTTTGGCCATTTTGACGGCATCGTCGATGCTGTAGATATTGCCGTTTATAAGAACGTCGGTGATATCCCCCTGTGCGTTTTTTCTAACCCTTTCGATTTTCACAGCAGATCCCTCCTGCCGCTAGTATGCCCATTTCGATGAAGATATATTGACTTTTAAAATTGCTCAGGTAAGGGGATATTCGGCCATCCGGTGAATTTTATCCCAGAATTCCGGCGGCACCGGCATTACGGATAGGCGGGGCAAGCGCACCAGTTCCCATCCGGAGAAAAAATGGTCTTGTTTAATCTCAGCTAAAGAGACCGGCCGCTTCAGGCGGTACACCGGTGCAAGATCAATTACATAAAGGCCTGTCCCCTTCGGGTCGGGATAAGGCCGGGTGATGATTTCCGCTACGCCTGTAAGGGACCTTTCTTTTCCGGTGTGGTAAATGAAAGCCAGATCCTTTGGCTGCATACTTTTTATATTTTTTTGTGCTGCGGGGCTTTTCACCCCGTCCCACACGTCCGGCCCCTGCTGGAGCAGGTTTTGGAAGCTGTATTCCCCGGGTTCGGTTTTGAGCAGCCAGAATGCCATCTATAAAACCTCCTTAAGGTTTGCGCTGACAGCAGTTCTTAATCCCCGGCCAGTTCCAGCCACTTTTCCAGATGAACATCAAGGGACGACCGGGCCTGTTCCAGCTGGTTCTGGCGCTCCAGGCAGGCCTGGTAGTCCTGGTAGACCTCCGGCAGGGCCAGTTCTCCCTCCAGGCGGGCAATGGCGTCTTCCAGGCCGGCGATGGTCTCTTCAAGTTCCTTGAGCAAACGCCGGCGCCGGCGTTTTTGGCGTTCCTCCTCTTTCCTCTGCAGGTACTGTTCTTTTTCAGCCGAGATCGCGCCGCGGTCCTCTTCTGCCTGCTGCTGCCTCAATGCTTCCGGCGGTGTCCGTTCAGCCTTCCTGGAGACGTAATCATCGTAATTACCCAGCCAGCTTGATGTTCCCTCAGGAGTGAGTTCCAAAATTCCTGTAGCAATTTTGTTAATGAAGTAGCGGTCGTGCGAGACAAAAAGAATTGTGCCCGGGTAGCCTGTGAGGGCGTCTTCCAGCACTTCTCTGCCGGGGAGGTCCAGGTGGTTGGTGGGTTCGTCCAGAAGCAGGAAGTTTGCTTTCTGCAGCATCAGGGACGCCAGGGCCAGCCGGGATTTTTCCCCGCCGCTTAAATCCGCCACCTGTTTTAATACATCATCGCCGCGAAAGAGAAACCTTCCCAGTACTTTGCGGAGATCCGCCTCGTTCATCCGGGGGTAGCGGTCCCAGAGTTCCTGCAGGACCTGCTTTCCGTCAGTCAATCCCTGCTGTTCCTGGTCGTAATAGCCCATCTGCACGTAGTTGCCCGTCCTCAATCTGCCGCCCCGGGGAGGCAGCCTGCCGGCGATGGTTTTTAACAGGGTCGACTTGCCGATGCCGTTGGGACCTACCAAGGCCACACGTTCACCCCTGGTGATTTCAAAATTCAGGCTGCGGGCCAGGATTAATCCGGGGTAGCCGATACAGAGGTCCTCCGCCTGGAGAACTTCCCGGCCGCTGGCGCGGCTGACGCTGAAGGATACACTGGCCCGGATTTCCTTGACCGGCTTATCCAACCGCTCCATCTTTTCCAGTACCTTGAGGCGGCTCTGGGCGCGACGGGTGGTATCTTTGGCCGCGATATTGCGCCGCACAAATTCCTCCATCCGGGCAATTTCAGCCTGTTGGCGATTGAAATCTTTAATTTGCTGTTGGACTGCCTCT
>Ga0123334_1001834_pt1 | contig 25712 bp, 22 predicted proteins | sample BiotimSIPDNA_FD_89706 | JGI IMG/M metagenome (GOLD analysis project Ga0123334, IMG submission 89706) | Anaerobic biogas reactor microbial communites from Washington, USA - Biogas_R1 time_0 SIP DNA | ecosystem: Engineered > Bioreactor > Anaerobic > Unclassified | place: Washington, USA... | reverse complement strand
TCCAAAGAAATACATTTGGTTTAATTCGGTTAGGGGTAAGGCTGCTGTCACGGTAGCTATTGCCAGTATCCCCTTTGGTTTATTTACTTTTACTGGTTTATTGGGGTTTGTTAAAATCGGCGACAAAGAATATTATTTATCCACCCAAAATTTTGCAAAAGTTTTAAAGAAAGACAATAAAGAAATCATTATCCAAAAAGGTAAATACCGCTTGCAAATAAATGTGGCAACCACTGATGGCTTTAAGCTCAAATCACCTGTTCAAGGAAAAATGGTGAGATTAATTAAAGAAAATATTTGTGTCCCAAGCAAAGTCTTATTTACTCATAAAGACAAAAAAATCTTGGAAATAGAAGATAAAAATAGTTCAGTTGAATGGATGTTTTAAAGATAACTAAAGGTAATTGTCTACATTTATCCTATTATCATTAGCCTCAAAACAATGTTACTAACATCAATTCCTAAGTTAAGTAATGTTGAGCAATGACAATATTTTGCTGTATGATTGATATAAGCATCAAAAACTAAAACAAAATGAAAGCATTTTTTATAAAAAACAAACTATGGATTATCAGTCTTAGCCTACTGGTTATTTTTATTGTTTATACTTTATTAATCAAAATGGTGGACGTACAGCCTCTTGGCCCTATTAATCCTATAACTGGAAGCGTTTCACAGATTGGTTTTGCTTCTATAAACGCTTTCTTCCGTGACTTAGTGGGTACACGTATATTTTTGTACGAACTTACTGACTGGGGCAGTTTAATCACTATTCCAATTGGTGTTATATTTTTAGTGATTGGTGTTATGCAACTTATCAAAAGAAAAAATATTTTCCATGTCGATGCGAACATTTTGGCATTGGGTTGTTTATATGTATTAACTTTTCTTGCCTATATTTTGTTTGAAATCATCGTCATTAATTATCGCCCGATATTGATCGATGGCGTTTTAGAAGCTTCATATCCTTCCTCCACAACCACATTAGCGGTTGTCTTACTTGTCTCGTTGCTTGATCAAATTTATGTTTATATAAAAAATAAAAATGTTCGTTTTTCTTTATTTACTTCTGTCGGCTTAATGTTAGTCTTCTTTGTGGTCGGTCGTACGATATCAGGCGTTCATTGGTTAACCGATATTATCGGTGGACTTTTGTTGAGCGCTAGTTTGTTAAGCATTTACCTAACGCTTAAAGAAATGTTTATCAAGCTAAGTTATCGTCCTAATAAAAGCTTATAAAGACCATAAGTAGTTGTGGTCTTTTTAATATATAACACTTCTTTTCTTGCCATTTTTAAAAATAATAAACGGATATGAAAAAGTTAGATATGAATAATTTTAAGCACGATAAATACCTATGATTTCTTGATATACAAAGCTTGTTCGTTAAATCAAAAATTATTCGTTCTAGCGAAAACAAAATTAAACAGCAAAATAACCAAATTCAATTAATCACCATCTTTTATCAGGTTTTAGATAATGCTGTTAGTTATTATTGAGAACTCATCGATAATGCAGTTGAGGACGGACAAAATTTCAATGCCCACACCTCAACAGGCAATATTACCGTCACAATAGTGACAGAATAAAAAAATATGCTGAAAATTATTTAACTTTTTCACGCCCTTCATTATAATGATTAATATGAAAATATTTACTGCATTTCGTCGTATTGTATATATCGGCCTATTAGTGGCAGCACTATGGTACTTAAACTCGTTAAAAGCTAACCCCGCTACCGCAGAAGAATGGACAAGAGGTTATGTGCGAATGATCGTGCAATATCCGATCATGGCTAGTGCCTATGTCCCAATTTCTATCACTGAAATTGCGGCGGTATTAATCGCGATTGTCCTTTTAATTCTTGTCGTTCAATTTTTAGTCAATTTATTTAAAGGTCGCGGTGTTAAGGCAATTAATAAGTTGTTGCTCGCTGGCGTTTTTGTCTTAGTGCCAGTCACATTATATTTCTTCTCCTGTCAATTAGCCTATAATCGCGAAGATATTCCATTACCATTTCATCAAGATCCAGTCGCCAGTAGTGAATTTGTCGATATTTATAATTATTATGCTGATGATATTAACAACATTATCGCTAATGACCTTGAATTTGAAGCCAATGGCGAAATTAAAAGCGATTTTGATTTAGCGACTTTAACCGATGAGGTCATCGCTGCTCATTCTATTGCAGATGATGACTACTATCATCCATTTGTTGGCAATGTTAAAGGCATGCTTTCTTCTCCGCTATTTACTGAATTACAAATCACTGGTTTGGCATTTGCTCCATTTGGCGAAGCTAATATCAATACCTTAAACACAAAAATTGGTTTGCCGTTAACGATTGCTCATGAACTTGCCCACACTCGTGGTGTCATGCGCGAAGACGATGCTAGCCAATTAGCGTTTTATGTTTGCCTAAATAGTGACTCTCCATATTTAAGATATTCGGCTTATGCTGCCACCTTCTATCAATTAGAAGTCATGGTTAGTGAAACTTATATTTCCGCTGCGGAAAGAGAAAATCTCCATCCAATAGATACGACATTCAATCTCAGTCGTAATTATGTAAATAGTTACTGGGCTGAACACGATTTACTCGGTGACATCGGTGATAAAATTAATGATTTATACATTAAATCAAGTGGCATCGAAGATGGAACAGATTCCTATAATGGTGGCACACAAATTGAAACCGATCCAGTTACTTTAGAACTCGTGCCCTCTTTATATCAAAAACTTTATTTTGAAAAATATTATCGCGTTTAAACATTCTCCTTGGTGGGCGCTAATGAAAGGGGCTGTTAAGAAATGAAAAATCTTAACACCTCTTTTTCTTCACATTTTTTTCAAGAACAACTAGCTTGTTAAGAAATGGATTTCCTTTTAATTTTTGGCCTTTTATACTCCTTTCTTATCTTTTCGTTCTTTCCTTTTATTTTTCCCTTTTTATTAATAATTTTATCTATATTTAGTTCTGGCATTTTTTTGGAGTTAGTCCATCAGGAGCTTTCCAGTAGTCAATACTGCCTGTACCTGATATAAGTCCGAATACCTTTCTTATAACATAACCAAGTGATACCAGCATTATCTCTGCTGAAACTTTTTCTAGTCCTCTTCTTCTAAATCTTTCATAGTTCATATCTTGTTTGATAATTCCAAATGTTCCTTCAACTTGCGAACTTCTATTTACTCTCATTTCTATTCCTTTAACTGATAGCAAATTTTCTCTAACGGTTTTTCGATATAGATACATTTCTTCGCTAGTTTCAAAAACCCTTTCAAATGACTTTTTATTTTTAACTGGGGTGAAGCATACTTGTTTATACTTGCATCTTCGACAATTATCAATGATGTAGAATTTATTATTTATAGCTTTTGGGTGCCTTCCATAATAATAATTTTCTTCTCTGGCTGTTTTTCCATTTAAACAAATAAGTTCATGATTATTGTTAAAATGATAGTAGTCAAATTTATTTCCAGAAACATCATTTCTCCACATGCTATATTTAACAAAATTTTCAATATTATGTTCTTTTAAATACCGATAATTAAGAAGCGATCCATATCCAGCATCAGCACATATTCTTTTAGGATAAAACCCATAATTTGTATAAAATCGTTCAATTGTTGGAATAAATTCATAAAAGTCATTCCTTTCTTGCCCAACATAGTAAGTTAATATGATTCCCCTAGAAACAATTAATTGAACATTGTATCCAGCGTGCATGTTACTACCTAAACCAGAATAATAGTCTTCCTTTAGACACATCGCGGTTGCGTCTTTATCCGTTTTATAATATGAATTTCTATCTCCACACATCTCTTCTTTTTCTTCATACTCAAGTGCTTTATTAAGATAACTTTCTAATTTATTTATATCTTTAAGTATTGGAATGCTTTTGTGGCCTTTCCCACTTTTGATATTTGCTACATCAATCCCTTGTTCTTTAGCTAAAGCAATTAAATTTGCAAGGTATTCAGCAATTTCTTTCGATGTAAATGTTTTCTTAGAATTAGGAAGTGAAAAATAATTTTTAATTAGTAATACAATGTTTTCATTTAATTTATTATGAAAGGTTGTTGGTTTCCAAACAAACTTATATTTATTTGCGTTTGCTTCAAATTTTGTTCCATCTAAAAACACATCATCAATATTGATGTCAAAATAAGTAATTACAGTCATAATAATACGACTAAATATCTCATGTTGATATGGAACAACTACGTTGTTAAGAAATGAAGATATTGTTGGATATGTTGGTCTTTCTTGTTCCATTAAATAAATGAATCGGAGATCAAAATTTAAACTATCTTCAATACTTCTAACACTTCCAGAATGCTTAGAAAAAGCATATGCGATTGTAGCGAACAAACGATAAGGATTATATGAATGTCTACCTGCAGCATACTCTTTTTTAGTTGCTTTCTTAATAATTTTCCCAACACCTGATAATTCCAAAATTTGAAGAAAAGTATTAATTTTTTCCCTTTCCTTCAATGGTATATCGAAGGAAGGAAACAAAAATATTTTTTCCATGGTAAAATAAGGCATGTACAATACCTCCTAGACAAGAATATTGTACATTAGGCCTGGATTTTTCGTAAATCTGGGCTTTTTAGTTGAAAGAAAAAGAGGTGTTAAGATTTTTCATTTCTTAACAGCCCCTTTATTTCCCGTTTAATACCATCTCTTTAGCGTACTCTAATTGTTTATCGGTTACTTTTCCAGTTGAGATTAACGAAGCAATTTCATAAATCTTTTCATCGAGCGTCAACTGTTTAATGGTGGTGTAAGTACGGTTATTACTAATTGATTTAGCAATGCGGACGTGATGATCGCTATAACTAGCTACTTGTGGTAAATGTGTAATCGTAATCACTTGATGATTAATCGCCAATTCTTTTATTTTTTTAGCGACACGATTGGCGACATCGCCACTAATACCAGTATCGATTTCATCAAAAATGATGGTTTGAATTTTTTGTGCTTTTATATAAAGAAGTTTAATCGCGAGCATAACTCGTGAAAGCTCGCCTCCAGAAACAACTTTGGCTAAAGGCTTTAAGCCCTCACCGACGTTAGTTTCAATATAAAACTCAATCGCGTCAACGCCATTTTCGTTAAAAATACTCAATGAATAGTTTTCATCACATAAAGTTGCATTAACTTCGATATTGAAGCGACACGTCAGCGCTAATTCACCTAGCGTCTTTTCTAATTCTTTGGTGATGTTTAGTCCAATTTGTTCACGAACTTTGTGTAAATCCATCGCCGCAAGATAAGTTGCGTTATATGACGCTATATATTTATCTTTTTCTTCTTTTAATAAAATGGAATAGTCTTCTTTATATGCTAATAGTTCGCCTAGTTCTTCGTGATAACTAAGCAATTCATCGAAAGATTTTTTGTATTTCTTTTTTAAATTATTAATCGCGCGACTACGTTCAATTAATGAATCTAGTAAAGCAGGATCGTATTCCATCCGACTAGGTTTTCTAGTTAATGTTTCATAAATATCTTCAAGTTCATAATATAAATCGTTCACACGTGCATGAATGGCTTTATATTCATCTTGATATTCGCTTAGCTTATTTAAGTTATCTTTTATTTGATAAAGGTCGTTAAGACTTTGCCCATCGGCAAGTTCTTTGTTTTCCATCATCAAACTATAAATCTTGTCATAGTTCTCTAATAAGGATATTTGATTATCAATTTCGCCCTCTTCGCCTTCTTTTAAATCAATGGCTTCAAGTTCCTTATAGGTGTATTCATATTGTTCTTGATTAGCGTTAAACTCATTTACCCTTCTTACTAGCGCTTGATATTTTTCATGTTGCTCCTTTAGTTCGTGATAAGCCTCTAGATACTTATTGAGATATTGCTTAATCAAGTGGTGGTTAAAACCATCCACCATCGTGAGATAGTTTTCGCTATTAAATAGCTTCACCATGTCAAACTGCTGATGGATATCAGCTAATAAGGTGGCGAGCCCCTTGAGTTCGGTTAGCGAAACAGTAACATCATTAATTTTAATGACATTTTTTCTTGTCGAAATAGTGCGCCTAATTTCGATTTGCCCCTCTTTTTCTGGAATGTCTAACTTTTCTAAAAAGGCTTTAATTAATGGTCCTTGGTTATCAAAAATACCATCAACGACTGCCTTATCTTCCCCTTGTCTAATCATTTCTGAAGCCGCTCTTTCGCCGAGCAAAAGGCCAATACAGTCAATGATTAAGCTCTTACCAGCCCCCGTTTCGCCAGTAAGGACGGTTAAACCAGTCTTAAAATTAATCTCCAAATCCTCAATAATCGCAAAGTTTGTGACTTTTAGTTTTGTTAACATGTCTATATGATAAAAAAATACTAACCTTTTTTCACTAACTTTTTATCACTTTTTAAAAACAAAAGCCTGTCGTTTGCAAATGGATATCGACTTTAGTTAAGATAGTTTTGTCTTTGCAAAAACGTAATGTAAAAACGGCTCTATGCTTAACCCATTTCTTAAAAAAGAAAAAAGCTCAAAAATAAGCTTTTATTGGAAAAATAGTCTATATATAAATAATATATATAGCTTTTTTGCTCTCTTGATAAAGAGCCGATTTAATCATACATTATTATATATAATAAGGAGATAAAAATATGGTCAAAAGAAAAGCTTTAGGCTCCACTTTGTTGAGTTTTGTCCTCCTTTTGCTTGCGGCTGCAGGAGTGGCTTATCTAAGCTATTTCAGCAACTACATTCCAGAAGGTAGTGCCACACTTAATGGTCAACAATTCGAATATGGTTTGTCGGCCACGTTCGGTTATTTCATCAATGTTTGGAGGCCAAGTCAATTTCCCCATGCTCTAGCATTTGTTGGTTTAGTCATGTTACTTGTCGCGGTCTTTAGTTTCCTAATCTTATTCATTTTAGCGTTAGTGAAAAAGAAGGCCTTTTTAATACTCCCGTCCTTCCTATTTGCCGTTGATTTGGCAGCATTGGTATTTGTATTAATCTTAGTAGTGCCAATGGTGGAAATGGGTGTGTTAGGTGTTATTGCTAATTTAGGTAGCGCAGTTGCGATCGGTGTACTTTTGTTTGCACTAATTTTTGCTGTTGCTCCAATCACCCCGTTGATTAAGAGTTTCACATACAGTATCAAGATGATGGCTGGCGCGAAAAAACCTCGCCCAACTTTCGAACTTGAACCTGGCTTAGACGTTGAAACTGCCCGTGAACTCATTAGAGCGGAATTGTCCTCGCGTTTAGTGGTCGTTTCAGCCGAACAACCTGTTGAAAGTGAAAAAGAAGAAATTGCCCCGATTGTTGAAAAACAACCGGAGGTAGCGGAAACACCAATAGCGGAAAAAGTTGCACCGGTAGAAGTAGTCGAAAAACCTAGCGAAGAAAAACAAGTTGAACCTGTTAAAGAACAACCGGCTCCAATTGTCATCCCTGAAGAAAATTCTCCAGTTGAAGATGATCTAAAAACTTGTGATTGTCCTATGAAAGAAAAAGGCTTAAAGCATGGTACTTATCGTAGCTTGAAGGCTTTATTAGCAACTTTGATCAGTGTAATATTTTTAGCCGGCGCAGTTGGCATTACATTATATCTTGGTTATTTTACAACTTATATTCCAGCCGGTACGGGTATGCTTAACGGCGCACCATTTAATTATGGCTTTGATGCTTCAATTGGTTATCTAATTAACGTTTGGCGACCAAGTGCATTCCCGCACGCTTTATCATTTATTAGTTTAATCTTGCTATTAATCGCTATCGTCGTGATGCTGACATTAATCATCATGGCGGTAGTTAAACTCAAATTTGTGCTCATCTTGCCGACACTACTGCTTGGTGGTAGTATCGCTGGCTTAGTTTTCATCTTAATTCTTGTTATTCCAATGGTTCAACTGGGAGTACTGAGAGTCATTCCAACTGCTGGGATGGCGGGTGCATTTGGACTAACACTATTTGCGTTATATTTTGCCTATGCACCGATTAGCCCATTATTAAAATGTATTTTCCGCGGTATCAAGAAATTTGCTGGCGCGGAAAAACCTTGCTGTCATAAACCAGCTTCATCACCAGTTGTTGATGAAGAAACCTTGCGCGCTCTAATTGAGGAAGAATTAGCATTACTTCCTGTTGAACAATGTGTTTGCGAAGAAGGAATGCCTTGCGAATGTTATAGGGACGAACAACCTTGCGAATGCGTTAAACCTCAACCGACAGTTGTCGCTACGCCTGTCGAACAATCCCCAATTGAAATACCGGCGGAAGAAGAAGCAGAAGAAGAAAATAAGGAAGTGATAGAACAACCAGTCATCGCGGCTGCTCCTACTGCGGAAAAAGAAACTTTAGTAGAAGATAACGAAAAGGAAGAGGACGAAAATCAAGAAGAAACGCCTTTTGATCCGACTCTCCCTGAATCACTTATCGGCATTGCTGGTAAGGGTAAAAGAAAAAAACCATCGTTTGAAACACGTGTAAAAAATAGTGATTTTGACATCCGTCATAAATATTACGACTTACGCGATTATCTCACTTGGTATGGTTTTAAGAATCGTCTTTCAAATCCAGGTGACACCTTCTCACACCAAAGACAACGTTATGCCTTTATAACTATCGTCGGTAAACACATCCGTCTATATATTGGCTTAAATCCTGACGATTATGTCGGTTCGACCGTACCAGTCGAAAAGATCGAAGCTAAAAAATATGAAGATGTGCCATGTATGTTGCGCATTAGGAGTGATTTATCTTATCGTCGTGCGAAGAAACTTGTCGATGATTTAGCCGCAAAAATTGGACTTCCAATGCCCGAAGGCGAACCGCCAAAAGAAACGCAAGAAGTGAAATGATAACTCTTCAATCGTTAATTGTTATACAATTAATATATTGTAATAACTCATGAAATAAGTTATCGTGTTAATGTCTACACGAACGAAAGAAAGGAATTGATAATATGGAATTTAAAGGTAGTAAAACCGAAAAGAATTTACAAATCGCTTTCGCGGGCGAAGCGCAAGCGCGTACAAAGTACACTTATTATGCTTCTCAGGCTGCAAAAGAAGGCTATGAACAAATTGCTTCCCTATTTATGGAAACGGCTGAAAACGAAAAAGAACACGCGAAGTTATGGTTTAAATATCTCCACGGTGGCAGTGTTCCATCGACAATTGAAAACTTAGCCGACGCTGCTGCAGGCGAAAACTATGAATGGACAGATATGTACAAAAAGATGGCCGAAGAGGCATTAGAAGAAGGTTTCACTGAAATTGCTGCGAAGTTTAATTTAGTCGCTAAAATTGAAGCCGAACACGAAAAGAGATATTTAAAACTCTTAGAAAATGTTAAAGAAGGCAAAGTTTTTATCGCTCCAGATGTCGCTATTTGGAAATGCCGCAACTGCGGTCATATCCATGTTGGTAAAGAAGCTCCAACTACTTGCCCAGCATGCAACCATCCAAAGAGTTATTTTGAATTAAGAGCCGAGAATTATTAATAGTTTATTAATTCACTTATTCAAACTAGTAATTAACAAAAGACCACCTCGTGTGGTCTTTTTGCTATTAAATAGCGCCAAATAGCGTTTATATTGATTTAACTTTTTGCTTTCTTTTTTTGCCTTTTTCTTGCGCGTACTTAGTATTTCTTTCCCAAAAAATCCCATCGACGTATCCTTGAATTGACATATCTTTGTCAGCTTCTTCTAAGCGTTTTTCCGTCCAAACACAATATTGAGCATTTTGTTCAATGCCGAGATAACGCCGCCCTAATTTTTTCGCGGTTACCGAAGTAGAACCAGAACCTAAAAAAGGATCTAAGACAATGTCGTTAGGATTTGAACTTGCTAGAATGAGTTTGGCTAATAGCTTTTCAGGCTTTTGAGTAGGATGGGCGGTATTTTCTTTCATCGACCAATATGGAATCGATATATCATCCCAGAAGTTTGAGGGGTAAGTGTTTCTAAAATTGCCCCCTAGTGTCATTTCCCAGTCTTTAGGGACGCCATTTACTTTATAAGGGGCAATGACTTGTCGACGCACTTTAACGTCTTCTACGTTAAATATATAACGCCTACTCATCGTGGCGAAATAAATGTCTTCCATGCCGTTTTTCCAATTTCTTTTTGCACCTCGGCCTTTTTCTCTTTGCCAAGTAATCCGATTTCGAATAATGAAATATTTTTTTAAGATCATGCCGATAACTGGACTTGATTGCCAATCACAGCACACATAAATTGAGGCGTTATCTTTTAACAAAGGAACAACAGCATTTATCCATTTTTCAGTATATTCAATATATTGTTCATCGCTCGTTTTTTTAAACGTCTTACCGTGATAGTTTTTGCTTAGGTTATAGGGCGGATCAACAATTAAGAGATCCACAAATTGTTTTGGAAGAAAAGTAGTAACATTAAACACATCTCCAAATATCGTTTTATTAATAATGTTATCAAGTGAAGTTTTTGAATTTAATATAAGACACCTTTCTAAATATTGTTTTCCTTCAACCACGGATAAATCAATGGTGCGATTTCTTTTTGCCTTCATATATTAGAGCTCCTTCTTAATCAGTAATGTGGTGTTTGCGATAATATTCATCAATAGCGCGAGCAGCTAATTTACTTGGCATGCTTTTGCCTGTTTCCCAACGATTAATGGTTGCAAAAGAAACGCCGAGCTCGTGAGCTAATGCTTCTTGTGTGAGATTAAGAAATTGACGTATGCGTTTAATCTTATTTTGATAATTCATAGAACATCCTCTACTCTACTTGTAAAATGTTATAACACTTTTTATAGCAAATTACAAGTTGAGGTAATAGTGTTTGAAATAAAAAACACTTACCGAGTAAGTGTTTTTTTTATTAATGGTGGCTCAGGCCGGGAGCGCGCCGGCGACACTCAGATTTTCAGTCTGATGCTCTACTAACTGAGCTACCGAGCCAATTTTGCTTTATATAAATAAAGCGCTGGCGGATCATACGGGAATCGAACCCGTGATCTTCTCCGTGACAGGGAGACATGTTAACCGCTACACCAATGATCCGTTTGTTCGCGCTTTAATATTATTATTGAAAACGAGTTTAAATGCAATACCCTTTGTGAAAAATCTTTATCATTTTTGCTCGCTAATTAAGTAACGTTTGACCATTTGTCTTTTAACGATTTCTTCAATTAAAGATACAATCAACATGATGATAATTGCAATGAGTGCATAAGCAAAAATGGTCGCCATGTCTGAAGGGTTACTTGTTCGCGCATATTGAATTGCACTTCCAAGTCCGTTTCTTGTATAACCAGTCAACACCTCGGCCATAATTTCTATCTTAAAAGATAAAGCAAAACTAGAAACCATGCCTACGATAATAAACGGTAAAGCTAATGGTAATTTTATGTAGATAACTCTTTTTAAATATGAAGCACCATCAATTTTCGCTGCGTCAACAGTTTGCTTATCAACGTTGTTGATGCCCCCAGCAATTGCTTCATAAATAATGGGAAAACAAATGAGCATGACCACAAAAATAGGTGCATCTTTCGGGGCAAATAGGACGATGAAAAGAAAGACTAATGCCACAGTCGGAACACTTTTTAATGTCACCATAAGAGGCTTAAAAAATTGGTATAACGAAGGATGATTTCCAGCTAGGACACCAAAAACCAAAGCCGCCGCAAAGGAAGCTAAAAATCCAATAACCATTCTTGTCAGTGTATGCCACAAACAAGTATAAGTATAAGGATCACCAAGCAAAATAATTAAACGATTAAATGTTAATAATGGTGATGGAAAAATGCTTCCGTTACGGTCGAAAAAAAGTGAGATAAAATACCAGACCATCAATAAAGCGATAGTCCCAAAAGAAAATAAAACAAAGCGATTAGAAATAAATCTCTTCATCTGTCTCCTCAATATTAAACAATGCTAAGAAATTATCAATAGCTTCTTTGTTTGGTTTAGCGAGTTTGAAACCTAAACCCATGCCGTTGTTATTTCTTAAAACATTTTCTGCCATTGTTGGGGCGACACCGAAAATAGCCTGTGCATTAGCAACTTTGTTCATTCCAGCACTTAAAAGAGTTGGTTCATCAATTGCCGCATCAACATCTTCTTTTAAGGAAGTTAAAAAACCATTAATTTTGGCTTCTGGTAATGTGTTTTTAACAAAAATTGAAGCTTGGAAGAGTTCTAAATCACCAGACTTCTCTTTGTATTCATCTTGAATATTTGCGTACATAGTGACATTTTCTTTATTGGCTTTTATTGTTGAAAAAGCTGGTTCCGCAATCATGACGTAATGCGCAGTTTTGGTTGTGCCAGTTTCTTCATCAATGAAGGTGCCAGAATTTAAAGCTTGGGTTGCTTCGTTAACAGCGTTGACATAATGAACACCTGCATCTAAAGTGGTGCCATATATATAGTGAAATAGTTTATCAGGGACATTATTTTTTTGGAATAAAACGATGTTATCAGTAGCATCCATAATGCCATTATCATCATTTCCTAATGAAGCGATATAGAAGTTTCCAAAGGTGATGGTGGCTGCAAGCTTATAAGGTGCTTGGGCAGTTTCAATTGTTTTAACACCGACATTAGTTGGTAAGACAATAACATCCTTTTGTGCAGCGGACATCATGGCGGTGATATTGGTCGGATTACTATTTGTTTCAAAGTTAGTTAGCTCGGCGTAATTATAAAACGCTAAAGCTGGAGCGCCAGTTGGAGTGACGATTGTGACTGAGTCACGAGTAAAAGCTGGAGCGATAGAAGAAGAACTGCCATTAGGAGTTGCGCAAGCAGTTAGGGCGAAGCCAATTAAGGCGATGATTGGTAATTTGTTTTTCATATATAATAATTCCTTTATTTCCTAGTTGTAATTATATAATAACCCTTTATAATAATATGTGACCTAAATCACACAATATTATGAAAATTACACTTCTAAGCGTATTAACTAAAAAAGAACACGAATTAGTTAAAGGGTTCCAAATCGAAAAAAATCGCGTTATTAACCATGAAGGCGATGTGTGCGAACAAATCGGTATTGTTATTTCTGGCAAAGTTGAAATCGTTTCATATTCTTTTGAAGGTTCGGAAATATTAATTAATTCATTGCATGCCGGAGAAATATTTGGTAACAATTTGCTTTTTTCAAGCGATCCAATATTTAGAGGAGATGTAATTGCACGCGAAAAAAGTGTGGTAGCCTTTATTAATAAAGAAAATTTAATTTATTTACTACAAAACAATACTGAGTTTTTAACTCAATATTTAAAAGCTCAATCCGATTTTGGTAAATCGCTTAATTCACGTATCCAATTACTTTCTTTTAATACCGCAGAAGAAAAATTATTTTATTACGCTAGCAAATCCAATAACGTAATTGAATTTAAAAATGTCACTTCTTTAGCTGCAACAATCGGTGTGCAAAGGGAAACTTTATCGCGATTATTAACTAGTTTAGTGGAACGCCATTTAATTAAAAAAGAAAAGGGAAAAATTACTATCTTAAAGAAAAAGCGTTAACCTATTTGGTAACGCCTTTAATTTCTAATAAATTTTCGTATAACGCAAGTCTAGTTAGTAAACCAACACCTCCAGGAACTGGAGTTTGCAATTTGACTGGTAAATTAGCAAGCGCATCACCAATTAAACCTTGCTCAGTACGATTGATGCCAACATCAACAATTGTGGCATCTTTTTTATATGTGAAACGATTATCTAAGAAAGCAGCCTTGCCAATTGCGATGACAATGACATCGGCGCGAGCGATAAAATTAGCCATGTCTTCTTGAGTTGTTTTACTATGTAAAATAGTGACATTCATACTTTCCTTTAGAAGTAGTCTAGCCATCGGTTTTCCAACGATGTTACTACGGCCAATGATGACTGCGTTTTTACCTAGTAATGGCACTTGCTCATGCTTTAGATAATTTAAGATGCCTTTAGGAGTGCAAGCAACTAAGGAAGAAAGAGGGTGGAAACCATCAACATCTTTTTTTGGAGAAATTGATAGTTTTATCAGCTCTTCGTCGATACCTTTTGGCAATGGCATTTGCACGATAAAACCATCGTGCACATTATCATTATTCAGTTCATCAATGACTTTAAGTAGTTCGGCTTGAGTAGTGGTAAGCGGAAGCTTAATGAGTTCAGCTTTAATGCCTAATTCTTCAGCATCTTTAAGTTTACCTCTAACATAAGCAGTACTACCTGCATCTTCATTAACTTGGACAATGGCAATACTTGGTTTTTGTGTCAAAGTGGCCACTAGATTTTTGATCTCTTCTTTTCTTAGTGCTACGTACTCTTTAATGGTCATAATTTTTCATCCACAATTTCTTTAAGTTGTTTACCGGTATATTGTCTAAGTTTAATGCCCGCGAGTTCAAGCATTATCTTACTTGATTGAGTAGGAATGGTTTCTGCGTATTTGTTTTCTAAATAAATAATTTCTTTGATACCTACTTGAATACAAGCTTTCGCGCATTCGTTACATGGGAAAAGAGTAACATACAACCTACAACCATTTAAGGCACTTCCGTTACGAGTATTTAAGATTGCATTAAACTCAGCATGGCAAACATATAAGTATTTAGAATCTAGATCAATACCTCTATTCCAAGATAATTTTGTCTCATCTAAACCTCTAGGCATGCCATTATAACCAATTGAGACGACCTTGTTGTCATCATCAACCACACATGCGCCAACTTTGGTATTGGGATCTTTGCTTCTTAAGGCGCTAAGAGAAGCAATACCCATAAAGTATTCGTCCCAAGAAATATTATTGTAATTCATATATCTCTTATTATATTGAAATTTGACTTTAAGACAACGAAATATTAATATATTAATATCTTAATTTATGGCAATTGTCGGAATCGATACCCTTTCTTTGTTAGATTACCAAGACAAGTTAGCTTGTGTTGTTTTTTTTAAGGAATGTAATTTTCGTTGCCCGTTTTGCCATAATGGTGATTCCGTATTAAACGCTAGTGATACCATCAGTTTTGATGAGTTATTAAATTATCTAAAAACACGTGTGGGCTTAATTGACGCAGTCGTTTTTTCTGGTGGTGAACCAACACTAGAAAAAGATTTAGAGGTTAAAATCAAAGCGGTCAAAGATTTGGGTTTTTTAGTGAAGTTAGACACTAATGGCACTAACCCTGAAACGCTAAAAAAACTATTCGATTTTGGACTAGTTGACTATGTGGCGATGGATATAAAAAATACTCCTACTTTATACGCAAAAACTTCTGGCGTTACTCATCTTGATATAGCATCAATTCAACGCAGCATTGCTTTAATTATTGCTCGTGCTCCTGATTATGAATTTAGAACTACTTTAGTAAAAGAGTTTCACGAACACATGGATGTACAAGAATATCTATCGTTTATTAAAGGCGCTAAAAGATTATTCTTACAAAAGTTCGTCGATCGTGAAGGTTGCATACAAAAAGGCCTCCATGAAGTTAACTACAAAGAGGCCGAAGTGTTAAAAAATACGTTGATTAATGTAATTCCTGAAGTAGAATTACGTGGTTATTAAACTAATGGGTATGTAAGTACTTATCCACGAATACTGAAGCAATCGAGGCGTCACCGAAAGCATTAGCTAATTGGCAGACGTCTTTTTTTCTCGTATCGCCTATTGCGAAGAAACCACTTAGTGAAGTTTCCATTCTTTCATTAGTAACAATGAAGCCACGTTCATCGGTTTGGACTAACGCTTTGAAAATATCGTTTTGTGGCACTTGGCCAATGGCGATAAAAACGTTATTAGTTGGATAGTCGTGAATGGTGTGGTCTTTGGTGTTTTTAAACCTAAGACCGGCAAGTTCGTTTTTCCCCAAAAATGCGATGCAATTCATATTATGAGTAACATGAACATTAGTTCTTTCTCTTAAGCGATCAATGAGAATTTGATCAGCGAAGAAACGGTCGAATAATGTGAACACATAGACATTAGTGGAAGTATTAGACAACATGAGTGCATATTGTAAGGCCGTATTAGCGTCTCCGATTAAATAAGTATCCTCGTCTTTATAAAACGCGCCATCACATACAGCACAATAAGAAATGCCTTTTCCGATAAAATCTTCTTCGTTTGGTAAGTTCATCTTACGGTGTTTGACCCCGTTTGCTAAGATGACTGCTCTAGACTGATAAGAACGATATTTAGTTGTCACATCAAATGTTTCGTTAACTTTCATTACTCTAGTAACTTCTTCGAGTTCGAACTTCGCTCCTAGAGCAAGAATTTGTTCAAATAAGTTATTGGAAAATTCTAAACCAGAAATATCTTTAATACCTGGAATATTTTCCACTCTTGGGGAATTTGCTATTTGTCCACCAAAGTTTTCTTTTTCTAAAATTAGGACTGAATGACCGGCTCTTAATAGGTTAAGTGCTGCACTCATTCCGGCTGGACCGCCACCAATGATAATGACGTCAACCATAGTTAGTTCAATCCCTCGATATAGCCTTTAATATTTGAGGCATTTTCGAAGACATCATAACCGCCTTCAACTTTAGGAACAATGAGAGTTGGTGCTTTTCTGATATTGAAAGCTTTGGACTTTTCAATGTTTTCTTCAGCATCGACAACTGTGTATTTGATATTAGCGTTATCTAATAGCATCTTGGCCATTTTGCAATTCGGGCAAGTCTTAGTGGCAAAGAGTAAGATTTCAGCGCTCTGAGGAGCTGGAGTTTCCATTTCTTCTTTACTACCAACAACACCAGCAACTTTGTTGGTGAGTTTTGATTTGCTTAATTCATATTCTTTTCTATTTTGGAATTCTTCGACTTTACCATCATTCCAGTTTTGAATTGGACGATAGTAACCAGTAATACGAGAATACACTTCTGTCTTTCTGCCGCATTTTGGACATTCATATTCTTCACCATTGATGTAGCCGTGATCTCTACACACACTATAGGTTGGTGACATTGTGTAATAAGGAATATGATAGTTTTCTGCAATTTTCTTCACTAAGTTCATACAAGATTTCCAGTTTGGAAGTTTTTGTCCTAAGAAACAGTGGAAGACAGTGCCAGAAGTATATAGAGTTTGTAAGCCATCTTGGATATCAAGAGCTTTGAAAACGTCTTCTGTATAACCTACTGGTAAGTGGGAAGAGTTGGTGTAATATGGGGTATGACCATTTTCAGAAGCAGTAATAATATCAGGATATAAAGCCTTATCGTGTTTAGCCAAGCGATAGGAAGTAGATTCAGCAGGTGTAGCTTCTAAGTTATATAAGTCACCATATAATTCTTGATAATCAGAAAGCTTTTCACGCATATGATTAAGTACTTCTTTTGTGAAGGCAATGCTATCTTCATTAGTTAAATCATTTCCTAACCAACGAGCATTTAAGCATGCTTCATTCATACCGACCAAACCAATCGTGGAGAAGTGATTGTTAAAGTTACCCAAATAACGTTTGGTGTATGGATATAAGCCAGCGTCCATTAAGGTGGTAATCGTGTTACGTTTGACTTTCAAAGATCTAGCAGAAATATCCATGATGCGATCTAAACGGCGATAGAAATCCGCTGCATCAGTTGCTAAATAAGCAATGCGAGGCATATTGATGGTAACAACACCGATTGAGCCAGTTGATTCGCCTGAACCAAAGAAACCACCAGATTTCTTTCTTAATTCCCTTAAGTCGAGTCTTAAACGGCAGCACATACTGCGAACATCACTTGGTTCCATATCGCTGTTAATATAGTTGGAGAAATATGGTGTTCCATATTTAGCCGTCATTTCAAATAATAATTTATTGTTTTCAGTTTCACTCCAGTCAAAAGTTCTCGTGATGGAGTAAGTAGGAATAGGATATTGGAAACCACGGCCGTTAGCATCGCCTTCAATCATGATTTCGATAAATGCCTTATTGACCATCGCCATTTCTTTTACGCAATCTTTATATTTAAATGGCATTTCTTTACCACCCACTAAACAGTTGAGTTCAGCCATATCATTTGGCACAACCCAGTCAAGTGTAATATTGGTGAATGGAGCTTGTGTACCCCAACGAGAAGGAGTATTCACACCATAAATGAAAGATTGGATGCATTGTTTTACTTCCTTATAGGTTAAGTTATCTGCCTTAACAAACGGCGCTAAATATGTATCAAAAGAGGAGAATGCTTGAGCGCCTGCCCATTCGTTTTGCATGATTCCTAAGAAGTTGACCATCTGGTTGCAAAGAGTACTTAAGTGATAAGCAGGAGAAGAAGTGATTTTTCCAGGAACACCACCCAAACCTTCTTGAATGAGTTGTTTTAAAGACCAACCAGCACAGTAACCAGTCAACATTGATAAGTCATGAATGTGAATTTCGGCGTTTCTATGAGCATTAGCAATTTCGTCATCATACACTTCACTTAACCAATAATTAGCTGTCACAGCGCCGCTATTTGACAAAATAAGCCCACCGACAGAATAAGTAACGGTGCTATTTTCTTTAACGCGCCAGTCATTAATGTTCAAATAATTATTAACGACATTCTTGTAGTTGAGGTTTGTTTCTTTAATTTCACGTAACTTTTGGTGTTGCTTACGATAAATAATGTAAGATCGTGCGACATCGACGTATCCAGCTTGAATCAAAACGATTTCAACGGAATCTTGAACATCCTCAACACCAACTACTTCATTTACAATTTTCTTATTGAAATCAGCAGTAACGCGTAATGCGAGCATTTCGATAATGTCATGATTGTAAAACTTGTGTTCGGCCATGAACGCTTTTTCAATAGCGTTTTCGATCTTAGTAATATCAAAATCTTCGATAGTACCATCTCTTTTTTTGATCTTTAGCATAAAAAATCCTCCTGTAAGAATTGTTGTAAGTAAAAACTATCAATGCGATAGACCTAGCATCTATCGTTGAAAGTTACAATGACATGCTATGGTGTCATTATATTACAGGAAGAAAATTGCGAATCAAAACGAAAAAATATCAAATCTATACACTGTCTAGTTTTCTGATTTTTTCTCTTTATTTGCATTTCCAAATGGGGTATTTGAATTCTTTTTATTTATATTTTCATTAACGGCCGCACCGAAAATACTATAGGCTATATCAGTCATTTCTTTGGCTTGTAGGTTGATGCCGAGATCGAACCACATCGCTAATACGTTAGCAATGCCACCAGCGAGGAAAGCAGCTGCCACGCGATTAAAAACGATATTTTCAGTGCCTGACAAATTCCATCTAGTGGCTAAATATAAACCATAGTCTGTGAATTTTTGAAGAAGCAAATTTTCTTTGCCAGCACGCTTTAATATGGTCACTTGACGGGCATATTTATGGACATAATTAAAAACTTCTAATAGGAAAGAATAAACATCGGCGACATTTTTCTCATTAATTATGCGTACAAAGTCTTCAAAGCGTTCATCGCAGTAATTAATAAAAATATCTTCTTTGTTGTTGTAATAACGATAAAATGACATTCTGGACAAGTTAGCTTGTTTGCAGATGTCAGTGACGGTAATTTCGTCGTATGAATGTTTTGACATTAAATAGTAAAGGGCAATATTTATATAATCTTTCGTATTATGTTTATGAAAACCCATAATGGATGACCTCGCTTGTTACAAGAGTAACACAGGCCAATTATCTTGTTCAATAAATTGTTTTAAATTCAACCCCTTTAAATTTGTTTTAACAAATAAAACTTGTGTGAATATTAATCAACCTTTACAATGAAAACATGGAAAAAAGTCAAAGAAAAGTAAATTCTTTTTCTGTCAACCGCACCGTCTATTTGATGGGGCTTTTTGACTGGGAATTGACTAAAGAAGAAAAACTTAACAATGGTGATAGTGTGCTTTGTTTTTCTCGCGATAACGAAACGCCTTATTACCAACAGTTGGTGGAAATAGAAAAAGAAATGGAGCCAAAACTTATTCCAATGTGGATATTTATTGCCGCTGTCTCTTTATCATTCATCACTTTTACTATTTATTTAATTCTCTTCTTATTCATGCGCGATAACTTTCCTACCATTCCCTATTTCTTTGCTTTCTGCGTCCCAGGAATGCTATTATTATTTTCTTCAACAGTCATCTTTTATTATCGTAGTAAACAAGTGTTGACTTTTATTAAAAACGAGCCAGAAAGACTGAAAGACATTCAAACGAGAGTTTACGAATTGAAAGCCAAATATGGAAAAGAAGAAAAAAAGAATCAAAATTAGTCAAATTGATAAATATACCGCTTTATATGGAAAGTTTGGTTGGTACCAAGCCGGCACTGAAAAACCAAAAAAAGATAATACGGTCGTTTTAATTTTACAAAGAGATAAAAAACAAATCGGCAAAAACTACAATAAAGTCAAAGCTGTTGAAAAAGAATATGAAGGAATGAAAAAAGTTTCACCCAAGGTCGCGATTATCATGGCGATCATTGGTGGAGCATTTCTCGGTGCTTATTTTTTTACTAAAGAGACATTTTTTCTTTATATCATTTTTCTCTATGCTTCTTTAACCTGCTTTTTTGTTGCAGCATTCGCTTTAGTGGTATTTATTATTTTGTTCATAAATAAACCTAAAGTTATTAAATCGCTGATACAAAAAGCCGGCGTTTTATCAGGCGCAATTAAACAATATCCACTGCCACAAAATATCCTAAAGGAAAATTCTGGCTGTTGGACCATCAGAAAAAGTTTTGGAAAATCCTTCCCTTTAGCGAAGCGTTAAAAGGTTTATATACGCATATACGTGCATATTAGTTGACAGAACCCCCATATTTGTTTATGATTTTTTCTAATGAAGGAGGGGACTTAACTATGTTACAGCTAGTAAAAATTGAAAAAAATTACCCTATGAAAGACCAGGAACCCGTCCGGGCTTTGCGTGGTGTTTCTATCAATTTCCGACGCAATGAATTTGTGGCAGTGCTTGGCCCTTCTGGATGTGGAAAGACTACTTTATTAAATATTATCGGTGGCTTAGATCGTTACTCTAATGGCGATTTAATCATCAAAAACAAATCGACAAAAAATTACACCGATTATGATTGGGATACTTATCGTATTCATTCTATTGGTTTTATTTTTCAGACATATAATTTAATCGGTCACCAATCGCTAGTGCGCAACGTCGAACTAGCCCTCACCATCGGTGGTGTATCCAAGAAGGAAAGAAAAGAAAGAGCATATGAAGCTTTAGCCAAAGTTGGCTTAAAGGGCTTAGAAAATAAAAAACCGAACCAACTATCTGGTGGACAAATGCAAAGAGTGGCAATCGCTCGTGCTTTAGTTAATAATCCAGAAATTTTACTTGCCGATGAACCTACCGGCGCACTTGATAGTGAAACATCAACTCAAATCGTTGATTTATTAAAAGAAGTTGCAAAAGATCGTTTGGTCATCATGGTTACCCATAACCCTGATTTGGCTAATCGTTATGCCACGCGTATTATCAATATGGTTGATGGCGTTGTTACTGGCGATAGTCGTCCTTTTGATGGAAAAGAAGAAATTATTCCTGCAATTAAAAAAGAAGAACCTTCTAAAGATAAAAAAAATAAGAGTGCAATGTCTTTTTGGACGGCGACCACTTTATCCGTTGCTAACTTAATATCCAAGGCCAAAAGAACCATTTTAGTTGCTTTCGCTGGAAGTATTGGTATATTTGGCGTTTCGACCGTTTTAGCCGCTTCTACTGGTGTGCGTGGTTATATTGGATCAATGCAAAACGACATGTTGTCGAGTTATCCAATTACTATTCAAGAAGAAGCGATTGATTTTTCAAGTTTAATGAGTGCTTTATCCGAAAATACTTCGGTTGAGATTCCAGAATTCGATAGAAATAGTGAAGTCGGTTTAAATTCAATGATTGATTACTTGATGAAACGTTATAAAGATCTTTCGCAAGTGAAAACCAACACTATTAATGATGATTTAGTGCAGTTTGTAAAAGAAATTCCTAAGGAATATGTTTCAGCAATGTCTTTTGATTATGGTGTTGATGTTACTAATAACATCTTTACCACTTGGAAACCAAGTCCTGAAGATGATGAAATGGTTGTTTCGCTTAACGGATTAACGCAACGTTATGTCGCTGAACTTAAAACTGTTCAAGGCTTTTCGCAATACGCAACATTTGTTGATTTATTTACAAACTTCATGCGACTTATTCCTGGAGAAGCTGGTGCAAAAGAATATATTCTTTCACAGTACGATTTATTGGGCGATTCTCATTTTCCAGAAAGCGAAAATGAAATCATGTTAGTGGTGGGTAATAATACTACTTTAACTGACTTAAATTTCGCTCAGCTTGGTTTCTATGAAGAAAAAGAAGTAATTAACATCGCGCAAAAAGCCGTTGCAAAAACCGATGAAAATAATACGCTTACAGACGAAGAATTAGATGAATTATATCCATATACTACTTCGTTTAAATATGAAGACTTACTCGGACAAAAACTATATTACGTCCCACATGATTCTATGTATCGGTACGACGATATTAAGTTACGCGATTATATTGAGTATAGCGCGACTTTAACCGATACCGTCGGGATGCAACTATTTATCTTGCAATATAATGAGGCGAGCGACCTTTTAACAGGCGCGGTCGTTAAGCTTGCTGGATTTAGTTCGGACATTATTTATTTTGCTCGCACTGAACCTAGAAACCCAAACATTGATCCCATTTATGGCCCATGGCTTGGCCAAAATGTTGATGGCACAACCACTTACGCTTTAACGTTAAATGAAGGAGAAGCTTCGGCAACTTTAATTACTAATCCAGGCCCAGGCCAAACGACCTCAACAGTCGTAACTTCAGTTTCCGCGACCCCTAGAGAAGAAAAAATTACTGGTTACCAATACGACGCTGAAATCGATATTGAAGCAGTGAGTGATAAAACCGAAATGACTATTGCGGGTATTTTAAGACCAAAGCAAGGAGTTACTTTTGGTAGCTTAGCGCAAGGTGTGTACTACACAAAAGCATTTCAAGATCGTTATATGGAAGATGCTTATAATAGTGAAATTGTGCGTAATGAAAATTATGGAATCGAGGCTTATTTTGGCAGCGAAAAAGAAAAAACTAGTCCATATCAAGCCTATGTTACTTTTAAATATACTGATTTTTCCGACCCGGATAACCCGATAAAAAACCAAGATGGCTACGCAAGTTCACTTAACGGCGCTAGTGGTTTAGGTGCATTAGGGGCAATGTTTGGTGGCGCTGGAGGAGGGAGTGATTATTTTGATCAGGATAGTATCTATCTACGAGCATTGAGCGGATTAAAAATTGTCACCCATGTTGACGAAGATGAAAATCAAACTTATACCTTAGAAAAGTTACCAGAGACAATGAGTATTTATCCCGATAACTTTGCGCAAAAAGACTTGGTGACTAAATACTTAGATTCATGGAACGAAGAAGGAGACATTGTTTTATATGATGGCACAGCGCAAGAAAAAGTATTAACTTTATCAATACGTGATGAATTAACTTATACCGATGCAATTTCTTTAATAATTGCGGTCATCGACAACATGATTACGATAATTACGACTGCCTTAGTGGTGTTTACTTCACTTTCACTTGTCGTTTCTTGCTTTATGATTGCGGTTATTACTTATATTTCCGTCATCGAAAGAGTTAAAGAAATTGGCGTCATTCGTTCTTTGGGCGGCCGCAAGAAAGACGTTTCACGTCTATTTATCGCAGAAAACCTCATTACTGGTTTACTGAGCGGCATAATTGGTTTAATATTAACTGCGCTCATTTGTGTGGTCATTAATATTGTCATCTCGCTATTCGATATCCCAGCGATTGCGGTGTTGACTTTACCGATCATCGCCATTATGCTAGCGCTTAGCGTTTTCTTATCCGTGATGTCTGGCCTAATTCCTTCTATGCATGCTTCACGGCAAGATCCAGTCATCGCTTTAAGGAGTGAATAATGAAAAAAGTCGCGTTAATTTCTTTAGGGTGCCCCAAAAACCTTGTTGATAGTGAAAATATTTTAGGACTATTAATTAGAAATCATTATCAAATTGTAAAAAATAAAGACGAAGCTGATCTTATTATCATCAATACTTGTGGCTTCATTGAATCTAGTAAAAAAGAAAGCATTGATGTCATTTTAGATAATATTAATAAAAAGCAAAAAGTCGTGGTCACGGGTTGCTTAGTAAATCGCTATGTCGAACAACTTAAAGAAGAAATCCCTGAAGTAGATTTATGGATTCCAATTCGCGATTATCCGCGCTTTGCCACGCTTTTAGCCACTGTCGGCGAACCAGTCACTAATTATGAAGGGTTAAACGATCAGCTTCGTTTGGTGTCTACAGGCAACTACTCAGCTTATTTAAAAATCGGTGAAGGTTGTTCCAACAACTGCACTTACTGTGCTATTCCTTTAATTCGTGGTCCTTATGTTTCTCGTTCTTTTGAAAGCATTATTGAAGAAGCAAAGCAACTCGCTAGTAAAGGGTATAAAGAACTAATTGTTCTTGAACAAGACACCACGCGTTATGGTTGGGATCTTAAACCTAGAAAAACGATTGTTGATTTGATAAAAGAATTGTTAAAAATTAATGGGCTCGAATTTATTCGTTTACTTTATTTATATCCAGATGAGATTAGTGATGAGCTCATTGACCTAATGGCAAAAGAACAAAAATTAACACCATATTTTGATATTCCAATTCAACATTCAGAAGACAATATCTTGAAAGCTATGAACCGTCGTGGCAATAAAACATTACTTACAAACTTATTTAAGAAAATACGAGAAAAAGTACCAAATGCTATTTTAAGAACGACGATCATGGTCGGCTTTCCAGGTGAAACTAAAAAAGACTTTGATAACTTAATGAAGTTTGTTGAAGAAATTAAGTTCGACCATTTGGGGGCATTTAAATTTTCTCGCGAAGAAGGAACGCCTGCTTATTCTTTCCCACATCAAGTTAGACCATCAACCAAACAAAAACGCTTAGATGCGCTTATGACTTTGCAACAAAAGATTTCTTATACGCAAAACAAAAAACATCTCGGTGAAACGATGAAGGGTTTAGTAATTGGTAAAGAAAATGGTTATTATTTATTGAGAAGCTATTTCAATGCTCCAGATGATATTGATGGAAAAATAATTTTTTCTTCTAATAAAGTTTTAAAAGAAGGCGAAATCGTCACCGTTAAAATCACCGAGAGCTATGTGTATGATATATTTGGAGTAATGGTGGATGAAGCTTAGTCAATTTGACCTATATCAAAAAGTAATATTGATTGTTGGAATATTATCAGTAATTGCGACGATCATTGTTTTCTTACTGATGAATGCACAAGCAATTATTACGTATGATGAGTTAGGTATTATAGCTTCAATCAAGTTTCCTTTAGCTTTACAAAGCCTGTTTAGTATTTTTTTCTTTCTGAACATTTTATGTGTCACTTGGTTTATCGTTCGTCAAGCCACGAGTAAACTAAGAGAAAAGGAATATAATCAATAAGTTTTTCTATTGATATAGAAGCACTTTTATGTATAATGATTTGTGCTGCCCCCTTAGTAAAATGGTATTACACATCCATGGTAAGGATGAATCGGTGGTCCGATTCCGCCAGGGGGCACCAAGATATTTATAACCTAGTTTTACTAGGTTTTTTAATTTTTTTGGCATTTGTGAGCACATTAAGGCAATGATTTAATTAGTTAATTTTGTAAATTTTCT
>Ga0123334_1001826_pt1 | contig 25778 bp, 22 predicted proteins | sample BiotimSIPDNA_FD_89706 | JGI IMG/M metagenome (GOLD analysis project Ga0123334, IMG submission 89706) | Anaerobic biogas reactor microbial communites from Washington, USA - Biogas_R1 time_0 SIP DNA | ecosystem: Engineered > Bioreactor > Anaerobic > Unclassified | place: Washington, USA... | reverse complement strand
TTTGTCATATCTGTTTTCGCACACAAGTCAGGAAAAATGGGTAAAATGTATCAAGGCGTATCTAAACAGCAACCTCTCTTTGATTGAGTTCTTTTAGATTATAGGGAAATGTGAAACAGTAACCATAACGTTTTTCGGAAATGTTTTAGCTTCGGCGAGGACGCCTCAGCGAACGGAATTAGGATTTCGCGTGGCGAGATGCCAAGCAAACGATTTTACTTATCTCCTGCTGGCGTTACGCTGTGCAGTTTTAGGGAGCGCGTGGCGAAGTATGGGTAGCTCAGGATTCGTGACTCATCGGACGCCACGCGCCAGTTGGATAGGCTGTTGTTTGGCATAGCTGCTGCCAGGCTTCCCTGCTGATGCATGGCGTCTGCGCCATGCATCTTAGTATCAAGGGGAGCTCACGTTTGAACTTAGTAGAATGGCATGTTTTCCCAATGCGATCTTAGTTGATGAATTCAATCTCCCAGATGTGAATATGTGGCTGGGGGTTGGAAGCGCTTTCCTGCAGGCTGATTGTCAGTTCTTCAACCGAAAAACTTCCCGGAAAATAGGTTTCCAACCAATCGTTTGTCTCAAATCCAAAGCTTTGTGTTGCAGAACGCAGGGTTTGATCTTCACCTGCGAGCTTAATTTCCGCGACGAGCACGGATGGAGGCTGACCAATGAGCAGGCGAATGCCACGCATCTCAATGGGTTTTTCAAAGACGATTTTGATAGTAAGTGGGTTGGCTTCCAACCCGCGGATGAGGGTGTTGGTATCGCCATCAAAGACGTTATAAATTTGTCCGATATCCAGCATTGGGTAAGTGATTTCAAGGTCCTGGTCGAACAAGTGCAGCACGCTCGTTTCCGGTTCAGCGCGTCTGGCTTTTTCGCGGTCAAAGATTTCCTGCGCGTCATCCACATAGCGTAATGTGGCGAAATAGAAGCCAACCCTGCCATCAGGCCAGGTCAGGCTGTGTACCAATTCAAGGTCTGTAAATTTATTGCTTGACCGTGCGGCGTCAAAATCATCAGGGGGCATCACAAAGACCATGTTTTTATCAAGCTCCCGAAGGCTGTGAGTCCAGTCTTTGATGCTGTTGACCTCGACAGGCAAAGGATCTCCAAGAAAGAAAGAAAGGATGACGTCGGTGTTATTCGCCCAGGTGGGGCTGACGATGATTTTCTTGTCAGGGTGTTCGGATTGGTAGTGTTTGATTTCAGCGGAAAGTTCCTTGCCACCCCATTGCATACCATATAAGCCGTAATCGTGATACCAGGTGGGTGCTTTGGTGATGGCGTTGTGGGTCATAAAGCTAACGGAGGCCACCAAAGCGATGAGTACTAAGGCAACTGGCAGGATGGCCTTTTTGGGCTTGTCTGTCAACCAACGCAAATGCGAATCAAGCCCCAGGCATGCAAGCATAGCCAGGGGAACAACAGTGACCAAATTGCGTGTGATAGCGACATCGGCAAGCGCGGCACCACTGGGCGCGACCAGCAGGGCAATTAATACCAGGCGCCAGGCGGGGTTTTTGATTTTGCTAAAGGCTTTGAGAATTGCCAAAGCGATGAAGGGTGATAAGAGGCGTGGAAAATGCGCCATGTTTTTCATCTGATGACGAATGAGGTCGGTTTGATTGGGTGAAAACCAATACCGCGGGTCAAGTCCTTTGATATAACGCTTAAAGAACTCACTCAATTTGCTGGCAAGGGGCGCGTTGCCAACCCAATAGCTTTGCAGGATGCTGAGATGTCGCCCAAGGGATTCGGGGTGTCGGATTCTAAACAGAACATAAGGCAATGCGAGTACAAGCAGCGTGATGACGCCCAACCAGGGCACTTTTTTATCTTTAAAGTGGTAGCGCCAGTCAACGATGAGCATAAATAAGCCACTAAGGATGACCACCAGTTGCAAGGGCGCGTAGGCATAAAAAGTGAGGGCGCCAAACAAGAGCGCGATTGGCAAAAAGTCGCGGTCTTGCATGCGGTAGCGCAGGTAAAAGTAGAGAAAGGTACAAAAAAGGGCGGTACCAAGCGCGGTTTCGAAAGCTGTGCGACTGTGTAAAAACCAGGCGGGTATCGCGCTTACCACGAAGGGCGCGAACCACCAGTATTTTATTTTAAAGAAATCGCGTAGCGCTAAACCAAGCGTGAGCGGAAAGATGAGTGTGAGCAGAGCAGAGATGCCACGGGTGAGCCAGATGGAGCGCTCAAATGGCGCGACCAGGGTCTGCAACCATACCGAGAGGCTGAGGTTATATTGCCCACCGTTCTCAAAATAGATGGGGATTTGCCCACTGGCGTCTTTAAAACCATTTTCAATCATCTTGGCGGCTAATTGAGTTTGAATAGCTTCGTCAGAGAAGAAATAAATGGGAAATTTGTCGAGTGCTACAAAACGCGTAGCCAGATAAAGCGCCAAGCCAAGCACGAAGAGTAGTTCAACCCAGCCGAAGGGATGTTTTTCGCTGGTGATATTTTTGCGTGGCACGGAACTGTCTGGTTGTATCATGCTTTGTTTTATCGCTTTCTTCTGTGGTTTATTCAAGCACTGATTGGAAGAACGCCAATAATCTTACCATTGCCAGGGTGTCAAGTTGGCAGTAATCAAGCAGGTTTTGTTTGGTTTCTGCCATCGCGTCTTCAGAAAGTAGCCCAGCGTTCATTTGCCACCACGCCACACTGGCTTTTGAGCCAATATTGATGGGCAGTTCTTCGTAAGAAAGCTCTGGCACCAGCACAGGCAAGACATATTTGAGTCCATATCTGCCATTGAAACGCGGGTCGTAAAACATATGTTTGCTGACGAGATCCATCAGGTCAAATACACGACCGTTGACGTTTTCAAGGTAGGCACTGTGTCGTGGGTAAAGCTGCATGAGCTCTTTGTGGCGGGTAGTTTCAAAGTTTTTATTCCATACGATGACGCTGCCTTCGTTGCCCAGATCTTCCCGCAATTGTGCCATGAGAGCGGGCAGGGGGTTGCCAGGTTCAAAGCTGAGAAAGGCGAAATGCTCTAATTTGGCACTTGGATGGGCGATTTTATGGAGGGAATATTGGAATAAAATTTGTTGTTGGGGCCAGTGGCCATCAAAAAGCGGGATCGCAGAGATGCAGGATTCATAATCAAGGAACCACAAGGGATATTCCAGACTGTCTAAAGCGTTTTTAAGTTGTGTGCGGTCGATATGCACGCGGTTTTGCTGGGCGCAATCCACCACCCGACGCTGTGATTCGCTAAGCGCGAAATCCTTGGGGATATCGTGAATACTGAGCGCGCCGATATCCAGCAGGGCTTGTTTTTTATCAGCTGTAAGGCGTGGGACATCATAAATAGATTGCTCGGGCAGGTCTGGATGGCATAAATCCGGGTAGGGGCAGTCCCTTGGTTTCAGGCAGTGCGCGGCTTTGGTGTAGTCTTCCAACTGTGCCACACGCAATGCCTCGGGGCGGATGAGAAGCACCTCAGGCACAGCCTTTTGAACCTCGTCTGTTATATCGGCGAGCATAAAAAGCTCGTCAATGGCTAAGTCACCTTGCCTGTGATAGTCCCTGTTGAGATGCATCAGGATACATTTGCTGACCTTAAGCTGATTTTGCAGAATGGCAAGTTGAAAAGCAAGGTCGGGAATGTGGTCTTTCTTCACCTCGGTACTGCTTTTGACTTCAATGAGCTCGTAGGTATCGGCCTCAGTGTCGTGGATGAGAAAATCGACACGGGCCTGGCAGGGTCCATCGCTAAAGCTTTGTTGGTAAAGCAGCTGGCATGTGGGGCGCGATTTGACGCTTTCCGTGAGGTAGTCAAAGGCGAGTTTTTCGACACGTTTGCCATCCTCCATTTGATGCAGGGACAAGGGGTCAAATGGTAATTGTTCAACTGTATGCTTTAGCGCCCAAAGGTGGCGCGGGGCATCAAGGTAGGCGAGATAATCCGATTTGCTGATGCTGATGTTTTGGCTCATGCTTCCTCCGGTTAAATTATATCAATGCTTGGCTTCCTACGGTATAATAGCCTTTTGAACAAAGACAAGGAACAGATATGCAATTGGAAAAAATTAGCCCAGAAGCGTTTGAGAAGATCGTAGATATGGCTGCCTTCGCGCTTGAACCCGAAGAAAAAGCCTATTTACTTGAAGAACTCAACCATCAACTGCAATCCGTGCAGGAACTTTTAGATATCCCCCTCGAAGAAAGCTCTGCTTCTTCTCTAAATAAGATCCCTCGTGTAGGTGACGCGCCTCGCCAGGATAAATGGCAGGCATTTGACACGCCACGTGGCATCGTAGAACGCGCGCCACAAAACGAGGACGGTATGTTTTTGGTGCCTGAATCGGCTGGCGGAAAGGACCTGTCATGAGCTATACACAACTTTCTGCCCGTGAAATAGCCCAAAAAGTACAAGCCGGAGAGCTCAAAGCCTGCGATATGCTTGAAGCATCCCTGGCGCAAATCCGCGCGGTAGATGGCGACTTTGGCAGCCTGGATGGCCAGCTGACCGACCCCGAAACCGATAATAAAGTACATGCTTTTATCTCTTTGACCGAAAACATGGCGCATGCCCAGGCGCAAGCGGTGGAGGACAAAGTGGCAAAAGGCGAAGATGCCGGTTTGCTGGCAGGTGTGCCCGTTTCGATCAAGGACATTTTCGCGCTTGAAAATACCGTTACAACAGCCGCTTCGCGTATGTTGCACAATTACCGCGCGCCATACACGGCAACCGCGGTACAGAAGCTGATGGATGCCGGCGCGCTAATTGTGGGCAAGGTCAATTTGGACGAATTTACTTTTGGCTCTTCCAATGAGTCGAGCGCTTATCAGCCCGCGAGCAATAATCCCTGGAACACCGCGTATGTGCCAGGTGGCTCTTCGGGCGGTTCAGCAGCCTCAGTAGCCGCTGAAGAAGCAGTCCTTTCGCTTGGCACGGATACCGGTGGCTCCATTCGCCAGCCGGCAGCTTTTTGTGGCGTGGTTGGTATGAAGCCCAGTTACGGGCGCGTTTCCCGTTATGGCTTGATCGCTTTTGCCTCATCGCTGGATTGCCCCGGGCCTCTGGCGCGCAATGTGGAAGATGCCGCTTTGATGCTTCAGGTGATGGCAGGCGCTGATGAGCGCGATGAAAGCAGCGCGACCTTGCCTGTGCCCAATTATCTGGAGGTACTCCAGCAGGATGTGAAGGGCATGCGCATTGGTCTTTCGTCAGATTATACCGGAATTGCCTATCCAAACCACACAACGGGCGAATTTGAAGTTATTCCGGTGCAGGATGAAATAAAGCAAGCCACGCTGGATGCGGCTGAACAACTTGCCCGCCAGGGCGCGGAAATTATCGAAAATGTGCCCATGCCGCATACACGCTATGGCATTCCCGTTTATTTTGTGGTTTCGCGCATTGAAGCCGCCTCGAACCTGAACCGCATGGATGGCGTGAAGTACGGTTATACCGTGGCAGACGCGCGTGACTTGCAAGACCTTTACACAAGAACACGCACAGAAGGCTTTGGCCTGCAACCCAAATTGCGCATTTTGATGGGCGCCTATCTGAGCGCGACATCGAAAAAAGTCAACTACTATCAACTTGCCAGCCAGGTGCGTGGCATGATCAGGCAGGACTTTGAGCTTGCCTTTGACCCCAAGGGAGCTTATCAGCTTGACGCGCTTTTGACCCCCACAACGCCAACAACTGCCTTCAAACGAGCGGAAATTTTTGGCGATTCGGTTTTGATGCAATATGCCGATCAGATGACCGTCTCAGTGAACCATGCCGGCCTGCCTGCCATCACCGTGCCGGCAGGTTTGGATAAGATGAACTTACCGATCGGTATACAGTTTATCGCCAACCATTTCCAGGAGGAAACAATTTTACGTGCCGCTTATGCTTATGAGCAAACTACATTGGATGCGGCGTGGCGCAAGGTACGCCCAATGGCTTTGCAGGAGGTGAAATGATGAAGGACTACGAAATTATCGTAGGGCTTGAAACCCACATTCAACTCAACACTGAAACGAAGATCTTCTGCGCCTGCAAAGCCGACAGCTGGGAAGCTGAACCCAACACCAATATTTGCCCGATTTGTACAGGCCAACCCGGCGTTTTACCACGCTTAAATGCTGAAGCGGTGCAAAAAGGCGCGCTTTTAGCGGCAGCGATGCATGCTGAAATCAATCCTTGTTCACTCTTTGACCGCAAACATTACTTTTATCCCGATTTGCCCAAGGGTTTTCAAATCACGCAGCTCTTTGAGCCGATTGGAAAGGGTGGATATCTTGATTTATACATGCCTGATGGCGAGATAAAGCGTGTGCGCATTAACAAAATGCACCTTGAGGAAGACGCCGGCAAGACCAAATTGGAGCATGGCCAGCGCATGGTGGATCTCAACCGCGGTGGTGTGCCTTTGGTGGAGATGGTGACCGAGCCGGATTTGCGTTCCGGCGAGGAAGCCGCCCAATATCTCAGCCAGTTGCGTGAACTCCTGCGCTGGATTGGCGTGAGCGAGGCGGACATGGAACGCGGTCATTTGCGTTGCGATGCCAACGTTTCTATCCGTGAGAAGGGTTCAACTGTTCTTAACACCAAAACTGAGATTAAAAATGTCAACTCGATTGACTCCGTCCGCCAGGCGATAATCCAGGAAGCCAGGCGACAGATTGAGCTGGTTGAAAGCGGTGGCAAAGTGGAGCAATACACGCTTGACTGGGACGCCGATACCGGTAAGCTGAGCATGATGCGCTCAAAAGAGGGCGAAGCGGATTATCGCTACTTCCGCGAGCCTGACCTGCAGCCGGTTATCCTGAGCAACGAGGAAATTGAGGCGATCAAGGCAAGTTTGCCTGAATTACCCTATGCCCGACGCAGACGTTTTGTTGAAGACTATCACTTGAGCGCTTATGATGCCGAGGTTTTGACTTCAGAGCGTGGCCTTTCAGACTATTTTGAAGAGGCTGTTGCCTTGTATGCCAAAGAGCCTAAAACAATCAGCAATTGGATGATGAACGACATGATTCGTCTGATGAACGATACTGGCAAAAGCGCGCGGGATTTGGTGCTGAAACCATCTGCATTGGTTGAAATTGTAAAGCTTCTTGACGATGGCAAGATTAACGCCGCGACGGGGAAATCCTTATTGGTCAAGGTTGAGCAAACAGGAAAAGCGCCTGCCAGGATCGTTGAAGAAGAAGGTCTGGGCTTGATTGCCGACGCGGACAGTCTGCGAAGACAAATTGAAACCGTTTTAGCTGGCGCGCCCAATGAGGTAGCCGCTTACCGCGCGGGCAAAGAATCGCTCATGGGCTGGTTTGTAGGGCAGATCATGCGCGCGACAGGCGGTAAGGCTGACCCGAAATTGACTCGCGAGATTCTGGTGGGGTTGTTGAAAGAGTAGTTCGTTTGATAGAAACGCTAAATTGTTTTAACGGGCTAACTTGATGTTTTTGGATAGTGTCCGAACAAATAAGACTAGCTATGCCTGGCGTTTTCGCCAGGCATTTTTGCTTCGGCGAGCACGTCTCAGCGAACGGACTTATTCTCCCTGCCGGCGTCCCGCCGTGCAGATTATCCCTGTTCCGACGTGGTCTCCTGACCACGTGAGAACGGTTTTAGGGTTGCGCGTGGCAGGTTTTGGATAGACTAAGGTTCGTGTCAATCAGGACGCCACGCGCCAGCTGGTTTAAATACTGTCGCATGGCATCCGTGCCATGCGTTTTTTTGCGTATGGCGTCTTAGCCATACGCCAGGAAGAGAGAGGCGTTATTGGGTGCGCTTCAACGCCGGTGCGAGCGATGTCAGGGTAGCGCGATGAATTTAATCCACGTTGAGAATCAACGCGATCATCTTGATATCTTCATCACCAGTATTGCGGATGCCATGCTCGGCACCGTTGGGGCAGATGGCGACATCACCAGGGTAGATGGGCAGCCATTCGCCATTATCAAGCGTTTCGCCTGTTCCGCTGAGGATGACAATGGTTTCCTGCTCGCCTTTGTGGACATGCACACCGATGGAGCTGCCTGGCGGGATGCGCATATGGGCATATACGCGACCCTTGCCATGAAGTTCTTCGGGTTGCAAAAAGGGCGTGCGGTCGATGGTACCCTCACCACCCAAAAGTGCCGGACTGGGGAGTGTTGTTAAACTGTCTTTTCGTTTGATCATAATCTCACCTAAGCTTCTATTAAATCACAATTGGTTTTCCTGAATCAAAAAAGATTTGAACCTATCCTTACTGACGGTATGCGGTCAGGATATTGTAATCCTCATCGATTTCCACAATAAAGTCGCCATAAAGCGTTTTCATCTCCCCGTCATCCTGATAAGCGACGAAATAGGTTGATGTGGCATAACGACCATTCCAGCGCGCGTTGTAGACATTAAGACCGATTAAGGGGTATTTCCCTTCAAGCACGAGCTCGTTTTTTGCCAGCGTTTTTTCGATGATGGCGTTTGTTTCGGCTTGGTATTCTTTTAAGATAGATTCGATAGCTGGTGAGGTTTGGGTAGGTGTGGTATCTGGGAGGATGTCTTCTAATATTTTGACCGAGAAAGGTTCATCAGCAAAGCTTTCAAAATCAAAATCAGATTGTTTTTTGATGAAAGCAAGAAATAGCGCACCAATGGCGTAGGACACAATACGGATGGGCAGATAATTGGCTGGGTCCAGGATGGATTTTAGCGCGGTATCCCATTTGGCTTGCGCTTTGGCAGGGGCAAGTTGTTCCAGCGCGCGTAACTCAACATAGTTGGCGGCGCCTTCGATTTGCTCAATGTGTGCTTCATAGTCGTATTCATAGGAATGTTTTTGGGCGCGGCTCTTTCTTGCGCGTAGCAATGTTTCAAAATCGGCTGAAGGATCGTCTTTCAATAGGGCGGCAATGAGCTCAGCTTCCTGGAGTTTCGCGGAAAGATTCTCGCTTGTGTATTGGTAATGTAAGAGTGCATCTCTTTCATCAGGCCAGCGCGACTCGCCCGAGGTGTTTTGGAAGGCGTGAAACATTTCGTGGATGATTGAGGCACTTAGTTGATCCCAATCGCTGGGTGCTTCGGGGAGATACCAGATGGCGATGTGTTCGCCGTTGTACTGTATGGAGGTGTTCGCCAGGAAAGCCCCCGTCTTTTCGATGTAAGCACCATCGAAATAGCAGGCGGTGTCGTTGTAAACCGCGAACTTGGTTTTTTGGAATCCGCGCCATAATCGAGAAAAGTCAACCCGATCGACGCGTTGTTTTAGTTCTTGATATGCTATTGATAGATCCATGATACCTCTTCTTCTATCCAATGGCTGAGCCCATTATGGCTGTTCAATGCGAATGACATCCAAGACTGGTTCAATGGTGTTGATTTGTTCCACCTCGTAGTATTTTGCCGCACAAACGTTCACCCAATGTTTGGGGTTAAGGTCAATTTCAGCGATACCAACCAGGCTGTCCATGGCGGGCACCTGAATCTCAAGTCTGCCAGCCTCTTTTTGGCTTAGGATTTCTTGTTCTCTGCTATCCCATAAGCGCGCGCGTTCTTTTAAGATACTTGCCTGGTTGCTGGAATAGGTCATTAATTGGGCGAGAATAAGGATAATTGTTACCATGGAAAGCGTGAAATGAGGTTTTTTGTAACGCAACAGGAATATTGCCAAACCGATGGCCAAAGCAACGATGATGATCCAGGGCTTTTGTCCTAAAGTTGAAAAAAAGGACAGGACGTCTGGAGGGCGATGCAGGGCGGTTTTAGTGAGCATCCATAATAGGGCTGTTACGAGACCCAAAAAGATATTCAGCCATAAGAAAGTTTGCTGCGCTTTTGAATGGTCTTTTATAAAAATCTGTGTTTGAAAACTGATAAAGCACAGGTAAATAACAAAGAAAAATGTCGGAACGTTTAACGCGCGGTCGCCTGGATGGCTCGATTCAGCGTAATAGCTTGGCAGCATCGTGGCAATAATGATGAGCAGCAAACAAATGGTAGAAATAAGGAGCCATTTAAGATAGGTTTTAGTTTTTATTGACAACTTCAGGTTTTTGAAAAGAAATGACCCAATCAAGTTAACGATAACAAACGCCGCCAGGAGAAAAAAAGGTCTGTGCTTGACGATTGAAAAGAAAAATCTTAAGCCGCCCCTGACAGATCGCAATAAAGCGACCCACAAATTGGATGTTTCTCCATATAAAGAGGTCGCGCGCAGTTGAACAACCGGTGAGAGATACAGAAAAGCCAAAGAAACCAAAGCGGCCAAAGTGGCAGTGATGGTCATCGCTCGCGCAAAGTTTAGCCTGGGTACCAAAAAACTGAGTAAGAGCACCATTATCGAGATTGTGATCAGCGCGAAATTGACCGTTTCTGAAAAACCGCCAATGTAAAAAGCGATAAGAAATACAGCCAAAATGCGCAGAACAAACGCCCATTTTGCTTTTTGGGATGGATAGAGGATGAGAAAGAAAAGCCATCCTAACCATATCATCGGTGTCAGGTAGGGCACTCTGCCGCTTGACCAATAGAAGACTTGAATCCAGTTGGGTGTGAGAGCAAGATTGAAAAGGACGATTATTTCACTAACCAGGATAATTTTCCAGGGCTCGAGGTTGATATCAAGGTGCTTAAGGACGGTTTTAGTGAAAAAGTAAAGTCCTGTCAGCCAAAACAGAATAATGATCCATGGCAGAACAGGATAGATTTTGACACTACCAAAGAGGTCAATCAAGCCCATGTTGAAGCTTAGGCTGTAGCGGTTTCCGGAGTAGGTCGTTACCGATGTGTAGGAATGGGCTTGTGATTGAAAAAAACGGGTTTGGTCAAGAATGGAAAAATAGCAATAGTCGTCTTGCAACAGTCTTGCCTGGCTGGCAGAAAAACCATAAAGCGTGATGGCTGCCATGAATAAGGCGACGATCAGCCAGGGAAGCATTTTCTTGAGCTGGTTTGACTGAAAGAGAGGCGTGTGGCTTTGATTATTCACCGTTCTTCACCATAAATGCAGATTAAGAATATCACGTCACCATCAGACCCGCAAGCGATGGTGGGTAAAAAATCATTTGTTATTTTGTGTAAATTTGTTGAAGGGAGGCTTTTTTGACGCTTTATATATGAATAGAGCAGCAGAAATCTGCAGTTTGGAAAGTTTCAAGCGAACTTGGGTGAACTAAGGTTAGAAAATTATTTGTTAAACAAGCCGTAAAACCATGCCGGCACGCTGAACAGTCGCATGTTGAAACGGAATGCGAGCACGAGGACTGTGGTAAGCATGAGGACTGAGAAGACAATCAACACCCAATCCCACCAGTTGAATTTGAGCTCATAAAGCCAGGTGCGTTTTTGCTCACCGAAGCCACGCAGGTCCATGGCGTTAGCGATGTCTTCACTGGAAACAATCGCGTTCATGGTCACGGGGATGAGCAGAGGCGCGACACGTCGAATTTTCTTGAGAATGTTCCCTTTTCCGCCATCCAGTTCAAAACCACGCGCGCGTTGGGCGTCCAGGGTCACCTGAAAGTTTCTTGCGAGGGTTGGGATAAAGCGGAAGGAAAGTTCCATGGTATAGGCGAGGCGGTCAGGCATGCCTAATTTGCTGAAGGTAACCCCGTAGGCACGGGAGTCCATGGTGTAGGGGATGATGATAAAAGTGAGCGAGATAGAAAGAATGCGCATCAATTGCGAAACAGCGAACCATAGGCGTTCAACGGTCAAGCCGAAGGTGAAGTGCTTTCCAAAGAGATCAAAACCTGCTGGCCAAATCAACTGGCCACCCTCAGGCACCACGCCACCCGCACCGCCGCCTGTGATGAGCGTGTTAACGACAATCATCGTGAATAGCATGATGGAAATCATAAACCAACCCATTTTGGTGTCTTTCCAGGTGAGACGTGCCATCAGATACCAGATAATCGCAATGATGAATATGCCAAATAAGATTACCGGGTTCCAGGTTGCGGTGGCAGCGAAAAGCAGGGCGAAGGAGAATATGAAACGCGCCCGTGGATCAATGTGATCCATCGGACTGTTGCGATAACGATAATTCCAGCTTACCAGCATGTGTTTCGACCTCGAGGGCGATTCTCTAAAATCGCCCTCATTTCAAACTAAAATCAGCGCCCGCTGCGTTTAAGAATCGCCGCGTATGCGATCATCAGCAAGGGCAGTAAAACCAGACCCCAAACGATGTTGGTCAGGAATGAGGGTAAGAAATTGGCGACCAAGACAGTGTTCATGTCTGCGCCAGATACCCAAATTTCTGAAAGACTGGCAACGGCCATACCTACCGCGCTACCCACAATGACCGAAAGCTCCGCCCAAAGAATGGATTTGGTTTCGTTGTATTTGACGATCAAGGCTGAGAATATACCGGGGATTAAACCGATGATACCATTGCCTAAATCCCACCAAATCCAAAAGCCATATCCGCTGAGCATGTCGGCGAGGATGTTGCCCACAAAACCGGTGATAAAGCCGACGATTGGGCCAAACGCGATACCAAAGAACATGGGGATAACAATAGCAGGGCGAATACCAACGTTGCCAGCTCCGGGGATCTGCCAAACGTTGAAAGCCCATGTGAGCACCGCGTAAAGCGCGGCACCAATAGCGGCATAGACGACCTGTTTGGTCCCAAATGCCCAAATACTCTTTTTCTTTTCAGTGTATTCTGCCATAAATAGTTCTCCTTTAAATTATGTAATAAATTGGCTAAGCGCTTCAGCGCGCATGTATTGACCAGTAACTGGCCATAATTCCTGATTTAATTTTAGCAGAGAAGTGGATAGCAAACGCCAATTTTTAATCTTCTCCTCATCGAACAAAATATCCTGAGGGTGACCATCGGCAACAATTTCGCCACCATAAAGCACGATAACGCGGTTGGCATAAATCAAAGCGAGATCAAGGTCGTGGGTAATAAAAATAATAGAGTCAAATCCAGGCGTTTGCAGAATAGTGTCCATAAAAGCCTTGTAGTTCCAATAATCCTGCCCGGCGGTGGGCTCGTCCATCATTAAAATACGCGAGCGCATCGAAAGCACAGAGGCAATCGAGATCCGCTTTTGCTGCCCAAAGGAGAGTGAAAGCGGCGGGGTAGATAGTTCTTCTTCAAGGTTGACGGTCTAAATAGCCCATTGAATATTTTCTTCCACTTGTTTTTTTGAAAAGCCGAGGTTTTCGGGTCCGTAAGCGAGTTCTTCGCGAACCGTTCCGGCAAAAAGCATCTGACTGGGGCTTTGGAAGACATAACCAATCGTCTTTGCTGAGGTGGCGATAGTCGATTTTTTGGAGTCAACGCCTTCGAGAAGGACTTTGCCACTCGTGGGCTTGAGTAAACCCAGGGCGTGTTTAACCATGGTGGTTTTTCCTGATCCGTTATGGCCAAGGATGGCAATCACTTCTCCAGCCCGAACATCCAGGTTAATGCCATGGAGTACTTCGGGGGTATCAGGCTTATATTGGAAGCGAACGTCCTGGAAAGAGAGCAAGGGTTCCGATTGCTTGTCCAACTCAGGGACAGTTGGTTTAAATACAGGATGTTCCTTGCCTTTGGCACGTCTGGCAATGACTTTGGCGGGTAATTTTATGCGACTGTAGTCAACTGTATCCATCAGTCCATCAATGTCGCCGTAGTAGCTGATCTCGCCGTCATCCATGTAGAGAACTTTCTCAGGTTTGATAGCCAATACATCTTCAACACGATGCTCAACAATCATGATTGAGAGACCTTCATCTGCCAGCTCACGGAAAGCCAGCAAAGCCTCATGGGCTGATGCTGGGTCAAGACTGGCAAGTGGCTCGTCAAGTAAAAGAATATTTGGTTCCATGGCGAGGACGCCTGCCAGGGCAACTTTTTGTTTCTCTCCGCCAGAGGTGAAAAAAGTTTCTTTGTCTTTTAGATATAAAATGCGTAATCTTTCAAGCGCTTTATGCGCGATGGGGAGCATTTCCTTGCGGGGTAAACCCATTGATTCGAGCCCAAAACACACTTCGTTTAATACATAAGTGCCTAAAATCTGGCGTTCCGGGTCCTGGAGCAATGTGCCTATGTGTCTTGAAATTTGCGATAGTTTCATTCCCTGGATGGACTGACCATGAACGAGGATTTCACCGGTCATTTCACCATTGTAGGAATGCGGAATGAGACCGTTGATGCAACGCATCAGTGTGGTTTTGCCACAACCGGAAGAACCAGCCAAAAGCATGATTTGGCCGGGTTCAAGCGATAGATTAATGTTACGAATTGCGTATGAGTCGCGCGTGTGATACCGAAAGCTTAGGTCTTTAACAACCAGTGGCAGTGGGTTCGGTTCACTCATCGCAGAAGACCTCCACCGGATCATCCAGTTGGATGCCGTAAGTCTTCGCGGCACTGCCGTTGACCACGGCAATCTCGACGAAGCCCTCACTGTCTGTCACCGCCACCAGGTCACCGATCGCGCGGTGCCCGTAGGAAGGAATAATGCCATGGATGGTTTGACCGGCGATTTTGATTGTGGTTTTAGAAAGGTCAGGAATTTGCGCGACCCGTAAATTGGTCGAACAATTGCCAAAAACGTCAATCACAACGATGTTCGCGTGGTAACCCTGATCGGTTTTTTGTGGTTTGGGCAGGGGTTTGCGGATGGGGTCGTGAATGACCGTGCCAAGCTTTGTAATGGGCACACCGGCAGCCAGGTGCGCGCCGACCGGGGCGAAAATATCCCTGCCATGGAAAGTTGTGTAAACTGATTCGAGCCAGTACTCGGGTTTGTCCAGGTGCACAATGACGATATCTTGTCCGGCGGCTTCAGCATCTTCGAGCATGGGGGTAATAAAGCCATTATCCGGCATCACAAAGTATTGCTCGCCCAGTTTCGCGGCGATGGGTCTTCGCGCTGTGCCAACACCGGGGTCCACCACCGCGACGTGCACTGATCCAGCAGGAAAATAGGGTACAGCGCGCCATAGCGCTATTGAACCCGTACGCACATCCTGAGCGGGAATTTCGTGAGTAATATCAACGATTTTAACCTCGGGCGCGATACCGTAAATGACGCCCTTCATCGTTCCCGTAAAACCGTTCATGTTGCCAAAATCTGTTGTAATGGATAGGACTGTCATGTAAATAGTTTACATTAAGTTAACTTAATCGGCAAGGGTTTTATCTCAAAAAAGCTTTTATTTACAAATATCCTCATCTGTTAATTGCAATTTATTACTCTTTTTTTGCACTTTTTTATCCACATGAGCCGGTATTTGTGATTACCCACTTATTTTTGGGAATATATCGTTTGTTCCTTTTTTACAACTATCGCTTTTCCAATTTTCATCTCTTGTCGCCAGAGGGGTGCTACGCCGTCATCGGCCCAGTATTCATCCAGCGCGATGATTTTTCCTTCTTTCAGTTCGGCAATGCTGATGACATGAAACGAGCTTGATAAGTCTTTAGGATAAACCCTGACGACCGCGATGATCAGATTTTCGCAATTTATGATGCGTTCAATGGTTCCATCCCAGTCGCCGGGGTAGTCGCAATTCGCGCGAATATATTCATCGACGGTAAATGCTTCGTTTGTGCAGTGCCAGCGAATACGCGCGTCTTCGCAGAAATATGCCGGGAGCTTCTCGCGGTTTTGTGCCAGGACATCTTTCCAAAAAACGTTTATATCGATAATGCTAAAACCCCTTTTATTGTTGTAAATATCCTTTTTGATGATAAAAGCTGCATCATTGATGTTCGTAACACTGTTGTGAACACACTCTTATGGAGACTTTTCTGGTTTCGAAAATAAGTTGTTACTGTAATTAATAACCATGGTCAATATGTTGCCATTCACCGCCGTTTGTTCTTACTAAAATCCAATTCCAATGGTGATATGAACTGTTAGGATTCAAGGAACCGTCTCCGCCTGATTCATCAACATCAAAGGAAGATAATAAAACAATGACTTCGTCTGCATCATTTCTGTCTGCCCAATCCTGATAACCCTGGGAGATGTCATCGCCAGCGTAATAGATTTCTTTTAGCGTGCATCCTGACCAATTTTTGTCAAATTCTTTTATGATTGTTTCAATGGCGGACATGATTTCATCAGATGTGTATATCTCGGAATCCACATCAATAATATTGACGTTTCTCACATTGCCACCGCATGTACTTAAACTAAAAAGTACGGTTGCAAATATCAGAAAAATAGTCGCTTTCTTCATGTTTCTTTCTCCATAACATGGTCGTTTATACTGAATTGGTTTGTTGTTATCAATTTTACATCTCTTATATATCATATTGTAACACTGTTTCTATAAGTCAAAATCAGTCGGATTGCATTTAAATTGTTCTATGAGAAAAAAACAGAATCAAAAAGACGCGCGGATGTCGCTTATACATTCCGCGCGACTTACTATGCTTTACAAAAGATTAGATAAACAGGTTCATGTTGGAGTTATCGCTGTCGTTAAGCATCGTGGCAACGCCACCGATCTGCACGCCGTCCAGCAATTCTTCCTGTTTCAGCCCCATGATGTCCATGGTCATCTGGCAGGCAATCAGCTCCACGCCGGCATCGATCGCCTGTTGGATGAGTTGTTCAAGGCTGTCGATGCCCTTATGCTTCATGATTCCACGAATCATTTTCGCCCCGGCACCCGCCATGTTCATTTGCGAAAGCCCTAACTTGCGCGAGCCTTTGGGGAGCATCATGCCAAACATCTTGCCCATGAAATCTTTCCTGACCGGCACATATTGTTCCTTGCGCAAAACACTTAAGCCCCAGAAGGTGAAGAACATATGCACCTTGTTGCCCATGGCTGCCGCGCCATTGGCGATGATGAAGGCGGCGATGGCTTTGTCGAGGTCATTATCGAAAATGATCATGGTCTTTTCTTTTAGTGGAGCGGTTGCCTGCGCAGTGGTTTGTGGCAAGGCGTTCGCACCAGCTGAAAGTCCTTTTTGCACAATTGCACGGTAGCTGCCTTTTTCGTTTTCGGTTTTAATCAGCGTGTTGCCGGTGTTTTTGCACCAGGCAGCAATGTCGCGGGTGAAGCCCGGATCGGAGGCGATCACATCCAGCTGATCCCCATCGTTCAGGGTCTTAAACGTGTTTGCTACCTGAACGATAGGACCGGGGCAGCTCAGTCCGCAAACGTCCAGCGTTTCCAGTTTTCCCACCGTGGCGGTTACAGGTGCGATTGCGGCGGGGATATTTGCGCCTTTTGTTTCTTTATTCATTTTGGAGTCCTTTTTAATTTCATAGGTCATGTCATGGTAACTTTGAATGCCACCGGCAAAATTTTTAACTTTCAATCCATGCTGTTTCAGCATACGTTCAGCGATAAAACCGCGTCGGCCTACCGCGCAGTAAACCACATATGTTTTGCTTTTATCCAATTCGCTGATCCGCTTGCGAAGTTGCGAAAGCGGGATGAGTAACGCACCGGGGATGGTGCTCGCCATGGTTTCATCCGGTTCGCGAATGTCAAGCAAGGTGTAAGCTTCGGGATTTTGCGCCCACTCGCGGTAAAGAAGGGGATCAGTCAATCCTTCCAGAATATTCATGCCCATATAGCCGGCGAAATTCAGGGGGTCTTTGGCTGATGAGAAGGGCGGCGCGTATGCCAGCTCCAGTTGGCTAAGGTCTTTTACTGTACCTTTAAAATAAAGGAGACTTGCCAGCACGTCGATGCGTTTATCCACACCCTCATAGCCGACCATTTGCCCACCAAGCACCTTGCCCGTTTTATCAAAGATGATTTTCAGCGTAAGTGGCAACGCGCCTGGAAAGTAACCGGCATGGCATTTGGGGTGCGAAAGCGCGATGAAGTAATCCTGACCATATTTTTGTCCAGCTCTATTGAGCGTTTTTTCGTTGGCGCCCACACTGGCGGCGGTTATATCAAAGAGTCTCAGGATACTGGTTCCCATTGTGCCAACATAGGATTCTTTCTTAAATCCCAGCATATTCGCCGCGACCGCGCGGCCCTGCTTGTTCGCCGGACCGGCCAGGGGAATCATCGTTGGCGTGCCCATGACATAATCCTGCACGCTGATGACATCTCCCACCGCGTAAATATCGGGGTCGGATGTTTGCATATAATCATCCACCAATACGCCACCGCGCTCGCTGAGGCTTAAACCGGCTTCTTTGGCCAGTTCATTGTTGGGGCGCACACCGATGGAGAGGATAACCATATCCGCTTCAAGCGCTTTGCCATCACTGAGCAAAACCTTTTGCCCATCTTCAGACATTCCGCTAAAACCGTTGCCCAGTTCCAGGATAAGGCCTTGCTGCGCCATGTGGTTTTCAACCAGCTTTGCCATGTCACCATCCAGCGGTGGCATAACATGCTCCGCCATTTCGACGATGGTCACTTTCAAGCCCCGGTGAACCAAATTTTCTGCCATCTCCAGCCCGATAAAGCCTCCGCCTACCACGACCGCGGTTTTGGGCTGCTTTTCGTTGATGAACTGGACAATCTGATCCACGTCAGGCACCGTCCAGAGCTGAAAAACGTTGGGACTGTCCAATCCTGGCACATTGGGCACGAAAGGCCGTGAACCGGTTGACAGCAGGAGCTTGTCGTATGTTTCGGTGTAGTGTTTCTCGTTGGCGCGGTCATAAACATCGACCGTCTTCTTTGCAGGGTCAATGCGGGTCACTTCGCTTTCAACGCGGATGTCCACGCCATAGTTGTTTTCAAAGCTCTCTTTTGTGGAAACGAACAAAGCATCCCGTGTGCCAATTTCGCCACCCACATAATAAGGCAAACCACAATTGGCATAACTCATGTATTTTCCACGCTCAAAGAGGACGATTTCAGCGTTCTCGTCAAGTCTTCTCAACCGTGCCAGGGCGGTTGCTCCGCCAGCGACACCACCTACGATGACAATTTTCATACTATGCTCCTTTTAGATATTGATTTTTAAGATATGTTCAACCAGATCACAAACGGCTTTGTTTTTACAGGAATAATAAACAAGATTACGACTCTTTCGGGCTTCCACAAAGCCCAAACTGCGAAGTTTACCCAGATATTGCGAAATGAGAGATTGGGTAGCGCCCATGCATGTGACCAATTCTGAAACGCTCATCTCGCCTCTTTTGATGATTTGTTCCAACAGACATAGTCGCACGGGGTTGGCAAGCGCTTTGAGCATTTCAGCCTTGGCTTCCAGTTCTTTTCGGTGTGTTTCGTTTTCTGAGAGTGGCAGATCGTTTTGTTTCATGATTCCCTTTCTGTATTCAGATATTAGTATATCTTAATATATTGATATAGGGGTAATTTGTATAAGCTGCGATAAAGTTTTATAGCGTACCGAAATGGGATTCAATTCATGGAAAAAGTTGCGGACAGGTTAGTTAACCAGTAATTCAAGCCTTTTTATGTATCTACTCAAAAGTGATTTTAACCAGATACCAACAAATTACCTTGACATCATATTTTACTTTGTAGCCTTTTAGAATATTCCCGTGCCTTTCTTAAAAGTTCCCACATTTGAAAATCCAGCTTTGTAAAAGATATTTGCCAGTTCTTTTTCGCCATAAACTTTAACATCCTTTTTTTTTATATAAGCCGAACCAAGATCGTATTTGTAATAACTCTGACCAAAGGACTATAGTTTGGGTCTGTGATATAAATTCTGCCATTGTCCTTCAAGACTCTTTTGCAATCATTTACAAAACTCTGGGGATTTTCAAAATGATGAAATGCGCAACATACAGTTATTACATCAACGCTTTCGTCTTCAAATTGAAGGGGATAGCAATATTGTGCCTCGAAAGTCATTTTTGGATACTTTTGCCTTGCTACATCGATCATCTTATTTGAAATATCAATTCCATAGGCATGGATTTTTTCTTTGTCGTTAAGCTTCCCTAACAAGGTTCCAGTACCACAAGCTACATCATGGTGGTTACCTCGTCAGACGGGAACTTAGCGATTCAGCCATTCTTTTAGCCAAATAAACACTTCTTCTTTATCTTTGGCAGATATTGATCCGCTTTTATTCACTGCATAATGATGGCCGAACTCGCTATCAAAATAAGTGCTTCCATTAACCATCACGGGTTTATCATATCTTGGCCTAACATGAATATGAAGATGAGGATTAGGTTCTGATTCTTTATAAAAACTATTCATCAGGCAACTCCAATTACATAAAGTTGCTCCTAAAACCGTTTTTAAACAGGTCTCTACTTTACAAATCAGATTGCGAAGATCTTCCCATTCATCATCTGTTAGCTCTGTCATTGAATCGCAGTGACGCTTCAAAACAAATATACATCGCCCGATATAATCCTGTTCATCCGAAAGAAAAACAGACCAAAATGTACTCTCGTACACCTGAAACCGTTTATCTTCTTCAGAAAGATTGCACCAATCACAATTCTCCATTTTGCTTACCTACACAATCCCGTTTTTTCATCGACTATTATACCGACGATGTATAAACATTTTTTACCCAAAAACAGCCGGGACACCCCGACTTCCACAACTTATCCCTAAACACCAACTTACCCCTCAAGCGGTAAAATCAGCGGAGGAATAATCAAATTGTATCAATCTCGGTGTTTTTATATCAAGAACCACATCGTTTTCTTTTAGTTCGACACTATTCATGAGCTCTTCAACATGAAATGCGGTATAGCGGACTTCCCTTGATGCATCATACTCAAACGCTGTTTGGTTGTATGCGTCTCTCGATTCCTCAGATTTCTTTCCCATTATGAATCCTCTATAAACTTATATTTTGTGGAAGTTCTAAACCCTATTCATTATAGTCATTTCCCTCGTGGGGCATTGTAAAGGTATCTTTACCAATCGATAAAGCCTAAAATCACAGTGAAATGTTTCGGGCTAATACAGACCTTGTTAATTACTTACATTTTTTGGGATTAGAATTGTGCATGTATGCAAAAGAAAAAATCCTTCTTAACGCTATGGCTTACTATTTGCTTTTTAGGGTTCATAAGCGCATGTGTGCCAAAGCCTATGCCGCCAAAGCCTGTGCAGGACTATGGCGTGTTCCTGGGCATTAACGCAGACCAGGCAAACAGACTCGATGATTACCTTATTGTGGTGATTGACCCCTCCGAGTTTACGGAAGAGCAGATAAAACAACTACAAGAAGATGGGAAAACGGTATATGGCTACCTTAATATTGGCGCGATAGAAAGCTATCGCCCTTACTACGCGCGCTTTCAGGATTTAGCACTGGGTGTCTATGAAAACTGGCCAGACGAAAAGTGGGTCGATGTCAGTTCTCCCGCGTGGCAGGGCTTTATCATTGACGAACTGGGAAAACAGGTCGCTGAGATGGGGCTGGATGGTTTCTTTTTGGACAACGCTGATGTCTATTATCAATATCCGACCCGCGAGGTCTTTGAGGGGCTTGTCGCCATCCTAAAAGGGCTGAAAACTTATGACATTACCCTTATCATCAATGGCGGGGATACCTTTGTTTCTGAGTGTATCGATGCAGGCATGGCGCTTTCGTTGTTTGATGGGATTAATCAGGAAACTGTTTTTACCAGCATTGATTTTGAAAATAAAACTTACGGAAAGCAGACCGAAGAAGAGAGAGCCTACTTTCAAGCCTACCTTGCCAAAGCCAAGGCCAGCGGATTGATGGTTTATCTTCTGGAATATGGCGCGGACCGGGAACTGGCAAAAGAGATTGACGCCTACTGCAAGGAGAATGGCTTTATTTGGTATAACGCGACAAGTTTAGACCTTGAATAATGCCAAACAGTTAAATCTATGTTAAAGGACGCTAACCTGAATACGCAAGTTTTGTGAATTTTGCTTTGCAAAGCTCAGGCTCTGGCTCTGTGTCACAGTTCTTATATAGGAGGGTTAGTCTCCAAATACCTATCAATAATCGAACAGGTCTTTTCAACACACCGCTTTCCATAGATAGCGAGAAATTAAACCGATTCTTATCGTATTTATGGTGAGATCTGCTAATACAATGCCAAAAAGGGGTAAGAACTATTATTATTTCAGCTCTCGCTCCTTAAGAATAAACTCTTCATCCGATTCGATGCTGATAAATGCAAACTTGCTTACATCGAACAAACCTTTATCTGTTAATTTTATTTCCGGTATGACTGCCAAAGACATAAAGGTAAGCACCATGACAGGTTCAAGACTTTCATTCACTTTTAATTCTCGATGAGCTGCATCGTGTATCCTGCTCAGTGTCGCGCTGACCCATTCTCCGCACTGCGAACTCATTATGCCAGCTATCTCCATTGGCATAGAATCGACTACCTGAGAATTCTTAACGAGAACGATTCCCCCGTCTTGGTCTATCAGTTTCTCAACTGCAAAAGCCATGTCATCATCATTGACGCCCACAACGATGATATTGTGCGAATCGTGAGCAATAGACACCGCGATTGCTCCCTCTTTAATCCCATATCCTCTAAGCAATGCAACCGCGACATTCCCGGTGTTTTGATGTCTTTCAACAACGGCGACTTTTACGATATCTTCATTCGGATTGTAAACAAAATCTCCATCATTGGAGCGTTTTATTTCAGCCTGTCCTTTAGCAGTCAAAACTCCACCTGGCAATATATCGATGATATTTACCTTGTTGGATTTCAGAGCAAGCTTTAATTTATTCTTTGAAAAGTCTTTAACTGCGAATCTTCCTCTTACTTTTTCGATGGAATGCTTTTTAATGGGAAGTAAATATTCGCTATCTCTGGCAACTTCCTTCCCTTCAATAAAGACTCTCTTTACATTAAAGCTTTCCAAATTATCCAAGAGAACAATATCTGCTCTGCGTCCAGGGGCTATGGCACCTCTGTCGTAAAGTCTGTAACATTCCGCCGCGTTTAAACTTGCCATTTGTATGGCCATAATAGGATTCACACCGTTTTTGACACAGATTCTCAGATGATCATCCAAATGTCCTTTTTCAAATATCGTTTTTGTCTGTCTGTCATCGGAACATAATAAGCATCTTCTCGAATTTTCCGGCGTTAAACCTTCCAAAAGGTTTTCCAAATCGTGACAAGCCGAACCTTGCCTCAGTTGTACATACATGCCTCGTCGAATTCTGTCGTGCATTTCCTTGGGAGTTGAACATTCATGATCTGTCATAATTCCCGCTGACGCATACGCATTAAGCAATTTCCCGGATAAGCCTGGACTGTGACCGTCAATTATTTTATTATTTTCGTAAGCAAGTAACAACTTCTCAAGCACATCCTCTTTTGCATTGGTTACACCGACAAAATCCATAAACTCGCCCAAGCCCGGGATGGCGTCCTTTTTTATTGGCTCTTTCATAGCTGCCGCATCAATGATCGCTCCTGCGGTCTCAAAAGGTGTCGCAGGCACACATGAAGGTAACATCATCTTTACGTCCAAAGCTGTTTCTTCAGAGGCATTGAGCATATAATCGAGGCCGTCAATTCCGCAAACGTTCACAATCTCATGCGGGTCGGCTATGATCGTTGTGGTACCGCATGGAACGATCAAACGTCCTAATTCCTCTGGACTGACGTAAGAAGACTCGATATGGATATGAGCATCGATAAAACCAGGTGCCGCATAAGAACCCCCGGCATCAATGATTTCTTCGGCTTCATATTCGCCTGTTCCGGCTATTCTTCCGTTTACAATTGCAATGTTTCCGTCAACAATTTCCGAGTTATAAACATCAACAATCTTACAGTTTTTGATCAACAAATCCGCTTTTTTTCTGCCTGATGAAACATCTATCAATTCTCTTAAGTCATTTTTATTTAGTCTTCTCATGTTTTTCACCAATCCTTTGTATTCATATAGCTCTAATATCTGATCAAAAAAGTAAGAATCTTATAATTCCACTCTTTGTAGTAAGGTTGCTGTCTCTAAATGATAAGTCTGCGCGAACATATCGAAGGCGTGGATGGTTTGGACCTGGTAGCCTTTGCCTCCCAGTCGTTTGAGGTCGCGGGCAAGGGTGCTGGGGTCGCAACTGACGTAAATGATGTTCTCGGGTGCCAGCTCCGCCAGTGCGTCAAGCGCTTTGGGGTGCAGGCCAGCGCGGGGTGGGTCGAGCAGGGCCAGGTCTGGCGGTTCGGGTTTGAGCAGGGGAAGCAAGCCGGGCAGGATGGCTTCAACCGCGCCTTCGTATAAGCTGACATTATCAAAAGCATCCAGGTTATTGGCAAAGTCGTAACAGGCGGATGGGGTGGATTCAATGCCAATGAGCTGGCTGACCATGGGCGCCAAAAACGCGCTGAACAAACCCACGCCGCTGTATAGTTCCAGCACTTTGTGGGGCGCGATGCCATTTGTCAGGTCAATGACATGTTTTACAAGGTCTTCGCAGACGGCATTGTTGACCTGAAAAAAGGAACCGGGCGAGACGGTGAAATCTTTATCCAGAACCTGATAGTGGAGTTGGTCGGTGCCGGCGAGGTGATGGTAGTTTTGTTTGGCGTCCATGTAACCGGCGGAGACTTCAAGTTCCACAGTGAGTTCGGGAGGGAGGACTTCGTCGCCTTCAAGGAGCACAAAGCATTCGCCATCGCTGTCTTCGCGAAAGGTGACGCGCTTGATGCCGCTGTCAGGCTCGAGCGTGATGGTATCCAGCAAGGTACCCAAGCCAGGCATGGCGATTTCGCAATGCTTGATGGGAAGTACGCCGGCATTGTCCGCGCGCATAAAGCCGAGTTGTCCATCCTGGGTGACATGGCACTGAATTTGGTTGCGATAGTGCCAGTTTTGATCGCTGTGGGTGATGTGGCTGAGCACCTGGGAATCGATGCCAGCAATACGACTGAGCTGATCGCGAACGGTTTCGAGTTTGGTTTCAAGCTGATTTTGGTAAGGTATGTGCTGATAGTGGCAGCCGCCGCAAATGGTGAAGTATTCACATCGTGGGGCAATGCGGATGGGTGAGCTTTGCTGCCATTGGAGGGCTGTGCCACGGGCGAAACGGGCTTTTTCTTCGTTTAGCTCTACGGACACCACTTCGCCAGGCAAAACAAAGGGCACAAATACCGCGCGACCATCCGAAAGGCGACCGAGACCATCGCCACCGTAAACCATTTTTTCAATTTTGACAGAATCGGTCATAGAAATTCTCCGAAAGGCACTTTTTGCTATCTGTAAAGATAGCGTAATAAAGTAATTTCAACTATTATACAGCCTGACCTGCTTAATAATGTAAACGCTTCACTTAATGTAATGGTTTATTCTCTTGTTAAAAGCCAAAATAACGTTGCGCGTAGCTTAATAGGGCTTGATGATAAGCCTCGCGCGGTTCGGGATCGTCTGCCAGGAGATGATTGGAGTTGGGGAAGAAGATATCCGTATGGTTTACACCGGCTTTTGTTAAGGCTTCAAGCAGCAATTCGCGGTTGCGGGGTGGCACGAGATTATCCTTGCCTCCGTAAGCTAAAAGTGTGGGCGGTGAGTTTTCTGTGATAAAGCTAATGGGTGAGCTTTGTTCAATCAGTTTGATGACATCCAGGTTCCCATAATCACTCTTTGAAAGTTTGATGCCTGTTTTGCGCGCGAAAATGCTTTGGGCTGTTTTAGAAATGAGCTGAGTGGTTTCAGGGTGAAAATCGCTCGGACCGGTTTGAACAGCCAAAAAGGCAATGCGCAAGGGCGACTGATCCTGACGCGCGTAGCCATAGAGCAGGGCGAGATGTCCACCAGCTGAAACACCTGAGAGCGCGATTTTGCGTATATCAAAGCCCATATCGCGGGTGGTCGAGTTTCAGTTTCAAATTTCCCTATCTTGAAAAGGACATACAAAAAAAGAGAGTTCCTGTCATAATTGGATTTGCCTAAAAAACAACAAGGAGGAACTCTCAAATGACAGAACAAACTGTCCAAA
>Ga0123334_1001824_pt1 | contig 25789 bp, 26 predicted proteins | sample BiotimSIPDNA_FD_89706 | JGI IMG/M metagenome (GOLD analysis project Ga0123334, IMG submission 89706) | Anaerobic biogas reactor microbial communites from Washington, USA - Biogas_R1 time_0 SIP DNA | ecosystem: Engineered > Bioreactor > Anaerobic > Unclassified | place: Washington, USA... | reverse complement strand
CTAAATACCCATTGAGGCGTCTGATTATGCCAGACCAGAGTATGGCCTCTCACTTTTTTGTTATTTTCTTTGGCAAAGTTGACAATTGCATCCGCTCGATCAAAATCATAATAACCTTCCAAGAATTGCAGACTCTCGAATTTCATCTCGTTTTCAGCCGTTACACTGTTAAAATGTTTCATCAAAAGTGATTGATGACTCTGAACCGTTTGATAATTCACAGCCGCGCCAATCGAGAAATAGTCATTATACACTTGACAGAGAGCAGGTATTTCCGGAGCTGTTTCTGCGGAAATAACCGGCGGATTCAAACCTGGTGTAGCGATTGCACATAATAGACAAACAATTATAACCCCAATCAACCTATAATTTGTTTTTAAAATCCTACCTGTAAACAAACTGAACTGTCTACCCATTAATTCCACCTCTTTTATTTATTTATTTGTAAACCTTTGTTCAAATCATTTGAAAAATCAATTAAATTACCTAAAATTTACGCTGAACCGAATTACGGTTTTCTCTCGGTAGATACCTAGACATTCCTACTATGCTTGACCTAATCAAAGGACTTTGACAAACGTTTGCTTAATGTCTTAAAAAAAGTACCGTATAAGACCATTTCAGATAATCTTATCCTACTGTCGGACTGTTTGAAATAGCTATCAGCTACTGTGATATAAACCTCCAAAAATTGTCGCCCAAAAGGTTTTGAATATCCCTATTGATCTTCTCTTCCGATAACTCATACCCCATCTGAATTAGGTCATTATATTTCTCGATTAATACCTTGGCTAGAACTGCTTTTGAATGTTCCCATTTGCTGATTAACTGTTCGAAAACCCGGCAATCTGAGTGTTGCGGTATAAAGGACATCCCCAACCATTCCAACCTCATTCTAGTGATCTGTTCGATCAATGACGGAGAATTAAGATACCACCAACAACCAAAGGGCATTAAATTCCTGAATTTTCGCGCCGTTATTACAAATTCATGTTGATTTTCCAATGATAATATTGTGACCAGAAATTTATTTTGCGGATACTTAGCGCACAAATATTCCAAAGCCTTGATATCAGTCTTAGCCAATGAATCTCCAGCCAACCTTAACTCGGGATTGACTGCTCGTTTCACTCCTATCATCAGCGCTAAAGGAATATTTTTTCCTTTGCAGACAGGTAAAACACAGTTTTCAATGATTTCAACCCTCTTCGAGCCATCTAACATACTAAAATCAGGCGGTAATGAAACCGCGCAATACAAAGCGTCCATCTTTTCAATCCATTCAATCAAAAACCTTTTAATTTCTTCAATTGTAGTCCCGGATAAATCATCTTCCACCTTGTAACCAAAAGCTCTCAGTTGGGGGAAAGAACTTTCCCTGGAATTAAGGATCCCGTCAATCCTCAAAGCAGCCCTGAATCTAGAATCCTTCACATATCCTTTCTCCCAAACGCCCCGCTCATTTTGATCTAATGGATCATTTGTCATAATCAAACACTTAATGTTTGTTATTTTAAAGATCCGATCAACATAGGATGAGAGTTTTTGAGCTCTAAAAAACTCCCGATAATAGTTGAGATCCTTTTGATTCACATCTAGGCCCAACTTATTTAAAATAGTTATTACGGATCTTGCCGGCTCGCTAATGGGTGTATTATCGACAAATAATACCTTCCAAACATACTCAGCCTGTTCTTCTTTGCTTAAATTAAAAAATTGTTGATAATCAACCCCATCATAACGTAACGCCTCGGCCACCAAGTAGTGATAAGTAAGCAGTTCGTCAATGCCAAATAGAAACAGCTCGCCAAAACACTCTGAAAACAAATGGGTATGAATATCGGTAATAGAAGCTGTACTAATTGCATTGTTGATCATCAACTCAATATTCAACTTGTTATTCACTGATATCATCTCCCTTAATATTATTCCTGGTTGCCAACCCCAGTATCAATTATTATTATTCACCTAAAAGCTTGTCTACACTGGCCAATTGAATACAAACCGCCACAATCTCCATGGCTTTTTTTAACTCGCCCAACGGTGGAAAACTTGGAGCAATCCTAATGTTTCGGTCAAAGGGATCATTACCATACGGATAGGTGGCTCCGGCGCTGGTCAAAACAACTCCGGCCTCGGCTGCCAAGGCCACCACTTTCTTGGCGCAGCCGTCCAAAGTATTCAAACTAATAAAATATCCCCCATTGGGTTTGGTCCACTCGGCAATCTTCTTCCCACCCAGCTCCAACTCGAAGGTCTCCAATACCTGATCGAACTTGGGCTTTAAGATCGTGGCGTGCTTCTTCATTTGTGCCTCAATACCGGCAAAGTCTCTAAAAAACCGGACATGACTCAGTTGGTTTAATTTATCGGGGCCAATGGTTTGAATAATAATTTGCTTTTTAATCCAATCAATATTAATCTCACTAGCCGCCATTATGGACAAACCCGCTCCGGCGAAGCTGATTTTAGAAGTTGAACTGAAAAGGAATACCCGCTCGGGATTACCCGCCTCTTTGCAGGCATTCAGGATGTTTTTTAGATGATCGGGCTGTTCCGCTAAATGATGCACTGCATAAGCATTGTCCCAGAAAATCCGAAAGTCCGGAGCCTTAGTCTTCATCTTGGCAAAACGGTCAACCACTTCATCGGAGAAAGTAATTCCAGTCGGATTGCTATATTTCGGCACGCACCAAATGCCTTTTATTGACTCGTCTTCCGCCACTAACCGTTCCACTTGATCCATATTCGGGCCTGTTTCCTCAAGCTCGATTGTGATCATTTCGATTCCTAACCGGTTACAAATTGCGAAATGACGGTCATATCCCGGACTAGGGCATAGAAATTTGACTTTCGGTTGCTTCCCCCAGGGTAAGCTGCCCCCTGGCACTCCGATAACTAACGCCCTGACAATTAGGTCATACATCAACGCCAGGCTGGAGTTGCCGCTAACAATCACTTCCCTAGGATCAGCGCCCAGAATCGGGGCCAGGAGTTCTCTGGCTTCCTTAATTCCGTCAACCCCGCCATAATTCCTACAGTCAGTACCATCGTTGGCGAGAAAGTCGTCTTCTCCAAGACAAGTAATCAAGCCCTTAGCCAAATCCAACTGCTCCGGGCAGGGCTTCCCCCGCGACATATCTAATTTTAGCTTTTCAGCTTTAAACTTTTCATAACGTTCCCAAAGCCCCGATTGGCTTTTTATTAAAAATCCATCATCCTGAGTTTGATACTCCATTAAAATCCTCCTAAAATAATCCGTAAAAATAACTAATAGTATAATAATATAAAATTACATCAAATACTAATCAAGATTTTAAACGATTATCGGCTAAAGAGCAATCTGGCATCAGCATGTATATTGTATTTTTTTTGTATTCGGTTTGTATTAATTATGACATACTGGTGTCAAATGGACATACCGGTGCCCATCTTGGCTCCTTATTAACCGCCCGTCTAATCACACTTGGCTGGCTAATCCCTAAACCGGAAAAAGAATTTGAACTAACCGAGATCGGTCGGCTCGAATTAAACAATTTAGGCCTTAATTTTGATGAGCTTGATCATATGTAATAAGGAGATGTAATCAATTATGAAAATAAGCGTCTGCGGTATAGCCTGCGAAAAATGTCCACGCATGGTTAGCCATACTTGTCCAAACGGCAAACAAGGTTGTTCCCCTAAAGAAAATAAGTTTTGTAAACTTTCCACATGCGCCCATCATAAAGGTGTCCAATTATGCTTTGAATGTCCTGATTTTCCTTGTGAAACTAGCAAAGAAGGCCCGGTCAGCTTTGGATACTGTCAGTATATTTCCGGAAAAAAACAAAACTAATCTTTTCTTTCGGTTGATAATTATTTTTAGATTGTCGATACTTTTGGATTGAAAAATTGTAACATCAATTGTAATTCATCATCTAAGGATTTATAATTATTCCATAGAGTCTAGTATTAGTTCTAACAATTTAATGGAGGTTTTCCGATCCCATGGAAAATATTTTTACTAATAGCCGGGACTTAGCCCGTTTCATCGACCATACTTTACTCAAACCAGAAGCTACCCAGGAGCAGATTGCCGCTCTTTGCCGGGAAGCGATTGAAAACAATTTTTGTTCCGTTTGCATTAATCCTTACTGGGTGCCAACAGTTACTAAGTTACTACAAGGAAGTCCGGTTAAAGTATGTACCGTTATTGGTTTCCCCCTTGGAGCGGCTACAACCCGAACGAAAGCTTTGGAAGCAGAAGAAGCAATTGCCCAAGGAGCTAATGAAGTTGATATGGTGCTAAACGTTGGCGCTTTAAAATCCGGTGCTTACGATCTAGTGCTGAACGATATTAATGCGGTTGTTAAATCCGCTCAAGGAAAAGCACTCGTTAAAGTAATCCTGGAAACCGGTTTGTTAAGTGAGACGGAAAAAATCAAAGCTTGTGAACTTTCCGTAGCCGCCGGAGCTAATTTTGTTAAAACCTCCACCGGATTCGGGCCAGGAGGAGCGACTAGAGCTGATATCGCCTTAATGCGGCGGACGGTAGGACCGGAGATCGGAGTCAAGGCTTCAGGAGGAGTTAGAGACTATGATACGGCCGTTACTATGATTAAAGCAGGTGCCAGCCGTATTGGAACCAGTTCCGGAATTAAAATTATTACCGGTTCTGGAAAAATAAACTCCAATTCGGAAAACAATTATTGAATTGTTTAAAAGTCCGTTATCTATTATCTTTTCCCTTTGTCATAAGGTTCACCGGAAGCCCGTGGCGCGTGAGACGACTTGGAAAATATAACTAATACGATTAGAGTTACTAAGTAGGGAAAGTTTTTCAGGATAATTCCCGGAATTCGGGAAAGAGTCGGTATGACTTGGGAAACATTAGCAATAGTACTGGCGAAACCAAAGAAAAATGTTGCTCCCAAAATGCCTAGGGGCTTCCACTGTCCGAAGATTAAAGCAGCCAATGCCAGAAAGCCCAACCCAGCCACGCTACCGTTAAATTCTCCCGAATAAGTCACTAAGATTATCCCTCCTCCAAGGCCGGCGAATGCCCCGGAGATCATCACAGCTAGATAACGGATTCGATAAACATTTACCCCGGCCGAATCCGCCGCCTGGGGGTGTTCTCCACAGGCCCTCAATCTTAAACCAAAAGCTGTCTTATATAAGATGAACCATGACCCGAAAAGGATCGCTAAAACCAGCCAAGTAGTAGCATAGGTTTGAGTGAAAAACAATTTCCCCAAGATCGGTATTTTATCCAAAACCGGGATATTCCGGCGGACCATTCCATGAATAATATGAATATTTCCGCTCCCCGTAATGTTTCTAGCGAGATATACGGTCAAAGCGCCGGCGATCATATTAATTGCCGTTCCACTGATAACTTGATTGGCGTTTAGATTGATACTAGCAAAGGCATGCAGTAGGGAAAAGAGGGCTCCGGCGATAAAAGCCGCCAATAACCCAAACCAAACAGCGCTTCCGGGAATAAAAACTTCCAGTTTAGCAGTTACCAGCGCCCCAACGAAAAAGCCAACCACCATTAACCCTTCTAACCCAATATTAACAACACCACTTCGTTCGCTAAAAAGGCCTCCCAAAGCTGTAATCAGCAATGGAATGGTAAAGGCGATGGCATACGGGAAGACCTGAACTATTATGTCCAACATTACCGTACACCTCCAATTATCTCTTCATCTTGATTTACCTCTGTCGTATTGGCCCTAACCCTTTTTTTACGGTCTATCCATTCCCAAAACCCTTCGATAAACACTGCCATAGCTGAAAAATAGATAATTGTCGCAATGATCGTATCGGCGATCTCCGGTGGAATCTTGGTCATTGCATTCATAAATCCTTTTCCCGAATGGAGTAATCCTAGAAAAATTGCCGCCCCAAATACTCCCCAAGGGGAGTTGACCCCCAGCAAAGAAACGGCAACCCCATCAAAGCCTTGGGAAGGGAGTACCCCAATTTGAATAATTGAGGCATAACCAACATAAAAAGTGGCGCCGCCCAAACCTGCCAATGCTCCGGCAATCATCATTGATAAAACTATGCTTCGGTTAGCGCCTATTCCGGCATATTCCGAAGCAAACCTGTTAAACCCGACTGCTTTCAACTCATAGCCAATGGTAGTCCGGTTTAACAAAAAAGCAACTACTACTACCGCCAGTATGGCTAAGAAAAAACCGAGATTAATATAAGAACCGTCGAAAAGGTCCGTCAGCCATTCCACTTTTAAAGACGCCGCTTCAGATATTTTTCGGGATTCGGTCTCCAGATAAGCTCCTTTAAAATATTGCGGAACAACATAATAAACTGTCCAATAAGCTATCCAGTTCATCATAATTGAAGCTACTACTTCATGCACATTATAGCGAGCTTTTAAAAAACCGGGTAGAAACCCCCAGATTGCGCCACCCAGGATGGCCGCTAATAAGACCAACGGTAACAAGATAATCTTCGGCAAATCAAGTGAAAGACCTACGGCAGTGGCAGCCAACCCGCCGATTAACATCTGACCTGCGGCTCCAATATTAAACAAGCCGGTTTTAAAAGCGAAAGCAACCGATAAACCGGTGAGAATTAGAGGAGTCGCTGTGGCTAATGTGTTTCCTATTCGTTCGGCGTTCATCAGACCGCCTCTGACAAGGTAAAAGTACCCTTGGAAAGGATTGTTTCCGGTTAACGACATTAGGATCGCCCCTGCCGCTAAACCAAGAAATACAGCAACTAAAGCCACTACACCTTCCTTATTAAGCTTCAATTTTTTCCCCTCGCTTTACTCCGGCCATCATTAAACCGATTTCGTTTTCATTGGTAGCTGCAGCATCGACTGTTCCAACTAGCTCGCCACTGTTGATGACCGCGATCCGGTCGGAAAGGTTTAATATCTCATCTAATTCTAATGATATCAGGAGTACTGCCTTACCCTTATCCCGTTGTTCAACCAAGCGTTTATGAATATATTCGATTGCCCCCACATCCAACCCCCGGGTTGGTTGGACCGCAATCAATAATTCCGGATTTAGGTCGATTTCCCGGCCGACAATCGCCTTTTGCTGGTTTCCTCCTGAAAGAGAACGGGTGCTGGAACTAACTCCTTGACCAGCCCGGATGTCAAACTCCGCAATTACCTCTTCCGCATGTTGGTGAATGGATTCTTTGTTTAAAAGGCCTTTTTTGGAGTAAGGTTCTTGCTTATATAGCTTTAAGACCAAGTTCTCCTCGACTGAATAATCTAAGATTAAACCGTGTTTATGACGGTCCTCAGGTATAAACGCCATCCCGGATCGAATCCGGTCCCCCACCGACATCTGGGTGATATCCTTCTCCTTTAAATGAACTTGACCTGATTCCGCTTTCCGAAGACCGCTAATGGCTTCAACCAACTCAGCCTGTCCGTTGCCGTCCACACCGGCGACTCCGACAATCTCTCCGGAACGTACTTCCAGTGAAAATTTTTTTAATCCTAAGACTTTTCGATTGTTTTGTACCGTGAGATCACAAACTTTAAGAATAACCGGCCCAGGTTTCCTTAATTCCTTAGCGACTTTAAAAGTTACCTCCCGTCCCACCATCATCTCAGCCATTCTGGCCTCAGTGGTTGAACCGACATCTACCGTACCGATAACTTTACCTCTCCGGATTACCGTACACCGATCCGCTATGGCTTTAATTTCTTTCAATTTATGAGTGATTAAAATGATTGATTTTCCTTCGGCAATCAGATTGCGCATGATTTTCATCAATTCTTGAATTTCTTGGGGAGTAAGGACTGAAGTCGGTTCGTCAAAGATCAATACTTCAGCGTTACGATACAACATTTTTAATATCTCAACCCGTTGTTGCATTCCAACGGAGATATCTTCGATCTTAGCATCCGGTTCAACGTTTAACCCATATTTTTCTGATAATTCCCTGACCCGGGCAGAAGCCGTCTTCAACTGCACTGTGAAACCACGCTTCGGCTCCATCCCTAAAATGATATTTTCGGTTACCGTGAAATTATGGACTAATTTAAAGTGCTGGTGAACCATACCGATCCCTAATTCATTCGCTATATTAGGATTGGCGATATTCACCTCTTCGCCGCGGATTTTGATCGTCCCTTGGTCGGGTTGGTAGAGACCGAAAAGAATGCTCATTAACGTGGATTTACCCGCGCCGTTCTCCCCAAGCAAAGCATGGATCTCTCCCTGTTTCAATTGAAGCGTAATATCATCGTTGGCGACAATACCGGGAAATTCTTTTCGGACATTCGACATCTCCACGATATATTCCATGGCATCGTCTCCTTTACTTAAATAATGATTTAATAATTTTTCTGATTCATCGCCCGGCGCTGCATTTATTAATTCAAACGCTATATTTGTATTATAATACATCTTTTTAACAAAGAAAAGAAAAAGAGGACGAAGTATCGTCCTCTTTAAGGCAGAATCGTTATCAAGGATATTACTTAATTAAGCTTCCTTGCTCATCGGAAACCACAACTTCTCCGGACTTCAATTTTTCAAAGACTTCCCCAACATTGTCCTGGGTTTCAAAACTAAGGTTAGGATTATATTCGGGAATACCAACGCCATTGTTCTTAGCATCGAAGATTAAAGTCTGACCACCCGGGAATTTTCCGTCTTTCTCCGCAGCAACCATATCATAAGCTGCCTGGCTAATTTGTTTCATCGCGGAGGTTAAAATTACTGAATTAATACCATCATAAGTACCTTCATCATATTGGTCCACATCAACACCGATAACCCAAACTTTATTGCCTGCTTTTGCCCGTGCTTTGGCTTCATTAATCGCACCAATACCAACACCTCCGGCAGCCGCAAAAATAGCTTTTACGCCTCGGTCATACATCTTAGCCGCAAGTTGTTGTCCGGCCGCGACATTATCGAAGGAACCTTGGTAAACAACGTTTTCAGCTCTCAATGAAACCTTGGTGCCATAATTAGCGTTAGCGTATTTAACTCCCTGTTGGAAGCCCCAGTTAAATTTTTGTACTGCTGGAATCTCCATACCGCCAATGAATCCGAATTGGCCTTCTTTCAGTTCAATCGCAGCAGCGACTCCGGCTAAAAAGCCTGATTCGTGCTCGGCAAAGAATATAGAAACCGTATTGTCTTTTACAACCGGTACAAAATCGCCGGAATGGGGATTGCCATCAATGATCACAAATTTGGCATCTTCATATTTATCTTGAGTTTGGAAGATCGCCGTCTCAAATTTGAATCCGGGGCAAACGATAAATTTGAACCCGGCATCATAAAGGTTACCGATTTCTTTAACATAATCGGCTTCCGTGGTACCGGCAGGTTTCAAATATTTGGTCTCCAGTTCAAATTCCTCACCGGCCTGGACAACGCCTTCCCAGGTGCCTTGGTTAAAAGACTTGTCGTCAATAGTACCGGCATCGGTAACCATGCCAAGCTTTAACTTTCCGGAACCGCTTTCAAAGCATCCCGTAATTATCAAAGACATGGCCAACAATAGAACAATCATTCCAATTCCTTTTTTGAACACTTTACAAAAGCCCCCTTTGCATTTTTAAATTATTATTACAAAATCTCTTACATTATCTATTGTATTTGATCAACCAATTTGTTTCAATACAAAATATTCTGTGTAAGTCCTATTATATTATTGAACAATTTCGATTATAATGGAATACAAATGGTATGTTCCTTTTATAAATCGGACTGGAGAGGATCTTATGAGAGTAATCGCTTTTAACGGTAGCCCACGTAATAATGGTAATACCGCAATTATGATCGAACATGTACTGGCTATCTTGAGTAAATATAATATTGAAACTGAAATGATTCAAGTCGGCGGCCAGGTTTTACGGGGGTGCGCAGCTTGTGGATGGTGCGGCCGAAATCCAGTTAAGCAGTGTGTTATCAACGATGATCCAATCAATGAATGGATTCCAAAAATTGATGCCGCCGATGGTATCATTATTGGATCACCAACTTATTTTGCCAATATGACCGCAGAAACCAAAGCTCTAATTGACCGGGTAGGTTATCTATCTCGTAGAAACAGTAATTTCTTGCAGCGCAAAATCGGAGCCACAGTCGTCTCATTCCGTAGAGCCGGAGCGATTAATGTATTTAACTCAATTAATGACTTCTTTCTAATCAACCAAATGATCCTCCCCGGATCCAATTATTGGACCCTCGGTATGGGACGGGAACCGGGAGACGTCGCTTCCGATACCGAAGGCCTAAAAACTTTGGAAACCCTAGCCGAAAATATGGCCTGGTTGTTGAGATTGATTGTGGGAGCTAATAACGATCCGCTTAATTGATTTATTTCAAGGCTCGGCTGTCATTCTAAAATATATACTTTAACTTTTTTCCGGCCAAACCGGATTGCTTCTTGATAGGTCTCATAACATAGATCAATTATATTACCCTTAATAGCGCCCCCAATATCTGCCGCTTCCGCTTTACCGTATCCTTCAATGTATAGTTGGGTACCGAGTTTAATTACTCTCGGGTCCACCGCAACCACTCCATAACCGGCTTTTTTACCGGTATAAGTATAGCCGTCCGCATATTTGCCACAACTCTCGGGTCCCGGATAATAAGCGGTGGCTTCCATTACTCTAGCTTCCACATAACGGTATGTTCCGCGCGATGTAACCAAAGTCCGGACCACAGGTTTGGTCCCGACTGCAATCAATTCATTCACAACCGGTTTGATTATCCTCTTAGTTAAAGTAGACTGTTTAATCAATTTTCCATCATGATAGGTCATCCGAATTTGATGCTCGGCTAAACCGGATTTCCCGGAACGAATGGTTTTTCGGATACCCCGTTCCAAATTTTGATCCCTTTGGTATTCAGTCTGCGGGTTAACCGGAACTTCCTTGGTGACTACCTCTGTCCGGACATCAATTATTTGAATTTTTGAGTCTGGTTCGGCAACCACCTTTAAACCGGGTTTAACAATATCATCGCCGTCAAACTTGATTCCTGCTTTAGTCAATACTTCTTTAACCGGGCGGGCAATAGTCTTAAACTTAGTATTCTTGCCATTTGTAATAATTTCTACCTTAAACCCTCTGATCACTTCGATCCGGGTATCCTTATTTATCGAAGAAGTTAGTGAGGGGTTTACTTCGTCTCCTTCCTTTAAAACCACTCCCTTTTCGGCGAGGGCCTTAGCCACAGTCGGTTTAACCGTTTTCCATACATAACTCCGGCCGTCAACCGCTAACATTACTTGATCTAGAGCAATCAGATAAGAAATTATACTGGTCACGATCGCTATCAGACCTATTCCTAATCCAAGATAAAGATATTTATAGCGCTGTTCCCTCCCCAAACCCATGATCTTAAGTTTCATTTTACCCCTCCGGAATCAGAGTTAATCGTCGGGAAACCTTTATTCTCAGATGCATTCAGCGGAATATAAATTGTGTTCCTTTGATAAGTTACGTACTACTAAATGCAACTTGATATGGAATAAACTATCTTTTCGAGGGTTAACCCGGTTAATCCTGCTATTTAATAGTTATTCCAAATATTCACGGACGCGGAACTCAACTCCGATTTCAGTAGCGATCGCCTTTGCTTTTTCCAAGTTAACACCAGGATAATTTACCACTGATAATAGTACTTGGGGAATATAATTCCGACTGCGCCTGGCAAAATCCAAAACCGCCTGAAAGGCGGTTTTCCCGAAACTGCTTCGCGTCAATTGTTGAAAAGACTCGGCATTATCAGCATTTAAGCTGATGGAAACGACATCAATTAAGCCTCTTAAATTTGGTAGAACGTCGTATCCTAAAAATAAGTCGGCCAATCCATTAGTATTCAGTCGTACTTTGACCGGCCATTTTTTCAACCATTGGGATACCTCCACTACTAATTCCGGCCGGAGTAACGGCTCTCCATAACCACAGAAAACAATCTCACGATATCCGGAAGGATCATGGATCGCTTCAATTACCTCCTCCGCCGAAGGTTCCCGCTCCAACCATAGATTATAGCCAACCCCGGTTTCACTGCTTCGGATGCAAAACAAACAAGCATTAGGACACCGGTTGGTAATGTTTAAATATAAAGAACCATTAAGGGGATAGGCGATAGTCATCGCTGTTTTCGGTCCATTATTATCTCCCAATAGAATCACCTGTTTAATATCAAAATAAATTTGAGGAAAACATTGACGCACGTAGCCTAAATTGTTTGTCATAATTTATTATGCCAAGTTTTCCAACTTAATTACAATGAATTGCCTTTCATCTTCATCAAAAGGTTATTCCAAAAAGGTTGCTGGCATTAGTTGACGTATGGCCCGCAACCACTTCAACCGGTTGATTAAGGGTTTCAGCCAATCTCTCCCCAACCAATCTTACATTAGCGGGTTCATTGCGTCTTCCTCGCAAAGGATGGGGCGCTAGATAGGGTGAGTCGGTTTCCACTAATAACTTGTCGAGGGGAACCGCCTTAGCCGCTTCGCGTAATTTCACGGCATTAGTAAAAGTAAGCGGTCCCGCAAAAGAAATATAGAGGCCCAAACGCAAAAATTCGGCAACCATCTCTTTGCTTCCGCTAAAGCAATGCATCACTCCGCCGCATCCACCGACTTTCTCCTTGGTTAAAACCTCAAAGGTATCTTGATGGGCTTCCCGATTGTGAATAATAATCGGTTTGTTACATTGTTTGGCAATGTTAATTTGTTCAATAAAGGCTTTGAGCTGCTCCTCTTTGGTTGAATAATTATAATGATAGTCTAAACCGATTTCCCCTACTGCAATCACTTTAGGCTCAACCAGCAGGTTTTCCCAATGATTAACAACAGCTTGGTTCCAAGTTTTTGCATCATGAGGATGAATTCCCACCGCCGCCCAAATCATTGGATAATACTTTGCCAGTTCAACGGCTTTAACCGATGAATCCAAATCAAAACCCGGCACTAAAATAGCTTTAACCCCAGCTTCCAATGCGTTATCAATTACCCGCTCCAAATCATTTTCAAATGCAGTATCATTAAGGTGAGCGTGGCTGTCAACCCAGTTCATTTAATTTTGGCCCCTTCACCGATGGTTGCCTCCGGTCGAATTACCGCTAATTCACCCTCATCATTGGAAGCTGCCAATAACATTCCTTCCGAGAGTAGCCCTCTTAGTTTTGCCGGTTTTAAGTTGGCGACCACCACTATTTCCTTGCCGACCATCTCTTCAGCGGAATAATGTTGGGCAATTCCAGCGACTATTTGCCGCTGTTCAACACCTAGTTTAATCTGTAGTTTAAGAAGTTTATCAGAGCCCTCCACCTTTTCAGCATCTAATACTTTAGCGACCCGCAAGTCGATTTTTGCAAAATCCTCGATGGATATTTGAGCGGACTTTACTTCCGGTTGCTTGGTTTCATTTTTCTTAGACTCAGCTTTTCTCGGGGCATCCGTCTTCACTTCCGGTTTCTCAGCTTCAATCCGGGGGAAGATTGGTAGGCCTTTTTGGGTTTGAATTCCCGGTTTCAAGCCACCCCATTTAACATTTTCAACATAACTAATTTCATCCCCTTGGGGGTTCATCCCTAATTGTTCCCGGATTTTAGCTGGTGTTTCCACTAAGAAGGGTTCCAGCAAGACTGCGGTTACCCTTAACGTTTCTGCCATTGCATAAAGGACAGTATTTAATCGTTCCCCTTGGTCCGCTTGTTTGGCCAAAGACCACGGAGCTGACTCGTCAATATATTTATTAGCTCTGGAAACCAATTTAAAAATCGATATCAACGCCTGATTAATTTCCAGGTTTTCCATGGCAGTTTTTAATTCGGATACGCTTTCTTCCGCTTGTCTGATCAACTGGAGATCCAACTCCTGATAACTACCGGGAGCAGGGATAACCCCGCCATTAAATTTCTCAATCATCGATAGGGAACGGTGTAATAAATTACCCAAATCATTAGCTAAGTCTTGATTTATTCTAAGAACTAACGCTTCTTCCGAATAGTGTCCGTCGGAACCAAAGGGAATCTCCCGTAATAAGTAATATCGAATCGCATCCAAACTGTATTTATCGATTAACACCCCCGGATCAATAACATTCCCTTTTGATTTCGACATTTTACCGCTCTCCAACACCAACCAGCCATGACCAAAAATCTGCTTAGGCAATGGCAAATCTAAAGCCATTAAAAGGATGGGCCAAATTATAGTATGAAAGCGCACAATCTCCTTGGCCATTAAATGTAGATCCGCTGGCCAATACTTAATAAAATTTGGGGTCTGGTCCGGATATCCCAATGCGCTGATATAGTTGGAAAGCGCATCTAACCATACATAGACAACATGCTTCGAATCAAAAGGAACTTGAATTCCCCAATTAAATGTAGTCCGGGAAACACACAAATCTTCCAATCCGGGTTTAAGGAAATTATTAATCATTTCGTTCTTTCGCGAAACGGGTAATATAAATTCCGGATTCGCTTCAATGTGTTTCATTAAGCGGTCTGCATATTTGGAGACCCGAAAAAAATAACTTTCCTCTTTAACTAATTCTACCTCTCTCCCACAATCAGGACATTTTCCATCTTGTAATTGACGTTCCAACCAAAATGCTTCACAAGGAGTACAATACCAACCTTCATATTCGCTCTTATAAATATCGCCTTGTTGGTATAGCCGGTCAAAGATTGCTTGAACCGTGGCTATATGTCGTGGTTCGGTAGTCCTGATAAAATCGTCATTACTAATTTTGAGTTTTTGCCATAAATTATCGATGTTTCTTACAATCTGGTCAACAAAAGCTTGCGGCCCTATACCAGCTGCTTCAGCCCGGCGTTGAATTTTCTGACCATGTTCGTCCGTCCCGGTTAAAAACCATACATCGTCACCTATTTGCCTATGATAACGGGCGAAAGCATCAGCGACCACTGTCGTATAAGCATGACCAATATGTAAATTGTCGCTTGGATAATAAATCGGTGTGGTAATATAAAACTTACTCATTTAAAAGCCTCCCCAATTTTTTATTATATTTAAACAGAAAATCATACCAACTACTAAAAAAATATGTTCAGCCACAATTATCGGAATTATATAATCAAATTTACACTCAGAAACCGCTTTCAATCTGCGGAATCGGTAACATCTGTGTCATCCTGGTTATAAACAAAAAAATACCCCTCATCCCATAGGGGACGAGAGGTCGCCTTCGTTGTACCACCCCAGTTCTCCTCCCATACATATTAAGTACAAGAGGACTTCAAGGTTTGTTAACGTTAACCAAACGTCCGTTTTTACTAAACTTCCAAACGGCGACTCCGGAACCATATTCCTTACCTGCTCCGGTTGGCTTTCAGCAAACGCCAACTCTCTGATGACGGTTTCAGCAAGGCCCTTTCCCTCATTGTCTTTAATGGTCTTAGGATAAAACCCAATGATTTATTTTAATATAGCTACAAATTAAGTATTTGTCAAGTATATTATTCCATTATCAAAAAAAGGATATTCAAAGATCAAAAATTTTTGGGCTGAGAGTAAAACCAATGGATAATTTAAGGTGCCAATTTTAGTAATAATATCCTTTATAAAAAAATTTTTTTATTCTAATTTAAATATTTGATTATAGTGGGCTTTTATTAAATATCAATAATTTATTATTATATTTTTGCAGCTAAAGGCAAAAAAATATTTTCGTAAAAAACCTTGGATCAATTTGACTTTGCATGTAAAAATAGGTATAATAATATTATCGGTGTCGAATTTTAACAGAAAGGAGCAGAAAAATCATGATGAAGTCAACAGGGATTGTAAGAAAAGTCGATGAGCTGGGGAGAGTCGTAATACCAATCGAATTGCGCCGCACCCTCCAGATCGACGAGAAAGATGCTTTAGAAATCTATGTGGACGGTGAAAAAATCATCCTCAAGAAGTACGAACCAGCTTGCATCTTTTGCGGCAATGCCGAAAACATCAAGAACTTCAGGGACAAAAACATCTGCAACTCTTGCCTTGAATCAATGAAAGGCGCATGCTAATGCGTTTAGAGGAGGACAACCTCCTCTTATTTTTTTCCCTTTTCCGATAGATACAGATTATATACTTCCTTGGTGCTTTTTCCAGTTTCTTGAGCAATTTTTTTTATTTTTTGGCGCAAGCTCAGCTCATCCCCACTATCATCCCAACCATTTATGGAATTATCTTGATTTGTCGAATTTTGACGGTTTTTAACGGTTTTTGTTCCAGCTATTAAAATGGTAAATTCCCCTTTTAAAGAATTATTCTCAACCCAACTGATGAGCTCCGATAAAGGTCCCCTAATGAACTCTTCATGAACTTTAGTCAATTCTCTGGCAATAACAGCTTCGCGATCACCCAAAACCTGGTAGATATGTTTAATCGTAACCCTTAACCGATGTGGCGCTTCATAGAAAATTATTGTTCCTCTAACTTTGGCTAATTCGGCTAAAATTAGAGTCCGTTCTTTGACTTTACGCGGTAAAAACCCTTCAAACCAAAACGAATCCGTAGGCAGACCCGATGCGGCCAAAGCTGTGACCACCGCCGAAGCGCCCGGGATAGGGATAACCATAATTCCCTTTTTTACGGCCTCAGCGACTAACCAATACCCCGGATCAGAGATCCCAGGCATTCCGGCATCGGAAACCAATGCGATATTAGAACCGGCAAGTAGTTTATCAATTATTTCGCCGGACCGCTCCCGTTCATTATGACGAAAGTAACTGATCATTCTTTGCTTAATCTGGAAATGGTTCAAAAGATTAAGGGTACGCCTGGTATCCTCGGCCGCCACCAAGTCGACTTCAGCTAAGATTTTTAAGGCCCGGTAGGTAATATCTTCCAAGTTGCCAATGGGGGTTGCCACTAAAAATAATTTACCCGTTCCCATTTTCATCTCGACTTTCAATACCTTCCAGCGTTATAATCTTTTGTTTCACCTGTTTCAATTGATCACGCCCGATTTTATTCACTTTTAGATACCGCTTCTCCAATCCCCATTCTTTAAGTTGACTGATCTCCTCAGGAATTAGATTATCGTCAATTAAATAAAAATCATCATTTCCAGGACTAATGCCGTCGGTTTTTAGGTTCCACCATTCCCGATAACCTATTCGCAACGATCTGCGATCAATATAAAGCGATTCCAACAAAGTCTGGACCCGCGGCCAAGACCAACAAGTTAAAAATTCGCACCTAAAATATTTACCGGCCCATCCAAAAAACGAGGAAATCCCAGGCCGAAGTTGATAACAACCTTCGTACTCTCCAAATAAAACACCGTCAATATCAATGAATAATATTTTATTTTGATTTTTCATGCTGGAATATTTTCCTTAAATTTTTGATTAAACATCGGTTTTGTCGGCGCTTTCCTACGGCTATTCTAATAAAACCTTCTTGCAAACCCATAAAATTTCCACAATCCCGAACCAGAATTCCCCTGGCCGCAAGTTTTGAAATGATATCAGTTGCGGAAAAGTTACTCATCAGTTGAATCAGATAGAAATTGGCATCCCAAGGGTACACTTTAAAACTTCCAAATTTAGCCAGTTTCGTTTGAAGCCATCGGTTTTCATTATTTAAACGCCGACAAGTTCTTTCTAAAAAACCATGGTTTATGGTAGAAGCTAAGCTACGCTGGGCCAACACGTTTAGGTTCCATTGATTTAAAACTTGGTTGATTTTTTTTATAATTTCCCGGGCCCCAATTACGAACCCCAGTCGTAAACCAGGTATGCCCCCTATTTTAGTCAGTGAATTTATCAGAATTAAGTTTGGATTATCATTAACCAAAGTTGAAAATGATTGTTCTTTGATTGGACAACAGAACCATAAAAATGATTCATCAATCACCAACCAGCTTTGTTTAGCCTTGACCAATTCTAATAATTCCTGTAATATTTCTCGTTTGAAAAGTTTTCCGGTTGGGTTATTCGGCTGGCAAATAAATAATAGATCGCCCTTTTGTAATTCCGAGGCTACTGTCGGCAATGGAATTTCAAAATCATCAGTCAAAGGAATTCGCCGCACCGGTTTCCCAATTTCTTCAAAAGCTCTCCGGTATTCAGTAAAAGTTGGTTCCAACACCACCGCCCGGTTAACCGGTAAAGTTTGGGGTAAAATCCCGATTAGCTCAGCTGCCCCGTTTCCCAACGCGATATTCGCTTCGGTCAAGGTAAAGTAATTGGCAATTAGGCGCCGACCACATTCCGAATATGGTTCCGGATACTCCCTTACCCTTTTTAGATTGATGAGTAAATCGAGCCAAAGCTTTAAAGAGGGGCCCCAAGGATTAATACTAACACTAAGATCCAAAAACTTTATTTTACCATAACTACGCCAGGCGGCTTCAATATTTCCGCCGTGGATATTATCAATTTTTCCATTATTCATCTAATTTACCTTTTCGCGATTGCTTACCTAATCCTTTTATCCTTAAACGATCGGGTAATTCTTTAGTAAAACTCCCCAAGTCTTGGCCTGCAATAATTCTCCTTCGAAATCATTTTTTCCATAAAATCAGGAAAGCTTCATGCTAAAGAATAACAGACCAATTAGTTCTATCAGTTCATTAGTTGCCCCCAAAACATCGCCGGTTATGCCGCCAAACTTCCGTTTTACTATTAAATTAAAAAAGAACAATGTCAACAGTGTCAGCCCAATCAAGATCAGACTATAAGGAAACATCCAAAAGCCTAACGGTAATATTAATCCCGATGCGGCCAAAAATCCGAATAAACGTTTTTCAATTTGAAAACTTTTTAAAAGCCCTTGGGAAACCGATGGTTGAGTGTAAATTTGAAAAGCCATTGACCATCGGGAGATACTAAACAAGGCAATAAATACAATCAAGGGCTGATTAGCAATGGACTTTAATAAAAGAAACTTTCCCAATAAAAGAAACCCACCAGCAATGACCCCAAAAGCACCAATCCGGCTGTCCTTCATGATCACCAGCCTCCGTTCCGGAGTCTTGCCTCCTAATCCGTCACAGCAATCCATAAATCCGTCCACATGGATCCCGCCATTGAGAACTATTAGCAAGAAAACCGTTAAAAAGGAGGCTACTTCGATTGAAAAAATGTAGCTAAATAACCTTAAACCACCCCAGGCAATAATAGCATAGATAACACCAACCAGTGGGAATAAAGCTACCGCCTTCCCCATATCGGTAGAGTCTACCTGTTTCGGAGAACCTGGTAAGATAGTTAGAAACCCAACTGCTATTCTCAAGGCTTTAAACATCGCTTCCTCCTTTGATTGGAAGCGGTATGCCGCTTACTATTAAAAACACTTCCTCACAAACCTCGGCAATCCTTTGATTGGCGTTACCGGCCAAATCCCTGAACCTTCTGGACAACTCATTCTCCGGAACTAATCCCCACCCCAGCTCATTACTGACTACTATGAGATTAGCGTTACTCTCCATAATAGCCCCGGCCAAACTCGTTATTTCTGCGTCAACAAATGCTTCCCGGCAATCTAAGGACCGTTCTTCACCTTTGAAAAACCAATTGCTTATCAGTAGCGTCAAACAATCCAACACCACAGTTGTCCCCTGATGACAACCGCTGATAATCCTTGCAGCTTCCAGTGGTTCTTCAATGGTTGTCCAATTCTTCGGGCGCCGTTGTTGATGCTTTTTTATCCTTTCTTTCATTTCGTCATCAAGAGCTTGAGCCGTCGCAAGATAGATTATTTCTCCCCCTATCGCATCGGCCAAGTCCTCAGCGAACTTGCTCTTACCGGAACGGGTTCCACCAGTTACCATTATATGTCTTCGATATTTGAATTCAGTCATTAGCCCCCGCTATCCCCGCAGATTCAAAAGTAGCCATTTCCTTAACTATTTTTACCGCCGCCTCGATTAATGGAAAAGCCAGTACCGCCCCGGTCCCCTCTCCGAGGCGCATTTCCAATTCCAAAACCGGTTTTAGCCCCATATATTGCAACAATTTACGATGGGCCATTTCCGCCGAACAATGAGAGCTAATCATATAGCCCATAGAACGCGGGGCAATCTTCCAGGCAACCAACGCTGCCGCCGAACTGATGAAACCGTCAATTACCACCGGTATTTGTTTGGCAGCCGCCCCCAATATTAGACCGGCCAAAGCAGCTATTTCCAAGCCGCCCACTTTTGCGAGGACATCGATAGGTTCCTTCGGATTTAGTTGATTGAAAGCGATCGCCCCATCAATTACCTTCGCCTTATGTATAATGACCTCACCTTGGATACCAGTCCCTTTCCCGGTTACCTCCACCGCCGGAACACCCATAAAAGCAGCCACCAAGGCGCTGGAAGCGGTAGTATTACCGATCCCCATTTCACCAGTGGCCAACATCCGATAGCCTTTACCGGTCAAATCATTAGCTACCTTTATTCCGACTTCTAAGGCTTGAATCGCTTCTTTCTTTGTCATTGCCGGGCCCTGCGCCATATTTTCGGTGCCGAGTTTAACTTTATATGATAGTACCTTGGGATGGTCAAGATCCGTCGCTACTCCCACATCAACCACAAACACATCGGATCCGGTATGTCTACTTAAGACATTAATGGCGGCGCCTCCTTGAATGAAGTTGTTAACCATTTGCGGAGTGACCTCACTGGGATAAGCGCTGATTCCTTCAGCAACTACACCATGATCCGCGGCCATTATTACTACCGCTTTTTTCTCTATATCGGGAAATTTTTGACCGGTAATCCCACTCAGTTGAAGGGAAAGCTCTTCTAAGATTCCCAAACTCCCCTGAGGTTTAGTTAATTTATTTTGATAGTCTTTTACTTCGTTTATTGCCTCAAGATCCAATTCCTTAATATTAACGATGGTTGCTTCTAATAAAGACATTTAAAGTACTCCTCCCTAACTCATCTAATTTTGGTAAATCGGAGTTCGAATCCGAATTCATCGAAACAGAATCATTCCCAGACCGCTAATTAACAATAAGAAAAATATTGTTGTTACATTCAAAATTCGAACTGCGCTTTTAATATCTTCAGTTTCAAGCTGGCGAAGCCCATCGCCTAAATGACTACGGAACGAGGCCACTCCTTGATAATAATTGGTTCCACCTAGACGCACCCCTAACACCCCCGCCAAGGCCGCTTCCGGCCATCCCCCGTTAGGACTGGGGTGTTTTCCCGCATCCCGCCAGACTGTCCTTGCTGATCCCCGCCAATTAAAACCCAGAAAACAGCTGCTAATTATCATTAAAACAGCGCAAATCCGGGCTGGAATCAAATTTGCAAGGTCGTCCAAACGGGCCGCTGCCCAGCCGAAAAATTGGTACCGTTCATTTTGATAACCCAGCATCGAATCTAGGGTATTCACAGCCCGGTAAAGCATAGCTAGTGGCGAGCCGCCGATGACCCCATAAAATAAAGGGGCGATCACCCCGTCAACGAAATTTTCAGCAACCGATTCTACCGTGGCCCGAATAATTTCCATCCTAGCCATCTTATTTGTATCTCGGCCGACTATCTTTCCCACTTCTGCCCTTGCTATGTTCAAATCACCCGCATTAAGGAGTTTACAAATATTCTTAGCTGCTTGGCACAAACCTTTCCGGGCGATGGTCGTCCCCATCAACCAGCAATTGACCGGCCAAAATAGCCAGGGGTAAGGAGTTAAGATTCTTAAAAGTAAATATACGCTTCCAAAAGCAACTAACAACACTATCAAAACAGTTATGCTCCCGCATACCCGAAGCCCCATCGGTTTTAATTTTGGGCGGTTCAACCGATTGTCCAGCCAATCGATGACTTTTCCCATCCCCACCACCGGATGGGGTAAACCGGTCGGATCTCCCCAGATCAAATCAACGCAAGCACCACCTATTATTGTAGTTAGATTAAAAAGCAACATCAGTAAACCCCAATATTCGAATCAATGTTAAAATTCAATCCCTTCACGAGCGGTTATTCCTTTTTGAAAGGGATGTTTCACCATCTTCATCTCCGTTACCAAATCCGCCAGCTCAATGATTTCTTGCGGCATATCACGTCCAGTCAGGATCAATTCCAACCGGACCGGTTTCTGCTTCAAGATCGTTAAAACCTTCTCCAACGGTAATAAACCCTTATTGATCACCTGACTTAATTCGTCAATAACCACTATATCCAAAGTATCCGACCAAATCGCTTCCTCAATCTGTTTCCAGCCATTAGCCGCTAAAGTAATCTCTTTCAAAGTCGGTGGCCGGTTTTGAATAAAATCCCCTGTGCCCAAGGGATAAATGTGAAGGGGCGGAATAAAACCTAAAAAGGCCCATTGTTCCCCGGAACCGCCCGGTGCTTTTAAAAATTGAAAAACTTTAACCTTAAGGCCCCGTCCCCAAGCGCGCGTCACCTGACCAATGGCGGCAGTGGTTTTCCCCTTACCGTCACCGGTATAAACCTGAACAATGCCTTGTTCCATACATCTTACTCCTTACCGCGGCTTAATATAATTTAGGCAAAATTTGCCTAACTCAATCGCATTTTCTTCTCTTATGACCGGTATTTTTCCCGAATGGCTGCTACTGCCAGTGTAATTTGATTCAAATTTTGCTTAACCCCGATCAGTTTTCCAAGTTTGGAGCCTAAGACAGCTGCCGGTTCACACACTCCGCCTTCTTCCATCATCGATTCATAATAATCGGAATTCTCCAGCCCTTTCATTCCCGTTTCCAATTCTTCTTTACTAAAGACTTGTAATGGGACACCAAACTCCAAGGCGGCTGCATTTATCCCAGATTCATTCGCTTTTAAGTCGATGGTGGCGAAAGATTGGATCGATCGGACCGACCATTCCCTTTCCCTGAAGTAGCGGCGGATCGCACCGACAATTCGAGTCCCGGGGAGCCCCTGGCAACATCCGATACCTACCACTAAATTATTAGGCCGTAAAGCTAGTACCTTAACAAAGCTACGGATTTCAACCGGTTCTTGATAACCGACGACCACCAACAACTTATCAACTCTAGTCAATTCAAACCTTTCGCCTGTTTCAACTCGTATATTATCCGGCCAAGTCTCTTTAATGCCCCACCGGTCCCAAATAACTATTGGTTCCCCATTGATAACTGCCCCGGAAAACTCCGGTAACAACTCTTTGTTTTCAATGATTAAATCATATTTTTGGGCCACCCGATCCAAACTGGGAAGATTATTTACCTCTGAAGCGGTAGTAATTACCGCTACGCCCCCGGTATAGTTGGCCACTTCTTCCGCCAACCGGTTGGCGCCCCCCCAACGCCCCAAAATCAGACTGATAACAAACTTTCCAGCTTCATCTATTACAATTACAGCCGGATCAATCTGTTTATTTTCAAGCAGCGGCGCAATGTTCCGGACTGCAATCCCTGTAGCCATAATCAGTATTAATACTTGATATCTGTTAAAAGCCTCCTGGATCTCCAATGCTACTGATCGGTCATAGCCATAATCAATCTCGGTATTTACTGTAAAACGGCGGGGAATCCTCAAGTCCGCCTTCAAATAATTCGCCAGCTTCTTCCCTAAAATACTTCCGTTATTAGTTACAGTGATTACAATTTTATCTGAATTCTTCTTAAAAGTCATGTTTGACGCCTATCTAAACCGGTACGCAGAATAATAGTTGTATAATAGCCGGTATCAGTAGGGTAAATTTCCGGTCTCAAGGAAATAATTCTTTCATCCGGTATTCCAGTATTCTCAGCTAAAATCCCCCTGCCCATTGGGCAAAGCCGGTAAAAAATCCGGAGTATATCTACCGGACAAACCGGTGGGTTGTAAATTACAATCGTTTCAAATGAATTACAATATGTTTCAAATTCGCCTTTGCTGATTTTACCGGTTATCATAATCAACCGGTCATCACCCTTGGTAAGATAAAAGTTGTGCTGGGCCGCTGATGCGCTCATGCCCATAACACCTGGAATCGTTTCAATTTGGGTCCTGAATCCGGGATCGATTTGTAACAAGCGGAAAAAGTATAAATAGCTTCCATAAAGCAATGGGTCTCCCATAGTTACAAAAGCTACATCATATTCTTTCAAATAAGTTTTAACCTTTAAGACAGCGTCCTCCCAAGCCACGATCAGTTCTTCCACTTCATTAGTCCTGGGAAAGGATAAATACTCGGTTTTACTTTCAAACCCGAGATCATTTAGAATATTTCCGGCCAAGCATAGACCGTCCCTGCTTACGGGAGCAACGATCCGGTCTACGGCTTTAAGTATTTTTAAAGCCTTTACCGTAATTAATTCGGGGTCACCTGGCCCTAGTCCCACTCCGTAAAAAAAACCGCTCATCACTGTTTCTCCATTATTGAAATAATGACCGCATGGTCCGGTCGGAATAGGTATTATCAATTCTTAAATAAATAAACCCGCCACCGGCGGGGTAAGATCGATTTCATCCAGACCTTTAGCCGCGAAAGTCTTCTTCTCACTCTCCGGCAGGTTTCCTAACTACCGTTTCATCGGAAGATAACCCCTTCCCCTGTCGGGTGGTATTGGTATCCTTCTTAATTTTTTATTCGCTACTCACTGCTCTTTTCCTTTATTATTCTAGCCAAAATTTGGCTTTAGCATCAACTAGGTAACTACTAGCTAGTTAAAGTAAAAATGGGAGCCTTTAGCAAGTGGTAAAGGCTCCCTTCGTTTTATTTGACTAATACTTCTTGCAATAATCAATCCGGCTTGAAGCGTTGACTTTCGGAAAAACATCGACTTTGGTGACTACTTCCAGTTGGGTCCATTCCGAGACTTTAACCAGGATATGGGCCACCACTTTTTGCATCAAATTGCCGTATTCAGCGCCAGTAGCAGGTTCTAATACATAATCGGTATCGATATCAAGCAAATGATTTTGAACATCGGTAAACGGGGTCCTTTCGATTCCCGGAATATCTACGGTCATCATAAATGGAATATTTTCCTGAAGTTCACGGACAACACCATCGGGATCGACATAAAAGACTTGTTTGTGAATGGTGCCTTGTTTGACAACTTTATTTTTAAAGACATGATCAGTAATATCTCTGATATCGGCTATTATTCGATCAATTTTTACGGCATTAATCTTCGTGTTGCTCTCCACTACTACTTGACCGATTCTTTCACCGATTACTTTTAGTACTTTTACTTTTTCAGTAGTAGCACGCACTTGTTGCTTGCCTGTTACCGGAGAATAACAATAACAGCTCATTAGCCAACCTCCTTTTAAAGGGTACTACCCCTTTTTACCACATCATATGGAGGTTCTCGGCTTCCCGGAATAAGCGGATTGACTAATTGTGAAATATAATGATGTTAACCCAGCGCTCTAGTTTTAACGATTACTCAAAATTCATATGGAACGAGGCTACGAACTCCTTATACCCCGCTTAACCTCTATATGCTGTTGGAGAAAGGGCAACTGAATATTCTCCCTTGCAAAAGCCTGTTGAAGTCTTTCACCCAAATGGTCCACCGCCAAACCCGCCTCTCGGTAATTCCTGACTTCCGAAATGATCAACATCGTAATTGAATAAGGCCCAAAACCTGTATTTAAAATCACTAACGGCTGCCCTTTAGTATAGCTGTTCTCATATACAAACCTCGCTAATAACCCGCTTGACTTTGGTCAAATCCTCCTTCAACCCTATACCAATCAACGTAATTCATAATTATCAGGAAAATGGTACCTAAGTACTAACTAATGGGTACTCCGGTATCTCGTTCCGGCATATGAAATAAGTTATAATTTAACAAAACAATATAGGAGGGAATATTTTGATTCAAGTCGAGAATCTAACTAAGTGTTACGGCCAACACACGGCAATCAATCAACTCACCT
>Ga0123334_1001808_pt1 | contig 25884 bp, 25 predicted proteins | sample BiotimSIPDNA_FD_89706 | JGI IMG/M metagenome (GOLD analysis project Ga0123334, IMG submission 89706) | Anaerobic biogas reactor microbial communites from Washington, USA - Biogas_R1 time_0 SIP DNA | ecosystem: Engineered > Bioreactor > Anaerobic > Unclassified | place: Washington, USA... | reverse complement strand
GCTTCAAATGATCGGAGCGGCTTCGTTCCCGCCTCCCTGAGGATGCCGCGACCAGGCTGGATCGCCCCCTGCCGGTCTGCCCCCGTGAGCTGTCATCCTCCGCAAGGCCGGATGAATCCTAATCCGTGGCCTTCAGCGTCGTCAGCAGAAAACGGCGGAAGATCTCATAATCGGCGGCCATGGGCAGAGGTTTGCCCGACCGATGATCAAGATCCCGCATGCTGACCGGCAATTCGGGACTGATGTTCAACAACGATTCGATCTCTTCAGGAAACTTCGCCGGATGGGCCGTTTCCAGGCAGACGCAAAGCGGCGTCTTTCCAGCCTGCTCCAGGTAGCGTTCAAGCCCGCACCAGCCCACGGCACCGTGTGGCTCCAGAAGGAGCCGGTATCGTTCATAAGCCCGGCGGATCGTCTGCCGGGTTTCCTCATCTGAAACGGCCACGGAGAAGATGTTCCTCCTCATGGTTTCCAGGTCCGGCACCCGGTGCACAAAGCCCGTCCGATCGACCGTCCCTCCGTACAATTCGAAGAACCGGGCCAGATTGCTCGGGTGGCCGACATTCATAGCGTTGGAAAGACAGGCGCGGGAAGGAGATATCTTCCCGTACACTCCGGTTTCCAGAAAGCGGGGGAACTCGTCGTTTTCGTTGGTGGGCATCACCAATCTGCGAAGGGGCAGCCCCATCCGCCTGGCATATTCGCATCCCAGGGCATCCCCGAAGTTTCCCGAGGGCACGGAAAAGACGATCTCGTCTCCAGGCTCGGAAAGCTGGGCATAGGCATAGACGTAATAAATCATCTGGGGAAGAATCCGGCCGAAATTGATTGAATTGGCGGAGGTCAGATTCAAGCCGGCCAAGGCCGGATCGGCGAAGGCCTGTTTGACGAGATTCTGGCAGTCATCGAACTTTCCGTCCACGGACAGCGTACACACATTGCCGCCGATCGTATCCAGCTGCTTTTTCTGCCGTCCGCTTACCTCATCCCGGGGGTAGAGGATATAGACATCAATCCCATCGACGCCCTTGAAGGCTTCCCCCACGGCACTTCCCGTATCCCCCGACGTGGCCACCAGGACATTCAGGCGCATCCCCGGGTCGCGGAAATGGCTCATCAGGCGGGCCATCATCCGGGCCGCAAAATCCTTGAACGACGCCGTAGGCCCCCGGTCGAGACGAAGGACGTACAGGCGATCCACAACGTTCTCCAGGGGAACGTCGTAATTGTAGGACGACTCGATCACCGCGGCCAGGGTTTCCGGGGGCATATCCGCCCCGAGATAGGCCTCCGCCACCAGCAGAGCGGCCGCCGTGTAGGGCCGGCCTTTCAGATGATGGATATCTTTCAGGGATAACCGGGGAATCGTTTCGGGCATATAGAGCCCCTCATCGGGGGCCTGCCCCAGGAGGAGGGCTTCCCGGAAGGAAACGGGTTCCGCGGGCTTTCTGCCTTCTACGGCGGCAAGATAACGGTTCGTACTGTAATAAAGGATTTTTTCTCTCATGATGTCCTTCAAGGGCTGTTACCGGTTTATGGGATGGCTCCGTATAAAATCGAGAAAGATCTGATGGTGGCGCATTAAAGCAAGCTGTCTGCGATAAATCAAATAAAAAGAACGCTCAATGCGGCAGTCTTCCACAGGAACTTCACACAGGATACCGGAACGAAGCTCACGGTCGACGGCATGGACGGAAATCATCGAGATTCCAAGACCTGCAAGAACGGCCTCCTTTACAGCCTCCGAGCTCCCCAGCTCCACGACGATCCGCAGACGGGACAGAGTCCAGCCGACAACATTCCGAAGATAATTCTCGAAGACCTCCCGGGTCCCGGATCCTTTTTCCCGGACAACAAAGGGCTCCTCGGCCAGCTCGCTCCAGGACACGGTCCTCCTGCCGGCGAAACGATGCCCCCTGGGCACCGCGAGAACCAAACGGTCCTCCCAGAGAGTTTCCACGTGGAGCTTAGGATTCTGGGGACTTTTCCCGATGATGCCGATTTCCGAGGCCGCATTCAGGATCGCATCCAGAGACTCATCGCTGTCGGCCATCTGGACATGAACCCGGATTTCCGGATGGTCTTTATGGAAGCTCCCGAGAACGTAAGGAAGAAGATAGGTCGCAGGAATCGTACTTGCCTGAATGTCGATCACTCCCGAAGCGCGATCCTGTATCCGGATCAGCCGCTCACCCGCCTCTTCCCGCAGATGGAGCACTTTCCGGGCATAATCGTAAAGGACCTTCCCTTCGGGAGTCAGGGAAATCCCCGCTCGCTCGCGGTTTACCAGGCGGACGTTCAGATCCTCTTCCATGTTTTTGACGTGTTTGGTCAGGGTGGGCTGGGTGAGACAGACCTTGCGTGAAGCCCGGCTGAAGCTCCGCTCTCCGACGAGGGCGACCAGGGTTTCAAGCTGTTGAAATGTGATGTTCCGAAAAGGATTGTATGCCATCGATAGCCCTGTTATCATAACGGATAGGAATAATCAATTCTGTTGTTGTCTCTCGATGAATTTGACATCTTTGCGCCTTTCTTCTATATTCGTGCCGTCAAGACCTGTTTGTATACCTGTCTGGCCGCATTCCCCTGAGCAGCGGCCGGCAGGAACCGGCAAACAAGGACTTGGTTTTAAAAAAATTCAAGACTGGAGATATGGATCATGGAAGATCGCAAGAAGCCCCGGCTGACCACAACCGTCTCGGGAGCCGGTTGAGCCTGCAAATTAGGTCCGGGAGACCTGAGTGAAGCGTTGTGCGATCTTCCCCTGATCTCTGATCCCAACCTGATTGTGGGAATGGAGCACGGTGAAGATGCCGGTGTATACAAATTACGGGATGACCTTGCCCTCATTCAGACCCTGGATTTCTTCACGCCCATCGTGGATGATCCCTACACCTTCGGCCAGGTTGCCGTGTCCAACTCCCTGAGCGACGTGTACGCCATGGGCGGCCTGCCGCTGACCGCCATGAATATCGTCTGCTTCCCGATCAGAACCATGGACATCTCCATCCTCCGCCAGATCCTCCTCGGCGGTCTGGACAAGATGCGGGAAGCGGGGGTCGTGCTGGTGGGCGGCCACAGCGTGGAGGACAAGGAGCTCAAATACGGCCTTTCCGTAACGGGGACCGTCCATCCGGATAAGGTCCTGCTCAATACCGGATCCCGCCCCGGAGACCGCCTCATCCTCACCAAACCCCTGGGGACCGGGATCGCCGGTACGGCCATAAAAGCCGGAATCGCCTCGGAAGCCCTGATTGCTCGATCCATCGCCTCCATGGCGGCGCTGAACAAAAAGGCCGCTGAAATCATCCAGGCAACCCCGGCCGTTCACGCCTGCACGGATATCACCGGCTTCGGACTCCTCGGCCACCTCGCGGAAATGATCGAGGGGCAGGACATCGGCATCCGGATTTTTTCCGACCGGGTTCCCTTTTTCCCGGAAATCCGGGAACTGGCCGAAATGGGCATCCTTCCCGAAGGCCTTTACCGGAATCGAGATTTCCGGATGCCCCTGATGGATCTGAGTCCAGCCTGTCCGGAATGGAGATCCGACATTCTCTTCGATCCGCAGACCTCAGGCGGATTGTTCTTCGCGCTGTCTGCCGACCAGGCGGAAGCCTGTCTCGCCCGTCTGCACGCCGCCGGCCTGGCCGAAGCGGCCATCGTCGGCGAGGTCTTGTCCGCCCCAGCCGGCCGGATCATCGTTGAATAGGAGGAACCCTCCTCAGCCAATCGGGTCTCCCTGTAAGCCAAATCCGCACCCCAAAATACGGTTTTTCAGGTATTGATTAATTCGCGATATGGGTGTGTAGTTCGTCATCATTTTTGAAGTCAAAAAACAGGGAGGATGAATGATGAGACGGCTTGGTTTACGAAAATTCTTTGCACTTGTTTTGCTCCTGACCTTACTTCTGGCGCCGTCGATCGCTCTGTGCGCCACAACCTATGATCTGGCAACCGATTGGAGCAAAATCGACAACCCCAATGGAACCTGGGCGGTATGGAAAGGTTCCGAACTTCTTCAGCATCAGGTGGGCACGGGAAGCCCCATGACGGCTGGAATGGATTTCTTTGCCATGGGAAATTCCTGGGGCAATTTCCTGCCTGCGTGGTGGCAGGGGACGGACAACAACATCTACACGCACAGTTGGGACAGCTCCAATGGTGGAACATACGGTGAGTCCATCCTCACATGGACCGCACCCGAAGCAGGGACCATCAGCCTTTCCGGGTGCATCTGGTATGACCACGCGGGCGTGTCCAGGAGCAACGACTTTTCCCTCTACCTCGGCAGCACCCTTCTTGCGACAGGAACGATCAGCCATGCAAGCCACAATGGCGAAGCGAATGCCCTGACGTTCCTGGATGCCCTGGTAGCCGGCCAGGCCCTCAATGACCTGGCGGTCGATAAAGACGATGTTGTGAGCCTTTACGTCGTTGAGTCCCGAGGTCAAAACTGGGGTTCCGTGGCAGGCGTGGAGCTGACGATCACGGAAACGGCGGCACCTGTGCCTCTTCCCGGCGCGCTCCTTCTTTTCGGACACGGTCTCGCAGGTCTCGCAATCCTGAAGAGGAAAATGACCCGCTAAACAGTGTACATGCCTCGAATTGGAGGCTTTTCGATCGAGCCGGTCAATCCACAAAAAAAGCATCTAATCTCTCAGGATTAGATGCTTTTTTTTCACTTGGAGACGCGAAGATTTCTCGCGCGGCCTTCTATTCGGCGGCTTTGCAGCCGGCGCAGCAGGATGAATCGCCGCCGCTGCAGGTCGCTGTGTCACTGGACGAGCTGCCGGTCGACTCTTTCTGCCTGGATTCCAGAGCACAAGACTTCTTTCCGCCGTAATCCGTTACATACCATCCCGAGCCGGTCAGGTGAAAGGAAGAAAGGGAAATCATTTTTTCCACACTTCCCTGGCAGTATTGGCACTGCTGTACCGGCGCTTCGGTGATTTTCTGAAAGACTTCAAATTCTCTCCCGCATTTCCGGCATTTGTACTCATAAATCGGCATACCTTAAACCTCCATGTATTATAACTTAATTGTATAAATCTCCAATCTGGTACTGGCTGCTGAAACAATCAAGGACGAGGCCGAGATCATGATGCACAACCGGCTGCATGATCTGTCGGGTGATGGAATGGACGATTTCCTCCTCCCGGATCTTTTCTTCCTGGGGCGCCTCGAAATCAAAAAGACCTTCATCGAAGCGGATGACATGAACCAGCTCGTGCGCCGCAATATACAGCATCAGGGGCGCGAACTTGATAAAGGAGTTTGCCCGTTCGACGGCATCCAGGATCCGGTTGTCCTGAAGGCAGACGCGATAAAAGTGAAAACTTCGCGAGACATCCGGAAACCTCTTCTTTTCATAGCGATACCGACAGAGGTGGGCAAAGGCCCCATCCTGAATCTCATGGGTTTCCAGCTCGGCCAAGGTCCGGATATCATAGCGGTACGCCTGAAATGCCCGGCGCCCGAACCGGTAGTAATTCGCCACGAGCTGTTCCGCGTGGTCAAAAGCGGCTTTCGCCAGAGACATCTGCGACGGATTGAAAAACCGGTCCCCCATGATATCCCTTAACTCCCTGATGCAACATGTAAATTCCGTCAAATTATAAGCATAAATTTCAAATTGTCAATATGTCGATGAAGAGATTTCGCTTCTTTTATCCGGTCCCTTGACAGAAAAGATTCTGAAGTCATATCCGGAAGCAACATGCGATGCGTTCCCGGTGTCAAAGCGCAATTTTTCTTCCACGGAACAATGATCAGAGCGCCAACTTCAGAATTCTGGATATCAGGTTTTTATAGCTGATGCCCGAACGTTTCATCAGCATCGGAAACATGGAAATATCGGTGAAACCGGGCAGCGTATTGATCTCGTTCAGATAAATCCTGCCGTCGCACAGGAGGTAATCTACGCGGGCAAAGCCTTTGCAGTCGCACAGATGGTAAACCTTCTCCGTTGTGCTTTTGATTTCATCCCTGGCGCCAGCCTCAAGATCGGCCGGAATGGCGACCCGGGTTCTGTTTTTCTTGTATTTTTCATCGAAATCATAGAAGGCCCCGCCCAGGAAAAGCTCTCCCGGCTCGGAAATGATCAATTCATCATTGCCCAGCACGGCCACTTCAATTTCCCTCGGATTTACAAGCCCCTGCTCGGCCAGGATTTTATCGTCGTGCCGGGCGGCCTCCCTGACGGCTTTTTTCAACTCGTTAAAATCGGTTACTTTCGTAATTCCAACGGACGAACCGGAATTGGACGGCTTGATATAAACCGGCAATTCAAAACTGCCCTTGATTTTTTCCACCCACTGATCGACATCGCTCTTTTTCCTGCCCCGCAGATCCATAAAGTCGAAAGGGACCTGGCTAATACCATGGCCGATCAGAAACGTTTTAAAGACAGCCTTGTCCATGCATAAGCTCGAGCTCAAAACCCGGCATCCACAATAGGGCACCTTCTGGATTTCAAAGAGCCCCTGCAATGCCCCGTCTTCCCCGTATTTGCCATGGGTGATCGGCAGGGCGACATCAAAGAGCCTTGAAAAATCGCCCATGGTTATTTCCTGCTCTTCCGAAGGATGACCTGCTTCCTCGGCGTCTTCCAGCACGTAGAATTTGTTGTTTTTGTGCCAGTAAACCAGAACCAGGTTGTATTTGCTGTAATCAAAGGCCTTGATGATATTTTTTGCCGAGATGACGGATATGTCAGCCTCGTTGCTCAACCCGCCGAAAAACAACCCCACCGTTTTCTTTTCCATGTAAGCGCCTCTCTTCATTCCGGAGATATTCTTGGTGCCGTGCTGTTCAAACTGATCCGCCCTTCCGCGCTGAAGCGTTCTTCCTGCCTGAACCGGAACCCTGTTGATGCGTGTTCAGCCTACTTCGATGGATCATAGTCCCAGAGAAAGGTCACCCCGCTGTTGGGGAAGATCCATTCACCATCACGAATTCGCAGCGAAACGCAACGTCCAGGATCCCGGATAATTTCGGGATAGGGGTGCTTTCCGGCGAAAAAGCAGATTTCCTGGACGGTGGAAACGGGCGTCCCTTCATAGCGGAAGTTAATCTCCAGGCCGCGCGTGGGGTAAACAAGATAGACGGGGAAGAACCTGCAGCCCCGTGATGAGCGGGTGACAACCTCCAGTTCCACTCTGACCTGCTGACCGAGCCTTTCCTTGAGATGCTCGCCGCCGCACCAGACTTCATAGCCGCGGTTTGTGCTCTCCCTTCGGATGACCGGAATGTCCTCCTCGTCGATCCGCACCCGGTTCACCCTGAAATCCTTATCCGCGTCTCCGGAGCCGCCATCCTGAAGCAGCCATCGATATTCACAGAGCGGATCATCAAAAAAAGCGGAGAGCTGACCGTTATCCAGAGCGCAGCCGATGAGAAAGACGGGATTCCGGAAGACCTTGGTATATTCGATATGGGTCGTCACGCGGAACCCGTCGGCTGCCGGCCCCGTTTCCCCGGCCTGTTCACCCCCGGGTTCGGATAAGGTGATATCATAGCGAAAATTCGTCCGCAGCTCCAACGGCCGGTCATTTTTTCCGAAGAGCGCCTCAAACATTTCGTAAAAAATGGCGTCACCCAGTTCTTCGCTTCGCGCCCTGACCTGGAAGCACTGGCGGATCATCCCGTCGATCCTCGCCAGGGACCGCTCTTCCTGGGGGATGAAGATCCTTCGCAGCCGCGGTTCGACGGCTTCGGCTCGGCCCTGCTGCACAAAAATCCGGGGGGCCCGCTTGCCCAGAGTACAGAGAATATCGTAACTGATGGTCCCGATTCGCGAAGCGATGTCGTTGGCGGAAATTTCCTCACCGCCCTGCCGCCCCATGAGAACCGCTTCATCGCCGATCCGGCAATCGGGAAGAGAGCTCACATCGATGGTGACCATGTCCATGGAAACCCTTCCGACGACAGGCACACGCTTCCCCCGAATCAGCACCTCGCCCTGATTGGACAGGATGATTCCGTATCCGTCGCCATACCCTACGGGAAGGGTGGCAATCCGGGACGGGCGATCCGTTATGTAGGTCCGGTTATAGCCGATCCCCGCCCCTTTGGGAAATTCCTTGAGGAGAATCACCCGGGTCTTGAAGCTCATGACGGGACAGAGGTCGGCTTTCCCCTCCGTTTGGGTCGCCGGATGAATCCCGTAGGACATAAGGCCGGGACGCACCATATCCAGAAAAAACCGCGGGTAATTGAGAATCGCACCGCTGTTGGCCATATGCTTGATCGGGATCGAAATCCCCTCCGCGGACAGCTTCTCGACCAGCGCGAGGAAAAGCGTCCCCTGCTGTTCGTTGAAATTGACGCAGATCTCGCTGGAGGCAAAATGGGAAAAGAGGCCCTCAACCACGATATTCGGGAACGCGAGAATTTTCCTGATCAGGGCGGGGGCTTCGTTCCAGAGGATGCCGCCCCGGCCCATTCCCGTGTCGATCTCGATATGAACGGGCGCCGTCACGCCCGCCTCTTCAAGGTGGCGCTGGAATTCCCCGGCAAACATAAGATCCGACAGAGACGGGGTCAATCCGTATTTGATGATCTCGCGGATCTCCCCCTTCGTGGACGGGCTCAAAATGATGATCGGGGCGGTAATCCCGCTGACCCGGAGCTGTACGCCTTCGTCGGCATTGGCCACACCGAGGCAGGCGGCTCCGTTCTTCAGCGCCGTATGGGAGATCTCGATGGCGCCATGGCCGTAAGCATCCGCCTTGACCACCTGAAGGATCTTGACCGAAGGCCCGACAAGCCGCCGCAGCTCCGACCAGTTCCGTGTAAAGCTGTCCAGGTCCACTTCGACCCAGCTCCGATATGACAAATCGCCAGCAAAAGACATAAATTCCGCGAAGTAGAATACTTTTTCAGATTGGGTAAAAACGGCCTGATGATATCAAACCTCCCCCGAATGTCAAGGCCGGCCGAAAATCTCCTTCCAGCATCAGAAGCGTTCGACGGATTTGAACAGATTTTCCGATTTCACAGGCGGATCGAGGGGTTTCCAGGGATTGATTCAAGAAGAGACGCGGGGAGGGGCATGGGCCTTTTGGATAGGGGCTCGGACCAGGAGAGGCGGTCCGAGGCTTCCCGGTTGGATGGTAGCGCCCCCTGACGCGGCCGGGGCGGTTGTACGACAATTTCCGCAAGGGTCATTCCGGAGCCTTCTGCGTGGCCATGGTGATTTCCCTGGTAATCTCCACCCCCCTCTGCGGATTCAGGAAACCCCAGATGACACCGGCTTTGTCACGCTTCATGTGCATGGTGATCCCAGCCGCCGTTTTGAGGTCCAGCTTTTCGAGCATGGCCCCCGCCTTCGCCGGAGGGGTCGCCTCATACACTCTGGCCAAGTCCTTGTACCGCTTGGCCTCTGCTTCCTTGTTGGCCGTAATGGTGGAATTGAGCTTCTGTTCAAGATTGAGCAGAACGTCTATTTTTTCAGCAATTTCTTTCTTCAACGACAGCAGCTTCGCCTCTTCGGCCTTGAGGGCGCTTTCCTTTCCGTCCAGGTCCCTTTGCCGGCCCTGTAAAGCCGTATACAGAGTTCTCGACGGGGCCAGTTCGTCATCCACGACATCCCTGACGGCCGCTTCCGACGATCCCTGGCGCATTGGCTCCGCCAGTGCGCTCCGTTCAGAAAGCACAGATCCGTGCGGAAGCTCCATGAACGTCACCAGGCCGCAGACGGTGGCAATCTTGACAAGAAAAACCAAAAGGATGAAGGCTTGAAGAATATAGAAGGCCTTTTTCATGACTCGGCTCCATCAAACCGGAGAATTCCCATTTCATCCATGACCTTGCGATCAAGGTCCGCTAAGGAACGTTCATAATCTTCCAGATTTTTTTCTCTCAGCGTTTCAAGCATTTTTCTCTTCTTGACGGCCTCCAGAAGGTCTTGGCGCTTTGCCTCGACTTCGACCGATGCCTCGGAAAGGATCCCCCTCTGCCCTTTTTCCTCTTCGTGCAACGTTTCGATCCCCCTGAACAGAATGGCGATTTTTTCCACGGATGTCCTGCTTTCCTGCAGGCCCTTCAGCGTGCCGACGAGGTCTGCCCTTTTCTGAACCAGCGCATCGAGACGTTTTTGCTCCTTTTCCATCCGGCGAACCGCTTCAGAAAAGCGAATCAGCATCCTCTCTTCAAGAATCGTCCGGTATTCCAGAACCGTCTGCAATGGGAATTTAAACATGACACCCCTATTCCGCCGCGAAGAGGTTCTCCATCATCCCGGTGGTTTCTTCAAAATCAAACCGCTCATGAATATCCTGCCTCAGGAAAGCATTGACCGGATTGATCATGCGGATGGCGTAATCGATCTCCGCATTGCTTCCATGAACATAGGCGCCGATGTTGATCAGTTCCTCAGCCTTTTTATAGGTCGCCAGGATGTTCAAAATCTGATTCGCCGCTTTCTTGTGCTTTTCAGTGACGATGTCGATCATCACGCGGCTGACGCTGTTGAGAACATCAACGCAGGGGTAATGGTTTCTGCTGGCCAGATCCCGGGAGAGATAGATGTGCCCGTCCAGAATGGACCTTGCCGTGTCGGAAATGGGCTCATTGAAGTCATCTCCTTCGACCAGGATCGTGTATAACCCCGTGATGCTTCCCCGGTCTTCCACCTTTCCCGCCCGCTCCAGGAGCTTGGGCAGGAGGCTGAAAACGGAGGGGGTATACCCCTTCGTGGTGGGCGGCTCCCCTACGGAAAGGCCTATTTCACGCTGGGCCATGGCGAACCGCGTCAAGGAATCCACCATCAGCAGGACATTGCGGCCCTGGTCCCGGAAGTATTCCGATATGGTCGTTGCCACATAAGCCGCCCGCATGCGGATGAGCGGGTGCATATCCGATGCAGCCACCACAACAACGGAGCGGGCCAGTCCCTCCTTCCCCAGGTTCTTTTCGAGAAACTCGCGGACCTCCCTGCCCCTCTCGCCGATCAGGCCGATCACGTTGATGTCCGCATTGGTATTACGGGCGATCATCCCCATCAGGACGCTTTTACCGACGCCTGACCCGGCGAAAATCCCCATCCGCTGCCCCTTGCCGCAGCTGAACATCCCATTGAGAACCTTTACGCCGAAATCGATGGGATCGGAGATTCTTCCCCGCACGAGGGGGTTGATGGGTTCGGCATACAGAGGATACTCCTCTTCCGCCTCAATCGGACCCTTGTTGTCGATCGGGCTTCCCGATCCGTCGATCACCCGTCCCAGAAGGCTTTCTCCGACTTTCACTGCCGCCTTCCTGCCCAGGGACTTGATGGTGCATCCCGGCCCCAGCCCCTGGATGTTTTCCAGCGGCATCAGGATCACCTTGCCCTTTTTAAACCCCACCACTTCGGCAATAACCGGTTTCTGTCCAGGGGGCAGGAGGGCGCAGAGCTCTCCGATGGAAGCCGCCGGGCCGTTGCCCTCGACAACCAGGCCGACAATTTCACTCACCTTGCCATATACTTTGATCGGCGAAATTCTGCCGAGAGCACGCCTGTACCTGGAAAAATCCAGGCAGGGATTCCGGGGCGTCCGTTGTGTCGATTCAAGATGCATGGTTCAGGTACTCAACGGGAACGGGGGCATGGTCACGGGGCCTGCAGATTCAGAAGCCCGGACTTTATTTCGTTGAGCTGTTCGCTGATGCGGGCGTCGACGTCCCCCGAAGTGGTTTCGATCATCGCCCCGCCCCGTGCAATGGCTCCATCCTCTTCAAAGAAGACATTCCTGAAGCCATCCATACTGTTTATGAAATCGTTTTTTATTTGCACCATATATTGGAAATCGCTTGGATTCAGCCTGACCTTGATGTTTTCCCTCTCGACGATATTGCGAAAGGCCGCTCTTAAGACGTTGAGGATTACGCTCTGGTCGGTGGATATCTCCTTGTGCACAACCATCTCGGCAATTGAAAAGCACAGATCCAGCACCTGCCTTTCCGCGGTTTCAAGGCTTTTTTCCTTGAAGGTTCCGAGCTCTTTTGCAAGGGCCTGCAGGGTGTTTTCCACCCTCAGCATCTCCTTTTTTTGAGCCTCGGACGCCTCCGAAATGGCGGCGGCATATCCCTGCTCGTAGGCGCTCTTCCGGACCTCGTCCATCTGCTGCTTCGCCTGCTGAAGGATGGTCTCTATTTCCCGTTTCCTTGTCTCCTCGGGGGAGCCCCTCTTCTCTTCCCCCGGATCCCTCCCCGTTACACTCAGTGGCATAAAATCCATCGCACCGCCGGTCGGTTGGGAAACATAAGAAACGTCCTGCGACTTGATGATCCTCGTCTGCCTATACATACTCATCCTGCACATCGCCCCTTGAGAGGACGATACGGCCTTCTGCTTCCATCTTCTTCGCGATTTCAATAATCGCCCGCTGGCTCACCTCCGCCTCCGAGACCTTGATGGGAGGCATGATCTCAAGCTCCTCCTTAAGCATCTCCGCCCCTCTCTTCGACATGTTGCGGAACACCTTTTCCCTTAACCCCTCATCAACGAGCTTCAAGGCCTTGCCGATATCCTCGCTGCTGATTTCTCTCAGAATCTCCTGCAATCCGCGATCATCGAGCTGAAGAATATCGTCAAAGGTAAGCATCAGGTTTCGGATGCCGGCAGCCAGTTCCGGATCCGTATCTTCCAGGGCCGTCAGAATGGAATTTTCACTGGCCCGGTTCATCTTGTTCAGGATGTCGGCCATCACACGGACCCCACCGATATCCTGGCTGGTCGTCGCCCCTGAAACAATCTCCTTTTCCAGGGTTTGCGCAATTTCATCGATATACTCCTGGGGGACGCTTTTCAGCGTGGCCATTCGGCGGGTGATTTCAAACTGCATTTCCGGCGTAAAATTTTCCAGAATCTGCGCCGCCTTTTCAGGCTTTAAATGGGCAAGGATCAGCGCAATGGTCTGGGGGTGCTCCGATCGCGTGAAATCCATCAGGACCTTGGGGTCTACGTCCCGGAGCTTTTCCGTGATCGGATTGTCATCGCAGCGGACGCTGGACACTTCACTGAGGATATTCTCGGCTTCAGCTTCCCCGACCGCCTTCATGACGATGTTCCTGGTGAAGTCGTCCCTCACGGAGATAAGCCTCCCCTTTTCCTTCGCAAGGGAACAGAATTCCTTGGAAATGGAAGAGATGGTATCCGATGAGATGGTGCTGACCCGGCTCATGAACTTTCCGAGACGTTTTATTTCCGAGGGCTTTAAATGCTTCATCACTTCGGAAGCGTATTCTTCCTCCAATGATAAAACCAGAATGGCAGCCTTTTCTTCATTCGTTATGCTTCCCATTTGTCACCACCCTGATCTCCCGTTCCACGGAGCCCTCTCGTCCTCTTTTCTTGAATGGATTCCCCGCGTTTCATTTCAGCCAGTTCCGCAGCAGTTCCGCAAAAGCCTTGGAATCTTCCACGGCCAGTCTTCTCGTCCATTCCACTTCGCTCAGTTCCTTCTCATGGGCAGACACCAGATCCAGGGAGGGGGGGCTTCCATTCAATTCAATGACGTCCGCCGGAAGCGCCTGGTTTTCGACGGCCCTCTGGGAAGTCTGTCCGGCCAGCCCCCGGATGAGGGGACGGATGACAAAGAAGAAGGCAAGAATCACGGCGATCAGAAGAAGCAGATATTTGATCAGCGAGGAGTGTTGAACCAGGCCGTCTCCAAGCCAGGAGCCACCGCTGTCGCCTTCTTCCGAATCCAGCTTTTTGAACGGCATATTGGTGACGGCGACCTGATCGCCCCGGGCGGCGTTGAACCCTGCGGAGGTTCGAACGAGGCTCTCGATGGATTCGATCTCCTTTTTGTCCCTGGGCTGATAACTCTCGGCGCCTTCCTTATCCTTGGTGTAGACACCGTCAACCAGAACGGCGATGGAGAGCTTCCTGATCTCGCCAACGGGCATGACCGTTTTGGTGACGGTTTTGTTGATTTCATAATTGATGATCTCATCCAGCCTCTCCTGCCCCGCGCTCGAATTGGCCGCCCCGGAATTGGCCGTTTTCTCGGACTGCTTCTGGGTGCTCCGTACAACCGGAGATTCCGGATCATAGGATTCTTCCGTCTTTTCAGCCACGCGGAAATCAAGGTCAGCGGACACTCGAACTACGGCCTTGCCCCGCCCGACGACATTTTCCAGGAGGGATTGAATTCTGGCGGCCGTGTCCTTTTCAAGATTGCGCTGAAATTCAATCTGTGAACCGGACAGGCCGGAAATCCCCGCCTCTCCTTTCAGCTTGGATAAGATGCTGCCTTTATTATCCACAATAATGACGTCTTCCGCATTCAAGCCCTCCACACTGCTCGCCACCAGATGAACGATTCCATCGATCTGCGAGGCACCGAGTGAGCGGCCCGGCTTCATCTTGAGGGTGACGGAAGCGGTCGCCTTTTTCTCTTCACTGACAAAAAGCGACTCTTTCGGCAGGGCAATATGGACCCGACAGGATTCTATTTCCTCCAATCCCTTGATGGTTCTCGCCAACTCGCCCTGGAGGGCGCGCCGATAATTCATCTGCTGCTCGAATTCCGTAACTCCCAGGTTTTTCTGGTCGAAGATCTCGAAGCCTACCCCGCCGCCCTGCGGCAGACCCGACCCGGCCAGCTCCAGGCGAAGCTCTGAAACCCTCTCTTGAGGAACCAGGATCGTATCTCCCGACGAGGTCACTTCGTAGGGAAGCTTTTTCTCCTTGAGTTTTGTTACAATGGCGGATGCGTCTTCACCGGACAAATGGGAAAACAGGACTTTATATTCGGTGCGGTTCGCCAGGTACACCATCGCCGCTAAAGCGGTGAGCGTGATTCCAGCCGCAATGAGTATGGACCATCTCCTTGCCGGCGCCAGCTCCGTGAAGCTCTGCCGGAACTTCTCAAAGAAACCCAGAAGAGGTTGCATGCCGATAACAACTTACCCTTTCATGTGCCGAAGCAGAAAAACACTCATACCTGCATCCTCATGACTTCCTGGTAGGCATCTATGCTTTTGTTTCTGACCTGCATCATGGTCTGGAAGGATATGCTCGCTTTCTCCAGGGCGATCATCGCCTCATGAATGCTGCCCGTATCATGCACCTGCACCTTGGATATCGCCGCATCAGCGTCATGCTGAAGCTTATTGATGTCATGTATGGTATTGCGGAGGACATCGCCAAACGAAGACGCTCCTTCATTCCCTTCTCCCCCGGTCTTCTTCTCCGAAAGAGCGGACGGCGGCATCAGCTTGCCCTGGACCGATAAGTCGTTCATTTCTTCACCTCTTCAACTCAGGCTGCCTTTCTTCCCTTCGCCTCCGGCTACAGATCGAACGGCCGTCGACGCGGTCTCCGGGAAAAGGGTTCATCCCGCATGGCGTTATTTCCCGATGTCCAGTGTTTTAAGGGCCATGTTCTTGGTTGCGTCAAAGGCTGTAACGCAGGCCTCGTAAGCCCTGCTTGCCGTGATCATGTCCGTCATTTCCGTTACGACATTGACGTTGGGCATCTCCACATTGCCCTGTTCATCGGCATCCGGGTGGGATGGATTGTAGACCTTTTTCGCGTCCGCCCGGTCCTGGATTACCTCCTTCAGGGAGACCTCCTGCACGGCGTCCCTCAACTTATCTCCGAAGCTGAATTTTTTGTTCACATTTTCCGAAGAGAACACGGCGATCTTGCGCCTGTACGGCCCTCCCTCGGGCGTGCTGGTTGTAGAGACATTGGCCAGATTGCTCGCTATGACATCCATTTTTGACCTTTGAGCGGCAAACCCGGAACTGCAGATGCGAAACGACGTCAGAAAATCCATTTTATTTCGTCTCCTTCAATACGGTGCTCAACCCCTTGAACTTGCGCGCCAGCATTTCAACGGTCAGGTTGTACATCAGGTGGTTTTCGGCCAGAGAGGTCATTTCGTCATCCATCTTCACCTTGTCTCCCGTTTCCACGACCTTGAAATCCTTGTCCGAAATCTCGTCCTGAAGGGCAGGCAGATGTTTTTTATCCGTCTTCGCGAGGGCCAGGCTGTTCACATCGGCCAGGGCCTTGTCCAGGGTGCTCTTGAAGACGTAATCCTTCGGCCTGTAATCAGGAGAATCCATATTGGCGATGTTGGACATAACCACTTTGTTTCTTGAAGAACGATATCCAAGCATCCCGGACAACATCCCGAAGGTCTTGTTGAATAAAAAATCCATCCTTTCCCCCTCTGTTCAGAGACGATTCAAGCAAGGCATGTACCATCCTGGAGAAAAGGTTCCAGGTTAACGCTACTCCGAACCCTTTAACGAATATTCCTGGAGTTTGTTTCTCATGGTCCTGACACTGATGCCCAATATTTCCGCCGCCTTTGTTTTGTTGCCCTTCACCTTGTCCAGCGTGTTGAAAATGAGTTCCTTTTCCATCTCCCAGATCGTCATGTCCCTGGAAAAGTCGATTTCAGGAATTCCATCGGCAATCTCTTCCCGGAAACGGGACATTTTTTCCCCGGGCGGGTCATCGGACCCGACATCCTCCAGATAAAGATGCTCCGGCAATACCGCATCCCCCTGGCAGACCAGCACCGCCCGTTCAATGACATTTTCCAGTTCCCGGACATTGCCCGGCCAGTCGTAGGCGTTCAGGCGCTTCAACGTGCTGTCGTCCAGCACCGGCAAGGGCCTTCCGTTCAGATTGGCGTATTTCTCCAGGAAATGACGGCCAAGGCATTCAATGTCGCCCCTCCTTTCCCGCAAGGGCGGAATTTTCAGCGGGATGACATTGAGCCGATAATACAGGTCATCCCGAAACGCCCTGTCTTCAACGGCTTTCCGGATGTCTGCATTGGTCGTGGCGATGATCCGCACGTCAATGGGAAAGGGCATCTTTCCACCCACCCGGTCGATTTCCTTCTCCTGGATGACCCGCAGCAGTTTCGCCTGCAGGTGCGGGCTCATTTCGGTCACCTCATCAAGAAGCAGCGTCCCCCCGTTCGCCAGCTCGAACTTTCCGATTTTCCGCTGCATCGCCCCGGTGAACGCCCCTTTTTCATAGCCGAACATTTCACTTTCCAGGAGATTTTCGGGAATGGCGGCGCAATTGACCGCCACAAAGGGCATGTGCTTCCGATCGCTGTGGCGGTAGAGGAACCGGGCGAACAGCTCTTTTCCCGTTCCGCTCTCCCCCTGGATCAGGACGCTGGATTTGCTCTTGGCCACCGTCTTGAGGAATTCAAAGATGCCCAGCATTCTGCCGTCCTGTGTGACGATCTCCCGGTCGGCAGCCGGGATTTTTCGTTCCGCCCGGCCTCCCTTTTCGTCCTTCCCGCCCTGGGTGGCCAGGACGTTCTTGACGACGAACTCGATGTCCTCAAGGGAAAAGGGCTTCATTATGAAATCGGAGGCCCCTTCCTTCATCGCCTCCACCGCGGTGTTAACGGTTCCATAAGCGGTGATGAGGATCACAGGGCTTTCCGGAGAGATCTTTTTGATGCTTTTCAAGACGTCCATGCCGCTCATTCCGGGCATTCTCATATCCGTAATGACCGCTTCGAAGGCGCCGGCCCTGAACTTATCCAGGGCTTCGATGCCGTTGGCCGCAGCCTCAACAAGGTATCCGCAGCTTTCCAGGGTTTCGCAGAGAGCCATTCTCATGGAGGTGTCGTCATCAACAACCAGTATGTGCGTTTCTTTCATTCTTTTCCCATCCGGATCTTTCTAAAAGTCCATCCCCTTCGTGACGGAGGCCGCCGCCACTTCACCCCCCGGCCCCCTGGAGCGCATTCCCCGGTCCGTCAGGGGCAGGAGAATGTGCACCGTCGTTCCCTTCCCTTCGGCGCTTTCCACATGGATGTATCCCCGATGCATTTCGATGATGGTGTGGACGATGGCCAGTCCCAGCCCCGATCCCTCTTCCCTGGTCGTAAAGAAGGGATCAAAGATCCTGGGCAGCGCCTCCCCGGCGATGCCGGTTCCGGAATCGACGATCGTGATTTCGATAAAGGGCTCATCCGCCTCCTGCTCCTGGCCGGGGTCCGGGTAGCAGGTTTGAAAGCAGAGGATCCCCCCCCGTTGATCCAGTGACTGCAGCGCATTGAGGATCAGGTTGAAAAACGCCTGTTTCAGCATTTCAACATCCCCTTCAATCCAGGGTTCATCTTCTGAAAAGGCCGTTTTGACCAAGACGTTTTCCCGGTCGATCATGGGCTCGCAAAATCCAAGAAGCTCCTTCAAAAAAAGGTGAAGGGAAATCTGCTGCAAAATCAAATTACGGTTTTTTGTGAAGAGAAGAAGATTGGATATTTTGTTGTCCATCTTTTTAACGGACGAGATAATCCTTGAAATACGATCCTTTTCCCTGTCCCCCTTTAATTCCTTCAATAAAAGCGAGGCGTACAATTCGATGCTTCCCAGGGGGTTTCGAATTTCATGGGCGATATTGGCCGCCATTTCACCCAGGGCTGCGAATTTTTCGGACCGTTTGGCCATGCTTTCCAGTTTTTCAATGCGGGTGATGTCGCGAAGGATAAAAACGGTTCCCATTTTCCGCCCGCCCGATTTGATCGGCGATCCCGTTACTTCAAGAAGGCGGTCTTTGAAGCTCATGCGGGCGCTTCTTCCCTTCGGGTGGGATTTGTTCAGAAAAATATCCATCCATTCGTTCGAAGGAAGATCCTCGAAGAGGACACGAAGATGTTTCCCAAAAACGCTCTCCTGGGAGTTTCCCAGAAAAGTTTCCGAAGCGGCGTTCAGCACCTGGATTTCATCGTCCAGATTGGTCACAAGGACGCCGTTGGTTAAACTTTCCAGGATATTCTGCAGATAACCCTTCATCTCCTCCTTCTCGGAAAGCGTTCTCAGCAGTTCCTCATTTTTTGCCTCCAATTCACGGTTCAGGCTTTCAAACTTCTTCTCCAGACGCGCAAAGGCCTGCTGGATATGCAGAGTCGCCTGATTGAACCCTTCAAAGGATTTCTGAAGGGAAGAAATATCGTTCATGACCCAACTCCCGCACGTTCAATTCTTCTCTAGATAATCGCGATTGCTCCTGGACCACTCCTGGTCGGCGACCCAGTAATCCGCGACTTTCGGCCAGAAGGCATCGCCGCTTTGCTCCTTCAGCTGGGCAAAGCTTTTTCCCGCCATGGCCCCATCGTTCAGTTTATGGTAGCTCTGCCCCATCCGAAAGAGGGCCCACATCGAGGATTCCCTGTGCCTGATCCCCGGAAAGGCCTGTGAATACATGGCCAGACCGTTCTGATAATCGCCGGTTTCATAATAACAATCCCCCATACCCGCGCAGACATCGGCAACAAACCCCTGGTCGCATTTCTGTGGATCCTCGCGGCACGCGTCCAGAATTTCCCGATACCGGCTGAGGGCCGAAGAGCAGAGTCCTTGATGTCTCAAGGCATGGGCATAATTTCTGGAGATCGGAAGAAAATCAGCACGGCCCTTTGCCTTGATCAGTTCTTCATACAGGGGGATCACCCTATCGTACCGGCCTTTCCCGTAGAAATAATCCGCCAGATTCCGCCTCGCCGCATCTGCCGCGTCACCGCCATTCCTTGCAAGCTCCGCCAGCAGGGCTTTCCATTTTTCATCGGTCATTTCCTCCTGGCTGCGGTCGGACTCCAACATGATGAGATCCGAAACGGATGTCTCCATCGCCTGATTGTTCTTTTGCTTCAGGCGGTCCAAAAGGGCCACGGCGTCGGCTTTCAGCCCTGTTTTCCACAGGCTGTCTCCAATCCTGAAGAACATTGCCATCGACTCGGCGGACAGGGGCACCTTGTTGCGTACCCGGTAATAAAGGTCCGCGACGGCGAGAAAATCCCCCCCTGCCCGGGCTTCCTCGATCAGGTGGGTTGCATTCAGAACAAGATAGGCCCTGCTCTCCTGATGCAGACGTCCATGGGGAAAGGCATCGAGAAGCCTGCAGTACAGTTCGAGGGACTCCTTGAAGCGGCCGGACTTACACAAGGCGTACCCTTTTTGATACAAAAGCCACTCCTCCCGATAGCCCCCGGGATATTTTGTCCGCATCCAATCGTAGGTTTCTATGGGATTTTTGAAGTAATCCCGTCCCGCCATGCAGGCGTTGAACTCCGCCTTCGGATCCATGACGCCGATATTCGCCATGAAAAGGATGCCTTCATTCGCCTCCAGGGTATTCGGATAGGACTCCAGAAGCAGGCTGAACACTTTCAATGCCGTCGAAAAGCGGCCGCCGAAATAGTGGGATCTCCCCAAGTTGTACAAGGCGTTCTTTCTCAGATCACCGTCCGGCTGGAGGTTGAAGCACAGAAGAAACAGGTTTGCCGAACCCGTGTAATCCCCCTGAGAAAACCGGTAGAGCCCCAGATCATGCAGGATATCGGTGGTCAGCCCATCAAAGGAACTCCACTTGTTCAGCGCATTCCGATACCAGGCATCCCCCTCCGGCCTTTGATTCGTCTGCCGCAGGCAATAACCCAGGAGAAAAGACGCCTGGAACGCATAGGACCCATCGGGAGATAACGATAAATATTTCTTCAGCTTATCAATGGCATGGGTGTAGCGTTTTGTTTGATAGAGGATCTTCCCCATCCGAAAGAGCGCTTCCTGCCCGTAAGGAGAATCGGGATATTTCGATAGGACATTCGAATAGGCCTCGTAGGCCTCTTCGTAACCCCCCGTCCGTTCCAGGATGTCCGCCAGCCGGAAATTCGCCACATCATTTCCGCTGCGAGGGTCCGGGTAATGGCGGAGAATATTCCTGTAGGACTCAATGGTCTGCGATCCGTACTTCCCGCTCTCCTTTTCACCGAGAAAATAGAGGCAATCGGCGAGAAGCCGCAGGCTGCTCTCGTACAGGGCGGCGTCGCTTTTCTGACTCGAAAGGAGAGCGTTCAGCATGCCCGCTGCCTGCTGATACCGGTGGGCGTCGAATTCCGTCTTCGCCGCCTCATATTCGGAGCAGACAGGGCTCTGCCCGGCCGGGATCGAAGCCGGAGCGTCGCCCCCCTTGGAACCCGCCGGCGTTTCCGGTTTTCTGCCGTTTTCCGACGGCAGGAGTCTGCTGCTGAAGATGGCCTGCTTCATTCCGGAACCGGCACCTTTGGCTACCCGGGCGCTTTCACCCGCCCTCTGATCCGTGATGGGAACAACAGTCCCCCCGGCCGTTGCGCTTGACGCGCTGTGAGCCGGCTTTACGGCCTTCTGCGGTCGCTTTTTTTCCTTTGCCGGCGGGGACATCCGGTTTTGCGGCCGTTTTTCTTCGGCGAAGACCCGGTACCAGGTCCCCTTTCCAGGGATTTCGACTTCCTTGAAATAGGCCTCGATGCCTTTCGACTTCAGCCTGTCCCTTTCCTGAACGGCGCTCTCCATCTTCTGATAGGACGAAACCTGCCTGACCCGGCTGTTCTGATGTTCCGTTTCCGCCCGGCAGACGCCCTGCCCCCAGGCGGTGAGACTCAAGACCCAGAAGAAGAGAATGGCAATCCGGAGCATCCTGTCGGAGTTCCTCCATGGCAAAGTCATCATTCATCAACCCCAGCCGGAGAGCACGATATGGCCGCTTCTGCGGATGCTTTCGGAACCGCTGCACTGCAGATCACAGATTTCCCCCATCATTCAACGCATTGAAGAACCTCACAGGATCAAAGCAATGGCTATACCAGCTTCACCTGTCCCGGCAACCGCCTTCAGCCGCTGCAGGATGGCTCGGCGAATCCCCCGCGGCGGGCTTGGCGGCCGCCGGGAACCAACCTCGACGAGCCCTCGGACGAACCGACGGAACCGCGGAAATCCTCCAGGACCTCGGCCCCGCATGTTCCGCCATGAAGCCATTCCATTGACGCTCCGGGAAGATTCTCTCCCCGGCAGGCCGGAGATGCCGGCAGGAGAAAAAACGCTTTTCCGCTTCCTGCGGGCCTGGAATCTCACAGGCACCGGAATCCCGATGTCAATTGACTGACACAGAGGGGATTAACAGCGAGAGAATAACATGGACGTTCTTTTCAAGACGTGCTATATAAACGCCCATTCTCGAGGAGAATTTATGAACGATCAATCCCCCTGTCTGCCGGAAGAATCCCCAGAGGTTCCATGCTGAAGAAACGCCTCATTCCAATGATCCTCATCGTCGTCGTGGTTGCCGCCAGCCTGCTTGTCTATTTCGGGCAGCGGCAGAACAGCCGGCGGGAAGCCTACTATTCCGGAACGATTGAAAGTACGGACGCCCAGCTCGCCTTTCAGACCGCTGGCCGGGTTGCCGCCGTACACATCCGGGAAGGAGAAGCCGTCCGGGCGGACCAGGTGCTGGCGGAACTCGATACGGCGGAATGGAACGCCCGCCGCGATCAGGCCAGGGCCGCCGTGGACCGGTCCGAAAACAGCGTGAAGCAATTGGAAGTTCTCCTCAATCTGTACAGAACATCGCTGCCCGAGGACGTTGCGAAAGCGTCGGCCCAGGTGGATAACCTGAAATACACGCTGACCGATGCGGCCAGGAACAATGCACGGTATGCTCAGCTCTTTTCGCGGGGGGTGGTTTCGGAAAAGGAGCGGGATGCCGTAAGGCTTCGCTATGACAACGCCCGGGCCGCCCTGAGGGAAGGCGAGGCCGTGCTTGGAAAGGCCCGCAGTGAAATGCAGAAGATCGAAGCCACCCGGATGGAGCTCCAGGCCGCCCGTTCACAGGCGGAGGCGGCCCGGGCGGCCCTCGAGGAAGTGAACATCCAGAGGGCCTACACGACCCTGAGGGCCCCTTTCGATGGAATCCTGCTGAGCCGGAATGTCGAGCCGGGGGAAGTCGTCTCTCCCGGTAGGGAAGTCCTGACCCTGTCCAATCTTGCCACCGTCGATCTGAAGATCTTCGTCAGCGAGACGGAGATCGGAAAGGTCCGGCCGGGGCAAGCCGTCGATGTCAAGGTGGACACCTTTCCGGACCGCATCTTCAAGGGCAAGGTCTCCTACATCTCCCCGGAAGGAGAGTTTACCCCGAAGATCATCCAGACATTCAAGGAGCGGGTCAAACTGGTTTATCTCGTAAAGGTCGCCCTCCCGAACCCCGATTTCGTACTCAAGGCGGGGATGCCTGCTGATGCCTGGCTCCGATAACCCGATCATCCGAGTTGAAAAGGTCTCTCTGCGGTTCGGCGCCGTGACCGCGGTTTCGGAGGCCTCCCTTTCGGTGGCCGCGGGTTCCATGTTCGGCCTGGTGGGATCGGACGGGGCGGGAAAGACCTCCCTGCTGCGGATGATCGCCACCATGATCCAGCCCTCCGCCGGAACCATCACCATCGACGGCCTGGATGTTTCGACCCACCGGCGGCAGGTCCGGGACCGCATCGGTTACATGCCCCAGCGGTTCGGACTCTATCAGGATCTGACCGTTGATGAGAATCTCAAGTTTTTCATGGATATTTACGGGATCAGGGGAACGGAGGCGAAGTTGAGAAGAGAGCGCTACCTGGGCTTTTCCCATCTGCTGCCCTTCGCCCACCGTCCGGCGGGCCAGCTTTCGGGAGGAATGAAGCAGAAACTGGGCCTGGCCTCCGTTCTGGTTCACGAACCGAAAGTGCTGATTCTCGACGAGCCGACCAACGGCGTCGACCCCGTTTCCCGCCGGGAATTCTGGGACATGCTGAGGGTCATGCAGAACGACGGGATGACCATTCTGACCTCGACAGCCTACCTGGATGAAGGCGAGCAGTGCGACCAGGTTGCCATCATGCACCAGGCGCTGATCCTGGAGACCGCCTCGCCGCAAGCCATGCGATCCGGCTTTCCCAGCCTGGAAGAGGCAGTGATTTCCCGGATACAGGAAGTGGATGAGGAGCTCCGGAATGACTCCTTCCAACGATAAGGCCATTGTTGTAAAAAACCTGGAAAAGCGCTTCGGCTCCTTTACAGCGGTTGACCGGATCTCTTTCGAAGTCGAAAGGGGGGAAATTTTCGGTTTTCTCGGCCCGAACGGCTCCGGAAAGTCAACGACCATCCGCATGCTTTGCGGCATTCTCACCCCCACATCGGGAGAGGGCTACGTAGCCGGCCGCGACATCATTTCCCAGCCTGAAACGGTAAAGCAGGCAATCGGCTACATGTCCCAGCGCTTTTCCCTTTACGAGGATCTGACGCCCTATGAGAACATCCGTTTTTATCTCGGCGTCTACAAGGTCGCCCCCGGCAGGTGGAAGGAGCGAATCGCCTGGGTTCTCGAATTGACGCGTCTGCAGGCGGTCCGCGATGTCTTGACCCGAACGCTTCCCCCCGGCTGGCGGCAGCGCCTCTCCCTGGGGTGCGCCCTGCTGCACGATCCGGAGATTCTCTTTCTCGACGAACCGACCGCCGGTGTGGATCCCATTACCCGGCGGCATTTCTGGGATTTTATCCGCCGGCTCGCCGGGGATGGCATCACGGTCTTCATCACCACGCACTACATGGATGAGGCCCGTTACTGCGAAAAGATCGTCATGCTGAACGAGGGGCGGATCGTCGCGGCCGACAGCCCCGAAAACATCATCCAGTCGGCCTGCCCCGGAAAAAAGGAGGCGACGCTGGATGACGCCTTCGTGGCACTGATGGCCGGGCGCGGCGAACAGACGCCGTAAACAGGAATCGGCGATCCCGTACCTGCTACACGCCGGCGGCTGGAACCGGTCTGGCGCCTGGTTCTGAAGCGTCACAAAACTATGTTCCGGAGGAATTCGATCATGAAAAAGACCTTTTTGATTCTCTATAAACCCGGCCCGGCCTGGATTCCGGGACGCCACATCTTCGACCAGCCTCTCCAGGCCCATGGAGAGTACACCCAGAAGCATTATTTTGAGGGAAAAGTCCGGATGGCGGGTCCATTCCTGGACAGCAGCGGCGGGGCCTCCCTGCTCGAAGTGGAAGGCGGGGAAGCGGAGGCCCGCTCCATAGCTGAAAATGATCCGGCCGTCAAGGCCGGCCTTTTTACGTTTACGGTTTTCCCCTGGCATCTCGTTTCCTGGGAGAACTACGGGAAATAGCGGGCAGCGTCTCCGCAAACAGCGTTTGAAGAGGATTGCCTCATGAAGCCCTCCCGGCCGTGTTTCGTCCCGTTTTTCATGGCCGTCGGTTCCATCGGCATTCCGCCTTTTTTCATGAGTCTGGCGGAGGGCATCGAGTCCCGGAACGTCAGGAGAATCATTGCCCAATCCGTCATGATCAACCGCCGCGGGCTCTTCACCATCCCGGGCGGCGGAATCGCCGGATAGGAGGAGAGATGAATCCGGCAAAGGTCGAAGCGGTCATCCGCAAGGAATTCTATCACCTCCTCCGTGATGTCCGCAGCCTTTACCTGGCCTTTGCCCTTCCCCTGCTCCTCATCCTCCTGTTCGGCTATGCCCTCAGCCTCGATGTCAACCACATCCGGACGATCGTCGTGGATCACGATGCGACCCCCGCCAGCCGGGACCTGATCCGGAAGCTCGACTCCTCCTCCTATTTTGACGTCGTCGCCCATCCAGGGAGCATCCGGGAGGTCGACAGCTATCTGGACGAGGGGCAGGCCCTCCTGGCCATCGTGATTCCGCCGGACTTTTCGAACAACCTCGCCAGGGATCGCGAGGCACCGCTACAGGTCATTCTTGACGGCAGCGATCCGAATTATGCCAGTATCGCCAGGGGCTACATAAACGCCTTTCTGGAAAACCAGAATCTCCGGCTCCTGGACGACTTTCTCAACCGCCAGGGGAGAGAGCCGATCCGCCCCCCCCTTGAGGGGAGGATCCGCGTCTGGTTCAACGAAGACCTGGAGAGCAGGAATTTCATCATCCCCGGAAACATCGCCGTCATCCTCATGATCGTCGGCGCCATGCTGACCTCACTTGTTGTGGCCAGAGAATACGAAAACGGCACCCTGGAAACCATCAAGTCGCTCCCCCTGAACACGGGGGAATTCCTTGCCGGGAAAGCCATTCCCTACTTCAT
>Ga0123334_1001800_pt1 | contig 25928 bp, 13 predicted proteins | sample BiotimSIPDNA_FD_89706 | JGI IMG/M metagenome (GOLD analysis project Ga0123334, IMG submission 89706) | Anaerobic biogas reactor microbial communites from Washington, USA - Biogas_R1 time_0 SIP DNA | ecosystem: Engineered > Bioreactor > Anaerobic > Unclassified | place: Washington, USA... | reverse complement strand
CCTTGGTTTTTCATGCTGTCCCGTCGTCTGTCGTTAGCGTCTTGCAGATCGAATTGTTCGAGGTAATCTTGGATTGTTGCCCGATTGTTGTTTGCCTCGTCGAATTCAGCAAGTGTCGTCAGGAATTCGAGGACATTGTCTTTTCGCTTGAGTGCGTCTTCTCTTGGCTTGTACATTTTGACGAGTCCGTTGATGTATCCGATATCGTCGAGAAGCCGCTTGGTTTTTTCGCAGAGTTCGCCTGGGATTGCGAATGCTTTTTGGGCTTTGCCTATGACTTCTGAAAATCGCGTGAGATTGTTTGCGGTTTCGGCTGGGATTTTGGCCAGGAAGTCCGGATTGTTGAGGAGTTCCGCCAATGGGATGCGTGTGATTTTTGCGAGGTTGTTCAGGGTGTCGATCGTGACATCGCCTGCACCTCTTGGCGGGACGTTGATCACCTGCTTGAGCGAGAGGTCGTCCTTTGGGTTTGCAATGATTCTCAGGAAGCTGACAGCGTCCAGGATCTCCTTGCGTTGGAAGAAGGAATTGGTTCCGACCAGGACGTAGGGAACCCGTTTTGACCTGAGAACTTCCTCCAGGATCCGCGATTGATGACCTGACCTGAACAATACGGCAAATTGATTCCAACGTCTGTCTTGTACCCTGTCATGCAGGAAATCCGCGACGAACTCGGCTTCCGCACGCTCGTCTTCGCATCTGACCGCGATGACTTTTTCGCCTTCCCCTTGTTGGGACCAAAGGTTTTTTGCCTTTCTGTTGAGGTTTTTTGCGATCAGTGCGTTTGCTGTTTTGAGGATGGTATTTGTCGACCTGTAGTTTTGTTCGAGCCTGATTGTTTTGGCGCCCGGGAAGAATCGTTCAAAGTCGAGGATATTTCCGAGGTTGGCGCCTCTCCATCCATAGATCGATTGGTCGTCGTCTCCAACGACGGAGATATTCGCGTTTTTTCCTGCGAGGAGCACCATCAGCCTCAATTGCACATAATTGGTGTCCTGGTACTCGTCAACCATCAGATGGGTGTAGGTATTCTGGTATGCTTCGAGGATATCAGGCTCGGTTTGCCAGAGCTTGACGGTCAGGGTCAGCAGGTCGTCGAAGTCAAGCAGGTCCATTTGCTTGAGCCTTGTCTGGTATCTCCGATAGACTTTTGCGGCGTCCTCTGCTTTTGGGAAGTCCTGGTTTGCCATGTCCTCCGGTTCTTGGAGGTTGGCTTTTGCCAGGCTGATTTTCGAGAGCCACAGGTATGGATCGCAACCTTCTCCAACGAGTTTGAGTTCGGACGCTATTTCCCTGGCCAGTCCCTTTTGATAGCCCTCTGTTGCGATTGAGAAGCGTCGTCCATATCCCAGGTGCTGGATGTATTTCCTGAGCACATTAAGGCAGAATGCATGGAACGTAGAGATGGTGACTTTCTGCGCCTGTTCATGCGAGAGCAGTTCCGCGACCCGTTCCTTCATTTCCTTGGCTGCCTTGTTGGTGAAGGTCACGGCAAGGATGTTTTCGGGGCGGATTCCATGTCGAATCATGTTTGCGATTCGATGGATAATGACGCGGGTTTTTCCTGATCCTGCGCCTGCCAGCAGGAGCAGGGGACCGTCAAGGGTGTCGACGGCTTCCTGTTGATGTGGGTTCAATGCCATGGTCGTCTAGGAGTCAAATGTCGTCGGTGAGTCTCATCATTTCGCGCTTGAGGGTAGTCAAGACCTTCTCTGGATCTTGGAAGGACTTGACATGGATTGGCTTTCCGATGACGATTTCGACTTTTGAGAAGGGATATGGGATTTGCATTCTATCCCAGCTTTTCAGGTTCCATCGGCGCTTTGCGTTGACGGAAATCGGCACCAGGGGGCAACGGGTTTGTTGTGCGAGCACGACTGCTCCCAGATGTGGTTCGTACTTGGGACCCCGCGGTCCATCTAGGGTGAGCACGGTTGTGAAGCCGTCTCTTAGCGAGGAGCGGAGATCAAGGAAGGCTCTGAAGCCGCCTCGGCTCGAGGAGCCTCGGACGACTTTCATCCCGAAGAACTTGATGAATGTGGAGATGTATTCGCCGTCGCGGGAGGCGCTGATCAGGACGGCGCAACGCTTGAGCACTTCGCGAGGAATCAAAGGCGAGATGAACAGAAGCCTGTTGTGCCAAATCGTGCCGACAAAAGGCCAGTCTCTCTTCATTTCCAGAAGCTTGTATCGGTCTTTGATCGTGACTCGATAGGTCAGTGACCAGCATTTGACTAGGCAAGCTGCCAGAAATGCCAGCCACTTGGGCATTCTACGTTTGTTTTTAAGAGTAAAGAGTTTGGCCATTATAGTTTTAATGCTAATGCGAGGTACGCCTGAGGATGTCCTTTTGGACATCGGTGGAAAGCCTGACAAAATACTCCGAGAATCCAGAGACCCTGACGATCAGGTCTTTTGCTTTTTCCGGGTGGCTCATTGCGTCAATCATGTCTTGTTGATTGGTGACGTTGAACTGCATTTCCTGCCCGCCAGCGTCGATGAATCGATGGAAGATGGCGAGGAGGGTGGATTTGCCGTCTTGGGTTTTGAGCGTTTCGGGCTGGAATCTCATGTTGACGACGGTGCAAGACTGCTGGGTGTAGTCGGGTTTGACGATTGAGTTGACGAATGCAGTGGGACCATTGCGGTCTCTGCCGGCTGAAGGCGATGCCGCGTCCGATAGAGGCATTCCCGCGAATCTTCCGTCAGGCGTTGCTCCGAGTTCTTTTCCTGCCGGGATGTTGTTGATGTTCGAAGCCATGGCGCTGAGCAGGAAGCCGCCGCCGTGGACTGGTTGCTCCAGACAGATTTCCCCGCAGATCTTGACGACTTTCCGTGCGATATCGTCGCAATACTCGTCATCGTTTCCGTACTTGGGCGCTCCATTGATCAGGAGTTGCCTGAGCGGTTCGTCGTTTTCGAAGTTGTTTTCGATAGCCTTGACGAGGTGCGCCTTGTCAATCTTTCCTTCTTCGAAGACGAGCTTTTTGATTGCCGCGAGTCCATCGGTTATCGTGGCAAGTCCCATCATTCCGACTCCGTGGAAGCGCGGATAGATAGCGCCGCCATCGTTAATGTCGAGCTGCCTGTCGACGCAATCGGAGACGAAGGCCGAGAGGAATGGATCTGGGAAGGTATCGACGGGTTGGCTTTTTAGCGCATTGTTGTAGCGTTCGGCATACGCCGCCATGTCGTCTCTCATGTTTTGCACGAAGAGGTCGAAGAGCTGTTCGTATGTGTCGATATTTTCCAGTGTCAGGACTGCTCTTCTGAATGCTGAAGGCATTGAGAATCGTCCATCCGACCATGCGACTTGCTTGCCGGGAACGAGTGGTTCGACGCAGCCGAAGAGGGCGTAGTCCCTTGCGTCTTCGATTGGGATGCCGAGCTTTTCCAGCATTTTGATGTTGTTGTTGTCGTTGAATATCGCAGGGAATCCGATTCCCGTTGCGATCAGTTCGATGCATGCAAGCAGGAACTCGTCTGGCGTTGACGGACCGATCCTCGCGGAGAGGTTGGTGTACGGGGAATGTACCAGATGGGTTGCCTTGAGCATCAGGAACGAGAGTGGGTTGACGGCGTCTGTGCCGTCTTGCTTGACGCCGCCGATGCAGATGTTGGTTACGGAGCGGAACCCATCGACTTTCGTCCAGAGATGGCAAAGCATGTCCAGGGTATCTTCTTCCGGATTGTAGTAGGGTTCGAGGTATTGGTCGAGTCTTGCCAGTGCGTTGGCGTATCTGTCTCCATCCGCATAGATCAGGCAGAATACGAGCCAAAGGAGCTGGATCGCCTCAGCCATGTCCCGTGGTTTTCCGTCTGCGAGAAATGCGATTCTTCCTGCGGCTTCTGGATGTGTTGATTTGATCTCGTCTGCGAATCGGCGGAATGTCCTGATCACTGCCTGTACGACGATATCCATTGCGATTGAGATTGGAGGCGCACCGGGCTTTTGTGCTTGTGCCCGAGTCCGCTTGGCGAGTCCTCCGAGTCCTTCGTTGAAAAGCCTGACGGCGTCATAGGCCGTATGTGACGAGGCGGTGGTAAAGTTTCTGAAACCGCCTTCTGAATGGATTGCCTTGATTGCCTGGTCGTAGTCCTCCTGGGAGATGCCTTGGGGGAGCGATTGGGCTTGGAAGATTTCGTTTCCACCGAGGAACATCTGCTGTGGATGGATGTTGGGTTGGAGGTGGTCGAGCATGTAGGCGACGGACTTGGCGCGGCGAATCGCTGCATGCTCATTGCCGACGGGGTTGTCCAACCTGTATTTTCCCTGCCAGTAGTATCCGAGATGGAATGGGCGAGTGGCAATTTTGCGTTGGTCGTCCAGTACGATTTTCCAGTCCATTTTATCCTCCGGTTGCATCGTTGCCTAGTCGAGTTTGAACAGGAGCGTTGCGTTTTCGGGGAAATCCGCTTCAAAGGTTTTGACAGGGGTTTCGGCGATTTGCCTGCCCGAGTAGAGTTCCGTGACTTTGGCGGGCTTGATCAGGTTGACCGTTCGTTTTCCAGGCTTGTCAACGGATACAGCGAGCATCGATCTGTTGGTCCAGACAACGTCCGGCGTGTCAATGAATCGATGGATGCCTGCGAGTTTTGCGAGGTTTGCGTAGAAGGCAGGCGGGAGTTCGACTTCTGCGCAGTAAACAGCGGTCCAGTTCGGGAACTTCCTGACTGCGACGGCTGGTCTTCCGTCCTGGAATGTGGCGACGACGATTGCTTCCGGATCGTCTGGGATGAGAGCCGGTTCTTGGACGTAGTGCTCGGAACCGAATGACTGACCCTGGATCGTATCGCAGAATACCGGCGTGTCGTTGAATGTGAACGGTCCTTTTGCGATGCCTTCGTCAAGCTTCACGTTGATGCCGGTGAAGGCCTTGATATTCGGAATGTCAATGCGATTGTCAGTGTACGTGCCTGCGCCATTGTAGAAGACGATGACTCGGTTGTCGGACTTGAGCTTTTCGACTTGTTTCCTGCATTCGTCCGAGGGATTGAAGATGTTGGTCAGCACAATCAGCTTGTGGTCTTGGATTTTGTCGAGATCGGAAGCAAGATAGTGGCCGAATGAGCATCCGGCGCGATGGATTTGCGGGAGCCGTCCCAGCGTCAGGTGCCAGCCCTGCCGATGTGCGACCTTCAGGTAGGCGAGGGATGTTTCGTCAATGACGAAGGCGGCTTGCGTGATCGGCGAACGGTCGAGGGTGTTGGCGATCGAGGCGACCCTGGTGTAGTTTTTGATCGCATCAAGGAGCTTGGGATCGTCATATCGGTTTGATCCGACGTCGAACCACCACTGGACGACTCCGTTTGTGAGTACGCACGCGATTTCCTTGTCTTGCTGGATGATGTCTCCATCGACGTTTTCGGGCTTGCCCCAGGCTCCGAGCTTGCCTGGGGAGAGCGAGGTTCGGACGTCGTTTTCGTTAAACCAGAGTTTTCCGTGTAGCTTGATTGTGTCGATGAGCGACATGAAGTGGCATGTTCCCTTTCCGCCGAGTTGCCTGAAGGAGTAGGATGTTGGCGAGCAGATGAAGTCGATGTCCGGCGAAGCGAGGACATCGGCCAAGGCATTGTGTCCCGAGTTTTGCTGCCTGTGCCCGCCGCAGAGCTGGAGGAGGTATCCATAGAAGATTCCGACAGTTTTCCTGCGCTTTGTTGCATCCTTGACTGCTTTCGTGAAGACCTTGATTGTGTCCGCCACGAGCCAGGAGTTGTACTGGTAGAAGTCGATGACGTTCATTTCGTTTTCGGGATTTCTCATCATGCCGAAGTTTGCGTTTGCCCGTTCCTTGTATGTCGGGATTTCGGCCGTATCGATCGTGACGTCATTGTTATTCCATGCCTTTTTGAGGCTTTCGTCATTTTTGTACTTGTTTTTGAGCCATTCTCGGAAGTAGTTTGTATTGGCTGGCGAGTAGTCGACCCATTCGTTTTCATTTGATCCCCACATCATCCATTCTTCGGTTGTTCCCGAGGCTATGTGGTATCCGATGAAGTTGTTTGCATAGGGCGAGGATTCGACGTGTTCGATCAGTTTCTGCAGTCCCTTGATCGTATCTTGGCGCCACTTTTTCGAGGCCCAGGAAGGGGCTGGCTTGCCCAAGTGGTCAAAGACGTATCTTGTGCCGTCTGGTTTTTCCGCGATGACGAGTTCGTCGGGATTTTGGCTTGACCACCATCTTGGTGCATGTACGTAGAGCCTTGGGAAGATGTATGCTTTCGGGTTTGCGGCAAGGACCATTTCGACTCGTTTGTCAAGGTGGGTGTAGTCGTATGTATTTTCGTCAACCCAGGCTGTCGGCGAGATATTGTATCCTGATTCTGTTGGGGTTGCGCAGATTGTAAAGAGGTCGACGTTTACGGATGTGAAGTCCTTGAAGACCTTGTAGTTTGGTCCGTACGCTGCGTAGGCCATTCCGTTGTGTGGTTTTCCATTGATGAAGATCGTTGGCGTTCCGTTGTGGTTTTTGACTTCGGCGAAGGTTTCAGGGTGGAATGGTTCGTGCTCGATGATATCGACAGTTCCGAGTTTTTTGCTTGCGGTGACGTTTTTCATTCCATTTTCGAGTTCGCCCAGGATGATGGCCTCGATGTCATAGGTACCTTTTCTTAGTATCCATTGCAGTGGAATCGGCTTGCAGTTGATGTCGAACTGATCTGCGAATTGGCTTTCGAAGTCAGCGGTAGCGTAAGCGACTGTCGTGTTGTTTTTCTGGATTGCGACCGTCACTGCAGTTGGCTTGATTTTTTGCTGGAGCTTGACTTTGAAAGGGTTGATAGTCAAGTCGTATCCTGCCCTTGCTGTATTTGGGGCCTGGAAGCCGCTGATGTCAGTGATGTCGACGACCGATTCCTGGATATCGATTCCCTGGATGTTGATTTCGTGCAGCTTTCCTGTTTTGACACCGAATGCGATAACGGCGATGGATTTAGTCGGGAAGACCATGGGACCTTCCTTGATATTTGACCATGATGCGTGTTGCCATTCGTCCCATTGCACGGTGACGGTTTGCTCTCCCATGATCAGTTCTTTTGAACCAAAGCACCATTCGGCATTGATGCCGTCGGTAATTTTCGAGGAAATCAGGAAAGGCTCTCCGATATTATCCACCTTGAATGTGATGCTGGTGAAGGGTCTTTTGATGGGGACCATCAGGAAAATGTCGTTGAAAGCCGTTCCTGGCTTTGGGACGAATTTCCAATTGAGGACTTTTCCGTCATAGTCGTGGGAGGCGGATTCGAATTCCCTGTTGAGTCTCTGTGAATCTCTGTGGTTGGACCAGAGCCTCAGTGACTGTGTGCCGTCGAAGAGCGGGATGACCTTGGTTTGTTGGGCTGAGACGGTTACGGCAAGGAGCAGGAATAGTGGAAGGGTTCTCATTTTTTACCTCTGGAAGTGGTTGTGGAATTAGGTACAAGCTAATTAAGTAATGTACTCTAAAATGATAGGAGTTGCAACCTAAAACCAGCTTTGGGCGATATTATTTCCACGACGCCCGTAAAAGCAACTTTGGGGGTGGGATAGCGACCGAAAAACATCCCGAAACCGAAACGAAAAATCTTCAGTTTCGTACTCAAAACGCATGTGACATGCCTTGTTTTTGAGGGGGGGATGGGACTGGGACTGAGACAAATGAGACCTATGGGACACATGTGACCCATGGGACTGGGATATGGGATTCTGGGACGGAAGGTCGGACGGGCCGGGTAAATTTGCCCTGCTGCAGAAGACGGCGGTTTTAGGTACGGGCACCCGGGGTGGTCGTACTCAAGCTGTGTCGCCGCTAAAGCTACTGTTTTTTTGAGTATGCCAGTAGGCTTTCGAGATATTCCTTGGGCTGGCCGGTGTCGTAGTGCCATCCGTCAACCATCAGGGCTAGCATGCCGCGTTTTGCCCGCAATTCCTCCAAGGCAGTAGTCAATTGGAATTCGTTTTTCTGCCTGATGTTGCGTGCGATTTGGTCTCCGAGGATGTCGAACAATTCAGGTGTGAGGATGTATTGTCCATAGACGCACAGGAATTGATCGTCGTCTATCAGCCCCTTCATCGCCAAGTGCTTGCGAGCATAGTCCAAGCTGGGTTTCTCGGCAAATTGCGACAACTTGAGCACCTTGCGATTGGCATCGGTCCACTCGCCGGCTACGGTTCCGTAGTGGTGAACCGTGCTTCCCGGGGCGGGATAGACCGAGACTATCGCCAGTTCGCCGCCTGCGGCCTCGAATGCGTTGACTAGTTGCCTGGCGCAAGAGACCTCGGTCTTCGAGCTGTAAATATGGTCGCCAAGCATCAGAAGCACAGGTTCGTTGCCAATCCACTGACGCGCTTGATAGACGGCGTGCCCAAAGCCCAATTGTTCTGTTTGGTGAATGAATGTGATTCGTCGTCCCATTCCCTGGAGTTCTCGGCATTCCTCCTGAGCCCAATCGGGCAGGCGGTTGAAGTATTCTTCTGGAACAGGGGAGAACAATCCTGCAATCGTCGGTTCGTCATCGGGGCGAACGATGATTCCGATTTCCTCGGTACCTGCTGAAAATGCCTCTTCCACAATTGTTTGGATCAATGGCTTGCATCGTCCCTCTGGAGTCACCACGGGAAATAGTTCTTTCTTGACCACTTTTGTAGCGGGGAACATGCGTGTTCCAAGGCCTGCAGCTGGGATCAATGCCTTCCTGACGCTTTTTGAAGGACGCAAATTCAAGGTAAAGCAGTCCAGGCCAAGCTGGTCGCGCAGGTACGCTGCCAATTCATTGCGTTCCGCTTCGGATTTCGCAACCAGTTGCACGCTTCCATCGCCTTGGGATCCAATTCCCTTGCCGCCATACGCCAATTCGCGAACTCGAGGATCGTTCAGCACGGCATGCAGTTTGGGAGCTGTCAATTCCTCTGGACACGATGGTTGAAGGTGTCGGTCGAACTCCTTTTGAGCGCGAGTCATCAAGGCGCCCAAGCCGGCAGCATCGCCTCGCTCCAAGCAAGCAATCGCCTCGGAGACAATGGCGCGGTTCACATCCCCTAAATACGCCTGGACATGCTGCCCGATGGGATCGTCCGTGCGAGGATACCAACGGGTCAGGTCAGACAAGATCTTCACAGTGTCCTTCTTGCCCTTCAGGTCGGCGATCAGCAAATGAATCGTACTTCCCACTGCAACAGGTTGTGTCGACAGGGTGTCACCGTCAAAGGTCATCCTCAATGCGCCTGAGCCAAAGGCGCAGCCCTGATCCATTCGTCCGCACTTGGACGGGGTCATCCGCTCGCCCTGGTAGGCAGCTTCCATTTCATCGCGAATCGACAAGTTCAGCCCGTAAACGCGATTGAACGCACGGGCAACCAATACGCAAATGGCAGCCGATGAACTCAAGCCCTTCTTGATCGGCAAGCTCGTTTTGTAATTGTCCAGCTCCAATCCGCCGACCCCATATTGTGTCAGCATATACCTCGCGACCCCAGCCGCATAGCTGAAAAATTCTCCTCGTTTGGCCACCTGAAGCAGCTCCTCGGCATCCATCGGAAACAGCGCCTCCTTGCGAACGCCATCGCAACGTGTTCCGACGATTCGAAAACCATCATCGCACTTGCGGGCACGGGCATACAAGCCTTCTTCAGTGCCGGCAATCACGACTTCCCCGCAACCCAATTCGGGATTCATGCGACGAAAACCGCCTGACCAATCAGAATGCTCGCCGAACAGACAAATCCGACCGGGCACAAACAACTCAATGAAACACATCGAAACTATACTCCAATCGTTGACAAGTTATACACAATCATTGCATTGTCGTCTCGCGGAAATAGCATCGAAAATTTCACGATTTCGTACTCGAAATGCATGTGACATGCCTTCTGGGTACGCCATTGTGATAAAAAATTTTTCGGCTTCGTTTCAGAGCGCGAGGCGACGGTGGTTGGTTTGGGGTTTTATGCGAAGCCGAGTCGTTTTGCGGCTTCGATGAAGATGATCAGGGACGGCGAGTAGTTTCCGAGTCCTCCGCCTGGGGTTCCCAGGTGCGGGTGGAGTTCCTGGGCGAAGTTGAAGTCGTTTTTGATAAAGGCCTTGAGCCAGATTGCGAGGAGTGCGTCGAGCTCGCCGGCTCTCTTGTAGTAATCCATCCAGAGGATTGCCCTTAGGGCGGTATTGGCTTGCGAGTTTGATCCCCATGAGTTGTGTGGGCATTCCTTGACGAAGTGTGGATCGTTGACGGACACTGCGGGGATCGGGTAGTTGGGGTTGAAATGCTTGCTTGGCACAGTGAAGTACTGGTCGTAGATGGAGTCGAATTGCTCCTGGGTCAAGACCTTGTTGAGGAAAAGCCTGGTGATATGCTCGGTCTTGTACTTCCTCAAGCCTTGCGGGGACAGGTCGTAGTAGAAATTGTCTTCGGGGTCGTAGAGCAATTCGTTGATTTTAGCCTGGATATCCTTTGCGGCTTGCTCCCATTTCTTGGCTTCGTCATGCTTGCCCAGAAGCGTTGCGATCTTTGCCATCGCGACCCTTGAGCCGTACAGCATTGCCGAGAGGTCGACGGATTGTATGGGCATGCAAGGAAGGTCGGGCATGTTTGCCGCGTCGTTGCCGGGGCATGAGTGTGGGATTCCGCCATCGGTGACTCTGGGATCGTTGTCATGACCCGTATCGTATTCGCAGAACATTTCGACGAGTCCTGTCTTGGCGACGTTTCTGTATTTCATCAGCCAGGCGTCGTACTTGGCGACGGCATTGTAGATCGGTTCCAGATCCTGGACTGGCCGATTGGTCTTGGTCGCGATGTCAAGTGCGCACTGCGACAAGGGATAGACGCTTTGGATTTGCCAGAAGCAGGCATCGCTTTTGAAGAACGTTCCCTCGCCTGTCTTGTAGGGGATGACGAATGGAATCAGTCCGTCTTCCCGTTGGAAGTCGACGAACACTGTTTGTGACGACCAGGCGTCTTCGGGGAGGTAGTCTGCCAGGAAGATGTTGTCCTGGTTGTGCTCGAGCCAAATTCCGGGATATTGCGGTCCAACGAGCAACAGCGGCTTGTCGTACTGTGAGAATTTCCTGACATTGTCCTTGAAGAGTTGGATGACTTCCGGGAGTTTCGCCTTTACTAGTGCGATTTCATCTTTTGTGAATATTTCGTGTCTCATTGTTGTCTTTTTAGGCTTTATGGGATGTATCGACTTGATGCAACCTAACTGCAGGGTGGAATTATGGAAATGGGGCAGTCTTCTGTAGCGCCTTTACAAGGCGCCTGATCTTTTTGGAGGGCATCCTACCCCAGGCTGAAGCCAGGGGTTAAGCATGGTTACGCGCCTGCGGCGCAAAGTCTTGCATCTTCTTGTTTTATTCATGCATCCCATGCAATTCCCCGGTTTGACTGGGTTATATGTCCTTGCATATACACTATAAGTGAAGTCAGTTGCGTCAAGTTGATGCTGCGGAGCCATTCAAAAAATTAGTTTGCATTTCCGGTTTCTTTTGGTCGCCTTTCCTTGTCCTTCCGGTCGCGCATGTTCCTCAATCTTTATTTCCAGTAGCTGGCTGCGTTTTTCTGCATTTGCTGGAGCGGTCCTTTTCCTGCGAAAACGAGTACGTAGAGCGGTTTGTCCGGGACGTATTCCTCTCCTGGTTTCAGGGTAAGGATTTCCGGCAGGAACCTCATCACGTCTGGATACGTTGAGCCTTTTTTGTCAATCCAGCAATTGAGAACGATATCTTGTTCTTTATTTGCGACGATTCCGAGGTGTGTCGTGCCGTCTTCCGAGAGCCATCCCGTGGTTTTGACCGGGGACCACAGGTTTGGCACGGGGCGTTTCGGGATGTCTGTGTTGCATGTTGGGTTACCATCGAAGAACGGGTAGAACCTAAAGAAGAGTCCCTTGATGGGGAGGTCTTTCTGCTGTGTGTTTTTGGCTTGAATGATCTGCGCGAGGAACCAATCTTGTTCCGGCGCAAGCACGAGTCTCGCCTTCATTTGGAAGTTGTTGTCCGTGGCTTCTGGATCATTCGCTTCGTGGCTTGCTGCGATTTCGATGACCAGTTGCTGGTCGTTGCTTGCGATATCCACATTGTCGATCCTGTTCACATTGACCCAAGTAAGGTTGCCTTCCTTGTTTACGAAGTGGAGCATCAAGCCAAACCTTGTCACGCTTTTGCCGTCTTTCTCAATGACGATCCTATAGTCTTCTGGGGTGGTTCGCAGAGTGTAGATACCATTGGTAGCCGTGAAGGTGTTTTGTCCTGTTTTCTGGACTTTGAAGGCTGGGTTTGGCGCCGATCGATTGAGTGCCGGGAGTTTCGCCAAGTACTTTTCGTAGTGTTCTTGGGGTGTTGGGTTGGTGACCGGCTTTGGTTTTGGGATCGTTGCGTTTCTCGCCTTGTATGGATCGAGTTGGATTCTTTTGAAGAGATCGACCATCAGCGGGTAGGGTTCTCCCTTAAGGTTGATGATTCCGTAGTTGGTGTTTTCGGGGAATGGCGTTGAGATCCCGAGCGGCGGTTGATCGACCCACATGAAGTAGTCGTATCCAATCATGTATGGGAGCGCGAGGATTGTTCTTGCGAAGAGTTCCGTTGCCTTTGCCCGTTCCGCCTGGGTGAAGAACCGTTGTCCTGCCCCGTAGGTGCAGGGAAGTCCCGAATCGAGCGCGGGGAACGACCATTCGGTGATCAGGGTCGGCTTTTTGATGATGTCATAGACTTCCTGGTAGAGGTCCGGGATGTGCTTTCTGTTTGCAGTCAGGTTGTCGAATACGGCTTCTTGGTCGAGGTCGGCGAAGCAGTAGTTGTTCCAGGTAATCACGTCTGAATACTTGGCCGCCGTTTCCCAGACGACTTCGTGGCTTCCAGTTATTCCCGCGAATCTCGATGCAAGCAGCAAGTGGTTTGGATCGACCTTTCGGAAAATGTTTGCGACGGTGCCGAAGTATCGTTCTGCGGCGTTTCTAAGGAAGTCGATTTTGATGTTTTTCTGTTCTTCCGTTGCATTCGGGAGCCTGTCGAGTTCAAGGATTTGGTCAAAGCTCGTCAGGTTCAAGTCCCAGGTTTGGTTGAGCTTGTCAATGTTTCCATCGGCATGTTTTTTCAGCAGGTCTCTGATAAAGATTTTGGCGTGGTGTGTTTTGGGTTTCTTCATCGAGGCGTCGAATAGTCCTCCATAATTTGTTCCACGTCCCCACCATGCGAGTTCATTGTCGATGAAGTATCCGAATATCCATGGGTTGTTTGCGTTTGGCCTGCATGCTCTCCTGACTCTGTATTCTGCCCATAGTTTGAAGTCCGGGTGGAAGACGTTTGGGAAAGCCGAGCATGGGCGCATTTCGTTTGGCGTGATATCGTATTCGTCTCCCAACAGCGCCATTGGGTCTCCAACTCCGATGGTCGATGCGTAGGCGAGTCCCCTGTAGAGAAGGTTTCTGTCTCCTCCCATGATGAGGTTGAATCCCCAGGATGTCAGGCGGTCGATTGTTTCGTCTTCCCATTCCTTTTTGGAATTGAACCTCTTGTCGTTGTATTCCTTGTGGAGCAGTCTTCCATTTAGGAATTCGCAACGATGCCCTCCGTATGAGACCCAGTCGATGCCGAAGACGACGAATCCCCGTCCCAGCGGGTCGTATGCCCACCATTTCCCATCAGGATCCTGCTTGACTTGGAAGAAACCCGTTGGGGCAGTGGATTTTTCCTTGACGAAGCTTTTTGACCAATACTCAGGGAAGGTCTGGTTGACGAAGCTGTCAGCGGGGATTGGTTTTCCGGTTTCGGCGCTGATGTCTGTGTAGGTTGCGCTGACGAATTCGTTTCTGATCACGGGCACGACGGCATTGACGGGCGTGTTGTCCTTGAATTGCATGATTCGCTTCCAGCAGAGTTCTCCCTGCATCGTATGGACGGTGCCCGTGATCATGTCCTTTTTCTTTTCCAGCTTGACGCGATAGGGGACTCCGGCCTGCCACTTCTCGTCGTTGACGGTGCTTTCCACGGTCTTGAGGTTGTCGTTCGAGGGCCAGACGCCGTTGAAGCGCTGGTGCAATTCGATGAAATGGTGATCGCCAGTTGGGTTTTCGACGAGTGCTATATGGTAGAAGTTGTTCTCGTCTTGGAACAATCCGACGCCGGCGACCAGGTAGCGAGCTTCACGTTGCCTTTCTCCGACTGTGATGACCGCTTCGATGCTGGCGTCTTCGGAGTGCTTGAAGCCGGTGTAGGCCAGGGTGTCGCCGCCGGGCTGGTAGGCGCTGAATCCGTTGGGAATGAGTTTCCAGGAGAAAGGATTCCCATCCCAGTTTTCGAAATCGGCTTTGATGGCTGCCGCCTGTGCCAAGGCTGTGGTGGCTGCGAGGAGCAATATGAATTTTTTCATTGTGAAATTCCTTTAGTTTGTGGTTTGGCTTGCGATGAGTTTTGCTTCCATGGGTTGCAGTTCCAGTTGTTGCTTGAAGGCCTCCACCTGGATCGGCTCGGAACCAATGTTGAAGACAAGTGCGTAGTCGATGTCATCTTGTCCACGAATGGTTGCGAATCTCAGGTCTTTTGGCTTGTCTGCGGTTGGTTTTTCGGGTAATGGCTGCCTCATCCAGTTTCTGGTGTCATGCGCTGTAGCATTGGTCCTGATGGCGACAGCCAGGTCGAAGAGTGTTTCATTGGGGTCGAAGGACACGGGGAATTCGTTTTCGATGCAGGTATGTGCGCAGATTTCTTCCGCATAGAGCAGTCCGCCTGCGAGGTATGCAGGTTGGCTTTTCGAGGATTTGATGGTGATTTGCGGCTTCTGAGGTCGATTCAGGATGAGGTTTGTATTGAGCGCCCTGAATGCGATCGCTCCATCGATGTTGAGCCAGGTTCCGCACTCGATGGTTTCTCGTTCCTTTGGTGGTGCGACGAGTGTTTGTGTTTTGATCTTTTGGGCAGTGAAGGTTCTGTTGTTTCCGTTGAATACGTCGTTAGGTATCAGGATTGCGAGTCCCTTGACGGCTCTGAAGAAGAATCGGTTGAGTGCGTGCGCGGCTTGGATGACGAGGGTTGTCGCATCGTCTGGTAGTGCTGCGAACGCGATGCATGTTTTTGCGATTTGGTCTTCCGATTCGCCTTCAGCCACTGGGAGGATTGACTTTGTTATGAAGGATCCTGAAGTAACGAATCCGCCTGGGAACGTTGTTCGAGTTGCGACAGAATTAATATTTTCCGCCAGTGCTCCCATTCCTAGGATTTGCCCTGCGGAGTTGAGTTTCCATTCTGCCATGGACGATTGGTTGGTCGGGATTGTTAGCCCCATTGGTTTTTCTGCTGCGAGCCATGTCCATGCTGCGACCCTGTTTTCCGATCGTGTAAAGCAGGCTCCATGGTATTCGTCCTCCCAGTCCTGCAGCAGCGGTGTGTTGTTCCCCTTGGATTTGTCATGGAGTTCGGGGAATCTCCGATGCCATGCCGCCGCCATTGACAGCGAAGCGGCCTTGTCCCCTTCGAGTCTTGTATAGTAGAGCGGCGAGACGGCTTCCAGTGAGCGGAGCCGATTGCCGAGGAAAGAACCGTCGTCATTGCTGGCTTGTTCTTTTTTGACATTTTCCAGCCAGCCTTTTTCGAATTGCAGGGTATCCCTGTCCCGGAGCAGGTCATTGAAAAGGATCCAGGTTTGGATTGAGTAGTCTTGGCAGTAGCAGTACCTGACTCTTGTGTCGCCTCCGATTCTGAGCAGTCTTCCATCTGGGAATACGCATGTTTTGGTGAATGGCCAAAGGTCTTTTGCGTGCAGGTAAAGCGCTTTCGGGAGTTCCCAGTTGTTGTGCTTTCCCGAGAAGTGGAGCATTGCCAGGTTTGAGAGGGTGATGTTGATATATCCAATATTGAGGTATCCGTGGTGGTTGCAGGCGCATGTTTCGAAGAAGTTGGCGCCTTCGTGAAGGTTTTTAAGTGGCGTTCCGTCAATGTTTTTAACTGATGCTGCGTCCTTTGGGAACGAGATTGCGTTGGCGAAGAACTTGATTGCCTTTTCCTTGTATTCCTTGACTCGCGGCAGGTCTGGGTACATTGAAGCCGTTCTCCAGAGCAGTGCTCCGTTCCACATGTTGCTTTCCGGCTTGTTGTTGTTGACGAGGCCTGCGGAGATGGTGTAGTTGTCCAGGAGCCAATCAGCCTCGGACACAAGGACGTTCCTGAGCTGCTGCCTGTCCTGCTCCGTGAAATGGGGCTCCAGGGTTTCGATGGCGTGCGCCATTCGTTCGATGCAGAGCGCTGAGATCCACGAGTGCCCCCAGGTTTCGCCGTCAACGCAGCAACCGCCGCCGGCGTGGTGCCCCTGGAGGGTGAACCTGAGGAGCTTGAGGGCGGTGTCCGTCATCTGGTCGCGGGACATCTTTGCCGCCCCAGCACTGGCGTGGGGGTTGACGGCTAGTTCAGCGAAGGCGGTCAAGGCCGTGTTGTTGGTTTGCTGTGACCAATGTCCGTGATTGCCAGGTCCATACGACAAAAGGCCACCATTGCCCGGAAAAGGTCTCAGTTGGCGGCGCGTCGAGGGAATCCAGCGCGAGAGCAAGTACGCGTAAAGGTGGCTCATTTGCGTAGATCCAATTGGTTTGAGATGGAAGGTTGGGGAAAACCCTACTTGCCCCCGGCTGGTCTCACGTCCAGGATTCGGAGTTGCGGGACGGCACTTCCGTTGAAACGATTGATGTGGGGCGAGTATACGATTTCCCATGGCGGCGGCGGGAAGAGGTCGGGGAGGCGCCCGAAGGCGATGAATTGCATTCGTGTTCCCGAACCGTCCACGACCATTCCCCTTGTATGGTTCTTGCCGGCAGGCATTTTCCGTTCGGGAACCACGTTCTTGGTGATGAAAATGGGTTCTGGATTTCCATGCCCGAACGGTTCGAGCAATTCAAGCTCCAGGAAAAAGTGGTCATCCAATTCGTTGAAGGCGACTTCTCCGCATGCCGCCAGGATGGGCTTCATCGACTCAATGCCAAGGACTTTTTGGACTGCATTGTCAAACTGCCGGCAGAAGAGATCCAGGTTTTCCTCGGTGAGCGAGAGTCCTGCAGCCATTGCATGACCGCCGAAACGGATGAGGGATTCTGAACATTCGCCTAGCAAATCAACTAGATTCAGGCGTCTGATCGATCGGGCAGAACCCGTGAATTGACCAGATGGATCGCGGGTCAGGACCACGGACGGCCGATGGTATTTGCGGGTCAGCCTGGAGGCGACGATGCCGACCACGCCCTGGTGCCAGCCTTCTTCCCAGACCACGATGGAACGGGTGGTGTTCAGGTTGTACCTGTGGGCAATTTGGGCTTCCGCGGCGTTGACCACCATTTCCTCGATGGCCTGGCGCTCACGGTTTTGTGCGTCCAGCTTTCGTGCCAGGTTTGCAGCGTCCACCATATTGTCGGCTTCAAGCAATTTCAGTGAATCAGTCGGGTCTCCCAGTCGTCCTGTTGCGTTGATTCTAGGAGCTAGCCTGTAGGTAATGTCTGACGTTGCGAGGTTTTCGCTGACGTCTGAGATTTCGCAAAGTGCGTGGATGCCGGGACGTTGCTTGCCGGCGAGGATCTTCAATCCATGCTTGACGAGGATCCTGTTTTCGTGGAGCAGCGGGACGATGTCAGCGACGGTTCCGAGCGCGACCAGGTCAAGTCCCTGGCGCAGATCCGTATCCTCGCCGCCATAACCATTTTCGCGTCCGTACTTGAGGAAAGCGTGGCAGACTTTGAAGGCCACGCCGACGCCTGCCAGCTCCTGGATCTCCTCGGGGGCGCCTGGAAGCTTGGGGTCGACGACCGCGAGGGCTTCCAGCGGTTCGCTGCCGGGTGTGTGGTGGTCGGTGATGATCAAGTCCAATTGACGGTCTTTCGCCAGTTGGACGGCGTCGTACGAGGTGATTCCGCAGTCGACTGTCAGGAGCAGGTCGCACTTGTTGGCTTGTGTCTTGGAGATGGATTCGACGGTAAGCCCGTAGCCGTCGTCAATCCGATGGGGAAGATAGCATTCTACTATTCCGCCGTTTTTCCTGAGGACCCATGCGACAAGCGCGGACGCCGTAATGCCGTCCGTGTCATAGTCTCCGTGGATGAGGATTCTCTGTCCGTTGTGGATGGCTTGCCAGAGTCTAGCCGAGGCTTCCTTGGTTCCAGGGAGGAGATAGGGATCCCCGATGTCCGCCAAGGACGGATTCAAGAAGTCACGTATCTTCTCAGGACCGATCCCGCGCATGTCCAAGACAAGCGCAATCGGCCTGGTCACGCCTGCTTCGTTAATAAGTGCCTGTACTCGATCTTCGTTGTTTTCAACTTTTTCCCAAAGATATTCTTCCATTTCTTTCTTTTCCTTATGTTTTTGGATGTGGTTAACACTATACTCCATAATGACTAAAGTTGCACGAATATAATAAATTTTTTTCAAAAAAAGTTGAGGGGAGCCCCTTTTTCAGTAGCGGAATCCCATCGGACGGGTCGGACGCAAAAAAAATGGCATGTTTTCAGGTTCGGAATGCGTCGATTGTTTTTTGAAAAAAAGTTATAAAGCTTGTATATGTGGGCAAACAATAATACATTATAAGTTTCGCAGGAGCTACGAAAAGATGTCGCAGAAAGGCAAAGTACTGATACTTGACGAGACGTCGACAGTGGGCGAAGTACTCCGGAGTCTGTATAGGAGTCTGGAGCATCGAGTCCGCGTTTGCGGCGATGTGTCCTCGTATATTGAAGTTTATGGCGATGGCGATTGGGACGTCGTGATTTGTCCGGTCGCTCGTTTTGGCGAATTGCGTGATCTTTTGAGCAATGTTCCTGGGGGCATGCCTTCCGTGTTGGTTACCTGCAGCTATTCTGAATTGGGTTTGTACGAGGAGGCGTCTCGTCTTGGTGCCTGCGGCAGGTTGACGTATCCTGTACGTGCCGAGGAGGCGTTGCGTTTGCTTGAGCACGGCTTGGAGTTGTCCTCATGGCGTATTCGCGAGCCTTCTCGCGATCGTCGTCGTGGGGTCGAGTTGCCTGAGGTGAGCTTGAAGTACGGCTTGCTTGCTGGCGAGCATGAGTCGATGAAGGCATTGTACGCCCAGTTGGAGGCTGTTGCCGATACTGAGATGACGGTGTTGATTCGTGGAGAGAGCGGTACAGGCAAGGAATTGATTGCGAAGGCGGTTCATTGGAACAGTCGTCGTCGCGGTGGTCCATTCATCGCGGTGAATTGCACGTCCATTCCGGAGAATTTGCTTGAGTCCGAGTTGTTCGGTCATGTCAAGGGGGCGTTTACGGGTGCTGTTCGCAACAAGGAAGGGTTGTTCCAGGCCGCCAACGGCGGGACGCTGTTCATGGACGAAATCGGCTCGATCCCGCAGGGGATGCAATTGTCGCTATTGAGGATTTTGCAGGATGGCCAGGTGCGTCCTGTTGGCGGTGTTTCGTCGACTCACGTCGATGTTCGCGTTGTTGCGGCGACGAACGAGGATCTTGAATCTCGGATGAAGGAAGGCAAGTTCCGCGAGGATTTGTTTTATCGCCTGAGTGCATTTCCTTTGCATTTGCCTCCGTTGCGCGACCGTCGCAGCGACATACCGGTTTTGGTCAGTCATTTTTTGGAATGCGAGTATCGTTCGAGCGGCGTTCGTTTCGCCGGTTTTACTGAAGAGGCCCTTGAGGTTTTGACTCGCTACGACTGGCCTGGCAACATTCGCGAGCTTGGGAATGCGCTGCGTCGCATCATTGCCTTGTCCGGTGGCAAGAAGCAGGCATTGGGCGTTGAAGATTTGCCTGAGGAGTTTCGTCGCTCGCCATCTGCAGTTGAAGGCGAGCGGACTTCTGCTGTTCAGGTTTCTCGTCCTCCTCGCAGTGCCGGGATGTCTTTGAAGGCATATTTGCGCATATGTGAGCGGGACTACATCCGCGAGGCGATAGAGTCTTGCGGAGGTGACAAGGAGGCCGCGGCCAAGCTCCTGGGGATCAGTCGCGGCACGTTGTATCGTAAGCTAGAAGAGGATTGACAGGACAATGAAGCAAAAGATGCAATGGGGCAAGTGGTGTTTTCTGGCGGCGATTCTGCTGCTGTCGCTGGGATGCGAGTCGTTGAAAGGTCCGGTTTTTTGCCTTAGTTTGCATCGGGAGGTTCGTCCTGGTGGATTTGGTCCCGACACTCAACTGATCCGAAGCGTGGTTGACGTGATGGGTCAGAACGAACATGTGGTGTCCCGGTTTCCGACGCTTGATTCGTCGTCGTTTGGAAGTGTTGAATTGGTTCCTGACGAAGCGAGCGGTCGTTGGGGCTTGCGTTTAAAAATGGATCGCAGGGGGAAGGGGTTGTGGCGTCAGGCGACCGGGGAGTACGCCGGCAGTCAAATGGTTGTGTTGCTGGATGGCTATGTGTGTGGCACAATGGTCATTCCCCCCTATGACGAGAGCGAGTATTTGCTGTTGCCCCCGTTGTGGAGCGAGTCGGAGGCCAGGTCGATTGCCGGGCATGTGGAGAGCAACTACAGGAAGACCAACCGTCGCTAGAGACTCTTGGACGCCTAAGGAAACGGAATAGAATTACAATTTAAGATAGTCGTGCAAACTAAATAAAGAATAAGGAAAGACAATGGCGGAATCCACCACGTATTCTTCGATGACAGATGAGCTGGGCATGTTGTTCATATCTGCCGGCGATGGCGATTTGGGCGCTGTGGGCAAGTTGACTGAGATACTTCGCCTTGCCGAGCCACGCGAATGTGGCGATTGGGACGAGGACGTCCGTATGTATTGGGAAAACGGCTTGCAGGACTTTGCGAAGAAATGCGATTTGAAGCGTTTGGATGGCAAGCAGCGCGAACTCGTTTCGGCAATGCTGAATTGCTGCCTTGAAGGCACGATGTTCAGGAATTTGTATGCGATCTTGGCGAAGGACGAATTTCCGAATTACGGCGATCCGGCAGGCTTGATTCAGGCATTGGGCATCCGTGATGAGAAGGAGCCGTTGCCGCAGGTTAACCGCCGTCTTGCGGTTATGGCCCATGTCAAGCGCGATGCGTTTTGCTTTGCCCCTGCGTTTGGCGTTGGGGTCGTCAGGACGGTTGATGACTTCAGCAACGAGGTGAAGGTAACGTTCCAGCGTCGCCAGACGTTGGGCTTGCGCAACTTCCTCGACAGCATGCTGTTGGTGAAGATGGATACCGAGGTCCACAAGTGGCTTTTGAAGACTGAACGTCCCAAGAAGATGCCGTTGTCGGCGTTGAACGAGAGGATCCAGGGGGCGGTTTGCAGTGCCTTTCCTCCGTTGATGAATCCCGCCCGCGCTTTGCTGGTTCCGCATGTGATGTCCGATGTGCAATTGCGGAATTTGACCGCCGTTGCCGAAGCACCCGAGGTGTCCGAGGCCGGTCCTTCATCGGCTGATTCGTCTCCCGAGCAAAGCTGGGAGCAAAGCCGTAGCTTGAAGGAGTTGAGCGAGCGCATGAAGTCGGTTTCCTCCTTGGAAGAGGGGAAGGAGTACGAGGTTGACGACTTGCGCGCTGTTTTGATTGCCGGCGCCAGGCGTGACAGCGAAGACATCAAGCGCAAGGAGGAGGAGGCTTTGAATTTGGCACTTTCTCTTGCCGAACTGCAGCAGAAGCTTCCTGCCTCGATGAGCCAATGGTTTTCGGATGTCCTGGCCGATTTGGTCGAGAAGGAAGCCGATGTCTGGATGGATCACCAGCTGTTTTTGGATACGAGCGACAAGATGCCCGGGAGGCAAGTGCTGCCCTGGTTCAAGGTTACATGCTCGGCGATGGGCGCGGACTACCTGGTTGAGCGCACATGCTATTTGCCCCATCGCCTATGGAGCAATACCGAGAAGGCATTGCCTGCTTCCGAGGCGGGCTTGTTGCCGAAGGGAGTCGCCCAGGCATTGGACAATGAATTGCTTTCTGCCGACGCATTGCTGTGGATATGGAAAACCAAGTACGGCGACCTGAAAGACAAGTACTTGACCAATCCGAACTTGCTGTTCAGGACGCTTCAGAAGGGCGTCAAGGGCACTTATCTGAAAGCTCATCGCGATTTGTTCAAGCTGATGATGGACGACGAGAAGTTCCAGAAGCATCTGATGAGGAACGGGAACGAGAAGTCGGTATCTGATTTTGTACATTGCATCAAGCGTTTGCCGCTGCTTGACGCCTCTGACCGCCAGAGCTTGGTTGTCAAGATTGTTCGTTTGTATCCCCAGTACTTGTATTTGGTTGAGGAGAAGAAGGTTGTCCGTGCGGCGTTGCCGCGTGTGACGAGCTGGCGTTGTTTGCGTTTGCGTCAGATGCAGTTGCAGCATTTGATCGATGTCATGATTCCCGAGAATGCCCGTGCATTGGCCGATGCCCGCAGTCGCGGCGACTTGCGGGAGAATTCCGAGTTCAAGTACGCCAAGGAGCAGCAGGCGTTGTTGCGCAAGGAACAGGCTCGTTACGAGCAGAGCCTTCTTGGTGTCCAGGGGACGGATTTCAGGGATGTTGTCGTCGAGGACGAGGTGGTCGTTGGCAGCCAGGTCACCGTCAAGTACGTGATTGGCGGCGAAAAAGCGACGTATTGCATTCTTGGCTTGCTTGATACGATTCCCGAACGCAGGCTGGTTTCCTTTGAGACGGAAGTCGCCAAGATCCTGCTCAATTGCAAGAAGGGCGATTTAGTTGAAATGCCCAATGGCTCGGAAGCCGAGATTGTTAAGATTGAAGCGCTCCCTGAAGATTTGCTCGAATGGCTGAACGGGATCCCCGAACTGGGCGAAGACAAGGCAAGCGGAGTCATGGCGGAATAATCAAAGCCCAGGAGGATGCCCAAAATGTTCAAGTACTGCCTCAATACAGGAACCATCAGAGGACAAAAGCTCAGATTCGTCGAAGAGCTGGAATTTGCCTCACGCGCCGGGTATGATAGCGTGGAGCCTTGGATGCAGCAAGTCCACGGGTACAGAAATGCGGGCGGCACGCTCCGGGAGCTGGGGCAGAAAATCGCGGATTTGGGGCTGGCCGTGGAAAGCGCAATCGGATTCGGGAAGTGGGCTTCCGACGATGCGACGGAACGTGCCGCCGGATTGGAGGAGGTGCGGCGCGACCTGGCTGCGTTGGCGGAAATCGGCGGCAAGCGTCTTGCTTGTCCTCCCGTTGGCGCCACGTCTAGTCCGATTGCACTGGAGCGCTTGCAGGAACGCTATGTCGAAGTGCTGAAGATTGGCGATCAACATGGCGTGGTTCCCTTGCTTGAGCTATGGGGGTTTTCGGCGAATTTGCATCGTATTGACCAGGTGATGAAGGTTGTGCTTGGCACTGAGCATCCGAAGGCGGCTGTCGTTCTTGACGTGTATCACATCTACAAGGGCGGCGGGAATTACGTTCCTTTGCGTCTCCTCAGCAAGAATGCGATGCCTGTCCTCCATATCAACGACTATCCTGCGGATCCACCCCGGGACAAGATTGGAGACGGTGACCGGGTTTACCCAGGAGATGGCATCGCGCCGCTTAAATCCATCTTGAAGGATGTTGCCGCCAATGGTGGAACCGTCCTTTCCTTGGAACTCTTCAACCGAAGCTACTGGGCGCAAGATGCCTTGACCGTGTGCAAGACTGGACTCGCCAAGGTCAAGGCGGCAGTCGAATCGGCAAAGCTGTGATTTTTTAGGCAACAACAACAATTAAGATGACAGGGGGCGACCATGCTGGATATCTACCGTATTGCGTGTTGCGTACCGAAATGCCATGTTGGCGATATTGCGGCAAATTGCGATGAGATGCTTGCCTGCGCCAATTCGGCGATGTCTTCCCATATTGTCGTGTTCCCAGAGTTGTCCGTGACCTCCGCGTATTGCGGGGATTTGTTTCTTAACGCCGGCTTTCTGGATCATGTGTCGGATTGCGTATCGGACTTTGTTTCCAGCTTGCCTGAAGATCCAGTGTATGTATTTGGCGCACCGGTTTTGGTGCGTGGTCGCCTGTACGATTGCGCTGTGGTCGTCCAAGATGGTGATATTCTTGGGATTGTGCCCAGGAGCTTCCTTGGTGCGTCGAAGCGTCATTTTTCATCAGGTCATGGCATTTCCGGTCAGTTGGTCGAGTTTGCCTGGCAGGACGAGATTCCCTTTGGTACGGATCTTGTGTTTGACTTTGGCGGTTCGTTGCGCTTTGGAGTCGAAGTTGGCGGTGATGGCGAATCTATTCTGTCACCGAGCCGGCGCTATGCGTTGGGCGGCGCCAACTTGCTGGTGAACATCACGAGTTCGCATCACTATGTTGGGCGCGGCGATGCCGAAGTCCGGCGTTGTCGCAGTTTAAGCGAACAGCTGGTTGCCGCCTATGCGGTGTGCAGTTCGGGAGTGACGGAATCGACGGTTAATGGAGTGTGCTCGGGGCGATGCGTCGTCGCCGAATGTGGCGAAGTCATTGCCCGATCCGCAGGGTTCGAGCGTGAGAATGCCGTGCTTTATGCGGACGTCGATCTGGGTTTTGTCACCTCCCGCCGCCTGAGGGATATGGATTTTCGCGACATCTCCTGTCTGGCTGATGCGTCAACCCATCGTCTTCTTGAGAATGAGCTTCCGGTTAAGATTGATTTTGGGAAATCGTTGCACCGTCCATTGTCGAAGACCCCATTTGTCCCCGAGGATCCCAATGAGTTGTCTGACGTATTTTCGCTTCAGGTCGCCGGTTTGTGCAAGCGTTTTGAAGCGGCTCATTCGTCGAAGTTGATTTTGGGGGTTTCCGGAGGTCTTGATTCGACGTTGGCGTTGCTGGTATGCGTCCGGACAATGTCCGTCTTGGGGCGACAAGCTTCCGATGTGATTGCCGTGACGATGCCAGGCTTTGGGACGACAGACCGGACTTATAAAAATGCACTCGCTCTTTGTCATGAACTCGGCGTCGAATTGCGCGAGATTAGCATCAAGGATGCGTGCCTGCAGCATTTCAAGGATATTGGGCACGATCCAAAAAAGCATGATGTTGTCTATGAAAACACGCAGGCCCGGGAACGCACGCAGATTTTGTTCGATTTGGCAAACGCATGCAATGGCTTGGTGGTGGGAACTGGCGACATGTCCGAGCTGGCAGTCGGCTGGTGCACCTACAACGGCGACCATATGTCCATGTATGCCGTCAATAGCGGTGTGCCCAAAACCTTGATCCGAAGCGTGCTCGGTTGGTGCGCCAACGGGGATTTCTCCAATGTTGCCGAGTATTTGCGTGACGTAATCGATACGCCTGTGAGCCCTGAGCTGCTACCCCCAAAAAACTCCGGGGAAATCCAGCAGAAAACCGAGGATATCATCGGACCCTACGAACTTATCGATTTCTTCCTCTATCATTTCGCATATGGCGGAGCCTCGAAGGAAAAAGTCGCTTTCCTGGCAACTTGCGCCTTTGGAAAGCGTTTTAAGCAATCCTACCTGGATCTGTTTGTCAAGCGGTTCTTTACGCATCAATTCAAGCGTTCCTGCATGCCTGACGGTCCACAGGTCACAGTCGTCGGACTCTCTCCGAGAGGTGCTGTCCAATTGGCGTCTGATGGAATCGTCCCAGAACTCTGAGACAAAAGAACTGGGACTGGGACAAATGAGACTTATGAGACATATGAGACTTATGGGACTGGGACATGGGACTGGGACATGGGACGTGACGTTGGGTTTTGTGGGTGTGGAGGTTTTGGGACTGAAATTTTCTTCAGCCCTCATTCATAATTCAGGACAGGGTCGGACAGGTCGGACTTTATCATTCATCATTCATAATTTCTCGTTTCCGTACTCAAATGGCATGTGACATGCCGCTTGGGTTCGTTCTTGGGAAAACTCCGCGAACTCTTTTCCCTCTGCCAGAAAGCAATTGGCGATCGATGGCGATGGCGTCGACGCAATCCCAGTAAAAAGTTGGTCGCGTCCCAAAGTTGGGACCTAAGGGCAAGAGCTTGATCTTCCGTTAGACCTGTAGTTTTTGTTTTGCTGTTTCAGAAACTCTATTTTGTG
>Ga0123334_1001798_pt1 | contig 25937 bp, 27 predicted proteins | sample BiotimSIPDNA_FD_89706 | JGI IMG/M metagenome (GOLD analysis project Ga0123334, IMG submission 89706) | Anaerobic biogas reactor microbial communites from Washington, USA - Biogas_R1 time_0 SIP DNA | ecosystem: Engineered > Bioreactor > Anaerobic > Unclassified | place: Washington, USA... | reverse complement strand
GGATCCATAAAAGAAGAAACAGGTGTTTTTGTGGAATCGGTGTATTCATAGCCCTTTGCAAATTGAGTTTCGTAACGAACACCAGCATAAGGTTTTAATTTTTCAAAAGGATTAAATTCAACTAAGCTTTCAATAAAAATCTTATCCAAAGACTTACGAGTTCCAATACTTTCAGTATAAGTTTGGCCCCAAGCAAGATTCACTAAATTACGCCAATTCGCATATTTCCATTTTCCTTTCACGTCTGCATCGTATTGCAATAACCATGTATTTGTATTCACACCACCATCTTTCCAATTAGAAAAATGATTTCTTGAATACTTCACAGAGGCAACAACATCAGCACTCCAATTTTCTGGAAGAGAGCCTGTAAACATTCCTTCTGCTTGAGCAAAGGAGAAGCTCGCTCCTGCAAGCAAAATAGACATGGCGAGATAAATTATTTTTTTCATAAAAAATGATTCCTTTTGTTAGTTAACTCAAAAATAGCACAATTTATTTTGAATTCAAACGAAATGTGAATCTACACATAAATGAAAACCTAACTTTTCTAATACCCTTCGAATATTTTCTTTTTTTATTAGTGTTTTTAATTCATAAGCACGTGGTTCACGACGAACAGGATAGTTTTTTCGGAATGTTTCAAAATTATCTGGACTATGCTTTAACAATAAACTGTCTTTTCTTATATCATATGTTTTCTTGAAAATGGCTCGTAAACTCAAAAAATCATCCTCAACCAGAGGTTCTATTTCTAGAGTTTGTTTTTCTAAGTGCAAATCAAATGTTTTGAGGGGTTCTATATCAAAAGCATTTCCGATTCCCCTCACCACTTGACTTGTCGCATTAGCCTTTCCATCTTGACTATATCCTGCAATATGAGGCGTTCCAATCATCACTTGATTCAAAAGAGTCTTATTCAAATTGGGTTCTTCTTCCCACACATCTAATATAGCTCCTGCAATTGTCTTTTCTTTTAAGTGATAAGACAAAGCTTGATTATCAACCACTGGCCCTCTTGAACTATTAATCAAATAGGCATGTGAAGGCATTTTTTTAAGGTGAGTATCATTAATTAGATGTTGTGTTGGATAAAGGCCTTGTTGAATAAGGGGCACATGTAAAGAGACTATATCACTTTGAGAAAGCACTTCCATTAATGACAAATAATCATTTTCTTTATCTTCATCGGCCCGTGGAGGATCACAAAGCAAGCAATGTATGCCAAGAGCTTTTGCTAATGGATAGAGACGAGAACCAATATGGCCTACCCCTACAATCCCTAATGTCGTTTCTGTGAGAGGTTTCTTTGTTTCGTAAAGAATTTCAAATATGGCCGCAAGAACATATTGGCAAACACTCAGAGCATTACAACCAGGGGCATGCATCCATTGAATTCCCTGTTGATTTAAGTAAAGAGTATCTAGATGATTGGTGCCTATAGTAGCAGTAGCTACAAAACGAACAGGAGTTTGATTTAGTAAAGATGAATCGCATATAGTTCTAGTCCGAACCACCAACCCCTCTGCATTTTTCAAATTCTGATTCGTTATTTCTATTCCAGGTATATAGGATACGTCAAAAAAAGGCTCCAGTACCCCTCGAATAAAAGGAATCGCGTCATCAATCACAATATGTAAACGTCGAGACATGATCAGAATATAGTCTTTCTATAATTGTTTGCAAATGAAGGTGTTATTTTATTTAATTTTCTTATTTATTGGCTTTTCTTTTGCCACAGAAAAAGCCCCTACTAGCAAGTGGACTCCAGAAATAGGTATTTCAATTGGTTCTCCAGCTCCATTATTTTTAAGTGTCGGCCTTCATTATCAGTTCTTAAATAAAGTTGGGGCCTTTATCCGAACTGAAGGATTAGGTTCTCACACAAGAAAAAATGATTACTGGTGTGGAGCGAGAGGGGCTATTGGTTTTTCTTTATTTCGAGATCAACCGTTCTTTTTAGAATCAGGTGTTAGCGTCGGTTACTTTTACGCACGTGCCCCAAACCGAATTCAGCAAATATTTAACGAAATTAATCAAGGCTACTATTTTTATGAATACGACTGGAAAGAGTTTTACGATGTTTCAATCATGATTGGGGTTCATCTTTGGGGTATTCATGTCCGAACAGAACTACCCCTCGTGGATCAAGGTAATACTTCCTACTCTCTTTTATGGAGAGTAGGCTATCTCTGGTCTTTTTAAAAATGATCGACTAAAAGAAGCCTAAGACGTCTCTGACTCGAGACATGGTTTCCTTAGAACGCACCCTTGCCTTTTCCGCTCCATAAGCAAGAATTTTATCTATTTCCTCAGTATGAGAAAGCAGATAAAAATAGCGGTCACGCGATGGGCCTAAATGTTCTTCTAATACCGCTTGTAACTCTGCTTTGGCATGTCCCCAACCCAAACCGCCAGCACGATAACGTTCTGCAAGAACGCTCACTTGTTCTGGAGAAGCAAACAATTTATACAAAGCAAAAACATTACAAGTATCTGGATCTTTAGGCTCTTCTATTGTCTGAGCATTAGTGACAATCTTTCCTATTTTTTTCTTTAGGGTTTTTGAATCCAAAAAAATCTCAATCGTATTGTCATAAGATTTACTCATCTTGCGGCCATCTAAACCAGGAATCACATCTGTTGTTTCTTGTATTAGTGGTTCTGGGACAGTGAGTATTTCTCCATATTTTTTATTAAAACGAATAGCGATATCTCGAGCGAATTCGACATGCTGTTTCTGATCTTTTCCAACAGGAACGACATTTGCGTTAAACATTAAAATGTCTGCATCCATTAAACATGGGTAGCAATAAAGCCCCATATTTACATTGCTATCTGAGTCTTCCCCTAGAGCTAGGTTTTTAGCCACTTTATCTTTATAGGCGTGAGCTCGATTCATAAAGCCTTTTGGCGTAAAACAGCTTAAGGCCCAACTGAGTTCAAAAATTTCTGGAATGTCACTTTGTTTATAGAAAAGGCCTTCTTCTGGATTCAAACCTAAAGCAAGCCAAGTCGCAGCGACTTTATAAATATTTTCGCGCATGGTAGTGCCGTCTTGCACTGTCGTTAAAGCATGATAGTCAGCAATAAAGTAGACGGTCTCATAATTTTTCACTAAATCGAGAGCTGGACGTATGGCGCCCAAATAATTACCAAGATGAGGAGTGCCCGTAGGCTTAATACCAGTTAAAGAAATAGGTTTCATAATACAAATTTAATATTTGAAGCATCTTCTCTGTTTTGAGATAACAAGTTTTTTACTAGATTCTTTGCTATTGTGAGTTCTGAACACCAATACACATTAGTCGATAACGACTCTTCTCTGCAATCCCTTTTGCAAGAACTTGAGTTTTATGATATGGCAGCAGTCGATACCGAAGCAGATCCTATGTTTCATTATGCTGTAAGTCTTTGCTTAATTCAAATTACAATTGGAGACACCCACTGGCTTGTCGATCCATTAGCAGGCATTGATCTTTCGCCCATTTTTAAAACGAAAGCCATGCAGAACATTATTCTTCATGGTGCCGATTATGACTTAAGGCTCTTATGGCAGAGGTATCACTATTCTCCAAGGTCCGTTTTTGATACAATGCTTGCCGCCAAATTTGTGGGTGAAGAAAAGCTTGGATTAGCAGACCTTGTTTATAAATACTTCCAGCAGTCTCTCGAAAAAGGGAATCAAAAAGCCGATTGGACAAAACGTCCTTTACCAGAAGACATGTGCTGCTACGCCATGCATGATACAACTTATTTGCATGAGCTTTGTGCTCTTCTCGGAGAACAATTACTTGAAAAAAAACGTTTTTCCTGGCTTACTGAAACGTGTTCTGAATTAATTGAACATGCTAAAATAAAAGCTCCTCTCAAAAAAGACCCCTGGCGAATGAATGGTTCTAGCCGTCTTTCGGCCAAAAGTCTGAACATATTAAAACACCTCTGGGAATGGCGAGAAAAAGAAGCTGAAGAGATGGATCGCCCTCCTTATAAGGTACTTTCTCCAGACCTTATGTTTATGATCGTAAAACAGCTTTCCTCTCTTTCTACTTTTGATGCAGAAGCTCTGCCAAAACTGCCTAGAAACTTTAGTGGAAAACGCATAGAAAGTTTTTATGCGATGTTAAAGAACGCTTTTCAAGAACCCGTTGAAAATTGGCCTGAGGTTTACTCAAGACCTGCTCCGCCTTTAATTCCTCCAAACGCAGAATTACTTGAATTTCTAAAAAGCTGGCGTGATGAAAAAGCATCATCACTGAGTATTGACCCCTCGATGCTCGCCAATCGAATTCAACTCATTGCTTTAGCCACTCCAGGAACAACCTCTTGGGAAGAGCGATTTGATAATGCTCATTTTATGGTTTGGCAAAAAAATATTTGGATTGATATTCTTCAACAAAACCTGAATTAAACTAGGAGTCACTATGTTCAGAAATATCGGCCTACCAGAAATACTGCTTTTAGTGCTATTATTCATTGTGGTTTTCGGTTCGAAGCGAATCCCAGATATTGCAGAAAGTATAGGCAAGGCTTTAAAAAAATTCAGAAAAGCTTCTCAAGAAACAGAAAACGATTCCGATTCTCAGAAGTCTGAAAAAGAAGATGACGAGTCTAAATGATGAAATGCCGATCCTAAAGCATTTTCAGGAGCTTCGTTCTAGGCTCTTAATTTGCCTTGTTTTTTTTATTATCTGCTTTCTAATCTCCTTTTATTTTTCTCATCTAATCTGGTTTTTATTATCTCTTCCAATTAAAGAAATTTCTCGTTTAGAGCTCATTAATTTAGCCCCCGCAGAAGCACTTGAAGTGGATTTTAAAATGTCTTCTATTGCCGCCTTTATTTTAGCAGCCCCCATTTGCTTTTATCAATTTTACGCTTTTTGTGCAGAAGCCCTCTACCCTACAGAAAAAAGAATCATTATTACTCTCACCCTTACTTCTACCCTCTGTTTTTTAATTGGCGTCTCCTTTGCCTTTTTTACAGTTCTTCCTCTTCTATTTCATTTCCTAGCTGAATACAACGCTGAAGCAAAGGCTCTCTGGTCTCAAAATGCCTACATCTCATTTTTAATTCGTCTTGAACTCGCTTTTGGAATCATTTTTCAGATGCCTGTCATTGCGGCCTTTTTATCTTACTTTAAGATCATTAAATCCAATTTTTTTATTCAACATTTCCGAATCGCCATTTTTATTTTAGCCTTCATCTCCGCTCTAATCACCCCTCCTGATTTACTCTCCATGATTTTTATGATGGGACCAATGCTACTTCTCTATTTAATTACGATTATCGTAAATCGTATATTTGGAAAGGGGGCCTAATGGATTTAGGAATTGGCTTTTCAGAGTTTTTGCTACTTGCAATTCTTGCATTACTATTCTTAAAACCAGATCAAATGGTTTATACATTAAAGAAATGGAAAACATTAAAAGGGAAATATTTTAAATTAAAATATGACATCGAAGATCACTTCAGCGCAGCCCTCCAAAAAGGAACTCACTCCATGAAAACGGAACAATCTCGATGGATCATTAATGAAACGCTCAAGTTAGAAGCTTTTCAAAAAGCAAATATCATTGCCGCCTTTTTTCCTTTGCCAAACGAACCACAAATCGAGCCTTTATTAAAAGAAATTATGGCAATGAAAACACTTCTATTGCCTCGCGTTTCAAGCGAAACCGAGATGGATTTTGTAATGATTTCTGATTTAGAAAAAGACCTAGTCAAAGGGGCTTTTGGCATTTTAGAACCCGCCTCAAATCTCTCTCCTTGGAATAAATCCATTGATTTATTCATTGTCCCTGGCGTTCGTTTTTCAAGAGATGGCGGTCGAATAGGACACGGGAAAGGCTATTACGATCGGTTTTTATCAAAATACCCTCACGCCTATAAAATTGGCGTCTGTTTTTCCTCACAAATAGAAAATAAACCTCTTTCATTACAGCCACATGACGTCAAGATGAACTATATTGTGGCTCCGGATAATTCAACAAAGGATCTCTTTATATGAACTTCAAAGAAAACCCTTCTTCTTTTGGACGATCAGCTCATTTTAGAAATACAGCCCCTAGAGATTCGATTATGCGTCGCCCTAGAGCAGAAGATGTTTCTATCGCGATGAGTGATGCAGAAACAGCTCCTCAAGTTGCTGTTGGTGGCATGAAAGAAGTGGAAGAATTAATTACTAAAGAGCCTTATAAAGTACATCGCGTTTTATTTTTACATCAATCTAAAAACCCACGTTTATATACTTTGCAAAAAATGGCTCGAAAGAACCACATTCATGTACAGCAAGTAGAAGCACGTATTTTAGATTCTTATGCTCGTCCTAATCAAGGGATTGTAGCCTTATGTAATGAAAAGTCCTTACTCGCTTGGGAAGATATCGCTGAAGAATTCATTCAAGCAAAAGAAAAAGACGTCCAAAAAATTATTGCTGTAGGCACCAATATTGAAGACCCTAGAAACTTAGGAGCTTGCATTCGTTCATCGCTCGCTCTCGGTGTAGATTTGCTTTTAATTCCAGCAAAAGGCATGTGTGGAATTACTCCTACTGTCGCCCGTACATCTGCAGGCGCCCTAGAAAAGCTTCGCATTTGTAGACCTAATAATTTAGAGGGAGTGATTGCACAGTTAAAAGAAGCGGGGTATCAAATCGTTGGTCTTGATGCCGCTACAGACATTAATCTTGCTGGATTTGATTTTGAAAAGCAAATTGTAATTGCTGTTGGAGGAGAAGACCAAGGCTTACCTCCATTTATTCGAAAACAATGTGATGCGATTGTCCGAATCCCTATGATGCCAGATGCCCATTCCTACAATGCGTCTGTAGCTCTTTCTCTTGGGCTATACGAAATTTCAAGAACAAGAATTAAATAACATGAAGAAATGATTAACGAGAATTCAAATAGTCTAAAACTTTTTGAGTTAAATCGTTTTCATTTTTCCAGAAAAGAACAGCGCCTGTCGCACGATCCACAACCATGTCATAGCCCTCTTGAAGAGCTATTTCATTGACTGCTTTTCGTATGAGTTGAATAATAGGGGCACTGACTTTTTCATTTTCAGAAATCAATTCACCTGTACGGCCATAAACTTTAGAAATAAAGTCTTTAAGCTCAGTATCTTTTTTTGCATAATCGGCTTCAAGCTCTCGTTTTTTCTCATCGGAGAGCATTAAAAATTGCTTATCTAAGCGTTCTTTAATAGATGCTAATTCTTTTTGCAAAAGGTTTGCTTGCTGTTCCCATTTGGCCACCTGACGATCAAACTCTTCTTGTGCTTTTCGAGTTCCTTTATAGCCATCAAAAATCAATTTTGAATCCACATGAGCAATCCGTAAGCCATCTTCAGCAAAAGACGTCATGGTTAATAGTAATAAAATTGCAAATAAATGACGCCACATAAGTACTCCTTTTAGAAGCCCTGTCCTATGACAAAGTTAAATTCCATCGAGCCAACGCCTGTTTGTTGGAGACCTCCGTATGTTTCACCTGGATCTAGAGGCCAAGCGAAATCAAACCCAATAATACCAAGCATAGGAACTACGACGCGGAAGCCAAAACCAATGTCTTTTTTCAAAGAAGAAGGATCCCATTCACGTAACGGATTTTTTTGTTTTTTGGAAACTTTTACATCTGGATCATATCGATCGCCAAAAACATTACCCGCATCAAAGAAGAATGGTAATAAATAGAACGTATTTGGAACAATGCCCAATTGCAATTCAGCACCAAAATACTGATAACTGCGCCCTAATCTTCTATACCCGATAGAACCAGCACTATAACCACGCATCATTCCTTCATAACCTAACACGCCACCCATAGAATATAGTGTACGATATTGTAATGGATCTCCAGCAATAATACCATATTCATTAGTTAATTGAAGAGTCAACTTATCTCTAAATAATGGGAACCACCATTTAACAGTCACATCCGTTTTAACAAAATCAAAATCACTACCAATAATTGGATTAGCTATCTGTAAGCCAAGTTCATAACGTGAACCATCTGTAGGGAACTGAGGTAGATTTTTATCGTCTCGAATCAATCGTAAATTAATTGCAGATTCGATACCAGAATACAACACATAGCTATCATCTATGTTGTCGCCCTGATCATTCATAAGCCAGCTATATCCAATTTGTCCATAGAAGTAATCGTCTGGCCATTTCAAACGCTTACCCACATAAACACTACCACCGTATCTTGTGATATCTGGATCTGTTCCTCCTTCCCACCATGTATAACTTAAGCTTGAACCAAAAGTAATTGGTTTATCTAAGAACCATGGATCAGAGAAGCTGATGGAAGCGCCTTTTTTATCTTGACCATATTCAGCATTTACAGCAGTACTTAAGCCATCACCCATACAACAGTTAGGGATAGCAACACTCGTTGTAAAAGTAAGGCCATCGCTTTGGCTATATGCAAGTCCAAGACTAAATTGACCTGTTCCAGCTTCTCTTTCAGAAACGTTAAATTCAAGATCTACTTCCTGTTCACCAGCGACTTTAATGTCTGGAAGAACTGCATCAAAATAATTCAATTGCATGATTTCTCTAAAGCTACGTTCTAGAGCCGATTGACGATAAGTATCTCCTGGGAACAAACGTACTTCACGACGAATCACTTTATCTTTTGTTTTGGTATTACCGCGAATAAAGACTTTGCGTACTTGTGCAGGAAGCCCTTCAGTAAAATGGAAACTCAGATTGACAATCGAATCCGATTCAAATGTTCTAGATTCATCAAAACGAGCAAATAAATAGCCATCTTCACGGTAAGCATCCATAAACCCTTTTTTGAAGTTTTCATAGGCATAATAATCAAAAACAGCTCCGCTATCAAGACGAACAATACGTTTTAAAAGTGCTTCTGGTAAAACCTGATTCCCTGAAAAATGAACGCCTCCCATGTAATAACGACGACCTTCATTCATCGCCACAGAAATCTTTATAGCATTCGATGTTTTAATTAAATCATAAGGCATCAAAGAAGAAAATTGTTCTTCGATCGTGTAACGAACCAATAATTTGTCATCAAAAACAGAGCGATCTTTAAGTTTTAATAAAGAGTCAATTTTTGCATTTTTCCAGCTTTTTTGAGGTAAAGCCGAAATCCACTTTTCACGAAGTTCTTTATATGCAATGATTTTATTTAAAATACGTACCGCTGTTTCTTCATCCCGAACTACTGGTACAGGTAGAGCACGAGCCTTGTTATTGTAATTATTTCGGAATTGCCTAAAATAGTGTTTGGAAAGATCTTCTGTTTGCCCTGCTAAGAGATGCATTGGATTTTCTTTATCGAAAATAGCCGTATTCATCTGAGCAAAAAGGAGAGTCATTTTAGTATCAGGACGAACCGTTTGCCCTAGGTAAAATTTACATGTGGAATCAGGCAAGTATTCAGCCTCGAAGTTAGTAATTTCGGCATCTAAAAAGCCAAAATGACGAGCTACGTTTAAAATAGAATCGCGATCTGCTTCAAAAATATGTTCCTTAAACTCTCCCTCACCCCACCAACGAGTGACCTTGGTTTGCATATGGTCCGTAAAATTCTCTGCTGGAATATGGTCATTGCCAGAAAATACAATTTGGCGAACCTTGACCTTTTCCCCTTCACGAATAGAAAAAATGACTCTATTTTCATTATCAGAAATTGGAATTTCTTTGATCCCTATTTCAGCAAGAAGATAACCTTCTGAACGATAATGAGAAAGCATGTTCTGACGATCTCTTTCTAAAGCACTCTTACTGTAAACTTGTCCTTGAATCAAACTGACCTTCAAATTCAGATCTTCCACCGAAATCTCATCATTACCTTCTATGATTAGAGTATCAAGAGCTGGTAATTCTTTTACTTGAAAGACAAGATTCACATCATTTGCTTCTCCTGTATATTCAATCCAAGCACTGACATCGTCAAAAAAGCCTGATTCATACAAAGCCGAAACACTAGATTGAACCTTTTCCGATAGAGCCATTGGAGAGAGGCTTTGCCCCGCCCGAATACTCACTCGGCTTAAAATGGAACGTTCATCCATGTTAACATGACCTTCCACAGAAACCTTCTGAATTTTATTTTCAGCAGAAGCCTGTTCAGACACGTCTAAAAGCTGTGCATTAGATACACCAATAAAGATCAAAATAAAAGTAAGTAATCGCAAAAACAGAGGAAACCCGCTTCAAAAAGTTTTTCGGCTCAAAAATACAAAAGTAAATGATTCAGACCAGTTGTTAAAAGAAAAAGACCTCAAAAAAAGACCTTTTTTTAAAGCGCCCTTTTTTAACGATTCAAAACGTCCTTTTTTATTTAAGAAAGCTCCATTTTTTATTTAGATTAAGGACATATTTTTCTTTTTGCATTACGACGAGGTTTTTTTAATGAAGAGTAGTTGTTGGAATGACCAGAATGGTCTTTTTCTCCCAGAAATGTCACTTGATTTTATGCCTGTAGAAAGACTAAAACAAGTACAATTACAGCGTTTACAAGCAACAGTATCTTTAGCTTATGAAAAAGTTCCTTTATTCCGTTCAAGAATGGATGAAAAAAAAGTAAAGCCCTCTGATATAAAATCATTAAAAGATATCGCTCTGATTCCTTTCACCATGAAAAAAGATCTTCGGGACACCTATCCTTACGGTCTTTTTGCCGCAGAAATGAAACAGGTTGTTCGACTACATGCTTCTAGCGGCACTACAGGTAAGCCTATCGTCGTTGGCTATACACGAGAAGACATGGAGGTTTGGTCACAAGTCGTCAAACGCGGCTTGCTCGCTACAGGCTACACGAAAGATGATATTGTTCAGAATTTTTACGGTTATGGTCTTTTTACTGGTGGCTTAGGAGTTCACGGTGGCTTAGAAGCTTTAGGCGCAGCAGTGATTCCTGTCAGTGGTGGAAATACAGAACGTCAAATCATGATTATGAAAGACTTTGAAGTCACTGCCATTGCTGGCACTCCAAGTTATTTTGTTCGAATCATTGATGTTGCAGAAAGAATGGGCATAGATTTAAGAACTCTCAAAATTAAAAGAGGCCTCTTTGGAGCTGAACCATGGTCAGATGGCATGCGCGATTATATCGAAGAACGTTCTGGCATTAAGGCGTATGATATTTATGGTTTATCTGAAATCATTGGTCCAGGCGTCGGTTGCGAGTGTGAATGCCAGAATGGAATTCACATTTTTGAAGATCACTTTTACCCAGAAATTATTGACCCTGAAACTCTTGAACCTTTACCCGACGGTCAAGAAGGGGAATTAGTCATTAGTACCTTAAGCAAACAAGCTATGCCTATTTTGAGATATAGAACAAGAGATATTACAGCTATTGAAAATACACCTTGTTCTTGTGGACGTACTATTCGCCGAATTAAAAGAATTGGTCGACGTTCCGATGATATGTTTATTATTCGCGGCGTCAATGTATTCCCTTCACAAATTGAAACGGCTCTTCTTCGAGCTGAAAAAGCTCTTCCTCATTACCAGATTGTTCTTGATCGCAAGAATCATCTGGATACAGTAGAAGTCAAAGTGGAAGTTTCAAGAGACATGATGAGTGATAGCATGAGTGATATGGATGCATTAAATAAACGTTTCAGCCATTCCATAGAACAAATTCTTGGTATTTCTGTATTGGTCACTCTCTGTGAACCAGGTTCACTCCCTAGAAGTGAAGGCAAAGCCAAACGAGTCATTGATAATCGCACACAAGGAGGTTCCTTATGAAGATCCCACAAATTTCTATTTTCGTTTCTAACCGTCCAGGGCGTTTACATGCCGTTTGTAAATCTTTAGCAGACGCGGACATCAATCTTTTATCTTTAACTCTTGCAGATAGCGGTGAATTCGGATTAATTCGAATCATCGTTTCAAATCCAGAAAAAGCAGTAGAGGTCCTATCAGAATCGGGAATTGTCGCTACAGTCACCGATGTGATTGCATGTGAAGTTTCAGCTTTAAAAGGCGGCCTTGCCAAGTTACTCAGTACGCCAGCAGGTTCTTTACAAATTGATTATATGTATGCTTACCCCACCTGTAATCAAAAGGAAATCGCCATTATGATTTTGCGCTTTAGAGACCCTGATGAAGCGATCTCTCTTTTAGAAAAAGCGGGTGTCCAGTTACTCAGTCGAAAAGAGCTCTTGGTATAACACTATTCTTTTATACAAAAAAATCCCAATACTAAATGTATTGGGATTTTTAATTCTTTCTCTTGTTTTAATTTAGAACGATAAAACAAATCCTACAGATAAAAGAGTCACACCTAAGATACCAAGGCCCAGAGCTGTAAACCCTTTTACATCACCTCGATCATTATACTTTCTATTGTCTTCGACTAGTTTTCGAGTATCTTCATTATAAAAAGCAGATCCACTCTCATAAGCATCCTTTTTGTCTTTTGCCTCTTTCCAATCTTGTTCTGCTAAATACCACAAAACACCAGCACTCACAAAAGGAACAATTGAACTCCATAATAAACCTCGACCTATAAAGCGCGATGTCCTTTCGCGATTATATTCTTTTTGCATATCAATAATACCCAAATTCATTGTCACTGGCTCTAACTCGACTAGAATTGTATTTGGCATAAAAGCTTGCACTTCAGTAATAATTGCCGTATCCAAATACCCCACCTTTCTAAAATAAACCATCATTTCAGTACTAGGTTTTATATCTTCAATCACCACATCCGACATATAATGAGGCATCACATTCTCATTTGGAGACTCATCTAAATAAACTTCTACCGCTTCAGGAACAGTATTCACCGTCAACCGAGTACTAGGACGTTCCACTTCTACTTCAATCACATTTAAGGAATCATCATTTATTTTGACCGCTTTATTACCCCACCAGTCTACATCCTTTAAGCGTTTCTTGATTGAGATATTATACTTCCCAGGCTTAATATTTTTAATCGTATCAGGGGTTAACATCTCAAGAGGAACACCATTTACAAAAAGACTACAAGCCTCTGGAATAGACTTCACAAGAAGATTGGCTTTTCCTTCAGGATAAAGAGGAATATATTCTTCTTCCTCTTCTTCTTCAGTATATTCATAGTCAGATAGCGTAAGATCGACCATCTCACCTGATTCCACATTAATTAATCTCTTAAAATCGTACTTGAATAAACGAATGTAAACGTCCTTAGGAGCTTCAACCGCTTGCACAGAATCTGTCTTTAGAGAATCCACTTTTAAGGAATCTGTTGCGGAGGAATCTGCCTTCGCCTCCTTTAGCGAGTCGGTCACTAAGAGAGCTGCTTCAAAATCATCAGCAGCAGGTTCTTGCGAGACTGCTTCCTCTGGTACAGTCGCTTCTTCTTCCGAAGGTTCTACTGATTCAGAAGCTTCCTCTGTAGTTGAATTCACAGAAGAAGAATCCTCTATATCGCCATATTTTTCAATAATAGCCTGTTCTTCTGCTTCAGCAAGTGCTTTTGCTTGTTTTGCAGCAATTTCTTCTGGCGTATATTCTCTTAAATATACCGTATCTTTCACTAACTTAACAAAGATTGCTTCACGCTCTAATGAGTCATCCATCGTTAAATAACGGACGGGTACTTCACGAGCAAATGAAAAAACAGAAAGTAGGGCAAGCCATAGACAAAAACGTTTCATATTCAAAAAATAACATAAAAAAGTCCAAATTGAAAAATCGAATACTCAATCAACAAAAAAAAGCGTATATTGATTAAAACTTTAATCCAGTGGAGAAATTATGAAAAAATACCGTTGTACTGTTTGTGGCTATATCTACGATGAAGCAGACGGAGATCCAGATTCTGGTGTGGCTCCAGGCACTCTTTTTGAAGATATTCCAGATGATTGGGTTTGCCCTGTGTGCGGGGTCACAAAATCCGATTTTGAACTCGCTGAAGACTAGAAAAACTAATCACTGATTTTTTCCAGTTTTGCACAATAAATTGGGCCTCGCCCTTCAGAGCGATCTGGTAAAATATGTACTCCAAAAGAAGTACTATCAGAGCCATCAATCGAAGGAGAAATATTCATCACGCGAATTTTCTCCTTTCTTTTTTTTAAAATCTTTTCAACAACGGCATCATTTTCAAAAGGGGAAAGAGCGCAAGTGCTGTAAACTAAAACACCCCCTAGCGCAAGTGCATCTACCGCTGAGGCAAGTAAGGAGCCTTGCTCCACCGATAATCTCTTTGTTCGATTCAAAGACCACTGTTCTAAATGCTTTGGAGATTGAATCACATGACGTTCTGAAGAACATGGAGCGTCCAATAAAATCCGATCAAACTGGCCTTTGCAATGAAGCCCAAAACGAGAGCCATCATAACCAGTTACTTTAATAATAGAGTGCCATGCTGCAGGGAGCGTGTTTTCAAGAACATGTTGCAAACGAATACGCCTTTCTGGAGAACGATCGTTACATTGTAATGATCCTTGACCAGCAAGTTGAGAAGCAAGAACTAAAGATTTTCCACCAGGAGCAGCACACATATCGAGTACAGCCATCCCTGGTTGTACATCCAAACATTTTGCAGCAAATAAAGACGCCTCATCTAAAAAATATGACTGTAAAGAATCAGAAAAGCGTAGTTCAACGGGATGAGTTTCTTTAAAAAGAGCCTCTAATAATAAAGGCCAACGATCACCATAATGCTTACTATAAAAGTCTAAAAAATCTGAATTCATCACCCTGATCCGGTAAAAAGAAGCCTTTATAAAAAGCATTCGGCACAAAAAGATTGAGCTACCTGGACTCGAACCAAGACAAACAGATTCAGAATCTGTTGTGCTACCATTACACCATAGCTCAGTGCGAAGTCAAATTTATAAAATAATTGAACGTCGGCAAGGGTTATTTAGTTTTGGTAGGGGGGGTATAGGTGATCCCCTGCTGAGAAAGCGTATCCCCTTCTGGGAGGTTCACAGTTAGCATTTGCATGTAGGTATCTATGGGTTCATTTTCTTGCCTTAATACCTGAATTACGTTATAATCTCCAGTATAGAAAATAAGTTCTTGAGAACCCGTAGGCAAAGCATTCATTTGTATTGGATAGCAAGTAATTTGGCGCACAAAATGACTTGTTCCCTTAAACCCAAGTACAATACTATTCAAAACACAATTAGAAGAATATGGATCCGAGGAATCAGAGATCAAGGTAATAAAACCCATAAAAGAGGATGGTTTTTGCAATACAATATCAGCGGTTGTAATGGTATCACTTTTATTAGTCAATTCATCTTTATGCAAGTATTCTGAAACTCCAGCGGCAATTAGATTACCATACTCATAAAAATCCACTTCAATACGAAAACTATCTTCTACCGCTGAAGGGAAGGGTAATTCAAACCAACCAAGAGTATCTGTCACCGTATTCAAATTATTAAACAACCCTTGGCCCATCGCAAAACCAAAACCATAAATATCTTCTATTAAACGTACATTAGCCCATGCTTGAGGTTTACCATCTAACCCGATCACACGTCCTTTTATACGACCTAAAGTAGAGTCTATAAAAACAGGCTCTTGGACAGGGAATTTCCAAACGATAGAATCTAATTTTAAGGTATCCCCTTCTACGATATCCACTTCAACTCGTTGATAAATATCTGTATGAGAAATTCCAGCATCAATTAATTTTTGGATCATGAAAACATCTGCAGGGAAAACAACTAATGCCTTCACATTCGCACCCATACCAAGAACAAAGGATTCACCAGAAAGAACACTAGTCTGATATGAAGAGCCTTCTACATGTATCTCAAAATGAGAGCCTAAGTTAATAGATGCTCCAGTCGTATCATACTTAAAGAGACTTTGCACATAAGCCGCTTTTTGAAGTTTTATTTTACCTAAATTCGTTTTACTTGAAGCCGATGCAACTAAGTTTTTAAGAAGCACCACTTCATCTAGAGATTGGTCTAATAACCAACGGACCTCTAAATCAAAAGTATCAGAAAGAATTGAATCAAAACGGAATGCACCAAGAGAATCAGTCGTTGTTTCTAAAAACGGTCTTGAATCTGTAGTACTTGATAGTGCAGTAGAAGCAGACAATTTGCCAAGCATACGGACATTAGCTCCAGAGGCAATAGAACCATCTGTTTTTTGAATCACTCCTGCAATTGTATTTTCGGTATCAGTAGCCGTTCCAGAAACCTTACCGCCATCGTTACACGCAATAACGAAAAATAACAGGATAATCAAAAGTAATGGTTTTTTCATGTAACATCCTTTTCTTTTGATACAGGAAAAAACTGAACATTTAACTCACATACCATAGACTCGCCCTCATCTGAACGAACAATATCGACAATTTCTTTTCTAAAGATATCAATCTTTCGGATAATACGTTCTAAGCCTTGAGGAGAAATACTCATTGTGGTACAAGAAACATTACGCCGTTCTACAGTAAAATGATCTAAAGCATTTTTGCCAAGTTCAATCATCTGCTTTTGAAACTCATGAACAAATAGAGGAGCTATTTCACTACCACTAGAAATTGTTTTATGAACTGGACGATAATAGGAATCTACTTTTTCAATCAAGCCTAATTCCTCTAAAAGACGAATCGCTTGTTTGGCTTGAGGTACACTAATTCGAGGCGTTAAAAATAAGGCTAAATCTTGAATATTTTGTTCCTGAACATTTAAAACCGAAAGGGCCTCACGTATGACGACATGATACCACTTTGAATAGTATTCTTGCTGATTTTTTGTTAGACGCTTCATGGTTCTGGGAAGAAGCGTTGACATCTGTTCAAAAATTTGTTGTTTGGATTCAGATTGTTCAGCGTGAGTAAAATCAACCATCAGCTGAAAATAGCGCCCCTCTTTTTCACTTAACCCAAGAGCGTTAATAAACTTTGGAATCATTTGAGGAGTTAATGATTTACGCCCTTTTACCAAATCAAGATATAAACCAGAAGAAGTATAACCTGCTTTTTTTGCAAATACTCTATAAGAGAAATACCGATGTACCGATTTACGATAATCGTAATAATCTTTTAAATACGTGCGGTAATTATAATATGCAAAAACATTCATTATTATAATTATAAATTTTTTATTCATTTTTGGGAACACCTGAATTGTAAAAAGAACGCTTTGAGAACACTTTAATGGTTTTTTGTGATTTTATTGTTTCTTTATCCTTTTTTTTTGTCTATTTTTTAGGAACACCCAATCCCATCCTTAGGAGCTCTGTTACACTCAACAGAGCTCCTATTTTTTTCTTATAGATTTGTCATAAATAGGGGCAATTTCGCTATTCATGTTTTTCTTTTTTATTTTATACGCATGAATATCAAAAAAAATCTAGCGCTTATTTTTTTTAAAACAGTCCGAATCATAGGTCTTTTATTATTAATCTACGCCTGCATGGTGTTTTATCTTATTCTTACCGAAAGGCAACACGCATACCCCCGAGCCATTTCTCATACTGAAGCAGTTGCCTTTATAGATACACTCGCCAAACCCGTCACCTGCATTCTTCCAGATGAACTAATACTAAATGGATGGACAATGGGTTCAGATAAAAAACGAGTTCTACTTTATTTCCCTGATACCGAAGAAGATGCTTCTCAGTTTTTGGCAGAGACCTATCCTTTAGAAGAAATGATCGTCACATTTAATTATAGAGGCTCTGCTGGAAACAAAGGAAAACCATCTGAAAAAACTTTTGAAAAAGATGCTGAATCTATTTTAGAATGTGCATTACAAATTCACCCTCATCCTATCTTGATTGGGAGAGGGACTGGAGCGATTCTTGCTTCACAATTAACGAAAGCAAACGATACCCTGATTCTCATTGATCCAACGCCTAGCATTAAAGCGTCTATTGCAGACAAATACAGACTTTTACTTCCATCATTTTTAATTAGAAATAAAACAGAAATGAAAAGCTTATCTTCACTAGATTCTTCTCTTATAATTATCTTACAAGACCGTAAGAATAAAATAACGTTAAGCGAAAAAGTAAGCAAACAATTTCCTGAAATAAGAAGAGTTTCTCGTGATGGAAAAACTTTAAAACAAGCGTTGCAATTTATACTTAATTTATAACACTTTATAACTTAAAACAGCAAATGAATGGTTTATCATTATTTTTTTTACTATTTTGCAATTATTGATTTTTATTATTAGATGAGGTCTTTCATGACTACGTTACAAGCAAGAATGGATATCCGTGGATTCCTACGCATTCAAGAACACTTAGCCACACAGCTTAAAATTAAAAATACTCCTTATGCTGATATTTTTGTGAATACAACCACACAACAAATCTCCATTATTCCTACAAAAAAAATAAAAGAAACTTCCTTTCGTTTTATTCCTAGTAATAGTGGTTTCTTAATTTACCTAAAAGGAGCCATGAAATTGCTTGATATTCCAGTAGTTCCAGGTTCCGTTTCTTTAATTCAAGATAAAGACAAATTAATCTTTAGTGGTAAAAAGAAAACAAAAAAACAAGGTACTTGGGAAATATTCCCATGTCGTAACTCTGTTGGCATCCCGATGATCTCTATTGATAATCGCGGGACCTTAATTTTGGATAAACGCTGCATCGAACTCATCGATACCAAAACCAATAATACCCTCACGGCAGACTTTGATGCCAAGAAAAAAATGTTCAGTTTAACGTTTAGCAAAAAAGGTTTTATTAACGTTAGAACCATTGCAAGTCATGCCAACATTTCATTTATGGGCACATTATCCTCTTTTGGCCTCCCTATTCCACAAAAAAGAATAAGAACTGGTTGTTCTATTCAAGGAAAAACATTATCTTTTAATGCATCGGAGTTAATCCCCAAGAAAAAATAAGGACGGGAATCCATGTTCGATGTACTTAGACTTTTTTACACAGTCCACTACAATGTAGGGGCTGTTTGTGTTTTAATCGTTTTTGGTATTATTTTTGTTCTAAGCAAAAAAAATTATCGAACTGCTTTGATTCTTGGAATTATTCTAATTGCCCTTAATGTTTTTGTTTATCAAAAAACGGTAAATCGCGTTTGGACATTAACTGAAGGCGATAGAACCTGGAAGTTCTCTGTGCATCAAGAATGGACCATTACAGAGATTGATGAAGAAAAAAAAGATACGACTGTTCACCATTGGTGTTGGCTAGATGAATGGTGGAATCAAATTGCCAAAACCGATTTAGTTGGAAAACTTTGGGGAACAAAGCAAGTCGAGAATTACCGCAAAACGTCTGAAGAACGTTTGAAAGACTAATGCGAAACCTCTATAATTTGGAGCCCTGATTCCTTATTATAAACGCAATAAGAGAGCGAAAAGAGCCATTGCCCACAGCAGGCCACATAGCCCTCTGGAACATTCCAAATACCTTTCAAATGATGATGCCCGTGTATAAAATACTTACATTGGTGCTTCTTCATCTTTTTTTGAGCTGCTTCTAAATATTCTTCAATTACAATCGGGCAATCGATACTCACTTGCCTGCTTTTACTTCCCACACGAAGTGCGATCTCCATACCAAGGTCTGGATGCAAAAGGCGAAATAAAAAACGATTTAATGGGAAATCTAAAATTCGCCTTAAAAAACGATACCCTCTATCTGAACGAGGAATACCATCTCCATGCATACAAAAAAATCGTTCGCCATCAATATCTAGCACCAATTCTTGATGCACCTGAACACCTAATTCTTCTGGAAAGAAAGATTCTAATGCAAAATCATGATTACCACGTAAATAATGAACTTGAACGCCAGACTCAGTCAAATTCATTAAAGCATGATACAACTTGAGATGGTGTTTATTCACATAATGACGATATTCATACCAAAATTCAAAAAGATCGCCAATGATGACAATATGACTTGCCTTTTCTTTCCATGATAAAAGAGTCTCAATGAACAAAGCCTCACGATTAGGGACGCTATTTTGCGGAATAATTCCTAAATGGGAATCAGAGATAAAATAAACAGATCGACTCATTGCCTTTAATTTAATAAAGTAATGATCATTTGATGATTTAATATTAGTTTTAATCGAATGAATCGTTTTATTTTCATCTCTTTTTCTCTTTTTTGTTTTGGGTGTGCCCCAGACTTTTCTGGAGCCGATATTCATATTAAAGAGAACCATCCCTCTCCAATAAGCTTAAAGTCTTTTTCTTTGAAAGTTAATGACCAATTGATCACTCCCTCTCCAGAAATTATTACTGCTTATAATTCAAGTTTAAGCAAGGCAGATATTAATGCTGACTGTGAAGTCCATGTTTCTATTCAAGAAACAATCAATACAGAAAAAGAAAGCTTATGGTATCTAGGTGTAGCCTTAATGATTCCTTTTTGGCCAGCCATGCCTATGAATACTTTCCTTCGATTAGAAAGCACGGTAGAAATCATGTGCCAAGAGAATTTAATTCATCGTCTAGATTTTTTAGAAGAAGAAGAATTGGATCTTTTCTGGTATGGCCCCTTTAGAACCTATGAAATTGAAAACAGGTTCGAGTGGTTTCATGAGAAAATGATAAAACGGCTAGAAAATGCGCTACAATATGAATCGCCAGTCGATGCCGGTTGTGCTTCTGATTTCTAATTTATATTCTAAAAACAGTTATAATTTTATGAATACTCTTTATATTGTCGCGACTCCTATTGGAAACCTTGAAGATATCACTTACAGAGCCGTAAGAATTCTAAAAGAAGTTCCACTTATTTTGGCTGAAGATACTCGTCACTCTCGCCTACTTCTCGAGCATTATAGCATCTCTACTCCCATGGAAAGTTACCATGATTTCAACAAAGAAAAAGTAACCCCTAAATATATAGACTATCTAAAGACTAAGGGAGACATTGCTTTAATTAGTGATGCAGGAACACCAGGAATTGCAGACCCTGCTTTTAACCTGGTTCGTGAATGTGTTCGTGAAAATATAGAGGTCAGGGCAATTCCTGGACCAAGTGCCATGATCACCGCGTTAATTTCTTGTGGGATGCCTACAGATCGTTTTCGTTTTGAAAATTTTTCCCCTAAAAAAAGTGCACAACGCCTTCATCTATTAGAGCGCCTTAAAGAGAATGCTGACTCGACCTTAATTTTTTATGTGAGCCCGCACCATCTTGTAAAATTTTTGGAAGAAATTAAAACCGTTTTTGGTGAAATACCTCTCGCTCTCATGCGTGAGCTTACCAAAAAATTTGAAGAGCATTTAATTCAGACACCCTCAGCCTTATTAGCTCACTATAAAGAACGTACACCTAAAGGGGAATATGTTTTAATTTTCCATCCTCAAGGAAAGGGTGGATTATGAGTTTATTTTCAAAAGTATTTTTATTGACTCAAATAGGGCTTCAAGCTCTTGTCGCATTCTTAAATCCTAATACCGAAGGGCTCTATACTTATGCCCCTCAAATTTTGCCTTTTATTGGGGTCATTCCGTTTTTATTTTTCAAAAAAGGACGATCCTCTTTCATTCGAGGCCTGTACATCTTTTCTATTGTTTCCTTTGCCTTTTTAGCTCTTGATTATACAATTAATGGGCACATAGGAATCATTCAACTAGCGATTACCTTTGTTCCTCTCTTTTTATTATGGTTAGTCTATTTTGTAAAATGGAATTACAGGCATCTTAAGAGCAAAGATTCTCTCGGAGCTTTAGGTCTTGCTTCTGTTTCTTGGGTGCTTTATGCTCTAGCTTTTCCGCCACTCCCTCTCGGTGTAGGCGCTCTTATTTTCTTAGTGCCTTGGTTTATTGTATTACAAAAGAAAAAACCTTCTGTAGCCCTTTTTGCCACTTTCTGGTCTGGGGTAATATACAATGCGATTAATTATTACTGGATTTACAATGTAATGAAAGTGGGGCCTGCGGGCTTTATTTTACTAGGACTTTTTCTACTCATTGCCTACTTTAGTGCCTATAATGTATTAGCCGCTTTTGTTTTTATTCAAGCACAAAAAGTAAAAATCAAAGGGCATTCGATCTTAGTATGGCTTTTTCCATTTTTCTATGCAGGCTTAGAAATGACTCGAACAAAAGGAGATTTTAGTTTTCCTTGGAGCCATTTAGGGTACGCTTTAGGAAATCATTTGTCTCTCATCCAAGCTCTTTCTTGGATAGGCATTTTTGGATACACCGCTTTAATTATAACTTCTAATATTTTAGTCACAAAAGCTTTTACAGAAAAGAAATACCGCTATTTTATTTTTACTCCAGTTGTAATTATCCTTTGTCTATGGATTCAAGGAACAATTGTTCTATCGGCAAAAACCGCCCAGCCTTTTTATGAAGACCCTTCAGAAAAGTCTCCGATGATTGCGATGGTGCAACCTAGCATTCCTCAAACAAAAAAATGGAGTAAAGCCTACTTTGATTCTGTAACTACCAAAACATGGTCTATCGTAGATGAGTTTCCTACTCTGCATGAAGTTGATTTGCTTGTTCTTGCAGAAACAGCAATCCCTGATATTCTAAAACGCCACCCAGATCAAATTCGTCATATTCGAAAAGTAGCAAGTGAAAATGGTTTAAATCTAATTGTGGGTGCTTTAGATTATGATAAAATAAAAAGAGAGGGTAAAGCCCCTTTGTTTAAATTGTATAACTCTGCTTTTTTATTTTACCCTGATTCACACAACAAAAAAAATGAACGCTATATTAAACAACATCTAGTGCCTTTTAGTGAGCGAATTCCTTTTGATGATGTATTTCCAATATTAAACTATGTTGATTTTGGCGAGGGCGATTTTACACCAGGAACAGAAACCCCTGTTTATAAACCCTTTGATTGGACTCCTTATATTTGTTACGAAGCTATTTTTGGAGATCAAATACGTAGAGCCATACGAAATGGTTCTCGCATAATGGTCAACATAACTAACGACGGGTGGTTTGGTAAAAGTACTGCTCCAGGACAACACCTCAATCTGATTCGATACAGAGCAATTGAAAACGGCTATCCTGTTGCTCGTAACGCCAACAGCGGCATTTCTGTATTTATTGATCAATACGGTCATCTAGATCAAAAGACGGGACTATTTGAAGAAAAAATCATTGCAAGAAAAATGCCTCTACGCACAAGAGACACTCTATATACTCATATTGGAGATGTAGTAGAGATAGGGCTGCTTGTTTTCTTTGCTATATACTTACTCTATATTTTAATTCCACTAATTTTAGATAAATTAAGGTATCGCAAGAATAAAAAAAGTGAACGATAAAGCGTCGTTCACTGGATTAAAAGCAAAGTAGGTCAAATACTATAGAAGAAGTGTATGAGGCCAGTGCCCTGATTTAGGGCGTTCAAGAAGTTTTGCACTAGGAAGAATGGTAGATATTTTCTTAGCTAGCACTGGCAAAATCAACTGGTCTTCTCGCCCAAAATAAACAATCGTTTCTCCCTTATTCTCAAGAGGTTCTTCGATTTTATTATGGCACAAAAAATCTAGACCTGAAGCCAGCGTTTCTGGATTCATTTTCAAAGCAGTTTCCATCCACGCTTCTTGAATCAATTCATCACATGAGCCCATCAGTTCTAAAAAGCTTTCTAGAGTGGGCTTAATCGCCTTTGTAACTTGACGTGAAAGCATCTCTACATTGCGCACAGACCATCCACCATCTTCATCACAAAAATCATACACAGGTGCAAGTAAAATCCATTTTTGCCCAGCAGGCCTATCTTTTGCTGAAAGCATTAAACACAAAGATCCAAAACCCCAAGCCACAACACAATCGGCACTTTTTAGACCAGCAATCGAGGTGTAAAGATTTTTTGGCTCTTTCATTAGTTGTTCAAAAGCAATAAAAGTATGATCGGACTCAGACGATGCTTCGACAAGATCGTCTTCCCATATACCCATATTTGCGGCCCAATCAGAAAGCCAAAACCATTTTTCGCTCATGATTGTCGTCTCCATTTGTTCAAAATTTTCTCTCCAATAATTTTTTCCAAAACAACTATGCAATATTAAAAAGCTGTAGAAAAAAATGGAATACTCCTATATCATTTTATACAATATTTAGAGTCATTTTACAAGAAAAAAGTTTATTCGTCTAAATTAAGGATTTCTGCCTGTATCGTAAGATCTTCAGGATAATATTGTAAGGCTTTTTTAAGAAATCGAAGAGCTTCAGAATTATCTTGTCGAAGAGAGGCTTCATAAGCCAAATTCTTAAATCCATAAATGGATTCATTATTCTTATGTTTTGCAGCTTGCTCATAAGCTTGTTCTGCTCGATCCCACCATTTGGCATCAAAAGCAAGATTCCCAAGGAATATGGCGGCATCCGAAAAACTAGGCTTAATCTGAAGAGCTTGAGATAAAATATCCATCGCCATATATTCTTGTTTTCCTTCGACAAGGACATCGGCCAGTTTATAAAGCAAAGAAACATCATCTGGACGAATCACTAATGCTTCTCGATAGGCACCTGCGCTTGCATCAAAATCTTTTTTAAGCCTGTAAACATCTCCTAAATACACTAAAAAGTCTATTTCTTCTGGATTTTTAGTGTAAGCCTTACGCACTAAGTCTATCGCGAGATCAAAGTCCTCAAGAGCGATATAAGCTTCTGAAAGCTGGTATACAATGGTAATATCGATAGAATCTAATTGGTAGGCTTTTTGAAGTGCTTTGACAGTGCCCACTTTATCACCTGTTCGTGTATAAGCCTCACCTAAGAATAACCAACCTGAACTATTTGTAGGCTCAAGAGTTAACGCCCGATGATACGTGGCGATACTTTCTGGATATAATTTCAATCGAAAATAAACAGAGGCCAAATTGAATAAAGCTGGAGAAAATTTACCCATAGAAAAATCTACCGCTTTTCGATAAGCCGCTGCTGCTTCAGGGTATTTCTCTGTCTGGAATAAGCAATTTCCAGTGTTAAAACTTACTGCCACAGGATCAGCCCCGCGAGCAAGAGCTTTTCGATAAAGTAAAATAGCCTGCGGGTAACGCCCTTCTTGATACAAAGCATTCGCCCTATCTAAAAGAGCATCACTTTCTTGAACGGCAAATGCACAGACAGAAAAGAAACTTATAAAGAAAAAAATGGCTTTCATACAAGTCGCTTTTGAAATAAGATTTTTTTTGTTTATCATTGCTTTCATCCTATTTTCTTTCTCTATATAAAACTCTTTCCTTTTATATCGTTTATTCCATATCTTCTTTTCTGCATGTGCTTACTTCCGCGTTTCATAACTTATATCAATAGTCACAGTAAAAAATTACGTCCGTTTATCATCTTACATTAATCTCGGAATTTAATTTCAAAAGGTTGTTCCATACCGCAAAATGGCACTGCACGACCAGCTTTTTTTGCTGGAGCAAAAGTCATTTGAGATAACGCTTGTTTACCTGCTTGCGCAAGGCCTTTGCCCACAGGCATTTCTTCTAAAACTCGAATATCATAAACTCGACCTTGAACATCTACACAAAAAGAAAGCCGCAGTAATGCATCTTGTTCATTATCTCTAATGCTTTGCGGAGGAGAAAACGCGGGCAAACCACGACTTGTCGGTTTTTCATCGACGTCTCCAGTTTCTTTTGTAAAGCCCCCGCCTCGAATTCCTGTGACGAGTTCATCATTTATAGCAGCTCCATCAGCACCACCCACGCTATTTAAATCCATTGAAAAACGAGGGCCTGATTTGGGCGAACGACTTGTGGATTTTTGACGGCTGGGTTTTCGAGTGGGCTTTTTCTTTTCAATTTGTTTTTTGACTTCTTCTGGTTTCTTAATCTGTATTTCCGTTTTAACGTATTTATTCGTTCGAATAAAATCACCTTTAATAAAAAAGTTTGCAAGTGTCACCGAGAAAACGAGCAAGAAACTAGACAGTACCGCTGCAACAAAAATCAAAAATCGCTTAATCCATTTCATAGAAAACCCACTAATCGGATTGTGCCGCTATCGAAACTTTTTTAACACCCGATAAGTTACAGGCATCAATCACCTGAACTAAAGTTCC
>Ga0123334_1001791_pt1 | contig 26023 bp, 26 predicted proteins | sample BiotimSIPDNA_FD_89706 | JGI IMG/M metagenome (GOLD analysis project Ga0123334, IMG submission 89706) | Anaerobic biogas reactor microbial communites from Washington, USA - Biogas_R1 time_0 SIP DNA | ecosystem: Engineered > Bioreactor > Anaerobic > Unclassified | place: Washington, USA... | reverse complement strand
CTTTTTAATTCCTTTTATTGCGTTGCATCATATCTTCAATCATTTTAAGAGCGTTTTCAGTAGTAAAACCTAACTTTTCGAAAACGGTGTTACCTGGGGCGCTATGCCCAAAATGATTAATTCCCAGGCTGGAGCCATTGGTTCCAACCCAACGTTCCCAACCAAGTATTTGTCCTGCTTCAATTGAAAATCGGTTTATCACCTTAGGAGGTAGAACCTTATCTCGGTAGGATTGATCCTGCTTTTCAAAAAGTGACCAACATGGCATCGAAACAATGCGCGTGTTGATATTTTTCTCTTCAAGAGCTGGCAGACATTCTAAAGCTAACGAAACTTCAGAGCCAGTTGCTAATATAAGTAAATCTGGCGTTCCTTCTTTGCTCTGGTAAAGAATATAAGCTCCTTTTTCCAAACCATCCGCCTTGGCAAAGCGTGTTCTGTCAATGGTGGGCAAGTTTTGGCGGGATAAGATCAATGCTGTTGGTCCCGTTGTATTTAGCAGGGCTTGTTTCCACGCTTCGGTTGTTTCGTTTGCGTCCGCGGGTCTGATAACATTTAAGTTAGGCATTAATCGGAGACTCATTATGGTCTCGACAGGCTGATGAGTTGGGCCATCTTCCCCAACGCCAATGGAATCGTGGGTTAGAACAAAAACAGACGCCATGTTCGCAAGTGCCGCGACACGCAAAGAGCCACGCAAATAATCAGAGAAAACGAGAAAAGTTGCAACATATGGTCTTATACCACCATGAACAAACATGCCATTGCCAATGGCTGCCATAGCGATTTCACGCACACCAAAATGGATATTGCGTCCTTCTGGATATTCAGGCCCGAAAGCTTGGAAGGCATCCATCCAGGTGTTATTGCTGGGAGCAAGATCGGCTGAACCACCCATTAATTCAGGTACTGACTGACCCAAAGCCTGAAGCACATGCCAGGATGCGATGCGGGTAGATAGACCTTTATCGCTGGTTTCAAATTCAGGCAAGTTAGAATCCCAGTCTTGAGGAAGTTCACCTTTAAATCGTCTTTCTAATTCTGATGCCAGGTCAGGATATTTTGACTGATAATGAGCTAATTTCGCATCCCATTTATCCTGCTCAAGCTTTCCGTCATCAATTTTGCTTCTAAAATGAGATAGAACATCATCTGATGCGTAAAAGAGAGGTTCGGTGGGATAGTTAGCGTTTAGTTTGGCTTGATTTAGCTCATCCCAACCAGCTGGTGAACCATGAATTCCCGAAGTTCCTGCTCGGGTTGGCAAACCATAACCAATGACAGTTTTACAAATAATTAGAGACGGACGAGGATCATTTTTTGCAAGTTCAATCGCGTTATGAATAGCCTCGGCATCATTGCCATTTTCGACTTTTTGCACATGCCAACCGTAAGCTTCAAACCGCTTGGCAACATCTTCTGAAAAAGTGATGTCAGTGCTGCCTTCAATGGTGATATTGTTTGAGTCATAAAGATAAATGAGTTTGCCCAATCGTAAATTGCCGGCAAGGGAAGCCGCCTCTGAGCTAATGCCTTCCATCAAATCGCCATCGGTTACGATGCCATAGGTGTAATGGTTGATAATATCGATATCAGGCTGATTAAATTCAGCTGCCAGGTGCGCTTCGGCGATTGCCATACCTACCCCTGTCGCGAAACCCTGTCCAAGTGGTCCAGTTGTCGTATCAACACCGGGTGTAATTCCCCATTCAGGATGACCGGGAGTGATGGAACCCCATTGTCTGAATTGTTTAAGATCATCAATGCTTATGTCATAGCCAGTGAGATATAAAATGCTATACAAAAGCATTGATGCATGTCCACCAGAGAGCACAAATCGGTCTCTGTCAGGCCAAGTAGGATTTTTAGGGTTGTGCTTCATTTGTCGCACATATAACGTATAAGCCAAAGCGGCTGCCCCCATCGGCATTCCTGTATGACCGGAGTTCGCAACTTGGACTCCGTCTGCGGATATAAATCGAATGGCATTCAAAGCTTGATCGAGATCAATCTTTTGCATAGTTATCTCCTTTATAATCTAATCACTAATGATAAAATTTTACCACGGTGGCTTTTTAAAGCATGTTTGGAGACAAAAAATGGACTTAAAAGGAAAAAACGCGCTTGTTACTGGCGGCGCTATACGCATTGGCAGAGCCATTTCAAAAGAATTATCGAAACATGGCGTTAATCTTGCTATCAACTACAACAGGTCTGGTGATCAAGCCGAACAATTAAAGCAGGAAATCAGTCAAAGTGGCGTAAAGGTCGAATTATTTAAAGCCGATATCAGCGATACTTACGGCCTGCCAGATTTTTTTGAGCAAGTAAAGCAGTCATTTGGGCAAATTGATATCCTGATAAATAATGCGGGAATTTACCCACGTGACACATTAAAGAGCTTAAAAATCGATACACTTGAGCCTCTTTTTGCGATTAATCTCTTTGCGCCATTGGTTTTGATGAGAGAATTTGCCAAACAAATTCCAGACGAAGGTCAGGGAAAAATCATCAATATCATTGATGCGAAGATTTTTAAAAATGACCCTGAAACGTTTATGTATCGATTAACCAAAGTTGGGCTGTGGGAAGCAACGAAACTGGCTGCGATTGAATTAGCTCCGCGTATCACAGTCAATGCGATAAGCCCTGGATTAATGATGTCATTAGCTGGTTATGAACATTTGGATATGCAGGCTGTTGCCCAGCGACGCGTGCCACTGAAAATCCTGGGTAGCGCTGAAATTGTCGCTCAAAATGTTATTCATATTCTTGAACAGGATTTTATGACTGGAAACAACATCATACTTGATGGTGGCGAATATATCTAAAGGATCTAAAGGAATGCCATGGACACAATTATCATTACTGACCTCGAAGCCATTGGGCATATTGGTGTAAAAGAAGATGAACGCGCTTTACCTCAGGGTCTGCTCATCAATTTACGCGCTAAGGCCAACTTCTCAAAGGCTATAAAATCAGATGATGTTAACGAAACGAATAATTATGCGACAATAGCCAAAAGTATCAAATCTGCTGTTAAGGAAACGAACTTTCATCTTCTTGAAACCCTTGGCGATCACATTATACGCATGCTTTTTGAGACATTCGCTTTAGAGGAAATAACGCTTCGCATTGAAAAACCAAATCGTGTCGCAAATACACGTTTGGTTGGAATCGAAATGACCAGAAGGTTTGATGATTATTTCTGATTAATATGATAACAGGCAATGAATTCTGGCTATGAAATCCGGTTTAGAAACTCAAGCCGGGTTTCAAGGTGCGTTCTAAATCCACCCAACATCGCGGATGTTGTCATGGTCGCTTCTTCTTTGCGCACACCCCGCATCATCATGCACAAGTGTTGGCCTTCAATCACTACTGCTACCCCAAGAGGTTTGATTGTGTCGTGGATGAATTCAGCGATTTGTTGAGTCATACGCTCTTGCACCTGCAATCTATGCGCAAACATATCTACAATACGAGGTATCTTTGAAAGCCCAAGCACTTTCCCTTTTGGCAGATAGGCCACATGTGCTTTACCAAAGAATGGCAAAAGATGGTGTTCGCACATACTGTAAAAATTGATGTCTTTCACCAATACCATCTGATCATAGTCCACATTAAAAAGCGCGTCATTAATCAGGGTGTCCGGATCAGTGTAATATCCACTGAAGATTTCTTCATAAGCTCTGGCTACCCTGTCCGGGGTTTTCAACAACCCTTCTCTGTTAACATCCTCACCAATTGCCTGAATAATCATTTCAGTAGCGGCACATATTTTTTTCTGGTTTATTGAGTTTTCATTTCCTTGGAAAGACATTAACAGAACCTCTTAAAATAAAAATATAGAGCAGCTCATTTATTGAGCTGCTCTATTATAAACGTTATTTTAACCAATGATGGGATCGATCAAACCATATGTGCCATCACGGCGGCGATAAAGGACATTGACCTTGTTGGTTGTCGCGTTGTAAAAAACGAAGAAATCTTCGTGCCCAAGCAACATCAATTGCTCCATAGCCTCAAGTTCATCCATTGGAGTAAGGATAAAGCTTTTTCGCCGAACGATAACTGGCTCGGGAGCTTCTTCAACTTCTGGTGCCTCTTCAATATCCAAGGATGCTTTAGCTGTGCCATCATCACGGCGTCGCCAATGCTTCCCTTTAAACCGTTCGATTTGGCGGGTCATTTTGTCGACAGTGGCATCAATTGCAGCAAAAATATTATCTGCGCGTTCTTCCGATCGTAAGATAAAGCCACGTCCGCGAATAGTAACTTGGGCGATGTAACGCTCATTGGCGTTGCGTGCTGTTTTTGCATGTGCTAAATCAACACGACACTCGTCAATTTCGCTGAGGAATTTATCAAGTTTAGCTATTTTTTTGTTGGCATAGTCATGGATACGATCGGTGAGTTCTAATTCTTTGGTATAAATATCAATTTTCAGTGCCATTGGAACCTCCGTTATTTTTTATCATTATACAACAATGTTGCGGGTTTATTCAAAAAAATTTACATTTCTAACGGATTTCGCTAACGTAAGAGCATAAACATGTTTTGCATCAGCTATTTTTAATTCTGAAGCAGCGGATTCTAAAGTCGCGCCAGTCGTGAAAACGTCATCCACGAGAAGAATGCTTTTCCCTTTGACAATTTTGGGGTCTGCTCTAAAAGCATTCTGAACATTTTCTAATCGCGCTTGAATATCCAATCCGACCTGGGAGCTGGTTTCCCTGATACGCGTTAAAGCTTCAGGGCGATAGAGCTTGCCTAACCGTGCTGCCAATGGTTTGGCAAGTCGACTGGCCTGGTTATAGCCTCTTTCTTCATGCTTTTGCGGACTGAGAGGCACTGGTACCACTATTTCGAAATCCCAATTGGTTGTTTGAACCACATTTTCAAGGTACTGAGCTAATATTTTAGCGATGCCAATATCATTTTGATACTTTAATCTAAGAATGGCATCCCGTAAAACACCGGTGTAAACCCCATATCCACGGTAAGCTTCATAAGAATGAGGGCGGTTTCGGCAATCGCCACAAATATCGGCGCCACGCACAGCCTGACCGCAAAACTGACAATGCTTGCCCACCAGACGGACAATCTTGCTCCCACATTCCTTACATATTATTTCGCCCTCCAAACCACATCCAGGACAACTTGGAGGCAAAATCCAATCAACAACACGAAAAAGGATATCGTGAATGTGTGTGTTCAATCTTTGGCGCTGAATTTCATCCATGCTTACTTTTGCATCACACCATCATAGAAAAGTTTGATGGCTGGCCAGAATAATGAAAACACGGTATATAAAACCAGCGCGAGCAATAAAAGCAAGAGGACATACTCCAAAGGTCCCCATGGATTGTTAGACCCTTTACGCATAGAATCTCCAATGAATTTGAGTCATAAATCAATTATAATAAAACTCGGCTATAAAAAGAAATGATAAAAACAGTAGATAATCTGTTGTATGGCCTAACGAGTACGGATTATCATATAATCAAAGTAATTAAATTGTCATGAAGAAGGAGAACAATGAACGATATCTTAGACAAAATCAATGAGTATAAAGGCGGGCTCGAGAAACTTATCGCTAAGATTCCTGGGTTTAAAGGCTACATCGCGCTTAATGACCGCCGTAAGTCAGATAAACTGCTACGTGAGACGATTGTCAGAGAATACGAGGTCCAATATCAGCGCATTTCTGGTGTGCAACGGGCTTTGATCTCTGCTGGTGAGTTAGGCGCGGTTGGCGAGCTTGAAAACGCTGCCATTAAACTCCGGCAATTCATTGATCGGGTCCGCACAGCGTCTTATGGTTATGCGGGTCTCTTTGACGCAATCAGAATCCGCGAAACAGAGCTTGAAACAGTTTATCGTTTTGACGCTATGTTGCTTGATAAAAACGCCGAAATTGCCCGAGCCATTGATAATGTGGAAGCTTCCATTGGCACTGATGGTCAGGCAGCGGCAATTAGAAATCTTATAACCCATGCCCAGGAAGCCATCGTAGCTTTCAACAAACGCTCCGATATCATGAAGGGCATCATAATCCAGTAAGTTTTAGGAGGACATAATGGCAAGAATATTTGATGTTGTTGAATACCCCCGAGAAATGGTGGACGAAATTGTCCATCGCTTCCCAGAAACTGGTGTCGCGGATCTGCGCATTGGTTCACAGGTTATCGTGCGCGAATCACAATCCGCGGTTTTCTTCCGAGACGGTCATGCTTTAGATGTGCTTGGCCCAGGACGCCATACGATCACTACCGCGAACATTCCCATCTTGACTGGCTTGATTGGCAATCTGTTCGGTGATCGCACACCCTTCACCGCGGAAGTTTACTATGTTTCCATGCGTGAATTTGCTGATCGAAAATGGGGTACTCCCCAACCCATCATTGTCCGCAATACAGGTGTTGGCCTGGGCATTGCGCTTTTGCAGGGTTTTGGCAGCTATAGCTTCCAGGTGGCGGATCCCCAGCAATTCGTTACCCAGATTGTAGGCCAACTGCACGCTTACCGCACACAAGACATTGAAAACCGTCTACGGACAATGCTTCTGTCTAAACTCCAGGATGTCCTGGGTGAAACAACCGCGAAAAAGAACGTGCTTGACCTCATTGGTCTGACGGATGAACTGAGCGCTGCTGTTCGGGCTAAAGCTCAGGATGATTTCCTTGCGCTTGGTTTAATACTTAAATCCTTCTATATTGGCAACCTGAAACCATCTGATAAATCCGCTGCAGAACTGCGTGATATGGGCATGCTTGATATGCAAACTTACATGCAACTTCAGGCTGCTGATGCCATGCGTGACGCTGCCCAAAACCCATCTGGTGGTGCCGGCTTGACCGCTGGTATTGGCGCTGGTATGGGTGTTGGACAAGTCCTTTCTGGTGCATTAGCTGGATTCCAGGCTCAAGCACCTCAAGGTACTTCTGGCGCATCACAAACGAGGGCGTCTTTACCGGATTTAATGACACCTGAAAATGTCGCGGAATATCTCAATGTGACGGTAGAAGATGTTATGTCATCTATCAATTCAGGCGATCTGAAAGCCCGCAAAATTGGTAGTGCGTATCGTATTACAAAAAGCGCTTTAGATGATTTCCTGCATGGCTCTTAGTTAATAGCGTTGTAAGAGAGGCCTGAATTATTTCAGGCCTCTGTCAATTTGTAATCATCTCATATTATTTATGGTTTACTGTAATTGTTCCTTATGAAATTACACGAATTTCAAACAAAAACACTTTTTCGCCGTGAAGGAATACCCTTACCCGATAGCATCCTGAGTTCCAGTCCAACACAAGCTATTCAAGCTGCGTCTGAAATTGGCTATCCTGTTATTCTGAAAGCCCAGTCTCTGGTAAGTGGTCGTGGTAAGGCTGGTGGCATAAGGTTAAGTCGAAATGATGAAGAAACAGAAATAGCCGCCAGCGAAATACTGAACATAAAAATAAAAAACATTTCCATCCAGCATGTGTTGGTCGAAAAAGCAATCAACATCGAGGAGGAACTCTTTATTGGTCTGCATTATGAAACCGGAAATGGCTCGCCAACTTTTGTGCTTTCAACTGAGGGTGGTATTAGTCTGGAAGATAAAAAGCCATTATCCCCTCAATGGAGTTTTTTTCATACCATAGATCCTTTATTGGGAATCCATGCCTACATTGTGCGTCAGGGATGTCTCAAATTAGGGATTAACCCTGATAAATGGAAGCTCATTGAACAAATTTCAATAAAGCTGTGGTCTGTTTTTGAAAAGTATGATGCCACACTGGCTGAAATAAATTCGATGGTTTTTGATAATAATGGTCACGCTACTGTGCTTGATGGAAAATTGATTATCGATAACAACGCCCTGTTTCGACAACGTGAATTTGCTGGGTTTCTTGATCCGGCAATCACGAGTTTTGCCCAGGCTGAAGCACGAAAATTTGACCATAAACTGGTTCGTATGGAAGGAAATGTTGCCATTCTATCAAATGGCCAAGGGCTGGCAAGCGAGACCATCGATGTGATGTCACGGTTTGGCTTAAAACCTGCTTCAGTATTGCTTTTAGATAATAATGCCACGCCCTCCAGTGTTTCGGCGGCTTGCCGATTGCTTGAAAATGATTCCAATGTCAAAGCGATAATTGTAAATATCTATTGTAATCATTCTATGTGTACAGATATAGCTAAAGGGATTATTAACGGGCGCGATGTGTTAAACATCGAAACCCCTTACTTTATCCGTCTCGAAGGGACGGATTATGACAGGGCTTATGCGCTACTTGCTGAACGCGTAAACATTAAAGCTGCCAAAGAACTCATAGACGTTGTGCGTTTGGCAGCTTCGTCTATTAATTGATGAGGAAATGAATGTCAATTCTTATCGATCAAAAATCCCGTATTATTATCCAGGGTATTAATGGACGCGCAGGCTCTTTTTTTGCAAAACGCATGCAAGCGTATGGAAACAATATTGTTGGCGGTGTGTCACCAGCACATGGTGGCGATTGGACTTTAGAAGGCAAGGTGCCTCTGTTTGACACCGTCCAGGAATGTGTTCAAAGCACAGATGCTGATACAACAGTCATCTTTGTTCCAGCTCATTCAGCGGCTGACGCTTGTTTTGAGGCGATGTACGCTGGTATCCGCAATATCATTTGCGTTTCGTCCAACGTACCCATGAAGGATATATCCATCATCAAAAGCAGCATAAAAGATTACAATGCCATTCTCATTGGCCCAAGTGCTACGGGCGTTTTTTCACCTGGTAAAGCATTGGCTGGTATCTTTCCTGTCAACAAGTCAATAGAAGGAAATTTGGGTGTTATTTCGCGTGTGGGCCCGTTATCTTATGACGTTTTGCATCTTTTGTATGAAAAAAATATCGGCGTGAGTACCGCGGTTGGCTTAGGCGAAAATTGCATGACTGGCGCGAGTTTTGTCGACATTCTGGACCTCTTCGAAACGGATGCCCATACTGATCGGATACTCATTCTTGGTCAACCTGGGGGTATTCAGGAAGAATTGGCTGCAGCTCATATTCTCGAATCCATCACAAAACCAGTTTATGCATATATCGTTGGTGAGAGCATAGATCCCGAAAGCATTCTTGGTCATACAGATATGAGCATGTTTGACTCGCAACACCTAAGCGTCAACAAAACCCGGGTTTTGGCTAATGCTGGCGTGCAGATGGCTCACACAATAGAAGAGATTCCTCTGCTTTTAAATAATAAAGCTGGCTAAAGTTTGGCCAGCTCTATAGTTTATCGTTTGAAATTATTTGCCAATCGCTTCGTCGATTGCTTTTACTGCATCACCAACGGTTTGGATAGTGCGGGCAGCTTCATCATCTATATTGATGTCGAACTTCTCACAAAAACCATCAATCAAGAAAAACTGGTCCATTGAATCAGCTTTCAAATCCTCAATAAAGCGGGTCTCTAATGTGATACCGTCACCATCTATTTTCAAAACATCCATTACAACTTCTTTGACGAGCTTAAAAGTGTTTTCTTGTGTCATTAAAATCAATGCTCCTTAATCAGATCCTTATCGAATATCTTGTTTTAAGATATTATAGATGATAACACGGATATATGGAAAAAGTTAGCAAAATCAGTAAACGAAAAAATGAACATTTGACTATTTGCCTTGAAAAAAAGGTGGAATCACGCATTAACGCGGGGTTTGAAAATATTTCGGTAATTCATCAGCCTTTACCTGAACTTGATTTAAATCAAATCGATACCCGAATAACTTTTTTGGACAAATCACTAAACGCTCCTCTCTTGATTTCATCAATGACAGGCGGAAGTTTAGAAGGTGCGCGTTTTAACACCATTCTCGCGGAAGCTGCCGAATTTTTTCAAATTGCCATGGGTGTCGGTTCCCAACGTGCCGCGATTGAAAATCCGGATTTAGAAGATACTTTCAAAGTGAGAAAAGTCGCTCCGAATATTCTGTTGTTTGCAAATATCGGCGCGGTTCAACTCAATTATGGTTATGGCGTGAATGAAGTTCAAAAAGCGATTGACATGATTGAAGCGGATGCCATTTTCTTACACCTTAATCCTCTTCAAGAAGTCTTGCAACCTGAAGGAAATACACATTTTTCAGGTCTGTTATCTAAGATAGAACGTATTTGCAAAAGCATTAAAACACCTGTTTTTGTAAAAGAAGTAGGATGTGGGATTGGCGCTCACACTGCCAGATTGTTGTTTGACGCGGGTGTAAGCGGTATCGATTGCGCGGGCTTGGGCGGTACCTCATGGGCTCTGGTTGAGGCGGAAAGACATCTGGATTCACAGATGGCTGCATTAGCCAGAAAGTTTGGCGATTGGGGTATTCCGACTGTTTCGTGTCTACTTGACTATCGTAAACATGATTTGACTAAGAATATTATCGCATCTGGTGGAATTCGCTCAGGTGTGGATGTATTTAAATCTATTGCATTGGGCGCGCAACTCGCTGGGATGGCATTGCCATTTTTAAGAGCAGCTAATCAGGGCTCAAAATCTCTTCAAGTATTCATTGAAAGCATTATTCAAGAACTTAAAGTTACCATGTTCAATGCCCAAACAGCCACTATTGAAGATATAGATATCTCGACAATTCAATTTGAGGAAAGATCATGTTGATAGATGAGCTAAGAAATAGCTTTGAAAGTAAATTTGAAGCAGAAATAATGACACAGTGTTCTCAAATAGAACCAGAATTAAAAGAAATGGTTCGTTACCATTTTGGCTGGCATGATGAACAGGCACAGCGCGGAAAACGTCTAAGACCTTTGATTTTGCTTCTTGCCACGGCAGCCTTAGGCAGTCCAATAGAACGCGGTTTGAATTCAGCAATTGCCTTGGAAACTTTTCATAATTTCACTTTAGTGCATGACGATATCCAGGATAAAGGTGAATACAGGCAAGGACGCCTTGCGATGTGGAAACGCTATGGTATGGAACAAGCAATAAACACAGGTGATTTTATGGCGTACCTCGCTTTTAAAATACTGAATCATCATGATTTGGAAATATCACCTGAGCTTCATCTCAATCTAAGTCGCACCTTTGTATCTGCTGGAATGGATGTTATGCGTGGCCAGCATTTGGATATGCTCTTTGAAAAAGAAAGTTATGTTGAACTTGAAGCGTATCTAATGATGATTAAGTTTAAAACAGCGCGCTTGTTCTCATTGGCATTTGAATTGGCGGGACTTCTGAATGGTGTATCAGAAGAAACTGTTGCATATCTACGCGCAATAGGCGTTGAAATTGGTGTTGCATTTCAAATACAGGATGATTATCTGGGCATTTGGGGCGATTCTCAGCTTACTGGTAAATCAACCAGCACTGATATTATGACCAAAAAGAAAACTTATCCACTTATTTTCGGAAACAATACCATCCCAGGGATTCAGGAGCTCATGAAAAAAGCTGCCCCACTTGATGACTTATCTGTTCAGGAGATAACATCTGTACTTACTGCAGCCAAAATTAATGATAAAACGCTAACTCTTGCTAAAACATATAAGGAGAACGCGTTATCTATGTTTGAGAAAACGTTCACTAAGAAATCAGAAGCCAAAACTACTCTTAGAGTCATTCTGGACAAAATGATTAAATAAAAAAGGATTTAAATTTCCTTAGGAGCAACCTGTTTAAGTGCTTTGCTCTCTGGGACTTTTGTATCATTCTTTAAAATTCGCCAGGCGGCGACCACCAAGCCAAAAGCCATCCAATAATATGGCAGTCCAAAAGTATCCATGCTAAAGCCTTCGAATATAAAAGCGATGACGATCAATTTGCCAGCCAATCCAAAGGCCTGATAAAACGTGGATTTATTCTCGTGCTCAAGCTCAGCGGCGGCTTTCCATTGAAGATAAATCCAAGCGATAAACAATGCTGTGCCGATAATACCCGTTTCGCCTAAAATTCTCGACCATATGTTCTTGGCATTTGGGATGAAGTTTTCATAATTCATAAAATGAACGACATCAGGTAAAAGATAACCAAAAGAAGGCACTGTACTGGCAAAGAAGTAACCGATTGCTCCTAAACCAACACCAATCCATGGATGGAGCTGAAAGGTTCTAAAACCTATTATCCAGTAGACCAAGCGTTCAGCAATTTTGATCAGATTAGCCCAGCCGAGGATGCCCATATGTCGCATTGCTTCGAAATTGAGAATATCCGCGGTTCGATACTTATCGAGTTTGGAGATGACCAAACCAGCGACAAGCGCAAGAAAGACACCAACAAGTAATACGGCTATCCACATCGATATTTTCAATAACCAGTACTGCCACCGTTTGAGTTGTTTATTTTGCTTTGTTTCCAGACCTGTAATCGCTTTGTTTAATAAGGTGTTGGATAACCTCATTAATAAATAAACTATCAGCACGCCAAAGGTAATCCATCCAATCCGCGAAAAACTTAAAAACAACATAGCTATACCAGCTATTAAAAGCAGGTTTTCAAAAGTGAACTTTTTAAACAGTCTTGTTTTGAAAACGCTATATCCCTTAACACTTAACCCGAGCCATATCGGCAAATAGAGAATATTGAGCTGATGCGCTAACCAGCTTGGTTCAAAAGCGAGTCCACTGATCCTTCTCGGGAAAATTTTCCCGGCTGACGATGTTTTATAGATGAGATTGCCAAGCCAGGCAGGGTAAAACTCTACTGGAGTCCTCATGTAGATCGTTTGCAAGGCTGAAAAAAGGATCAAAACGACAGCCCCAATGCTCATCCATCGGAGTGCGTTAGCTATTTTTTCTTCTGTGGTTAAAAAGTGCGCGCAAAGATAATAAAAAGAAAACCCCATTAAGAGTGTAATAACGCTTTCAATGGCATTTTTCAGAAAATGCGTCTCACGGAAACTAGGCATATTTCTGAAAAACGCGAAGAAAGTACTTATTAAAGCGGAAAGAAAGAACAATAAAAGCGGTTTGAATTGAACAGAAAACAGCTGTTGTTTAAGTACAGTCGGTATAACGAGCAAAACGACAAGAATAATGGCTGGTATAACTGAGAGTGGCGCGACGGAAGTTCCGCCAAAAATTCTTGAGAGAAGCGGAAAACTGCTAACCGGTAGAAGCAAAAACATCGCGCCGAACATGATGGACGCGACAACTGAGCGATAGTGATTAAGTTTGGCCTTAACCATGTTTTTTCCTAATAATGATTGTCATAAACGCGATAAGTAAACCAATCACGCTTCCCGCGAAGACCATCGACCCACGATGATAAACCAAAGCCCGAGCTGGAACTTCGGCTGCCTGCCATTGAACCACATTAAGATATTCACTCAACCCGAGGCTTTGCTGACTGTTCTTAAGGATAATTTCTTTGGCTTTGGCTAAAGCCTTGTCGTAGTCTTCCTTGGTCATGCTCTCACAGAAAGCATTTGGCTCTACACCTTCCGGTGGATTGGCACAATTTTCCAGTAGAAAGAGAGTGTTTTTAGCGGTGGTTAACTCCACCGCGTAAGGATAGGCTTCCTGTAACTTGTTGAATAGAATCTCTGCCCAATCGCTTGCTATTTGCGCGGCAATTTTTGGGTCAGTATGCCTTATTTTGACCAAGGTGCTTAACATTCTTCTCTCAATTGAAGCCATGCTTTTCAAGGTTTCAAGGTCAAGGTTTAATCCCTTGCCAGCTTCTCGTTCTATGAGTTTTTGAATAACATCTGAGTTGTAATACAGGTCGCCAATATGGTTGATTTGGGCATCCAGCATGAATTCATCAACGGATCCTTCTTCGTTTAGCGCGATATTTGTTGTGACCAATGCGGTAGCTTCATAAATGGGCTGCTTAAGAAAGCTGACACCATATCCTAAAAGGGCTCCAATAAGCATAAAAACAACAATAGCCAACCAGTCATGGCTGCCTTTTTTAAAGAGTGAGAGCTTCATATCTGTTTTCTTATTAACGACCGTTTCAGTATAGTTTAATTTCATAGCTGTATTATACATCCCTGTAAAAATTCATCGATTAACTGAAAGATCAATTGTTTGTGCCACAAAGTTCATTAAGCCCATTGGCTGTTGACCATATTAATTGATCTGATTGGACAAAGTAAAGTAAATAGGCAATAACACCTTTTGAATTACCTGTTTCATCGCAGCCTAAAACGATGACATCTTCACCAGCAGGTGGAACGCGATCTATCACCATACTTTGTGGCAAAGTGACTTCGTTGTTTTTTGGCGACAAAATGGTTAATTTAAACATGTTTTCATCTGTTAGTTCTTTGCCAACGATGTACTGTGGATAAATGCCTCGTCCATACAAGAGCCTGGATTCAGGGTTTTCAATGAAAGCTCTTATATCATCTAAATCAAGACCGGTTGTTTGTTCAATCTTTTCTGCAGGCAGTCGCTCGAGAATCTGTAATTTGTCCTCATTCACATATTTTTGAGGGAAAACAAGATTGATAACCGGCAACGATAATCCGATGAGCAAAGCGAATGAAAGCGCTAACCAGGGTATTGATTTTTGTTTGTCTTTGAATAAAGAAACTTTTTTCTTTGTGACAGGTAGAAGATCCAAGTTTTGAAAAAGGGACCAAATACCGAGAAAAAAATAAATACTGTTGACCCAATCCGCAGCCACCAAATATCGGCTGCCAGACGTTCTCACGAGAGCGTTTGAAAGGTAATAGCTGGTTTTTAATAAGAACAGCACCAAGCCTGCCCAGCTAAACTTTCTCCAGGCATAAGTCAGACCAACAGATATCACTGTTAAATTCGTAGCGAATGCCAAAATGGCTTCCAAAGGAAAGTTTCCATTCCACATCTTGCTTTCATTCCAGTAATCCTGCTCGAGTACACGATCAAGATTCGCGGGATAAACCTGAAATGGCAAACTAAACAATGCTTTGACCTGATTGTTCAAAAAATGAGCTGCAACTACAGCAACTTCTGATTTGTAAAATCGATTTTTGGTAGCTTCATTTTGCCCCAACTCATTATTGACAGGTTCGGTTTCGAGAGATGGTGTTGGCGTCGCGATTTCACTTGAGATGGGTTTAAGCACATCTTCTTCTGTCGTTTGAGAGTCCTGATTTCCAACATCGAAGAAACGTGTATCAAGTGCCGCTTGAACCTTCCAAGTCAAGGGGTCTTTGCCATATACAGCCTGGCAATATACCGTCCATGGCAGTATGACGAGTAAAACGGCCAATAAAAAGAAACCTGTTTGAGGAAGTTTTTGGCGGAATTTCTTCCAGCCAGACAAGATTACAAATACTATGACGACCAAAAAAACGACGATAAAGTTAGATCTTACAAAGATGGCTACACCAAGCGTAAGACCCGAAAGAATTGGCCATAGTTTGTTTGATTCGTCCGCTTTAAACCACTTTAAGAGAGCATAAGCCAGGATCACCAATAATAACGCGCTTGGCAGTTCGGTCATCAACAAGCGTGAATTCGATACAGATATTTTGAATGTGGAATAAATTGCGTTGGATTCTTTTATAATCGCGAATGTCGCCAAAGCCAAACCAAGGCTGCGACCAGCAAACTTATTTCCTAAAAGATAAAGAAAAACCGGCAGTAATGCCAACACCATGATTTGAACATTGGTTACTGTTTGGTAGGATTGCCCAAATATAAAATGGATCAGACCGAGAAACAGCGCGTAAAAAGGTTTTTCAGTGAAATAAGGTGTTTCAAGCCGCGCCCCAATGATGAGTGATTGTCCCCCAAGGTCCATGAGTCGCGCATCGCTGTAAGGCCAGATTTCTCCTGTAATTGCTGAAGGTTTTGTTAAAAAGTAGCTATTTCCGTAGGGTGTATTGATCCAAACCATCGTCGCGGTTAACCAAATTGAAACGATTAGAACAATCTCTAAAATGTTTTGGTGTTTTTGGCTAAAACGCAGGTTATAATTTGATTGAATCCAGATCAGGATTTGTGTAAAAAGCAATAAGCCAAAGAGAATAGTTGCTAAGCTTGTCCATAATACTGGCACGCCAGCAACATTCCAGAAAGCGGTATCGGGTTCAAGACCAAATTTAGTGACACTCATCAAAAGCCAAATTGCGCCAATGAGGATGAGGACTATAGTCAGGAACCGATCTCTTGAAAGGGTTTCTTTCTTTTTTGTTTTTAGAATGGCAAAAGCAATAAGAAGAATTGCCATACTATAAAGCCAAATACCAACCCCGCTCATTCCAAGGTTGATAAGCGCGTTGGTCGGATCAACATATTTGCTCATCCAATGCACAATAAGGACGGAAATACCCAGCAAAAGGATCGCAACAATGCGCCGGTATTTACTCAAGCAGTCAAACAGCGCTGATACTTTAACGCGCTGTTTATAGCTCAAAATTATTAAAACCAAAATGAGTAATCCAAGAAAGAAAGGTACAAAATAGAGCACGATCCACGGAGAAAATGGTCGGTTATAGACAGCCTCAGTTCTGAAGTATTGAAAACCTAAATACGCGAAAATGATCCAGGATACAATCCAACTAAGTGTCAGGAACATGTTCCTTTTTTGAAAAAGAAACTGCTTAAGGGCTGGCTGTTGTTTTTTCTTCATAAGACTAAGCCGCATTAACCATCATAAAAAAATTAGCAATAACAACATGCTCATTATAAATTGTGGCAAACAATCGTGCCAGGTAAAAACTACCTGGCTATTTCTTACTCCTCAATTTCGCCTGTTTTCTGATAACGCAAGCGATCGTGAGTGTCAAGAATGCGTTTTCGCAGACGTAAGTTCTTAGGTGTGACTTCCAGGAGCTCATCTTCCGCCAGGTATTCAACCAGTTCATCCAGGCTCATTTCCCGTGGGGCTTTTAATCGTTCGTCAATATCGCGGATAGATTGGCGCATATTGGTTAAGTGTTTCTTTTTTACCACATTAATGGCTAAATCCTGAGGTCGGTTTGTTTCTCCAACAATCATGCCCTCATAAACGTCAATACCAGGGCGCACGAAGAGAATACCCCGTTGTTCAGCATTTTTCAGGCCATAGGTGTTTGTCGTGCCAGCCTCAATCGCGATGATGGAACCGCTTTCCCTGCTGGCAATTGTACCTTCCAACGGACGGTTGCCAATATAAAAGTTATTCATTATGCCTCGTCCATGAGTCATATTCAAGAAACGATAGCGGAAGCCCAACAAACCACGTGTTGGCACAGTAAAGGTCAAATGGACGGTACCATCTGTATTATTGCTCATTTCCTCCATTTTTGCCCGTCTGCTACCAAGACTATCAATCACAACACCAGCATAATCAGGATCAACATCCACATGCAATTCTTCAAAAGGTTCCGTCTTCGAACCATCTTCTTCTGTGATAATAATCGCCTCAGGCCGACTGACTTGAAATTCATAGCCTTCACGTCGCATTGTTTCGATTAAGATGCAAAGATGCAATTCACCACGTCCGGAGACAGAAAAAACGTCTTTTTGCTCCGTCTGTGCAACGTGTAAGGCAATATTTGTTTTCGTTTCATCCTGAAGTCGTTCCCATATTTTTCGGCTCGTGGAATACTTCCCTTCTTGCCCGGAAAAAGGCGATGTATTGACGCCAAAGCTCATCCTGACTGTTGGCTTTTGAACAGCAATAGCAGGTAGCGCGACTGGATTATCTACATTGCTTAAGGTTTCGCCTATCTGAATATCTTTAAGTCCGGCGATGGTTACGATATCACCAGCGCTGGCTTCTTTGATAGAAACCCGGTCTAAACCGATGTACGCGTATAAGTACTTTGCCACACTTCTTTCCTGGCTGCCATCCAATTTCATCCTGATAATGGGGTCGCCAGCTTTTATCTTGCCGGAATGGATACGCCCTGTTGCGGTTACACCACTGTACTCATCGTAACCAAGATTAGTCACTAACATCTGAAAGTCTGACGCGGTATCAATCATTGGACCTGGTATGTGGTCAATGATGGTTTTAAATAGCGGTTGCAAATCTTCACCTAATTCAGGGCTCAAACTTGCTTTTCCTAAAAGACCATCCGCGTATACAATGGGGAAATCCAGCAATTCATTATCCGCGTTTAATTCAACAAACAGATCAAAGGTCTTGTCGAGCGCTTCCTTGGGGTTGGCATCCCGTCTTTCAAGTTTATTAATAACCACGATGGTGGGAATGTGTTTTTCAATGGCTTGTTTTAGAACGAATCGGGTTTGAGGCTTGGGGCCTTCCGCTGAATCGATGATTAACAGAGCGCCATCAACCATATTCATGATGCGTTCAACTTCACCACCAAAATCAGCATGCCCGGGTGTATCCACGATGTTTATACGCAAATTTTTGCCGGTAGATGGATCCGCTATAACGATGGATGTGTTTTTGGAAAGGATGGTAATACCTCGTTCGCGTTCCAGTTCATTTGAATCCATTACACGATCCTCAACAACCTGGTTTTTCCTGAAAATACTGGCTTGTTTAAGCATCGCATCAACGAGTGTGGTTTTGCCATGATCAACATGCGCGATGATGGCTATATTTCTAATATCTTTTCTTTCTGTTAACATCTTTCCTCTATAAAACAAAAAACCCGGCGAACCGGGTCACTTTTTACAATCCTATCACGCCTAACTGATGCGGCGGTGGTTCAACCGGCATTGTATCGATTTTGACGGCAAGCTTTAATTTATCGATGGCGTCCTGGATGACCTGGGATCGGTTGTAATGAACATCAAAAAGTTTCTGTCCTGTTTCGACCTTGTCACCCAATTTTGCGTGAAGAATAATACCCACTGCCGGGTCTATTTTATCTTCTTTTTTGGCACGGCCTCCACCTAAAATCACGCATGCCTCACCAATTTTCTGGGCATCCAATTCTAAAATGTATCCTGATTGAGAAGACTGGATAGTTTCAATATAGTCTGCTTTAGCAAGTTTCGTAAGATCATGCAAACAAGTGCTGTCTCCATGCTGGGCTTTCGTCAATTCACACAATTTTTTGAATGCGGAACCATCTTTGATCGTTGATTTAGCCAATTGTCTGGCGGTTTTTAGATTGTCAGTCTTACCAGCAATCAGTAGCATATAAGCAGCAATGCTAATGCAGTGTTCATAATAATCAGCGGGCGCTTCGCCTTGTAACATTTTTATCGCTTCTTTGAGCTCAAGCGCGTTTCCTACGGCATTACCCAATGGTTGATCCATAGGGCTTAAAACCGCGATTACTCGGCGATTACTTAATTTGCCAATTTCCACCATCACTTCTGCTAATTCGCGGGCGCTTTCAATATCTTTCATAAAGGCGCCTTTTCCGACCTTAACATCCAAAACAATGGCGTTAGCGCCAGCAGCTATTTTTTTGCTCATGATTGAAGAGGCTATCAGGGGTATTGAAGGAACAGTACCGGTCGCGTCGCGCAGAGCATAAAGTTTGCCATCCGCTGGAGCTAAATCAAGGCTTTGTCCAGCGAGAACGATACCAATTTTTTGAAGTTGAGTTATAAATTCTTCAGTACTCAAGGCAACTTTGAATCCTGGGATGGATTCCAATTTGTCAATCGTTCCACCGCTATATCCCAGTCCTCTGCCAGACATCTTTCCAACATCCAAACCACAGGCGGCTACCATCGGCGCAACGCTAATAGTTGTTTTATCTCCAACTCCGCCGGTCGAGTGCTTATCAACAATGACTGAACCAAAAGATGATAAATCAAGCACATCGCCTGAGTTTGCCATGGCTAATGTGAGATGGGTGATTTCCTCGTGGTTCATCCCATTTAATTGCACGGCCATTGCCCAGGCTGCCATTTGATAATCAGGAATATCATCATGCACATAACCATTGATTAGAAAGTGGATTTCTTCTTTTGACAGAGTTTGCTTGTCACGTTTTTTGGTGATGATATCTAAAGCGCGCATGATTTATTCTACTTCTTAGGGTAAATATAAATACGTCGATTGGGTTCTTCGCCGACAGATTCGGTATAAACCGCATTGTATTTACGCAATGCCATATGCACCATACGTCGTTCACTCGCGCCCATCGGCTCGAGTGAATGCCTTTTTCCTGTCTCAACAACCTGGTCAGCAATGCGAAGGGCCATTTTCTGAATTTCTTTTTCCCGTCGTCCTCGATAGTTTTGAACATCAAGCTGGATGGGTACCCATTGGTTTTCTTTGTGGCTGATAATTAAGCTGAGTATATATTGAAACGCGTTTAGAACGACAGAGTTCTTGCCAATCAGAAACCTTAAATCATCACCTTCTATGTTAATTCTTATGATAGGTCGACGGTCACCATCTTGTTCCTCAATCGTTTTGTGTAATACGACATCCAGTTCCATTAAATCGAGCATTGTCTGCAGTGTGTCTGTAACAAGGTCAATTTCATGCTTAGCTTCGTTACTGTTTATTTTGAACAACTCTGGTTCTGTCTGACCAGCAATTAATGTGTCTTTTGGTTTAACGATGAGTTTTACACGTGCCTGACGCGAGGCAAATCTGAAAATGGTTTTCTTTCCTTCGTCTAAAACCTGGATATCCACATCATCTCTATTGAGATTGAGTTGTTCTAATCCTTTTTCTATCGCTTCTTCAACAGTCGGTGCTATTGATTCGAGCGATGTCCTAATTTGTGTCATTTAAAAACTCTCTTTCAAGGACACAGTGCCCTACTATTTTTTCATCTTTTTCGGTCGCATTTGTTTCGCGGCAGATCTGGCTGAGGGTTTAGGAGCTGGTTTGGCTTTTTTATTTTCAATGTCTTCACCATCGTCATCTGAAACAAGCGATGTTTCTATCACTTTTTTAGTGGAAACTTCTTCTTTCTTGGACGGAATGAGTTTTTTCCAGTTCATTTCACCCATAAGAGCGTAAATTAACATCGTTGCAAGATTCGAAATGACAAAGTAAAGCGCCAGACCTGCTGAATATTGATAAGCCAAATAACCCATAAAGAGTGGCATCATCAAATTCATACTGTTGGTTGTGGCTGCAACTGAGGCATCCCCACCCGCGTCTGACGTTTCCATGGCTTTTGTTTGAAGCCAAGAAGTCAGCACAACCAGGATGGCTAATACCGGAATACCAATTCCAAACACATACAAGCGTTCTGGTTGCCCCAAATCCATCCACAGGAAGCGGTTTTGAATGGGTATGATTTTATTGACATCCAAGAAGGGATAGATGATTCGTTCAAGTTTGAGTAATTCTACAGGTGTGCTTGCCATTGCCCGCATAATTGCCTGGTACAAACCGAAAATGATGGGCATTTGCAAAAGCAAAGGTAAACACGAGCTGAATGGGCTAATGCCCTTTTCTTTGTATATCCGTTGTTGTTCAAGCGCTAATTTTTCACGGTCGTCCTTGTACTTCTCCATGATTTTCTTATATTCCGGACTATTTTGAAGGTCGGCCATTTCTCGTCGGGACTTGACTTGTTTGGCGGTCAACGGAATAGTAAGCAATTTTATAAGAAGTGTAAACAAAATTATGGCGACACCAAAATTCTTCACCAGCATGGTAATAACGAGAAGAATATTGGTCATTGGTTGGACAATAATGAGTTCCCAAATGTTCATTTTTCTCTCCTTATTTCGCTATTTCGCTGGATTAAAAGTCCACTGGGGCATGCCAGTAGTTTCTAAGGGATAAGCATAGAGATTATACTCCGCGCCAACAGGTGCAATAATGATGAATTTATCTGTTACAAGCGGTGTTGTGTAGATTTTGGCTTTCTCTATATTAAACTGTAAAAGTGGTTTTTTGTTGGTGTCAAAAATTTTGATGCTGCCATCTTCTGCTGCGACAATGAATCTGTCTTCATCCACAGCAGCCAAGCCAGCCAACATATTGCCTTGTTCAGGCATCACCCAATTTTCTTTACCCGAGAGCGGGTCAACAGATACGATATTGCCTTTATCATCGTTAAACAGCACTTGTTCCTGAAGATAAATAGGTTGAGCCCAAATACCTGAAAGTTTTTCAATGCTACCGTCATAACGCCATTCTACTGTGAGGGTCATCGCGTTGATGGCAATGAATTCGTTGCCAAGACTGCCAACGTAAATCAACCCAGTTTCTTCAAGATAGTATGGCGCTGCCATGACTGCGCCTTGCATAGCCAGGCGTTCATGCTTTTCTTCACCAGTTTTCAGGTCTAAGAAAAGGATGGCATGGTTTTGCGAACTGATGACAACGGTATCATCGATTATAAGTGGTTCAGAGATAAACGCGAAGTTATCTTCATGCTTCCATAACAGAGAGCCATCTTTGGCATTAAAAGCATAAATATTGCGGTCAGTGTTGGGCGCGATGATGATGTCACCTGACTGGGCAACTTTAGCCTGATACCAGCCTTTTGCATCAGTCGATTCCCATGCTTTTTGTTGGGGATTTTCGATATCCAATTTATGTAATTTATTGTACATGTCCCCAAAAATGAATGTTTCATTGTCGAATAAAACGGGAGCATAGGTCATCATACGCGTATTGTCCGCTGGGTAGCGCCATGCTTCAGTACCGTTTTCCAAATTAATTTTGTAGATTTTATTAGCCGCTGATAAAAATACATGGGTATCGTTTGCGCTCAATCCTGGTGTGCTTTGCGCGATGGGTCCTCCTGCGCATCCTGACAGCAGCAACATACTGAGTACAGCAAGCAAAACTATTTTAAAGATTCTTGTTTTCATTAATCTCCTCTGTTACGGAATCGGATCGATTCCTCCCTCACTAAACGGATTACACCTCGCGATGCGTTTGACAGTTAGCCAACCACCTTTTAATACACCATACTTGTAAATGGCCTGGTATCCGTAATGTGAACATGTTGGATAATATTTGCAAGCGTTTTGGGCTATGGCAGGTGAAATCCAACGTTGATAAGCCTTTATGATGAGCAAACAAAAATATCGCGGAAAGGTCAGTAGGTTTAGTTTTAGTTCTTTGAGTGGTGGATCAGGGTATGTTTTCACCACTTCTTCAGTTTGCGAATTCATTGTGTTTCCAAAAGCTTTGCCCGGTTCAATAATGTGTAAAAAGACATGTCAAGTTCTATTGGACTGCAATGCAGTGTGGCTTGTCTGGCGATAAAGAGCATGTCGTAACCTGGCTTAATCTTATCTAAATAGCCGTTTGCCCGACTTCGCATTCGTCTTTTACATCGATTTCTTTGTACAGCGCCACCCACTGATTTGCTGGCAATAACCGCGTAGCGTGAGTAGCCTAAATTATTTCGCTTATAAACTAAAACCAATTGAGAGTCAGAAAAAGAATCCCCAAACCGCTTGACTTCAAGAATTTGTTGGGAATTCTTAATCCGATATCCAGCTGTAACATTGCTCACAAAACAGGTGTTTTTGTTAAATTACCAGCTAACACGTTTGACATGATTATTTGCAACCGCGGCTAACTTGTGTCGACCACGGAGACGTCGGCGCTTTAATACGTCTTGTCCTCCAGCAGTTTTCATGCGAGCCCGAAAACCGTGCTCTCGCACACGACGACGGCGCTTGGGTTGATAGGTTCGTTTCGTCATTTCAAAAATCCTTTCATATCCTGATTGATAAAGAATCAGGATGCAGTAGTCAAATTCGTAACTTTAGAATTCTACTCGAAAATTATATAACGTCAAGGAAAAACGGTTTCAAAACGCGGTCTTTTGCGGGGTATTTTTAAACAATTCCTTTGAATAACTCTGTCTTAAATAAAGTCTAACTGCTTATCAACTGGCCGGTGATACGGTTGTTAGTACTTATACTTTGTAATTCAACAGTATAAATATTGTTTTTTAGATTAGCTTCTGCAGGAACAAGCACCCGTATCATGTCCTCGCTTAAACCCGACCAGAACATCTTATCATCTATGCGCAATCTGCTTTCGAATAGAACTTTAGCATTTGATTTTAGGCGACTGTATAAATATTGATGGCTTAGTTCTGACAAGAGCATTCTTAAGGTTTTATTACGGTCTTTAACGATTGATGCCTGTATTTGCCCGTTGAGTGTTTCCGCTGTTGTTCCAGGCATGGGCGAAAAACTAAAAACATGTCCCCCTGTTAGCCCTGCTTCTTTGGCAAAACGCAAAGTTTGCTGGAAATCCTCTTCGCTTTCATTCGGAAAGCCAACAATAATATCTGTAGTAAGCGCTACACCCGGCGCTTTTTTGTGAAGGGCCTCGAATAATTTGTAAAGTTTTTCGCTTGAAGAAGGTCGCCTCATCGCTTTTAACATATCATCTGAAGCACTTTGGATGGGAATATGCAGATGAGAGCAAATGCGTGGCTCATTAAATAATTGGATAAGTTCATCACTCACATCCCAGGGTTCAATGGATGAAAGACGGATGCGGGGAATGTTGGTCTTTAAAATAATTTGGTCAAGCAAATTGGCTAAGCTCATTCTTTGCGGCAAATCTTTTCCCCAGCTCCCCAATTGCACACCTGTCAGGACAATCTCTTTTACATCTAAATCCTCTAGTTTCCTGATATATTGGACGACAGACTCAAGTTCTTCGCTCCGCGATTTGCCCCGCGCGATAGTAGTTAAACAAAATGAACATTGATTCAAACATCCATCCTGAACTTTAACAAAAGATCGTGTACGTTGTCTGTCGCCCAGTATCGGTTTCTTTTCAACCGTTCCAAGATTGAGCGAAGAATAGTTTAAAAGGTAAAATTTTTCATCATTGTTAATGATTGATTCTGGCTCAACAATTTCTAAGGCATCGTCCAGCATCGCGCTTGGCCAGCAGCCCATAGCTATAACTTTTGCGTTGGTATCACGTTGATAAGCTCTTATCTTTTTCCGCGAATCCGCTGCTGCTTTTTTTGTTACGCAACATGTATTGACGAAAACACAATCCGCCTCTACTGCTTTGGAAACAACAGTATTCCCCATTGAAATATGTTTCATTGCCATTAGGTCAATTTCGGCTTGATTTAGCCGACAACCTACCATATCAAAAAAGACTTTCATCAGGGTTTAACAACAAGAAATTGGTTAAATTGGGCTGAAGCTCCCCCTTCTGAGGAGGTTTCGAGAAACAGACCAAGTTCTCCAATTGAGAAACTTGAATCTTTAACCGTTATCAAATCAGTGCCATTGATATTCAAACTGAGTGTGTCTCCCACGCATGACGCGATGAGGCTGTTTGTTGCGTCTTCTTCTTTTACTAATTCGGAAAAAATAAATTGATCGCCAGAGATCATGGAAGGTTTGCCATCTTCTACTTTTATTATTCCGGCATAACCATCTGCTGAAATGCTAAAAGCATAGTAGTTTTGTTTGTCCAGATAGCGGCAAATCAGCCCATAGCTGGTATTCTTTGGACCAGTAATCTTTTGAATTTCAACGCTGAGTTTTGCATCTGTAAAAACTTGTCCACTGGTCGAGATTGTTCGTCCGTCTGGCGGATTTACAGAAACAAAGTAACCTTGAGGGGAGTAAAGTTTGAGTTCATAAACGTTGTTGACTTCTTCCCAATGGCTCTTCTCATCAGTAAAATCTTCAAAAAGAAGTGTGGCGCCTGATTGTTTCCAAGGTAATTTGTCTTGACTAATCTTGCCATCATGAAAATACGAGCAAGCGCTTAGAGTGATTGCGATTAAAAGAGAAATGAAGAGGAATAGTGTTTTTTTCTTCATAAAATGCGGCTTCGTTTTTTACTAAAGTTAGCCCCGCTATGCCGTGTGCAGTGTGGTTTTGAACCTGCGATTAAGCAGGGTGATCCTACTTTCAGGATCAGTCTTGACTAATTGTCTATCACATCACCTGAATAAGTTTGGATCCTTTTTGTAAGTGTTGGCCCAAAACTTAGTTGCTACATCACGTACACAGCAGGGTATTTATTTTATACCACATTTTTGCGCATTTGATAGATTGTGGGATAATCTATTTTTGAGGTCAGATTATGAAAAGGACAAAGAGGCTTTTCATCGCAATTGAGTTTAATAAAGAAATAATCACTCAATTCGTTAATGCCATGATCGCTTATCGTGAATTAATCACAGACAAGGCAATCCGATGGACTGCCCCATCATCGCTTCACCTGACCCTTTGCTTTCTTGGTGAAAGAGATGTTTCAATCAT